>WNFV01001383.1_pt1 | contig 39785 bp, 37 predicted proteins | sample 5400101 | NCBI WGS metagenome assembly WNFV01 (sample SAMN13153361, study PRJNA577476) | soil metagenome | isolation source: 115 cm soil or saprolite under grassland replicate 1 | place: USA:California | collected 2016-06-15 | reverse complement strand
CCACGCGGGCATCGCCGCTCGAGCGGGCGCGCTCGGCGGTCGCATCGTTCGATGCGTCGTCGACGACGAACACGTGGTCGACGAACTCGGGTATGCCGGCAAGTGTCGTCCCGATCAGACGCTCCTCGTCGAACGCCGGAACGACGACGGCGACGCTCCTTCCGGCCAGCATTACTTTGGTCCGGTGCGCGCCGCGACCGGCTCCCAGAGGAGCGCGGCGAGGAGCCCCACCAGGAGCCCGATCAGGCCGGCGATCGCAGCCGAGTTCCGTGTGCCCCGCGCGGTCGTCTTGGTCGCCGCTCCGTGGTCGAGGATGTGCGGCAGCTCGACCTGCTCGGCGAGTGCGAGCAATTGCCTGGTCTGGAGGCGGTCCTGCTCCAACGTGCCGCGGCGCAGCTCAACCGTCAGCAGCAGGTTGCTCATCGCGAGCTGCTCGATCCCCGAGGCGCCACGAATCGTCGCCTGTGTCTGCTTGACCTGCCGGTCGATCGCCGCGAGCTGGCGATTGTCGGAGGCGAGTTCCTGCTGGAAGGTCTCCCGCTTCTGCCTCGCGTAGCCGCCGACCTCGTCCGCGACCCGCTCGGCGATCGCGACCGTCGCCGCGCTGACCTGAGACCGGCGGCTCCCCTTGACGGTGATCACGTAGAGCTGGCTGGGAACGGTCTTGGCGAGCCCGCTCTTGATCACGCGCGTCGAGACGCCCGAGCGCAGCTCGCGCCGAGGCATGCCCGTCTCCTCCGAGACCCTGCTGATCGTCTCCTGGCCGCGCGCGATGCGCCCGACGGTGTTCGCGTTTGTGGAGACGCCCTGGGCCGGAGCATTGCCGCCGGGGGTATACGGCGTGCCGACGTAGACCGTTGCCTCGGCGCGGTACACGTCCTTGCCGCCGAGGGCGAGCAGATAGCCGATGGCAACACCCACGACGAGGCCGGCGATCGGAAGCCACCAGCGCGCGACGAGCGCGTCGAGGTACCGACCCAGGTCGACCTCCCGCTCGGCATCGAGGTCGGGCTCTCCTGCGCGGCGCGACTTTGCGGCTCTCGTGTCGGGTGTCACGGCGGGCGACTCTACGTGAACGACGACCGGAGCAATTCCTAGAGCGACTCGAGGCTCCGCACGAGCACGAACGGCTCGGCGTACTCGCAGCCGACGCTCGCCCCGAAGAATTCCGCATGGGCTTTGAGCGCCCGCGCGCTGCGCGGATGGGGGTACGGACGCTGCTCGGTCTCGAAGCAGGCAAACGCTTCGAGCTTGCGCTCGAGCGTCTCGGTGATGTCGACGAACCAGTTCGGGACGAACCAGTTCGTACCAGCCGGCGTCCATTCCGTGCTCGAGGTGGGCGCATAGGTGAGCAGGCGGCGAACGGGCTGACCGGGTGTTGGCCGCGTCGCAACGGCGACAGAATCGAACAGCGCGCGGTGGTCGCGATTCACGTCCGGGTGCGCCGTGTAGACGACCTCCGGCCCGAAATCGCGGACGTGCTCCTCGACGATGCTGTTCAGGTCGACGTGCGGGACAGTGTCGAGACGCATGTCGGGGAGATCGAGATGGACGTAGTCGCTCACGCCGAGCGCGGCCGCCGCCGCGAGCGCCTCCTGGTTCTTCTGCTCCTGGCGGGACGCATCGCCAGGGTACTGCGTCGAGCTGCCGTCGGTAACGCAGACGACCCGCACCGCATGGTCACGCAGCGCGTGGAGCGCAATCGTCCCGCCCATGCCAAGCACCTCGTCGTCGGGATGTGCTGCGAAAACGAGGGCCCGGATGCTCATCCGAGCCTCGCTCCGACCGCGAGCTCTTCGCCGAGCGGCTCGCCCTCGACCTCCTCGAGCAGGAGCCCGCCCTCGCCACAGGCGACGACGACGCCCTCGGGCCGCTCTTCGACGACGGTGCCCGCGGCCGCCGAGGCGTCGAGCTCGACCAGTCGCGCCCGCCAGACGACGAGCTTGGAGGGCCCGAGAAAGGTGAAGGCGCCGGGGTACGGACGTGTCTGGGCGCGAACCCAGGCGTCGAGGTACGGCGCCCGCGTCTCCCAGTCGATGATGCCGTCGGCGGGCGTGCGCTTGGGCCAGGAGCTTGCCCGAGACGGATCCTGCGGGATGCGAGGGGCGGTGCCATCGGCGAGCTGGGGCACGTACTCGCGGATCAGCTCCACATGCGCGTCCGCAATCCGGTCGTAGAGCGTCGTCGCCGTCTCGTCATCGCTGATCGGAAGCTCGACTTGACCGACGATCGGCCCCGAGTCGGCTGTCGGGTCGGCGATCTCGAAGAGCGTCACGCCGGTCCGGGCGAGCCCGCTCAGGATCGCCCAGGGGATCGGCGCCCGCCCTCGGTGCCGCGGCAGAAGAGTCGGATGCATGCCGAAGACGCCGTGCTTCGCAGCGGCGATGAGGTGCTCGCGCAGGAGCTGCGACCAGCCGACGACGAAGATCGCATCAGGCTCGAGGGCGCGCACCCGCTCCAGGGTCTCCGGCGAGTTGACGTCTGCGCTCTCGATCAGCTCAGCGCCGTGCTGCGCGGCGACGTCGTCGAAGCGGCACTGCCCGGAGCGGTTCGGATCGACCGGCCCCGGCAGCGTCACAATCCCGACGATCTGGGCGCCCGCCTCGGCACACGCCTCGAGGCAGCGGCGGCCGATCACGTCGAAGCTGACCCAAACCGTCCTCACGGGCTAATCAGCTCTCGATTGGCTCCGGCAGATCCTCTGGCACGGGCTCCAGCGCGCCCTCCTCCGAGGACACGAGCGCGACGTGCGAGAGGTAGCGGGTCATGACGATCCCGGCGCGGAAGGCGCCGACACTCGGCTCGGGCCGCTCGCCGTTCGCGAGCGCGATCGCGAGCTCGGGATAGCGGCTACCGGCCGCGGTCGGCAGCGGAAAGGCGCCGCCGAAGCGGGGGTTGACGTCCGTCACCTGAAGCGTGCCGTCGGGCTCGCGGAAGCACTGCACCGTGCCCGGGCCTTTGAGCGGCAGCGCCTCCGCCACTCGGCGGCCGAGCTCGATCAGCTCGGCGTCGTCGACCGTCATGCCCTTGATCGACTCGCCGCCCTTGGACTCGATCATCGTCCGCGGGATCGCGTTCAGACAGCGCCCGTCGAAGTCGCAGAAGACGTCGATCGAGAACTCCGCGCCCGTACAGCAAGCCTGGACCATCGACTCGACCGCCGTGTGGCCGAGGAAGAAGTCGAGCTCTGACCGGTCGCGTGCGCGGAAGATGTTGCGGCTGCCGTACCCGGAGCGGGCCTTGACGAGCAGCGGGAAGGGAAGCTCGTCCGGCAGCGCTCCGGGCAGCCAGGTCGGGGGCGAGGCGATCCCGTGCTCCTCGAGAACGACGTGTGCGAGGTACTTGTCGGCCGTCCTCCGGACGACATCGTCGTCGGGCAGCAGAACCGGCGCGCCGAGCTCGTCGCGCCTCGCGGAGACGACACCCTGGTCGATGTCCGTCACCGGGACGATCAGCCCGACGTCGTGCACGACCACGATCTCGCGCAACCGCGGGATGTACTGCGGGTCGTCCTTCAGCGGCACGAGCTCGTAAGCATCGGCGTGGTACAGAGCCGGCGCGAACGGACTGGCGTCGACTGCGACCGTCGTCGCCCCGGCGTCGCCGAAGGCGGTGACGATGTCGACGCGCATGCCGGCGCACGTAAAGAGGACGACGCTCATCCGGCGAAAAGCGTAACGGCTTAGGTCGGCTTCCAGCCGCCGGTCTCGCCCTTGTAGATGCCGCCGAAGAGCGCCAGGGGCGTCTGGAGGAGAATCATGAGATCGACGCGGGGCGAGCGATGGTCGACATACCAGACGTCGAGCTCGATCCGCTCCGTCCAGGGGAGGGCGGCCCGGCCGTGGATCTGAGCCCAGCCCGTGATCCCGGGCTTGACCTCGAGCCGCCGCCGCTGACGAGGCGTGTAGGTCTCGACCTGGTAGGCGAGCGTCGGGCGCGGTCCGATGAGGCTCATGTCGCCGCGCAGGACGTTCCAGAGCTGTGGGAGCTCGTCGACCGAGAGCCGGCGCAGCGCTCGACCGACCCGGGTGATCCTCGGATCGCCGCGATTCACGGCCCAGCCCGCGCCCCGACGCTCGGCGCCGACGACCATTGTTCGCAGTTTGAGCAGCTCGAACTCCTCCCCCTCGAGGCCCACGCGCCGCTGCCGGTAGAAGAACGGCCCACCGTCCTCGAGCTTGATCGCAAGCGCCGCCGCCGCCAGAAGTGGGCTCGTCACCGCCAGGCCGAGCCCGGCGCCGATGACGTCGAACGTCCGGTTCACCGTGTCCCCTCGACCTTCTCCCAGAGGAGCGGTGGGCCGAGGCGCAGATAACGGGAGAGGCCGGCCACCGTGGCCCAGGTGACGAGGAAGTAGTAGTACGCGAGGCCCGCGCCCGGCAGCGGGACGCGCAGGCGCCCGGCGGCGGCGAGAGCGAGCCAGGCCAGCTGGCCCACGAGCGCAACCTGGTAGACCAGGCCCTGTCCGAGAAGTGCGACGGTCGTTGCGAGGAGGAGCAAGTGCAGCAGACCGCTCGCGTAGCGAAGCAGGCGGTGCGAGACCAGCTCGGCGAGGTAGAGCGGGCCGACCCCCCGCAGCATCCTCCCGGAGAGCACGTGCACCCAGGCCCCGGTGCTCATTCGCACCTTGCGCTCGTACTCGTCCTCGAGGTCGGTCGAGGGCTTCTCGAGCGAGAGCGCCTCGGGGTCGTAGACGGCTCGGCGGCCGCGCTGCACCATCGTGTACGGGAAGCCGAGATCGTGCCCGAAGGTCGCGTCGATCTCGACGTAGTCCTCGCGGCGAACGGCATAGATCGCGCCGTTCCCGGCAGTGATCGAGCCGAGCGCGGACTCCTGCTGCCGCAACCAGAGCTCGAAGCGCCAGTAAACGCCCTCCCGATTCGTGCCGCCGGAGCTCTCGTAGGACGCGCGGCCGCAGACGTAGCCGACATCGGGATCGGCGAAGTTGCGGACGAGCTTGGCCAGCGCGTCCGGGGCCCAGAGGGCGTTCGCGTCCGAGAAGGCAACGACCTCGCCGCTCGTCTCGCGCACGCCCCTGTTCTGCGCCTCCACCTTGCCTCCCCTCGGACAGCGGAGCAGCCTGACGCGGGGCTCGCGCGCAGCGATCGCCTCGACGATCTCGTCCGTGCGGTCCCCGGACGCGTCCGAGGCAACGACGATCTCGACCCGCTCGGGGGGATAGTCGAGCTCGAGCAGGTTCGCCACTCGCCGCTCGATCACGTCCTCTTCGTCGTGCGCGGCGACGACGATGCTCACCGACGGCGTCATGTCTGCGAGCTGCACGCGGCGGCGGCGCACACGCGCGGCGAGGGCCGCCGCGAGCGCGTAGCCGAGGTGCGTCCAGAGGAGCGCCCCGAACGAGGCCCAGAAGAGGATCTTCAGCACGAGCATTCCGGCGAGTCTAGTCTCGGGTAAGCGCGTCTTCGTACGCGCGCAGGGTTTCGTCGGCGAACCGGTCCCACGAGAACTGCTCGCGAATCCGCTCCCTCCCAGCCGCTCCCAGCCGGCGGCGCAGCTCTCGATCCACGAGCAGCCGTTGCAGAGCGGCGCGCAAGGCGCCTACATCCTGAGGCGGCACCAGCAAGCCGGTCTCTTCGTCCACGACGAGATCGAGCAAGCCGCCGACCGCGCCCGCGACGACCGGCCGCCCGTGGGCCATGGCCTCGGCGCAGACGACGCCGAAGCCCTCACGGCGCGACGGGCAGGCGACGACTGCAGCGCGGTCGTAGAGCCGCTCGAGCTCCGCCCGCGGGACGAAACCCAGCGCTTCCGGCACTTCCATACGCAGCGGCCCGTCGCCGGCGACGACGAGCGTGAATCCGTCGGCGGCTGCGAGAAGCTCGCGGATTCCCTTTTCCGGGGAGAGCCGCCCCGCGTAGAGGATCTCCGGCGGATCTGCCTCCTCGCCGACACGCTCCGGAACGTCGACCCCGGTCGGGATCGTGCGCACGTCGCGTGCCCCGAGCCGATGAGCCTCGTCCGCGAGGGCGGTCGAGGGAGCGATGACAAGTCGAGCGCGTCGCAAGACCCTCTTCGCGAGCGCGGGAAACCTGCGCGCGAGCTCGAGGTCGGTCCCCCAGACCTGCACGACGAACGGCTTCCGCGTCGCCATGGCGACAACCCCGGCCGGGAGCCAGTGCGCGTGGACGAGGTCGGCGTCGTCGGCTGCGCGGCGAGCGGCGCGCGCGAACCCGGCGAGCATCAGCGGCAGCGCAAGGACGAGCTGCGGCCGCCGGCGCAGGTTGCCGGCAACGCCCGCCCCGTATGCGATCCCGAAGTGACGAAAGCCCGCAGGCGAGACGACCTTCACCTCGACCCCCCGTTCCCGGATGTGCTCGACCTGATCGGCCACGAACAGGCCGGCGGCATCCCCCGCGTGACGGGGGTACGACGTCGTCAGGACCGCGACCTTCAAGAGTTCAGCCGGCGCCCGAAGACGATAGGCGTCGCGAGCGCGAACAGAGCGAGCGCGTAGAAGTAATAGAACTGCATGGTCAGGTAGAACGCGTTCGAAGCGATCGTCCCGACGAGCGCCGCGGTGAGCCCCCAGGCGAGCGGCCGCACCCGCGCCGCCACCGGATCGCCGGTCGCCGCGAGCGCTCGTCCGATTCTCCGCGCCGCGCCGAGGCGGCGGAACAGGTAGACGAGAAAGAAGGCGAAGAACAGCGTCCCGACGAGGCCCGTCTCGACGACGGTCGCCACGTAGTAGGAGTGTGCGCCCCAGCGCGTCCGCCCCGTGACGAACTCGAAGTAGACCGAGAACGTGTTCAGGCCGAAGCCGAACAGCGGGTGCTGTTCGAGCACTTTCGGGATGAAGTCGTAGACCTGGAAGTGCAGGGTCGTGGACGAATCGCTCGTCTGCAGGCGCGCGTGGAGCACGTTCGTGAAGTACGAGAGTCGCTGCACGACGAGGACTGCGAGCACGAGGCCGACGCCCGCGAGGGGTACGAGGAGCGCGCGCGAGGCGACCTGCCGCCGGTAGACGACCGCAAGCAACGCCCCTCCCACCGCGAGACCGAGGAACCCGCTCCTCGACAGTGTCGAGATCTCGATCAAGAGGAGAAAGCCGAGCAAGAGGGCGAGGGGCACGCGCAGGCGATGTCCGCGCTCGAGTCGCAGGTAGAGCGGCGTCAGCAGCAGCAGCGGCACGACGAGCATCACTCCGAGGTGGTTCGGGTCGCCCGTGAGCGCGTTGACCCGATAGACGTTCGACTCGCCGACTGCGCCCCAGATGTTGATCGAGGCGGCGCCGCCCGTGATCGGGTTCAGGACGAGGGCGTCGAGGTTGTATCCAGCCTGCGTCGCCGCCAGCTGAACCAGGCCGTACAGCGCGTTCGCCGCGAAGCCGGCGCAGAACCAGCCGAGCGTTTGCCAGTAGAAGCGCTCCGAGCGCCGCGCGAGATACGCGACGCCCGCGGCGAGAAATCCGAAGTGGATGACGAACTTCACCATGCCCTTGCCGTAGAGCGAGAGCGACTGCTTCGTCTCGAGGTTGAAGAAGCCGATCAGGTACACGAGCAGGAGTGCCGCGGCGAAGCCGAGGATGACGAGCGTCGTCGGTGGAACACGCGCGTCGCGAGCGCTGATCCGCCCGGCGATGAACGCGGCGAGGAAGAGCAGCGCCAGCACATCGGCCAGGTTCACGCGGCCGGCGACGTTCCAGTAGACGTTCTGGAATGAAACGGAGAACACCGTCGCCAGGAAGAAGACGTCGGTGAGGCGGCTCTGCGATCTCATGCGACGCTGCGCACCACGTCGGCGAATTCGCGCGACCGCGTCTGGCGAGAGAGCTGCTCCCTGAGCTCGGGCGTGAGGCGTCCGCCGTCCAGGGCGCCCGCGCGCCAGCGCGCACGCAGCCCGGCGATGGCGGCACTGATCGCGGCCACGTCGTCCGGAGGCACGACGACACCGGCCTCGGCTCGCCGGACGAGCTGCGCGGCAATCCCGTCAGGTGGCACGGCCGCGAGAATCGGGCGCTCGGCGGCGATGTACTCGAAGATCTTGCCCGACGGGACGCCTCGACCCCGCCCGCCGGCCTCCGGGAGTAGCAGCAGCAGGGCCTCGGAGTCACGCTGGAGCTCCAGTGCCGAGCGGCGCGGCACGTGCGGGATCTCCTCGAGCCGGTCACCGAGCTCGAGGCGCTCCGCCCAGTCACGGTCGGCCGCCCGCAGGCCGCCGACGAAGCGGGCGACTACGTCCTGCTCGGACTTTACGAGGGCAGAAAGGAACGGTTTCGGGTCGCGGTGCCCAAAGAAGGTCCCCGTGTGCGTGATGCGAAAGCGCTCTCCGCGCCGGTACTCGAGCCCCTCGAAATCCTCGAAGTCGCAGCCGTTCGGAATCATCTCAACGCGGTCGGCTCCGAGCTCCCGCATCTCGTCCGCGATCGAGTCCGAGACCGCGACGACCGCGTCGGCTCTCTTCGCAACGAGGCGGGCGACGAGGGCCTGAGCCTGCTCCTTGGCCCGAACGGCAAGGCGCTCGACACGCCGATCCGGATTCGCTGCCACCGAGTCGCGCAGGTCCGCGACCCAGCGCACGCCGGTCGACTGCTTGACGGCGGCGCCGATCAGGTTGACGGAGGCGGGCGGCGAGGTGGTCACCAGCACGTCGATCTGCTCGTTGCGAACGATCCGCCGGGCGGCGGGGATCGCGGTCAGGGCCCAGCTCACGAACTCGTCGGGGAGCAGGAGGCGGCGTGAGAACAGGGCGGCCTGCCGCAGCACGCGGTCGACTCCGTCGAGGCCGTGCAGCTCCTCGGCCGGCAGCCGTCCGCGGGGGCCGAGATACCGGGCGCGGTGCACGTGTGCCTGAGGAGGAATGTCGAGCTCGTCGTCGCGGTGTAGCCACTTCGGATCGTCGGGCGCGAGCACGTGCGTCTCGATCCCGAGCTCGGGCAGGTGGGTCGCGAGCTTCAGCGGGCGGGCAACTCCACCGCCGCCGGCGGGCGGAAAGTACATCGTCACGAGCAGCACCCGCATCGGGTGCAGAGGCTAGCTTGCTAGTTAGGGAAGGGGCACGGTGCGGCGGCCGACGACGGTGAAGAGCGGCTTGCGCCGGCCGGCAAAACGCTGCACGTGGTAGCGGACGCTCGTGTCCTCGAACCCGAGCACGCCGAGCATCTTCCTGATCACGGCCGGCGTGAAGTGCCACCACGACTCGCGCGGCTGGACGCGCTCGAAGTTCGGCAGAAAGGCCATGTTCGGCTTGAGCAGGCTCGCCGCCATCTGCGGCAGCGAGTAGCGCAGCGAGGGGTTCTCGGTCACGATCACGGACTCGGTGGTCAGCCGCAGGCCGCGCTCGAGAGCGAGGAAGGGGTCGCGGAAGTGGCGGAGGACGTTGCCGTAGGTAGCCACCTCGACGCGGCCGATCTCCTCCGGGATCTCGTACACCGTGCCGTACACGACCTTCGCCGACGACTCGAACGCCCGATGGGCGAGCCACCAGCCGTTGTTCAGCTTCCGGAGGTGCTCGCGGCGATCGGCGTCGAAGGACTCATGGTCGTACTGGGCGTACGGCACGACGTCCCATGACTGCTGTTCCGAGAGGTCGTAGGCGACGACATCGGCGCCGCGGCCCTCCATCGTGAAGCAGACAAAGCCGCTCGCCGTGCCGATCTCGAGGACGCGCTTGTCCCGAAGCTCGACGCTGCCCAGGTAGTCGTCGACGCCGCCGCGGAGATCCCACGGGCCCTCGACGAGCCCGTACCCAGGGATCTCCATCGAGTGATAGAAGTAGCACTCCTCGAGCTCGGTGACCGTGCGCGGATCCGCGTACGGGCTCGCCGCGCGCGGAGGTGTCACTGTTTCCTGCGCAGGCATGACGCGCCACCCTAGCGAAATACGCTGCTACAAATAGTCCATGCGCCGACCCCTGCTTCTTGTGTGCGCGCTCGCGGGTGCCGCACTGCTGCTTCCAGCAGCGGCGCTCGCCTACACGTGGCCGCTGAAACCCTTCGGCAAGCAGCACGCGATCCGCGGGTACTTCAACGACCCTCGCCTCTCGGGCTCCAGCACGAGCTTCCATTTCGGGGTCGACATCGCGGCCAACGACCTGACGCCGGTGTACGCGATCGAGGCCGGTCGTGCGCGAGTGCAGGGAATGAGGGTCTCCATCATCCCGAACCGGGGCGGCCACCTCCTCTCCTACTGGCACATCAGGCCGACCGTCAGGACGAACCAGCGCGTCCGCCGCCATCAGCTCATCGGCCGCATCGTCCCGGGTGCAGGGCATGTTCATCTCGCCGAGTACAGCGAGGGCACGTACGTCAACCCGTTGCGACTGGGAGGGCTGGCCCCGTACATCGACGACACCGTGCCCCAGATTCCAGCGCTGGCCTTCCAGTCGTTCGGACAGCCGGTCCAGCCCGAGCTCGTGGGCGGCATCGTCGACGTCACCGTCGAGGCCTACGACACCTCGCCCCTCCCGCTGCCGCCCGTAGCTTGGGCGCAGGCCCGGCTTGCGCCGACGCTCATTCGCTGGCGGATCGTCCATGGTCAGAGCACGGTCCGGCCGTGGGAGACGGTGGTCGACTTCCGGACGTTCCTGCTTCCGCTCTCGCTCTACGACTTCATCTATACGCCGAGCACCTTCCAGAACCGGGCCAACCGCCCAGGCCACTACGAGTACTACCTCGCGCACGAGCTGAACACCGCGCTGCTCCCCAACGGCGCCTACGTGCTCCAGGTCGACGCACTCGATGCGCAGGAGAACCTCGGTCAGGCGTCGTTCCCGTTCACGGTCACGAACTAGGACCGCACTCGGTAGAGGACGAAACGCTCGTCCTCGTAGACACGCGGTAGGTGCAGCTCGAGCTCGAACCGCCGCTGGGCGATGACGATCCACTGGGCGTGGTACCGGCGAGAAATGGCGAGGCTGCCGGTGCGGAAGAACTTGATCACAGCCTTCCGCCGCTCGTAGGGCTGGTTTTCCCGAGTGTCGGCGACGTGGGCGGGCGGGGCGGCCGCCACGTAGACAGGGGCGTAAGCCTCGATCCGATAGCTCGTCTCGAGGTCCGAGAAGACGACGTCTCGAGGACGCACGTCCGTGCGGAGGGCCTGCACGAGACCGGGCGTGAGCCGGAAGCGGTCTCGATCGTCCTGCTTGAGGTAGGCCAACCCCGCCAGCCCCACCGGGGCGACCAGTGCCAGCCCGACGGCCGCGGTCCAGAGCGGCTCCGCCTCGGGGATCCCCCTGCGGACGACCGCGGCGGCTACCAGGCCGGCGGCTGCCCCGCCCAGCGCGAGCCAGACCGGCCAGGAGGGACCGCCGACGACGAGGAAGTACGAGAACTCGCCGGGATAGGCGAGTTGCAGCAGTCCACCGGCCCCGAACGCAGCGAGGCAACCGGCGAGCCGAAACCGGCCGAGCAGGGTTGCGGCGCCCGCGACGGCGAAGGGGATCGGCAGGAACGCGATCAGGCGGCGAGCCTGCGAGAGCGACACGACGTCCGAGAACCGGTCGAACGCCGAGGGCCAGAGCACGAGCCCGAGGACCGCGAGCGAGCCGCCCAGGACGTAGGCCGCCCACCGGCGCGGCGCGGCAATTGCCGCGAGCGGGATCGCCAGCAGACCCGCCACTGTGATCGCACCCCCTCGTGAGATCGATTCGGGAGCAAGCCGCAGCAAACCGCCGACGACGTCGACCTGCCCGGCGTAGTGGCTGATCGCGCGCGCTCTCTCCGCCGCGCCGGGCTCGTGTGAGGCGGTCTTGTCCACGATCGGCTTCAGCCAGAGGGCGTAAAGCCCGGCCGGAAGAAGAATCGCCGACAGCGATCCGCCGATTCGGATTGCATCGCGCCAGCGGCTCGTCGCGAGAACGAGGTGCGCGACCAGGAAGCCGGCGAGCGGCACCGCCACGAACAAGGCGTACGTTGGATGGACGAGGGCGAGAGCCAGTGCGGCGGCGCTGACCGAGAGCACCCCGCGCCGGCGGCCGCCCGCCGCGACCGAGAACACGAGCGCGAGCAGCGCCGGCGCGATCAGCGCCCGAGCCACGGTCGTCGGCAAGGCCAGAAAGTCGAAGGACCCGGTGCCGGCGCGCGAGAAGCCCAGTAGACCTGCCTGCGCGGCCATCGTCGCGATCCCGCCCCCGAAGGAGCGGAAGAGCGCAGCACCCGCGGCGTAGGCGAGGACGAGCGCGAGCGGCGTGAGGATCGCCGGTAGATGCTCGAGCGCAACGGCCGGATCGACGGCGCCGAGCCGAGCGACAAGGGCAACGGCGGAGTGCCAGACCGGGAAGGCATAGCCGGGGTGGAGCCCCCCGTCCCGGAACTCGTCGACGACGTTGAGCGAGGTCAGGTCGAGCGTCTCGAGCTTACGGACACGCCCGAGATGGAAGAGACCGTCGCCGTAGATCGTGTTCGCCGTCCACCAGACGGCAACGGCGAACACGGCGCCGCCGAAGGCGACGCCCCCGAGAGCGATCTTCTCTGTTCGGTCCGAGGGCACCGGAGCCCGGAGAAGAGCCGGAACGAGCGCAGCCGCGGCAAAGCCGGCGAGCAACCAGAGCGTCGTGTCGATCGTGCCGTCGAAGGCGAAAGTCAGGGCGAGCGCGCCGGCGAGGGCGGCGAGGCTCCATGCAAACGAGGCTGCAACCGCAACGCCGAAGGTGGCCGGGCGCCCGAGCGCCCGGACGAAGATTCCGCCGGGAACGAGGAGCACGCACGCAGCCGCCGCCGCCAGCCGGAGCACGAGACCCGGCCCATGCGCGGGCAGGAGCCGGCCCAGCCCCAGCGCCGCGGGCGCCGCGGCGATGAGAAGCAGGAAGAGCGCGGACGAGCCGAGCCGGCCGAAGCCGGCGCGATAGATCCGCACTTGCGCGCTCATGACAGCCACTCTTCCGCCTCCTCGGCGAGCGTCCCCGCCTGGACGCAGACGCCTCCGCGCGCCCGAACGTCGTCCATGAAGCGCCGGTACAAGCGGCCCCAACCCGGGGTGACCGCAGAGTCGAATTGCTCCGAGTGCCAGAGGACGGCGAAGCCCCCGCCGTTCTTCGCGGCCCAATCGAGGAGGCCGCGGAGCCTCGCTTCAGCCTGCCGGGCGCTCAGGTTGAGGTAGCGCTCCGCCGAAAGCGTGACGTCCATCGCGGCGAGCGGCACCTCGACGATCGCCCGCGGCGCCTCGCGTTCGAAGTCCCACGGGTGAAAGGGCTGCGCGATGCCCGCGCGGAATCCGGGCGCGTCGGGAAACCCGAGCGTCGAGTCATAGGCGAAGCCCGCTTCCTCGATTTGGCCGAGGTTGCGATGCATGTCGAGCCGGAGGAAGTGGTAGCGCTGCCCGCGTACAGGCCCGGACAGCTCCTCGAGGCGTTCCTTCTCGGCGGAGAGCCGGGCCGCGTCGTCGCCGGCCGAATAACTCCCGTGGAGGGCGACCTCGGCGCCGCCGTGGAGCAGCGTCTCGACCAACCGCGGGCGCAGCCGCTCGTAGGACTCCGGCACGGGGCCGTCGAGCGGGTGCGCATGCGCCGCCATGAGGAAGAAGGTCGATGAGCCGCCGGCTCGGCGCTCGTCGGCCAGGATCTTGTCGAAGCTCCAGAAGGGGTCGGTGCGACGCAGCTTGTGGATCGGAGCCAGAGCTAGCCCCCGCGCCTCCCGGGATGCGCTCACGACGCGTCCTCCGAGCAGGTCGGCCTTCGCGCGCGCGGCTGCTCCGAGCAGCCCTCTGCGTGTCCATTTCCAGGGTGTGTCCACGTCGTGCGTCAGCGCAACCGCAAAGCGGGCGCCGCCCCAGCGTGGGGGCTCGACGCCGAGCCGGCGGCGCAGCTGCTCGAGCGGTGGGTCGAGTGGGTCGAGCGAGGAGCTGGACGCGCGAAACCGGCCGTGCTCGTCGCGCGGCGCGTTCCGCTCCTCGACGCGCGCCAGCTGGAAGAACGCGTCCGCGACGTCGTCGCCCTCCGGCCGCTCTCCGCGCGCGACCTGCTCCCAGGCCTCAGCACGGTAGGGGACGTCGTCCCCGAAGCCGAACTCGCGCGCCCCGACCGTGTCGAGCACCCAGCGGGCCCTCCGCTCGACAGCTTCGGGAATCACTCGACGATTCCAAGAGCCTTCACTCGCGCGATTCTAGGAGGGCTTGGCGGAACGTCACTCGTCGCCGGGGTGCGATGGTCGTTCCGAGGCACGGACGCAGGGAGCCCCAAGGCTTTCTGCCTTGGGGCGACTGAGGACACCGCCTCGGGGCGAGCAGCGCGGCCCGGGGGCTCAGTGCTGCGTTTCGTCAAGCCCTCCTAGGAGGGAGGCAGTTCGGCCCGACCCGAGCCAGCGGGCGGTATCCCGATAGGCGCGGCCTCGCTCACCATGAAACAGCAGGCCTCGCAGCCGCAGCCCCCAGAGCATCACGCGCCGCGCGCGCTCCGCCACACGGGGGCCTCGATGCTTCCGCAGGAAGCGCAGATGGCCGCGAACGATCTCCTTGAAGAGCGCAGGATTGTGCGAGGCGCCGATCACGTGAACGACCTCCGCGCCCGGATAGAAGAGCACGTCCCAGCCGGCTTGCCGGAAGCGGTAGCACCAGTCGACCTCCTCGCTCATGAGAAAGAAGTCCTCGTCGAAGCCCCCGATCGAATCGACGGCCTCGCGGCGAACGAGCAGGCAGGCTCCGCCGAGAAACTCGGCGGTGCGGACCGACTCGTGGTCGAAGCCCGCGCCGAAGAACGCGTTGAGCAGCCTCGATCGCGGCGCGAGCTTGCGAAGGAAGAAGTACTCGGTGGCGATTCGCCACGGCGTGGGGTATCCCCGCACCGATCGCTGCAGCGTGCCGTCCGGATTCAGAAGCTTCGGACCGACGACTCCAGCCTCGGGATGCGCGTCCGCGAAGGCGACGAGCTGCTCGAGCGCGTCGCCCGTCAGCCAGGCGTCCGGGTTCAACAGGAGGAAGTACCGGCCTGATCCGAGGCGCATGCCTGCGTTGTTGCCCGCGCCGAAGCCCCGGTTCTCGTGCTCGACGAGCCGAGCCTCGGGGAAGCGCTTGCGGACGAGCTCGACCGTTCCGTCCGTCGAGCCGTTGTCGACAACGATTAGTTCCGCTTCCGTGCCCTGCAAGCTCTCGAGCGAGCGCTCGATCCAGGGCGCAGCGTTGTACGTGACGACGATCGCCGTCACATCAGCCATCGGCTTCGCGAGGCACGCCGGCGCGTCCGGACCCCCGCAGTCCTTCCCACGCGAGGATCAGCGCGCCCGGCGCCGCCATCACCACCGTGACGACGAAGAAGAGGAACCCTGCTGCAAAGGCCCGATCGGCGTCGACGCCGACGCCTCCGAGGAAGCTGACGAAGAACGACTCCCGCACCGCCAGCCCGTTGACCGTGAAGGGGACGAGCATGACGAGGAAGAGCAGCGGGCCCATCACGTAGTACGGCCTTGGCGAGAGGTCGATCCCGACCGCCTTGCCACTGAACCAGATCGCGAGCACGCGCACCGCCTGCACTCCGAGCGTGATCGCGACCACCCCGAATAGGACGCCGACGTTCTCCCGGTAGGAATGGAGAGCCGAGTAGACCTGGGCGACGATCCGGTCGAGCCGCAGTGGGGCGAGCACGCGCCGGCCGAGTGCAAGCAGCGGGCGCACGCGGCGGGAGAAGAGCAGGAAACCGAACACGATCGTCCCCACGACGAAGATCCCTTCCACCCAGAGATAGGGGCCGACGTCGTAGTGGCCGACGGCGAGCACGAAGCCGAAGGCGGCGAGCAGCAGGGTCGCCGCGCCGCCGATCGCCCGCTCGAGGAGCACGGAGGCGGCGGCCGTGTTCCCTCGCCCCGGGTGGCGGCGCGCGGTCTCGTAGATGCGGACGGCATCGCCTCCGATCGAGGTCGGGAGCACCTGGCCCGCGGCGTACGAGACAAAGTAGGCGCGGGTCAGCCAGGGCATCCGGTCGTGGACGCCCTTGGCGCGCAGGAGCAGTTGCCAGCGCCACGCCATCGGCAGGATCGTCACGACCATCAGCACGAGCGCGAGCAGGAGATAGCCGAGGTCGGCCTCCTTCATCACGTCCACGGTGCGCGAGAGGTCGATCTTCCAGAGGACGTAGGCCGTGCAGAGCCCGGTGACGAGGAGCGTCAGCGAGACGCGGATCGCGCGTCTCATCCGGAGGCGTTCGCTTGCGACGCCGACTCAGAGGCCATGCCGGCTTGGCCGGCGTGGCCGTCCGATCGAAGCGCGGCGTGGACACGCTGCAGGGCGGCGATCACGTCCGCGATGTCTTCGTCGGAATGGGCCGGAGAGAGCGGAAGCGAGAGCACTTCGTCACCGGCGCGCTCGGCGACGGGCAGAGGCGGCTGGTCGGGATAGCGCTCGCGGTACGCGGTCAGCCGGTGAACGGGCAGGAAATGGATGCTCGTCGCGATGTTCTCGTCCGCGAGGAGGCGCTGGTACTCGTCTCGGGTGCCGCCGGCGCGCTCGGCGTCGATGCGCACGACATAGAGGTGGTACGCGTGGATGTCGCGCTCGTCTCGAGCCAACGGGTCGATGCCTTCGAGGTCGGCCACGGCCCCGTCGTAGGCGTCGAACTGGCGCTGCCGGATCGCGCCGTGCTCCTCGACCTTGTCCAGCTGGCAGAGCGCGATTGCGGCGAGGACGTCGGAGAGATTGGCCTTGTAGCCCGGCACGACGATGTCGTAGAGCGAGCCGTCGCCGCGGCGCATGAGGCGGAGGTCTTCGATCGCGCTCGCCACCTCGTCGTCGTTCGTCGAGATCAGTCCGCCTTCGCCGGCGGCGATGTTCTTCGTCGCGTAGAGCGAAAAGCAAGTTGCCGCGGCCAGGGCTCCGATCTTGCGCCCTCGATACGCGCTCTCGGCCGCGTGGGCGGCGTCCTCGACAAGCGGGATCCCGTGGGCGAGCAACGGGGCCAGGTCGCAGGGCTGACCGGCGAGATCGACCGGCATGATCGCCTTCGTCCGCTGCGTGATCAGCTCGGCGACGTGCGCGGGGTCGATGTTCAGGTCCGAGTCGCGCACGTCGGCGAAGACCGGTGTCGCCCCCGCGTGGACGATGACGTTCGCGGTCGCCGGCCAGGTGATCGGCGTCGTGATCACCTCGTCTCCCGGCTCGACTCCGACCGCGAGCAGCGACAAGTGCAAGGCGGCAGTGCCCGAGGCGACGGCGAGGACGTGCTCGGCTCCGACGTACTCGGCGAAGCGCCGTTCCAGCTCAGCCGCGCGCGGGCCGGTCGTCAGCCAGCCGGAGCGAAGCGTCGCGGCGACCGCGGCGATCTCCTCCTCGCCGATCGCCGGCGGCTGGAAGCCGAGCATCGTTTCTCTTTTCTCAGACGAGACTCTCTGCACCGACCTTGAAGCGTATGAGACGCGCGGCTTCGTCGGCCCGCGCCTGGGCTTCTTCTCTGCTTGCACCGGTGACCAGCACTGCGCCGGCACGGTCAGTGCCGCGCAGGAACGGTCCGAACACGTGCCCCGGCTCGCGGTAGATCCGCACCTCTTCGACTCCCTCGACTGCATGGGCCTCGTCGATGCCCTCGACTTCCTCGAGCATGCCCTCCGGTGGCACGAGGAAGCGGACAACTGCCCCGCCGACCTGCGGCACCGCGTGCAGCGCCGCCGACCAGATCGACTCACCCAGCGCGGCCTGCAGCGCGAGCCCGTTGAGATCGACGCCGAGCGCAGCCTCTGCCAGCTCCGCGTCGTGGCCGCCGCCGAGGCGGGCCGCGACCTCGATCACCTGCGGGCCTTCTGGGCCGATCCGAAGCTGCGTATAGGTCGGGCCGTCCTGGATGCCCAGCGCTTCGACGGCCGCGCGCGCGACGTCAGCGGCCTTCCCGCCGGCCTCGCTCGGCCAGGCATGCGCGAGCGCGACGCCGAACGCCGGCGGCTCGGCCGTCAAGCGGTCGGTCACGGTCAGCGGATGGAACTCGCCGCGCACAGAGAAGGCGTTGACGGTCACCTCCGGCCCGTCCACGAGCTCCTCGACGATCGCAAAGCCGCTGCGGGACTCTTCGATCGCGCGGGCGATCGCCGCCGGAAGCTTGTCCTCTGAGCGAACCAGCGCCAGCCCCTTCTGCCCTTGCCGGTCGGGTGCCTTCACCACCGACGGCACCGACAATCCCGGCTGGGCCTCGGAGACCAGCTGCCAGCGCGGCTGAGGGACACCGGCCTCCGCGAGCCGCTCGCGCTGCTTGAGCTTGGAGACGGCTAGCCCCGCGGTCACCGCGTCGATCGGATGAGGCAATCCCATGCGCTCGGCGACCCGCGCGGCGATGGCCACCGGCCAGTCGGTACCCGGCGCGATGACGCCCTCCACGCGCTCGGCGGCCGCGAGGCGCTCGATGCCCTGCTCGTCCTCGGTCGAGATGATCGCCCGCCGGTCGGCGAAGCGGAATCCGGGCGCTGCCGGGTCGCGGTCGAGCGCGATCACGAAGAGCCCCCGCCCGCGCGCCGCAGCGAGCAGCCCGAGCTGAGCGGGCCCCGCCCCTAGGACGAGAAGACGTCTGCCGGTCGCCGCTCCGGGGCCCTCCACCAAGCCTCATTGTCGCGGTACCACGCGATGGTGCGCTCGAGCCCGTCTTCGAAGGACGTCCGCGCGCGCCACCCGAGCAGCCGCTCGGCCTTCTCCGTCGAGCCGATGTGCCGGTGCACCTGGCCGGGACGCTCGTCGACGTGCACCTTCAGGGCCGTCGGCTTGCCGAGTAGCTCCAAGACCTTGTCGGCTATCTCCGAGACCGTGATGTCGATCCCGGTCGCGACATTGATCACCTCGCCGACGATCCCGTCAAGGTCGGCGTCGATGATCGTCTCGATCGCCTCGGCGTCGTCGTCGACGTAGAGCCAGTCCCGGCTGGCGTGGCCGTCGCCGTGAATCGTCAACGGCTCGCCCGAGAGCGCCTGGCAGATGAAGCGCGGGATCACCTTCTCGGGGTGCTGGCGCGGCCCGTAGTTGTTGAAGGGCCGGACAATGACGACCGGCACGCCGTAGGTCACGTAGTACGAGTAGGCGAGCCGGTCGGCACCCGCCTTCGTGGCCGCGTACGGGCTGCGCGGATTGAGCGGGTGCTCCTCGTCCATGGGCGCGTAGAGCGCGGTGCCGTAGACCTCGCTCGAGGAGAAGAGGATGAAGCGCTCGACCGGCGTCTCCCGGATCGCGTCGAGCAGGATCTGCGTCCCTTCGACATTCGTCGTCACGAACTCGGAAGCGCCTGCCTCGATCGACTTCTCCACGTGCGACTCTGCGGCTGCGTTCACGATCACGTCGACCTCCGCGACGACCTCCCGGACGAGATCGGGATCGCGCACGTCACCGTGCACGAACGAGTGCCGCTCGTGAGCCGTCGCCTCGGTGAGGTTGTCCATGCTGCCCGCATACGTGAGCGCATCGAGCGAGACGACCTCGTACGGAGTCGACTCGAGGATGTGACGCACGAAGTTCGAGGGGATGAACCCGGCCCCGCCGGTGACGAGAATTCGCTTCGGCCTGCGCATGGAGGCGAAGCCTACCCCGTCGTCGGTAAGACTTACCGTCTCGAGATTCACATGCGCGGCCTCATCCAGACCATCAAGCCGTTGGTTCCCGTCGGGCTCAAACGACCGATCAAGCGCGCGATTCCGCACCGGTACCATCGGCTCTTCGATCCCGACTGGCACCGGCGGAGCATCGGCAACGTCAAGCTCTGGGACACGCTCGGCAAGCTGCAGTTCGACTACCTCGTCGAGCGCGGTCTGGCGCCGCACCATTACCTCCTCGACGTGGGCTGCGGCCCGCTCCGCGGCGGCCAGCACTTCATCCGCTACCTCGACACCGGGCACTACTACGGCGTCGACAGCAACACTCCCATGCTCGAGGAAACCCGCCGCCTGGAGCTCCCCCGCCTCGGTCTCACCGAGAAGCAGCCGACGCTCGTCGCGATGGAGGACTTCGGCTTCGGGCGGCTCGACCGCCAGTTCGACTACGCCCTGGCGCAGTCGGTCTTCACGCATCTTCCCCTCAACAACATCATCCGCTGCCTGATGAAGATGGAGAAAGCGCTCGTGCCCGGCGGAGAGTTCTACGCAACGATCTGGGAGAACGAGCGGGGAAAGCACAACCTCGACGACATCAATCAGACGTCGATCGCCGTCACTCATTTCGATCGCGACTTCTTCCACTACGACGTCGGCACCTTCGAGTGGATCTGCGAGGGGACCGCGCTGAGCGTCGAATACCTGGGCGACTGGAACAACCCGGCGAACCAGAAGATGCTCGTCTTCAGGAAGGCCTGAGCGGGTTCAGCGCGAAGCGCCCCGCGTTCACGAGGCCGGGTATGGGATCGTCGAGTGCGAAGACGCCGTCGACGTACGGTGGGCGCTGGACCGAGACCCCGTGATCGCTCATCAGGGCGATCGCCCAGCGCGTGCCGCTCGAGTCGGTCTGCGCGGGCTGAACCGGGACGCCGATCAGGTCCCAGTACGCGATTTGCGCGACGTCGGCGCCACACGCGCCCGTGAGCCCGTGCCACTGCCAGAGCCGTGGGTTGACCTCGATCAGCTTCAGCTCGCCGTCTCGAGGGTCCCGCTTCCACTCGACCTGGGCAATGCCGTGAAACCCGAGCTCGCGTAGAAGTCGCAGCCCGGAGTCGACGACCTCGTCGTCCCAGAGCGCCTCGCCGACGCGCGCGCTGCCCATGTTCTCGGCCGTCTGGCGCAGCTTCCGTCCCGAGAAGACGGCGAGCGGGTTTCCGTCGGCCGCGATGTAGGTGCCGAGTGACCAGAGCCACTCGTCGCCTCCCGGTATGAACTCCTGCACCATCGGCTCGTAGTCCGCCGTCGTCCGGTAGGCGTGCTCGAGCTCGCCTACGTCGCGGCAGACGAAGGCCTGCCGCTTGTGGATCCGCTTGAAGACGATGTTCTCGGACGGCTTCACGAAGACCGGAAACCCGATCTCGGCGGCGATGCTCCGCGCCTCCTCGGCCGACCGCGGATGCGCGGTCGCCGGCGCCCCCATACCGAGGGCGCTCGCCGTGTCGATCTGGTGCCGCTTGCTCTGGAGCGGCTCGAGCACGTCCCAGCTGGGAAACGGGTACAGAAAGCGGTCACCGAGCTCATCTCTGCGACGCGCAAGCGAGTTCAGATGCTCGTCGTGCGTCGGAAAGATCGGCGTCGGCCGATCGAGCACCTCTGCCAGCTCCTGCAGAAGCGAGATGAATCCGTCCTCATCGGGCAACGGGTCCGGGGCGACAATCGGGAGCGCGTACCGCGAACGGAATCCGAGCGCCCAAGGCCGGTGGTCGAGGGCAATGACCCGCACTCCGGCCCGGCCAAGCGAACGGATCGCGCCCAGGCCGTTCACCCAGCCGACCTCGCACACGACGGCCGGTGGAAGAGCGCTGCCTCCAACGTAATCGGCGACCGCGCTCAGCGGACGCGGTTTCGCCTGGAGGAATTTCGGCAACACGCGTCGAGCGGCCTGGGTGGGCGGCGCTACCACGCCGAGAGCGTACTCGGCAGACCTTTGTCTAGGCTCCGCCGTCGTGACGAAGTTCATCGTCCTCTCGACGCAGCGGAGCGGCTCGACTTGGGTCGTGGACATGCTGAGCAGTCACCCGCGCGTCGTCGCGTACTCGGAGCTCCTGATGCACGGCGGCCAGGGTCGGCCGAAGTGGGGTGGCGACGAACGGCTCGTCTACTGGCCGACGTTCCTGGAGCAGAATGGCTCGCCACGCAGCCGGCTCACGCGGGCCTATTTGCTCTGGCGCTATCTCGGTCGGGTCTACGCGCCACAGCCTGGCGTCGACGCCGCCGGGTTCAAGCTCATGTACAGCCAGCTGCGCGTGAGCAGGCCCTTGCTCCCCTTCCTCGTCCTCAAGCGTGTCCGCGTCATCCATCTCATCCGCCGGAACGTTCTCGACATCGTCCTCTCGAAGGAGGCCGGGCGCGCACGGCAGGGCGTTCTCCACGCACGCTCGGGGCAGTCGATCGAGACCGTTCGCGTCCATTTGCGCACAGACGACTTGCTCGAACGGATGGCCGAGCACGAGCGCGAGGTCGTGAGCGCACGGGCGAGGTTCCGCCGAATCGGCCTGCCCTACGAGGAGGCCGTGTACGAAGAGCTCGTTAGCGACCAGGAAGGCGGTTTCTCGTCGCTCTTTCGTTTCCTCGACGTTGAGGCGCAGCCGGTCTCCTCTTCGCTGCAGAAGGTCAACCCGACCGCGCACGAGGAGCTGATCGAGAACTACGGCGAGGTCCGGGACGCGCTCGAGGGAACGAGGTTCGCGCCGCAACTCCGCTGATAGGTCCCGGGCCACGGGCCCGGGACTCGCGCAAAGTGCTTCGCACTTTCCACGACTTAAAGCACGCCTACCGAGGAACGACGCGTCGACGGCCCCGCCCACCCGCGCGCTCGTGAGTCCGATGGTCCCTCCCTAGAGCTCTCGGTCAATCGTGTAGAGGGGACGGCCTTCGACGTCACGCTGGATGCGTCCCAGGTACTCGCCGACTAGGGCGAGGACGAAGCCCTGCATGCCGAGGACGAAGATGACGCCGACGCCGCCGAAGAGCGGGCCTGGGAAATTCGACCGGTCGATCCAGTAGTAGACGCCGTAGCCGCCGAGCACGAGCGCCGCGGTCGTGCAGAGGACGCCGAGCGCCACCCCGATCCACTGGATCGGTTGGGGCCAGAAGCCGGCGAGCACGTGCAGGGCGATACGCGTGAGGCGCAGCGGCGAGTAGCGCGAGCGCCCCGCGCGCGGAGTGTGGGCGACCTCGACCTCGATCACGCTCGCCCCGCCCGAGAGCACGAGCGCCTTCGTGAACTTCTGCTTGCCGATCGCGCCGAGCATGGGCTCGATTGCGCTGCGGCGGTACGCATTGAACGCGCAGCCGAAATCCCTGATCTCGGCGCCGGTGAAGCGGCGCAGCATCCCGTTGATCACGCGCGAGGGGACGGTGCGGCCCCACGAGTCGCGGCGCGCGCTACGTGTTCCGCTCGCGATGTCAGCGCCGCTCTCGACGCCTGCAATCAGCCGGGCCAGGTCTTCGGGACTATTCTGCAGGTCGCCGTCCATCGTGACGAGGATCTCGCCACGCGCACGGACAAGGCCGGCGTGCATGGCCGAGTGCTGTCCGAAATTGCGCTTGAAACGCACGGCGCGCACCCGTCCGTCGGCATCGTGGAGTCGCTCGAGCTGGACAAAGGTCGTGTCGGTCGAGCCGTCGTCGATGAAGATCAGCTCGTACGAGCGCCCGAAGCCGTCCAGTGTCGCGACCGTCCGCCGGTAGAGCTCGGCCACGGTCGCGGCCTCGTTGTAGAGGGGCACGACGACCGAAACCGACGGTGCTGCTTCCTCGCCGACAGGCGGAGCCGCGTGCGGGAGAGCCTCTCCCCGGGTCGTCGCCATGGCGGAAGCCTAACGGGGGTAGTTGTGACCGGGCCTGCGAGCAGGCAAGATTCGTATATGTCGCGCCTTCCCGCCGGGGTCGAAGAGTTGCAGAACGACCGCGAGCACGGGGCAAGCTGGATGGCACGGCGAGCGGTTGAGACGCTGCTCGAGTTCGCACAGGAGCCCTTCGAGACCAGCGAGGCGCTGGTCGAGGGCCTCGTCGAAGCGGGTCGCAAGCTCGCCGAGAGCAGGCCCGGAGTGGGCGCAATCGCCGGCGCTACCGGCCGCGTCCTCGCGGCGGCGAACGCGCATCGGTTTCTCGACGTCGACGAGCTGCGCCGCCTGATCGGCGAAGAGGGTGAGGCGGTCTTGGATGGGCGTCGCCGGGCCGGAGCCTCGATCGCGATTCAGCTCCAGGATCGGCTCCTCGACGCCGTCGTCGTGACGCATTCCGCATCAGCGACCGTCCGCGAGGCTCTCCTGCACACGCCGCCGGCCCGCGCCGTCTGCACGGTCTCTGAGCCCATCGCCGAGGGTCGGGCCTTCGCGGACGAGCTGCGAGCTCAGGGTCTCAACGTCGACCTCGTCGAAGACGCCGATGCGCCGGCGGCGCTTGCGGACGCGACGATCTTCTTGATCGGAGCCGACACCGTCTTTCTCGACGGAACGCTCTGCAACAAGATCGGCACGACGAAGCTCGCCGAAGCCGCCCAAAAGGAAGAGGTGCCGACGATCGTCGCCTGCGAAATCGTCAAGCTGGCGCCGATCGATGCTGCTTCTGGACCCGAGCCGAGCAAAGCCGAGCGGGCGCTGTTCGAGCTCACGCCGCCGGAGCTGATCTCGGAGATCGTCACCGAGGAGGGCTCGGTGACAAGCGACGGCGTCGGCGCCCTCGTTGACCGAACGCCGTTCTTGCGCGAGGGCTATGCGTTGCTACTGCCCACCGCTGCGCTCTAGGATCGTCTCCCTCGGGCTCGCGGCTCTCGCCGCCTGAACAACATACTTCTCGCAGCATGGCTCTACGGGTCACTCACTGCCCGGTCAACCTGGCCGGCGTCGGCTGGACGAACGTGCATGCACTCCGCCGCCGCGGAGTCGACGCGCGGCTCGTCGTCTTCAACACGCAGCCCTTCCGCCCCACTCAGGCCGACTGGGACCTGAAGCGGCCCCGCTCCGGGTTTCTCCGGCAGCAGGCGGTCCAGTGGCGCGCCCTTGCCCGTCTGCTGCCCCAGACCGACATCTTCCACTTCTATTTCGGGCTCACGCTCGTTCCGAAGAAGCTGCAGTTCCCGATCCTGCGCGCGACCAAGCGCAAGTCGTTGTTCCATTTTCTCGGCGCCGACATCCGCGACCATCCGAAGGAGCGCCTCACCTACGGCCTCAAGGCCGACGCCCGGGTTGTCGGCTCGTATGCGGCGCTGCGCTTCATCCCGTTCGATGCCGAGGTGCTGCCACCCGGGATCGACCTGTCACGTTACGACCCCGTGCCACCGGTCGAGCGCGAGCGGGTCCGGATCGTGCACGCCCCCTCCCACCTCGAGAAGAAGGGCACGGAGTGGGTGATCGAGGCCTGCAAGCAGCTCCCGGTCGACCTCGACGTCGTCCACGGCGTCCTCAACGAGCAAGCGCTCGAGCGCTACAAGCAGGCCGACATCGTCGTCGACCAGCTCCTGCGCGACTGGCACGGAGTCTTCTCGATCGAGGCGATGGCGCTCGGGAAACCGGTCGTCACGTCGCTCGACGAGGACGCGGTCCGGCAGACGGAAGAGGCCTACGGCGTCCAGGTGCCGATCGTCCGGGCCACGAAAGACGACCTGGTCGAGAAGCTGCGCGCCCTCGTCGAGTCGTTCGAGGAGCGCAAGCGGCTGGGCGAAGCGGGGCGTGCGTACGTCGAGCGCGTGCACGACGTCGAGCGGATGACCGACCACCTGCTCGATATTTACGCTCGGCTGTGACCAATGGGCCTGCTCCAGCAGATGAAGCGGCTCGCCAAGCACTCGGCGATCTACGGGCTCGGCGGCCTCGTGCAACGCATCGTCGCCGTCCTTCTGCTGCCGCTGTACACGCGTTACCTGTCGCCGTCCGACTACGGCGCGATCGAGGCCCTCGTCGGCCTCTCGGCGATCATCTTCGCGCTCCTCCGTGCCGGCATCCAGAGCTCGTTCTTCCGCTTCTATTTCGACTCGGACGACGAGCGCCGGCGCCTGACGATCGTTCGGACCTCCTTCTGGTTCACGATGGGGACGGCGAGCGCCGCGCTCCTCGCCGGCCTGGTCTTCGCCGGGCCGATCGCGCACGCCCTCTACGGATCGACCGAGCACGTGAATCTCGTCCGGGCAGCGTTCGTCGGGCTCTGGGCCTCGATGAACTACGACCAGCTGACGGCGCTCTTCCGGGTCGAGGAGCGCTCGGCGAGCTACGCCGTCGCCAGCCTCACGAACGTCACGCTCACGATCGGAGCGACAATCCTGCTCGTCGTCGTCTTCGACAAGGGGCCGCTCGGCGTGCTCGTCGGCAACTTCACCGGCACGCTCGCGGTCTACGTCGTCCTCCTCGCTTACCGCCGCGCCCAGCTCGGGCTCGAATTCGACCGGCAGGTGTTCCGGAGGATGACCGAGTTCGGAATGCCGTTCGTCCCGTCGGTGATCGCGCTCTCGGCGATCGATTTCAGCGACCGCTTCTTCATCGTCCGGCTCCGTGACCAGCACGAGCTGGGCCTCTACGCGATCGGCGTCCGGATCTCCGCCGCTCTGATCTTCCTGCTCGGCGCCTTCCGCACCGCCTGGCCCGCCTTCGCCTACTCGATCCGCGACGTGCGGGAGGCGCGGCGGACCTACGGCTTCGTGCTCACGTACGTCATGTTCGGCGCCTCTTGGGGCGCGCTCGCGCTGGGACTGGGCTCGCCCTGGCTCGTTCGGCTGCTGACGACGCCGGACTTCTACGCCGGTTCACGCGTTGTCGCGCCGCTCGCCTTCTCGGCGGTCATCTTCGGCGCCTATATCGTCGTCGTGACCTCGATCGGCCGTGCGGGGCGTCGCGGATCGAACTGGATCGTCACGGGCGCGGCGGCGCTCCTCAACGTCGTTCTCAACATCGTCCTGATCCCGCCCTACGGGATGATGGGCGCCGCCGTCTCCACCGTCGTCGCCTACGCGGCCATGTTCGCGGGCATCGCCTGGAAGGCGCAGCGCGTGTTCCCGGTCGACTACCAGTGGCGACGGGTCGGCCTCGCGGTCGGGACCGCGGTCGCGCTCACGGTCGTCGGCAAAGTCGTCGATGTGGGCCTCCCCGGCGCCGTCGCGCTCACGCTCGCCTACCCATTCGTCCTCGCCCTGGTCGGCTTCTATCTGCCGCAGGAGCGCGCGAGGATCGGCGCCTTCGGCAAGCGGCTTCTCCCCGGGCGCGTTTAGCGTTCCGCCGGTGGACTCGGGAGACGCGGCCCAGGTTGCGGCACTGGTCGGGGCGCTGGGCGCTGCTCTCGTCCTGCTCGGACGAAGTCTCGTCCCGCTCTTGGCGGGGCTGGCCCTGCTTGCCGTTGCCGAAGCGGGCCTCGTCTTCGACCTCTCCGACCACGGAACCCGAGTCTCGGCGACCCTGGTCGCCCTCGGGGCCGCGGCGCTCGTGCCGGTCGCGATCGGAGCGGCGTTGTTCGTGCGGTGGCCCGCTGCGGTGATGCCGTTCGTGCTCGCCGCCGCGCCTTTCCGGCCGCCGCTCTCGTTCGGGAGCGAACATCGGTTCTACATCGGCGTCGCGAGCGCGGGCCAGCTCGGGCGCCTCCTACCGCTGTACGGCGTCCTCGCCGCGACGGCGCTCGCGCTCGGTTGGAACACCCTTCGTGGTCGCGAGCTCGCTCGGGTCCCGGCAGTCGTCTCACTCCCGGCCGTTGCCTTTCTCGTCGTTGCCGCCCTCTCACTCCTGTGGACGGATGACCTCCAAGCAGGCGAGAACGTGCTCGCATACTTCCTCTTCCCGTTTGCCGTCCTCGTCGCAGTGATCGCTCGCGCCCCGTTCCCGTCGTGGATGACGCGCGCGCTCGCCGTGATCGCAATTGCGCTTGCGTCCATCTTTGCCGCCGCAGGACTGCTCCAGGCAGCCACTCACAAGCTCTGGTTCTTCTCACCGAGCGTCGAGGTCGGCAATGCTTACAGCTCGTTCTTCAGGGTCACCTCTCTGTTCCGGGATCCGAGCCTCTACGGGCGGCACGTCGTGCTCGGAATCGCCGTCCTCCTCGTCGCTGTCCTGCTCCGGCGCGTGCATCCGCTCGTCGCGCTCTCGCTCGCAGCCTTCCTCTTCGCCGGTCTCTGGTTCTCCTACTCGCAGTCGAGCATGGTTGCGCTCTTCGCCGTCACGATCGCACTGGCCGGATTCGCAGGAGACCGGCAGTTGCGGGCAGTCGCCGCGCTGGCGGCGGTCGCGGTCGTGCTCAGCGGAGCAGTCGTCTTCGCCGCTTCGGCCGGCGACCACTCTGCGCGGCGCATCACGAGCGACCGCTCCCGGCGCGTCGACCTGACCCTGAAGGTCATCCGCGACCATCCGCTCGCGGGGGTCGGCCTCGGTGCCCAGCCGGTCGCGAGTGCGGCCCGTTCGAAGCAGGGCGGCTCGCCGACACGATTCGTCTCGCACACGACGCCGCTCACGGTTGCGGCCGAGCTCGGCCTGCTCGGCCTCGCCGCCTACCTCGCCCTGCTCGCGGGCGCGGGTGCGCTGATCTGGCGCGTACGCCGCCGAAACCACGCCTTGGGGCTCGGCCTCGCGGCCGTCCTGCTCGCCCTCTTCGTGCATTCGCTCTTCTACAGCGGTTTCTTCGAAGACCCGATCACCTGGGTCGTCCTCGCCGTCGCGTCGAGCTTCTGCCTGAGGGAGGATGCGGCCGAGCCGGTGCGATGACCAAGCGGACACTTCCAGAGTTCGGAGCCTGGACGCTCCTCGCGACCCTGGGCGTGCTCGTCGCCGTGACGATGCCGGAGCTCGGCTCCGGCGCGTGGCCGTTCCAGCCACCGTCGGTCGACCCTCGCGGGATCTTCGGGCCACTCGTTCGCGCGGCCGACCGGGAGTGGGACCTCGGCATCTTGCGCTCGACTGCCGTGCTTGCGGGCCTCGCAGTCGCGGTCGTTGCCGCGGCGACCTGGCGGCTGCGCTCCTGGCCGCGCTGGGCCGGCATCGGGCTCGCAGCGATCGTCTGCGCGGCGCTGCTCGTCCCGGCGGTCCTACTGCAGGTCGGGCTGCGTGACGCGACGGAGCCCTGGTACTACACGAACGACTCGACATACCAGATCGAGCTCGCCGGCGACCTGATCCTTGACGGCGAGAATCCCTACGGGCACGACTACGACGGCTCAGGGCTCGAGCGCTTCTACCCCGCCGCCCACGACCAGCCGGCCGGTTTCCCGCAGGTCGCGCTCCGCCACTTCGCGTACTTCCCGGGGACGGCGCTGACCTCGGCCGCGTGGCGGCTCCTGCCCCGGCCCTTCGACGACTATCGCCTCTTCGTCCTGCTCGCGACCCTCGCTCTCCTGCCCGCCGCGCTGCTCTTTTCCGGCTCCCTCCACTGGCGGCTCTCGATCGGGGCCGTGCTGGCCGCCAACCCGCTCCTCGTACGCGGGGCCTGGTTCGGAACGGCGGACGCGCCGTCGCTCCTCGCGCTCGTGCTCGCCTTCGCACTTCTCGCCCGCGGCCGCTTCGTGTGGGCGGCGGCGAGCCTCGGCGCCGCGGTCGCGCTGAAGCAGTTCGCGCTCGTCGCCGTCCCCTTCTTCGCCGTCATGCTGCTGACCGTTCGAGCCCCCCGGCAGGCTTTGCGCCAGGCCGCGGCCGCATTCGCGGGGGTTGTCGCCGTCTGCTTCCTGCCCTTTCTCGTCGCCGATCCAGGCGCTCTGTGGCAGGACACCGTCTCCTACGGCGCCGGCACTTACCGGATCATCGGCTATGGGCTCGCGGCGATCCTCTTCAACGCCGGCGTGATCGACGACCGCTTCGGCTATTACCCGTTCGTGCCGCTGGCTCTGCTCGTCTGGCTGCCGATCACGGCGTGGCTGCTCTGGAGCCAACGGCGGGCCGCGAGCCTCTGGTCCGGCGCGGCCGGCTTTGCGATCTCGATGTTCGTGCTGCTTTTCATCAGCCGTGTCTTCCAGAACTCGTACCTCATTTGGCCTTTGACAGGCATCGCGCTCGCGCTTTTGCTCGCCGGAGCCGGGCGCAGCGCTCGCGGGCTTTCGTCTTCTGAAGCTTCTGCCAGCGGATCCGCGGAATGAGCGCGTAGACCTTGTTCCGCCCGGCCAGATAGACCCTGAAGCCGTCGGCCACGATCGGCGAGTACTTGCCGTCGTGGAACCGCCAGACGGGTCTCCCGTTGCGGGCGTTCAGAGCCCAGGTGCCGCGCGGGCCGACCTTCACCCGCCGGAGGCTGCCGGCGCCGCAACGGCCACAGGTCGCGAAGTAGACGAACCCGGCGAGGACGGTCGGTGCACCCGAGATCGTGGACGGGGCGCTGAAACGCCACCGAATGTCGCCCGTACGCACGTCGAGCGCGACGAAGTAACCGTCCCAGGTTCCGACGAAGACCGTCTTCCGCCAGACCGCGGCAGCCGTGTAGACGTACGTGCCGACCTGTCGCGCCCAGATCAAGTGCCCGCTCCCAGCACCGAAGGCATAGACGGTCCCGTCGGCGTTGCCGATGAAGACACGGCCGTACGCGACGGTCGGCGTCGCGTAGAAGTACTCGCGACGCCCGAAACGGGAGAACGAGGTGGCGTGCCAGCGCATGCGCCCGTTCCGTGCGTCGACCCCGTAGACGCTCCCGCTGCTCGTCGCGATGTAGACGGTGCCGCTCGCATAGGCGGGCGCGGCAACGATCTCGTCGTCGGCCTTGAACGTCCAGCGCGTGCGCGGACGGCGCTTGCCGCGCAGCTCGAGCGCATAGAGCCTGTGGTCCCAGGACCCGAAGTAGAGCGATTGGCCGACGAGCAGCGGTGACGACTCGACCACACCGACGCTCACGCGCCAGATCTTGTGCCCGCTCCGCGCATTCCAGGCGATTACGAAGCCGCGCGCGCCGGCCTGGTGCTTGCGGCACGGAAGGGTGTGCATGAAGGCCTGGTAGACGATCCCGTCGCGAATCGTCGGCGAGGAGGCGGCGCAGTTCGGGAAGCGCTTCGTCCAGACGATCTTCCCGGTGCGTGCGTTGACGGCGAAGAAGCGGCCTTTCTGCTGGGCGATGTAGACCATTCCGTACGCCACCGAGGGCGGAAACTCGATGTCCTCGCGCGCCTTGACCTGCCAGAGACCGTGGAAGGGCGGGCGCAGATTCAGCCAGCCGGGCGCGAGGTGCGTGCGCTGCCTGTCGAACCCGTAGGTCGGCCACTGCTCCTCGTACCGCGGCCCCGTGTGCCGCTTCTGCTTCTTCACGGGGGGCCGGATCTTATCGACGAACTCCTTCGTCGATGAGCCGCGGACCGTTCGCGGGCGCTTCTCGTGCCAGGCCCAGCCGCCGAGAGCGGTGCCGACGCCGAGCGCCAGCACGGCGACTCCGAGCACTGGCCAGCGAAGGATGCCGATGCGGTTTCGGAGGATGCCCCAGACGATGGCCAGGACGGCTCCGGCGGCCAACAGGAGCTCCGCGGAGTGGGTGACGGCGCGTTCGAGCGAAGCGGCGAGCAGCAAGACCCGAGGTTAGCTGGCGAAGTCGGCGGGCAGGACGGTTCAGCGGCGAACGACGACTGTTGCCCGCGCTCGGTGCCCGTTCGCCGTCACTGCGAGGCGATACCTGCCGGCGCGCCGCGGCACGGGCAGCGTCAGGGAATGAACCGCCCGTCGGCCCGAGACCTTGCCGCTGCGGCCGCCGAGCCGCCAGCGAACGGTCGTTGCGTCGGTGGAAAGCCGGATCCGGAGCCGGCGGCCACGGACGACGTAGCGCCGCTGCGAAAGCTTCACGTAGCGAATCGTGACCGTGTACTCGCGGGTGGAGGGCGCGACGTTCCCGGCCGGGTCTTGCGCGGCGAGAGCGAGCCGGTGCTGGCCGGGCGACAGTCGCACGGCGCCGCGCCGGCCGTACCACTGGATCTTCCCGGTCGGACGACGCCGATTGCTCCGCCCCCCCGTCGGTCGCCCGTCCGCGTAAAGGATCGCGTAGGCCGGCTCGCTCAGCCGGTACCGCACGTCGAGGTGATCGACGCGCCCATCCCCGTCCGGCGAGAAAACCACCGGGCGGACCTCGACGTCCTCGATCGCGGGTGCCGTGGCATCGACGCGGATCGCGTCGGGAAACTCGAAGGTTCGGTCCTCGTCGAGCAGTTTCAGTTCCGCCTTGTAGAGACCGTCCGCGACGACACGACCGGAGTCGTCGCGACCGTCCCACGCGAACTGGCGATAGCTGGCCGGAAAGACTCCTGAGCCGACGCTTTGCCGGATCACCGTCCCGTCCGAGTCGGCGATGTCGAGCTCGATGTTCTCCTCGTGCCGGAGTCGGAAGCCAATCACGGCTACGCGGGCGTCGGGCCGGCAGGCCGTACAGGTGGGCGAGACGAGGTTGTCGATGCCCACGTTGATGACCGGGCTCTCCTCGAGCTTCAGCCGCTCACTGACCGCGAAGGCGGTCGCGGTCGCTGCGAGCAGGCAAACCACGAGCACGGTGGGCACGAGCCTCGTCACCGACGTTGATCTTAGAGACGGGTTCCTAATGAGCTCGATTTGGATCGACCGGTCATTTCAGATGGGCGATCTGCGAGAAGGACGGCCGCCCGCCCACGACGTATCTAACATTGAGCCGGTGAAGCGCCTCCTCGTCCTCGGCCTCGCGGGCGTCGCATTCGTCGCGGCTGCGCCCGGCCGGGCCGAGGCTCGCGAGTGCGGGCTGCCGTCGCGGTCGCCCGTCTGGGTCGACTTCGCAGACGGCTCGGTTCCGTACTGGACGATGTTCGCGCGGCCCGGCGTCGTCGCCGCTGCCGCGAACTTCGTCTATCCCGCGCAGCTGCGAGCGTTGGGGGCGAAGACCGTCTTCTGGGAGATGAACCTCAAACAGCGAATCGGGACGCCGACGAAGCCGATGGAGCCGGCAGCGGTCGAGGACTGGGCCGACCGCGTCTTCTACCGTGCCGCCGCCTCGGCGGCCTGCGCGACCCCGTGGATCGCGCTCAACGAGATGTTCGGATCGAACGTCGCGACTCCGTGGTCGCCCACGACCACCCAATACCGGGAGAACGTGATCATTTTCGTTCGGCGCCTGAAGGCGCTCGGTGCGCGCCCCTTCCTCCTGCTCTCGACCCGGCCCTTCACCGACGGGGAAGCCGGCGACTGGTGGCGAGAGGCCGCGCTCTACACCAGCTTCGTCCGCGAGGTCTACTTCCCAGCTCCGCAAATTCACTCCCGGGGGCCGATCCTCGGCTCGCGGATGCTTCGAAACTCTTTCCGCGAGGGCGTCACCGACCTGACGTCGATCGGGATCCCGCCGACGAAGATCGGTCTCATCCTCGGCTTCCACACGAACCCCGGCCAGGGTGGCCGTGAGGGACTGAAGCCGGCCAGTGCGTGGTTCAACCACGTCAAGCTCCAGGTGCTCGCCGTCAAGCAGGTGCGCCGTGAGCTTCCCTTCGAGACGATCTGGTCCTGGGGCTGGGGCGAGTGGGCAGCTGCGGATCGCGATCCCGATAAACCGGCCGCGGCGTGCGTGTGGCTCTGGGGTCCAATGCAAGACGGGCTCGGGGCGGATCCGGAGCGGTCAGCTCTCGAGCCTCACCGGGGTGACCCACGACCGCGAGATCGCGTACACCGCGCTGTTCGGACGGCTCGTCCTCAAGGCGCAAGTCGCCGTGAAGCCCAAAGAGCTTCGCGCAGCGGAACGCGCGATCATCGCCTACCGCTTCGGCGGCCGGCGCGCGGTTTACCGCGGGGCGCTGGCGCGCGCCGGAGCTACACCCGCAATCGCGCGCGGCGTGATCGCGGACGAGCTTCGCCAGGCGCGGGTCGAGCGACACTTCCGCGTCTCGGCACCTTCGCGGGCGGAGATCGCCGACTACCACAGCACGTATTCGGACACGTCCGCGCGACTCGTCGAGGCCAGGCCCGCCCCGTCGTGGCTGGGTCACAGGTCACGCGGAGTCGCGATTCAGGGCATGGCTCCGGCAGCGGTGTTCAGAATCGCGAGAGGCCCGTTCGTCAAACTGAAGACACGCGAGGGCCCGCTGCGCGTGCGGGCGCTGAGCCCGGCGGCTCCCCTCGGCGCCTTCTCGTTGAGCGCAGCGAGCGCGTCGATCCGTGCGGCGCTCGTCCGCAACGCTCAGGACGCGGTCTTCGACAACTGGCTCATGCGCCGCGAGACGAGCGCACTGGCTTTCACGACTTGCCGCCGCGACTGGTTGCCCGCAGTCGGGACGCTCGAGCTGACGAGCCAGCTCCCCTTCCTCGCGCTCGCTAGCTAAACGCTTCGGTTCCCCCGTGTCCCCCTCCTCGCGGGCGGGAGCGAGGTTCGACCGTTTCAGGAGCCGCCCGAGGTGTTCCTATTTCGGCCGTTCTTTCGTAGTGAGCCTCCCGCCGGGCAAAGCCCGGCTCCGGCGGCGGCCCGCGTAGTTGCCCTAGATGGCCTGAAAGACCTTTGCGCGGCGGGGCCGCACGTAGATGCTCTCACCCGGGGCGAGCTCGAGCTGCTCCGCCTCCTCACGCGTGACCTGAGCCCAGCAGTCTCGCCCATCCTCGAGCTGGACCTCGACTCGCACCTCGAAGCCGAGATGGATGATGCGCTCGACCTTCCCCTCAGTCGTCTCGCCGTTGGGCTCGATCCGCAGCTCGAGATCGTGGGGACGCACGAACGACTCGCCGAAACGGTTCACGGGCCCGACGAAACTCATCACGAATTCGTTCGCGGGCTCCTCGTAGAGCTCGCGGGGGCTTCCGACCTGCTCGACGCGGCCGTGGTTCATGAGCACGATCTGGTCGGCGATCTCCATCGCCTCCTCCTGATCGTGCGTGACGAAGATCGTCGTCACGTGCATCTCGTCGTGGAGCCGGCGGAGCCAGCCGCGCAGCTCCTTCCGGACCCTGGCGTCGAGCGCCCCGAACGGCTCGTCGAGAAGAAGCACCTTTGGCTCGACTGCCAGCGCCCTCGCGAGCGCCATGCGCTGCCGCTGGCCGCCCGAGAGCTGTGCCGGGTAGTGGTCTGCCCAGCCGGCGAGCTGCACGAGCTCGAGCAGCTCGTCGACGCGGCTTCGGATCTCGGCGCGCGGCCGCTTCCGGACCTTCAGCCCGAAGGCGACGTTCTCTCGAACGGTCATGTGCTTGAAGGCCGCGTAGTGCTGGAAGACGAACCCGACTCCGCGCTTCTGCGCCGCCTGCCCCGAGACGTCGACCCCGTCGAGCTCCACTGTCCCCGTCTCCGGGCGCTCGAGGCCGGCGATCACGCGCAGCAGCGTCGACTTCCCGCTCCCGCTCGGCCCGAGCAGCGCGGTCAGCGAGCCGGCCGCAACCTCGATCGAGACCTCGTCCAGCGCAGTGAACGAGCCGAACCGCTTCGTCAGCGAACGCCCGATGATCGCCATCAGCGGGTCGCCTCCTTCGGCTTGAACAGGCTCATCGCCAGCAGCGTGGCAATCGCGAGCAGGGCGAGCACGACCGAGGCAGCATAGGCGCCCGTGTAGTCGAACGATCGGAAACGCTCCTCGACGTGCAGGGTGGCCGTCTCGGTCTTGCCGACGATATGCCCTGAGACGACGCTGACCGCACCGAACTCGCCAAGCGCGCGCGCCGTCGTCAGCACGACGCCGTAGCCGACCGCCCAGCGAATCGCCGGCAAGGTCACCCGCCGGAAGGTCTGGAAGCCCGAGGCGCCAAGGGTCGCAGCCGCCTGCTCCTGCTCTATGCCGATCTCGCGCAGCACCGGCACGACCTCGCGCACAACGAACGGCAGCGACACGAAGATCGTGACGAGGATCATTCCCGGGAGCGCGAAGACGACCTGAATGCCGTGGTCGGTGAGCCAGTTGCCGAACCATCCGTTGCGGCCGTAGAGGAGCAGGAACGCCAGCCCGACGACGACGGGCGACAGCGCTAGGGGTAGGTCGACGAGCGCGTTCACGATCCCCTTGCCGGGGAAGCGGCGGCGGACGATCGCGAGCGCGCAGATAACGCCGAAGATCGTGTTCGCCGGCACCGCGATTGCCGCGATGATGATCGTGAGCACGAACGCATGCTTCGCGGCCGGAGTCGTGACCGCGTCCCAGGCCGGCCCGATCCCGTGCTCGAAAGTTCGCCAGAAGACGAGCCCAACGGGAGCGGCAAGCAGCACTGCGAGGTAGGAGAGCCCGACGAGGCGCAGCACCCACTTATGCACGGTCGTGCCTCGTCGTCCAGCGGCGAAGAGCCCCGATCCCGAGCAGCACTGCGAAGGAGATGAGCAGGATCACGACCGACACCGCGGCCGCCCCGGGCGCGTCGCCGCTCTCGATCCGGCCGAAGATGAAGACGGACGCGACCTCGGTCTTGAACGGAAGGTTGCCGGAGATCAGCACGACCGCACCGAACTCGCCGATCGCACGGGCGAAGGCCAGCGCGACACCCGAGAGGATGGCTGGGAACAAGTTGGGAAAGACGATGTGACGGAAGGTCAGCAGCGGGCCTGCACCGAGCGAGGCCGCCGCTTCCTCCATCTCGCGGTCGAGCTCGAGCAACACGGGCTGCACGGTGCGGATCACGAACGGCAGCGTGACGAAGAGCAAGGCCAGGACAACCGCCGTCCGCGAGAACGCGACATCGACGCCAACCGGCCCGTTTGGCCCGTAGAGAGCGAGCAGCGTGAGACCGGCCACAATCGTCGGCAGGGCGAACGGGAGGTCGATGATCGCGTTGACCACGCCCTGTCCCGGGAAGCGGTCACGCACAAGGATCCAGGCGACTACCGTGCCCATCACGGCGTTGATGAGGCAGACAGCCGTCGAGACAGCGAGTGTCAGCTTGAGCGCCGAGACGGCCTGGGGATCGGAGACGGCCTCCCAGAAATTCGAACGCCCTGCCTTCCCCGAGTGCCAGACAAGCGCCGCCAGCGGCAGCAACACGATCAGGCTCAGGTAGGCGGTTGCGAACCCCATCCCAAGCCCGGCCCCGGTACTGCCCACGGCCGGGGCCCGCGGCAGGCTTTCGGTTCGAGCGCTCAACCGCCCTTGCGCTTCACGATCTTCGTGACGATGCCCGTGCGCGGGTCGAAGAACCGCTTGTCGACCTTCGCCCACCCGCCCAGGTACTGGATCGTGAACTGCATCTTCGGCACCGGGAAGCCGAACTTCTTCGCCGCGCTCTGCAGCACCGGCCGGTAGCCGTTCTCGCCGAAGATCAGCTGTCCCGGCTTCGTCCGCAGGAAGCGCACGAACGCATTCGCCGTCGTCTTGTTGTTGCTCTTCTTCATGACGGCGATCGGGTTCTCGATCGAGATCGTCGCCTTCGGGATCACGTAATCGAGGGGCTGGTTCCGCTTCTGAACGAAGATCGCCTCGTTCTCGTACGCAAGCAGGACGTCGCCGCGCCCGGCGAGGAACGTCTGGAGCGCCTCGCGCGCGCTCTTGTCCTGGGAGACGACGTGGTCGTAGAGCTTCGCGAGGTAGGCGACGGCCTGCTTGTGCGACTTGCCCAGCTTCCGTTGTGCCCCGTAGGCGGCCATCACGTTCCACTTTGCGCCGCCGGAGGTCTGGACGTTCGGGGTGACGACGTCCACGCCCGGCTTCACGATGTCGGCCCAGCTCCGGATGTTCTTCGGGTTGCCCTTGCGCACCGCGAAGACGACGACCGAGCGCGAGACCATGCCTTTGAAGCGGTCTTGCTTCCAGGTCTTCGTCACCAGGCCCGCTTTCACGAGCGAGGTCATGTCGGGCTCGAGCGAAAAGGCGACCACGTCTGCCTTCAGCCCGGCGATGACCGCGCGCGCCTGCTCGCCCGAGCCGCCGTAGGACTGCTCGACCGACGTTCCGCGTCCGGCCGTCGTGTCCTGAAAGGCCGGGATGAGCTTTGCGTAGGCATCGCGGGGCGTCGAGTACGCCACGAGCCTGAGCGTGCCCCCCGTCGGCCGCGCAGAGGCGTCGCCGGAGGCGAGCACCGCGGCGGCGGCGGCGGCCACGAGCAGGAGGGCGCATCCGGCAAGAGCGAAGCGTCGGGCTGGTGAGCGCATGCGAGTTCTCCCTTTCCTAGATTGTTGACATTGTTGACAGTTACTGTAAGCTTTATCGAGAACTTACTCTAGGTAGGCGGGCCGCGCCCGTCAAATTCGAACTGACGGGGCAGAAGACATGTGGGTCTCACGCCGAACGGATTACGCGACACGAGCCGTGCTGGCGCTCGTGCTCGACGGCGGTGGCCCGGTCAAGCTCGAGGAACTCGCGCACCGCACCGGCGCCCCCCAGTCGGTCCTGGAGCAGGTGATGCCGACGATGCGGACGGCTGGGATCGTCCGCTCGGAGCGCGGGCCTGCCGGCGGCTACCGGCTCAACAAGGCGCCCGAGGAGATCACCCTGGAACGGGTGGTGCGCCTCTTCCAGGGCCAGCTCGCCCCGATCGGGTACGCGACACGGAGGCATCCAGACACCTGCCCCAAGTTCGTAGCCGATTCGCTCCGCGAGGCGTGGGGAGACGTCCGCGACGCCACGATCGAGATCCTGGGGCGGATCACCTTCGCCGATCTCGCCAAGCAGGCCGGCGGCCGCTGGAAAGAGGACTCATCAGTCGTCGTCAACTGACTAGAGCGTGCTGTCGAGCGCTCGCGCGTTCAGCCGCCGCAGCTCTGCCATCACCGCAAGCACTCCGCCTGCGACGAGCAGCAGCGGAACGAGGAGCGCGTACCCCGGCACCTCGAGCAGCCTGACTCCGCTCGCCGTGAGGACGGCGGCGAGCCCGATGCGAAGTGCCCCGTCGGGCAGGCGCACGGTCAGTTGGCTCGCGAGCAGCACACCGGGGATCGAGCCGAGCAGCAGCCATGCCATCGCGCCCAGGTCGACATTCCCGTGGAACAGATGGCTCACGCCTGCCACCCAGAGCAGCGCGGCCGCATGAAAGATGTCGGTACCGACGATCTTCGCGGCCGTCAGCGGAAAGACGAGCAGCATGACGAGCGCGAAGAAGGTGCCGCTGCCGACCGAGGTCAGGCCGACGATGAAGCCGCCGCTGGCGCCGAGGACGAAACAGACAACGCGTTGGCGGTTCTCGAGCAGAAAGGGCGCGCTCGACGGCTGCACTCCGCGCTTCACGAACGTCTTCGCGAGGAAGCCGAGCCCGCCGAGAACGAGCGCGCCGCCGATCACCTTCGCCGAGGCCGACTCGGCGCCGTTGCCATAGCGCTGCTCGAGCCAGTCGGCGAGCTCGACGCCGAGGAGCGACATCGGCGCTGAGCCGAGGAACATCCAGAAGGTGATCCTGGCGTGCACGGTGCCGAGCCGCCGGTGGCGGACGGCGCCGAAGCTCTTGAAGACCGCGCCGTGAAGGATGTCTGTGCCGACCGCCAGGGTCGGCTTGAAGCCGAAGACCAGAATCAAGATCGGCGTCATCAGCGAGCCGCCACCCATTCCCGTGAGGCCCACGAGCATCCCGATGAGAAGGCCCGTAACGGAAAGCTGCCAGGTCACGCGTTAGCGGTATGCGTCGATCAGAACCTCGGCGACCTCGGGCCGCGAGAACTCGACCGGGGGCAGCTCGCCGGCCGCTAGCAGCTCGCGGACCTTCGTGCCGGAGAGGAAGACGTGGTCGTCGCCTCCGTGCGGACACGTCTTCGGGGTCGCCATGGAGCCGCAGACGCGGCACCAGAAGGCGTGCTCGAAGAACATCGGCTCGATGCCGAGCTCGTGCGGCTCGAGCTCGTCGAAGATCAGCTGGGCGTCGTAGGTGCCGTAGTAGTCGCCGACCCCGGCGTGATCTCGGCCGACGATGAAGTGCGAACACCCGAAGTTCTTGCGGCAGATCGCGTGCCAGATCGCCTCCCGCGGGCCTGCGTAGCGCATCGCGGCCGGGAACGCGGAGACGACGACCCGGTCGGCCGGGTAGTACTTCCCGACGAGGACGCGGTAGCACTCGACGCGCGTTGCGGCCGGCACGTCGTCGGACTTCGTCTCGCCCACGAGCGGGTGGATGAGCAGGCCGTCGACGGTCTCGAGCGCGCCCTTCGTCAGGTACTCGTGCGCGCGGTGGATCGGGTTGCGCGTCTGGAAGCCGACGACGCGCTTCCAGCCGCGCTCGGCGAACACTGCGCGCGTCTCGGCGGGATCACGCGCGAGCTCCGGAAACGCGGGCTGCGGCCGCTCGAAGACGGTGACGCTGCCGGCGAGATACGAGGGCTTCTGCGCATACAGGCGCGCCACGCCCGGATGGCCGTCGTCGGTCGTGCGAAAGCAGCGTTCCGCCTCGAGCTCCTTGTCGTAGTCGAACACCTCGTCGACCTCGAGCGTCGCGAGCAGGCGGCCGCTCTCGTCCGCGAGCGCGACGACGTCGCGCTGCGGCGTGGCGTCGACGGCGAGGCACACCGGCAGCGCCCACGGCAGTCC
>WNFV01000949.1_pt1 | contig 39800 bp, 47 predicted proteins | sample 5400101 | NCBI WGS metagenome assembly WNFV01 (sample SAMN13153361, study PRJNA577476) | soil metagenome | isolation source: 115 cm soil or saprolite under grassland replicate 1 | place: USA:California | collected 2016-06-15 | reverse complement strand
TGCGCCCCCGACCCGAGTACGAAGCTGGTCACATCCCTGGCGCCCTCTCGGTCCCTGTCCAACACCTCCAGGCACGACTGAAAGACATCGACGGCGGCGCCCAGGTGGTGGCCTACTGCCGCGGGCCGTATTGCGTCTACGCCGACGAGGCTGTCCGGCTGCTCACCAGCGAAGGCCGCGCTGCCTCCCGGCTCGAGGACGGCTTCCCGGAATGGGCCGTAGCCGGCCTGCCGGTCGAACGAGGTGCGTGAATCCGTCAGTCATAGCGAGCCTCGGTCCACCAGCGGCCGTTCTCGACGATCAGCAGCCAGGCGCTGCCGTCCTCGCCGACGATCTGGAACCGGGCCAGCCGCCGGGCCGACTCGGTGTCCCACCAGCGCTCCTCCACCGGCCACGGCCCAGCCCAGGCCGCGACCGGCTGCAACGCCTCCCGTCCCTCGGCGTCGAAGCCGGCCGGCTCACCGGTGAGGACGCCGCGGGCGTCGACGCCGACCTGGCGGCCGTCGGCGGCGACCACCTGCGCCGGCCGCGGCGCGGGGAACACGGTCGCTGGCGCCGGCGCGGGCAGGCTGCCGGGCCAGGGCAGGTCGCCCGGCTTGGCGGGCAGCGGCGGGTCGCCCCACGGGACCAGCCGCTGCCGCTCCGCCGGGCTGCGGCCGCCGCCGACCACGATGGTGGCGACGGCGCCGTGCCCGAGCATGCTCTGGACCCGCGACAGCGCCCGGTGGATCTGCTCGTCCGGGCCGCCGCCCCACAGGCCGTCGGCGTGCGCCCCGACCGGGTCGACCCGGTCGGGGACCAGCCGGACCCGGGTGACCGGCGAGGTGACCTCGCTGGTCGCGGTGGACGTGCCCTGCAGCTGCCAGCGGACCCGGTCCACCAGGTCGGCGGCGGTGAACCAGCGCGGGTGCAGCCACTCCCGCTCGTGCACCCGGCCGGACTCGGTGCCGACCTCGACCCGGACACAGGTGCAGACCAGCCCCAGCTCGGCCAGGTCCGCGGTGAAGGTGTCGGCGATCCCGCGGACCGCGAAGGCGACCTGGTCGACCCGGTCTACCGCCGGCTCCAGGTGCACCTCACGAGCCAGCTCGGGCGGCGGGCGTCGTACCACCACCGGGCGGTTGTCGAGGCCGGCGGCCAGCCGGTGCGCGAGCGCGCCGTCGGGACCGAACCGGGTCAGCACCTCGGTGGCCGGCAGCGCGGCGAACGCGCCAAGGTGCCGCAGGCCGAGCCGGCGCAGCAGGTCGGTGAGCTCGGGCCGCTCCAGCACGTCGACGGTCAGCGGCGCCAGGAACGCGGCCGACCCCCCCGGCGCGACCACCCTGACCGGTTGCCGGTACGACGAACCGCGCGCGGCCTGCTCCGCGGCGAACGGGCCGTCGGCGATCCCGATCCGCGCGTCCGGCACGTCGTACGTGGCGAGCCGGTCGAGCAGCTTCTCGGCGGCGGCGGTCTCGGTGCCGTAGAACCGCTCCGGCCCGCGGGCCCGGACCGCGCAGACGCCGGGGCGGATCACATGCACGCCGGGGGCGAGCGCCTCGATCGCGGTCACCACCGGCTCGAAGGCGCGGTTGTCCAGGGCGGGGTCGTAGGTCAGCACCACCAGCTCCGGGCAGCGGGACTGGGCGTCGCGGGCGCGCAGCCCACGCCGGACGCCGTCGGCGCGGGCGGCGGCCGAGGAGGCCAGCACCCGGCCCTTGTCGAGCACCGCGACCGGGGCGTCCGGCGGGCAGCCGACCGCACTCGCCGCGGCGGTCACCGGCCAGTCCGGGCACCAGATCACCATCGTGCGGGTGGCGGCCACCATCAGCCCACCGCCTCGCGCCGCCAGTCGGGCAGCTGCTCGACGGCGACCGGCTCGGCCACCCGGACGGTCCCCTCCGGATCGGGGAGCCAGAGTTGGTGCCGGCGCGGGCGGGCCGCCGTACGCCGGCCGGTCACGCTGACCGAGAGCCGCCGCGCAGTGAGATGGCCGAACCCGTCGCCGAGACCGGACCAGGTCTCTTCGCCGGCCTGCAGCCGCGCCTCGGCCCCAGGCCACGGGCCGACCGAGACCAGCACCGCGCCGCGGCCGCGCATCCGGGCCGACAACCGGGACGCCTCCGCCGCGGTCACCTCGCGCGGCGGCCGCACCACCACCACGGTCAGCACGTCGATCAGGGTCGCCACCACGCCGAGCCACTCCCGCCCGGGCTCGGGCACCACCACCAGCCGGTCCAGGTCGACGCCCAGCCCGCCGGCCGCCTCGGCGCCGAACGCGGGCAGCCCGACCGCGCCGCACCAGGCCCCGTTGTCGGAGGGACCTGCCATCATCAGCATCGCGAGCGAGGTCGAGCCCTGCACCGAGTACGACGCGCCCGCGCGCAGCGCACCACCGGGCAGCAGCGCGGACAACGCCGGCGCGGTCGGCAGCGAACGCTCCGCGTGCGCGGTGTCCAAGGCCTGCTGGAGCTTGGCGCGGGTGTGCGACCGCACCTCGTCCAGTGCAGTTACCTGGGCGTTGATCGCCGCGGTCCGCCCCGTCATTCCCCCATGTTCGAACATCTGTTCGATGAAGTCAATCGGGAGTCTGGCCGACTACTCACCTCTGCGGCAGAATCATGACAGGAGTCGCGCCATGGCCACCGATCTCACCCTCTACCTCGACGACCACCCCGGCGAACTGGCCCGGGTGGGTCAAGTCCTGGGCCGCGCCGGCGTCAACGTCGACGGCCTGTGCGCCGTGGTCAGCGGCGGCGGGCAGGCCGAGGTCCACCTGCTCGTCGACGACATGACCAGCGCGTTCAGCGCGCTGACCGCCGCGGAGATCGCGATCGTCTCCGAGCAGGAGGTGGTGGTCATCCCCGTCAAGGACCGCCCGGGCGAGCTCGGCGAGATCACCCGCAGGCTCGGCGAGGCCGGGGTGAACATCACCCTGGCCTACCTGGCGACGAACACCCGGCTGGTGCTCGCCGCCGACGACCTCGCGACCGCCCGGACGGCGTTACTCGTCTAGAACATCGGCGCGGCGCCCTGCGGCGGGGCGATCCTGTGCTTCGCGTGGGCGCGTTTCGCCTCGCGCTCCGCGTGCCGCGGATCGGGCAGGATCACCACCGGGCAGGTCGCGTGCCGGATCACGTGCTGGCTGGTCGACCCGACCAGCGCGTCGTGCGCGGCGCCGTGGCCGTGGCTGCCCAGCACGATCAGCTCGGCGTCGAGCGCGGCCAGGCAGAGCTGCTCGCTGGGCTGACCCGCGACGACCAGCCGCTCCACCTCCACGCCCGCCTCACCTACAGCCTCGTCCAGGATCCGGTTCTGCAGGTCCGCCGCGCGGTCCCGGGCCTCCGCCGGGCTGCTGGCCGCCCCTGGGGCCTCCAGGCCGTCCCACGACCAGACCGTCACAGCGCGCAGCCGGCAGTCCTTGCGACGGGCTTCGTCGAGCGCCCACTCGAGCGCCCTCTGCCCGGCGGGCGAACCGTCGATCCCACACACGATGACGTGTTCCCGTGCGTCCATCACGCACCTCCCAACACTGTGCGGTTGAGCTTCCAGCATGCGACCGCACCCGATGCGCGTACAGGTCCGTAGGTCCCGTTCGCTGCGGGCCCCGTTGCCCGGGGTACGGCCGGGCCCACGCTTCACCAGGGCAGGGGGCTTCGGCGGCGACGTAGCCCCCGGTCGGGCCGTTCGGACCCACCTGCGCCATGCGGACGATGATCTCGGCGCCCTCCTCGACGGTCTGGATGCCGGTGTTCCCGTTGAGGTCCGTCCTGGTGTAGCCGGGCTCCACCGCGTTGATCCGCAGGTAGGCCCGCTGACGCTGGACTGCGACGTGCTCACCGTGGCGGGCAGCGACCTGCACATCATGATCTACACGGCCGAGCCGGGGACGCCGGACGGCGAACGCCTCGCACTGCTCACCGTCCTCGGCACCCAGGCACTCGCCGGGTAGGTGCCGGTCAGTCGGACAGCTCGGCCGGGACCGCGACGACGTCGACGAGGGCGCCGTTGCGGATCGCGGTGATCTCGGTACGACGGCCGATCGCGTCGGCGAACATCAGCCGCTGCAGCGACTGGGCGTCCCGCAACGGCTCGCCGTTCACCGCGAGCACCAAGTCGCCGGGCTGCAGGCCGGCCCGGGACGCGGGGCTGCCGGAGATCACCTCGACGACCCGCAGCGCGGTGCGCTGGCCGAACCGCTCGGACAGCTGCGGCCGCAGCGGCGCCGGGGTGCTCACCAGCCCGAGGTAGGCGCGCCGGACCTTGCCGTCGTGCAGCAGCGCGTAGATGATCCGGCGGGTGGTCGAGTTCACCGGCACGGCCAGCCCGACCCCGAACCCGGCCACGGCGGTGTTGATGCCGATCACCCGGCCGCGGCTGTCGGCGAGCGCGCCACCGGAGTTGCCGGGGTTCAGCGCGGCGTCGGTCTGGATCACGTCCTCGACGATCCTGCTCATGGTCCCCGACCGGGTCGGCAGCGACCGGCCGAGCGCGCTCACCACGCCGGCGGTCACGCTGCCGGCCAGGCCCAGCGGGTTGCCGACGGCAACGACCAGGTTGCCGACCCGGAGCCGGTCGGCGTTGCCGTACTCCGGCGGGTCCGGGATCACGCGGTCCGCGCGCACCACCGCCAGGTCGGACAGCGAGTCCGCCCCGACCAGCCGCAGGCCTGCCGTCGTACCGTCGGCGAACTCCGCGACCCCGATCTCGCCCTGCCGGTCGCCGGTCACGTGCGCGTTGGTGAGCAGGTGCCCGTCGGTGGTGAGGACCACGCCGGAGCCGGACGACTCGCCGCGCCGGCCGCCGCGGATCCGCAGGCTCGCCACCCGCGGGATGAGCCGCTCCGCGACCCCGGAAACCACCTGCGAGTACGCGTCCAGCGCCTCGCTCTCACTCGCGTCGTTGCGCTCGACGCTGTCCTCGATACCGTCCATCGCCCGCCTCCTGATTACACAGTTACACGCGTGATCAAGGGATGAGAACAGCCGCGCCCCGCACCCGGTCCGCGGCCAGGTCGGCGAGGGCGAGGCTCGCGTCTTCGAGGGCGTACGGCGTGGTCGTCACCCGCAGCCGTTGCTCCCCCGCGAGCCGCAGGAACTCGGCCGCGTCGGCGCGGGTGTTCGCGGTGACGCTGCGGATCTGGCGCTCCTGGAACAGGTGCGCCTGGTAGTTCAGCGGCGGGATGTCCGACAAGTGGATACCGGCGATCGCGAGCGTCCCGCCACGGTCGAGGGCGGCCAGCGCCTCCGGCACGAGCTCGCCGGCCGGCGCGAACAGGATCGCGGCGTCGAGCGGCTCGGGTGGCTCGGTCCCGGTCGCCGAGGCGGCGCCGAGCTCGAGGGCCAGTGCGCGGGCGGCTGGGCCGCGGGTCACCACGTGCACCAAGGCGCCGCGGGCCATCGCGACCTGCGCGGCCAGGTGCGCGCTGGCGCCGAACCCGTAGATGCCGAGCCGGCCGTTCTCCGGCAGGTCGGCCCGTTGCAGGGCCCGGTACCCGATGATGCCGGCGCACAGCAGCGGCGCCAGCTCGGCATCGTCGTACCCGGTGGGCAGCCGGAGCGCGTAGCCGGCGGGGACCGTCGCGTACTCGGCGTACCCGCCGTCGGCGTCCCAGCCGGTGTAGAGCGAGAACGGGCACAGGTTCTCCGTGCCGCGCTCGCAGTACCGGCACTCACCGCAGGTGCCACGCAGCCAGGCGATCCCGACCCGGTCCCCGACGCTGAAGTCCCCCGCCGCGATGACCACCTCGCCGACCACCTCATGCCCCGGTACGACGTTCGGCCGGTGCACCGGCAGGTCGCCCTCCGCGACGTGCAGGTCGGTCCGGCACACCCCGCACGCCAGCACCTTCACCAGCAGCTCGCCGGGCCCGGCGACCGGCTGCGCGGCGTCGCGCAGCACGACCGGCTCGGTCAGCACCGGCCCCGGCCGCTCAACCCGCCATGCGCGCATGATCACAGCGTACGAACTGGAGCCGTTGGGTAGCGTCGACACCGATGGAACTCACCAGGACATTCACCACCGACCAGTACGAACGCGCTCTCGAGTCGTGGCAGTGGCTCGACCTGGCCGGCAAGGAACCGGTGTTCGCGACACCCTTCGGCGACGTGGTGCTCCGGGCCGCGGACGGGTTCTGGTGGCTGGACGCGCTCGGCGGGGAGCTGTCGCGGCCGTGGGAGTCGATCGAGGCGATGCGGGCGGAGCTGAACACGCCGGAGGGGCAGGAGCGGTACCTGCTCGCCTCACTGGTGTACGTCGCCGACCAGCGCGGGCTGGTGCCGGACCAGGACCAGGTCTACGGGTTCCTGCAGCCGCCGGCGCTCGGCGGGCCGGTGGACGCGGAGAACGTGGAGCTGGTCGACTTCGTGGTGGCGCTCAACATCGCCGGCCAGATCCACGAGCAGATCCGCAGCCTGCCTTAGGCCAGCTGGCGGACAGGCTTGCCGGCGAGGAACGCGGTGATGTCCTCGACGGCCTCGCGGAAGTATGTCCGGTAGTTCCGTTCCGTCACGTACCCCAGGTGCGGTGTGGCCAGCACGTTCGGCAGGGTCCGCAGCGGGTCGTCCGCCGGCAGTGGCTCGGTGTCGAACACGTCCAGCCCCGCGCCGGCGATCCAGCCCTCGCGCAGCGCCGTGACCAGCGCCTCGGCGTCCACGATCGCCGACCGCGAGGTGTTGACGAGATACGCCGTCCGGCGCATCCGCTCCAGCTCGGCGGCTGCGAGCAGTCCCCTGGTGCGATCACTGAGCACCAGGTGGATCGACAGCACGTCGCTCGTCTCGAGCAGCGAGTTCATCGACGGCGCCCGGGTCACGCCGGCCTCGGCGGCGCGGGCGTCGGTGAGGTTCTCGCTCCAGGCGACCACGTCCATGCCGAACGCGAGACCGACCTGGGCCACCTTGCCGCCGATCTTGCCGAGCCCGAGCAGGCCGAGCTGGGCGCCGTACAGGTCGGTGCCGACGGTGCGCTGCCACGGACCACCGCGTCGTACCGAGCCGGCCTCGAGGGTGAGGTGGCGGGTCAGACCGAGGATCAGCGCCCAGGTCAGCTCGACCGGCGGCTCCGACGCGCTCGCGGTGCCGCAGACCGTGACGCCGTGCGCGGACGCGGCCCGCAGGTCGATCGAGGCGTTGCGCATCCCGGAGGTGATGAGCAGCCGCAGCTTCGGCAGCCGACCGAGCAGCGAGGCGGTGAACGGGGTTCGCTCCCGCATGATCACCGCGATCTCGCAGTCGCCGATCGCCGCGACCACCGCGTCCTCGCTGTCGAGGTGCTGACGCAGCACCACCAGCTCGACACCGGCGGACGCCCAGTCCGCCAGTCCGGCAGCCGCTCCCTGGTAGTCGTCGAGTACGGCGCAGCGCACGCTCACGACCGGACGTCCGCGTCGACCAGCTCCGGCTCCGGCGCACGCCTGCGGGACGCGCGGCGGTCCATCAGCAGGTGCACGCCGACCGAGACCAGCGTGACGACCACGGCGATCAGCACGAACAGGTCGAGATGCGGCTGCACGTGCCGCTGGACGAACGGGACGCGGCCGAGGAAGTAGCCGAGCAGCGTCAGCCCGCCCGCCCAGATCACTGCGCCGACGGTGCTGTAGGTGAGGTACTTCGCGCGGTCCATCCGGGCCGCCCCGGCGACCACGGTGATCAGCGTGCGCACCACGCCGACGAACCGGGCCAGCACGATCGCGGGCGCGCCGTACTTCTCGAAGAACGCCTCGGTCCGCTCGATGTGCCGCTGGTTCACGAACCGCTGCTTGCGCTCACCGCGCAGGAACGCCTCGCCGAGCCCCCGGCCGATCCCGTAGCCGACCACGTTGCCGAGCACCGCCGCCACGCACATCAGCACGCACACCAGCCACACCGGCTGCCGCACCACACCGGCGGCGCCGAACATGCCGATGCTGAACAGCAGCGTGTCCCCCGGCAGGAAGAAGCCGAACAGCAGGCCACACTCGGCGAAGATCACCCCCGCCGCGATCCACAGCGCCCAGGCTCCCCCACTCGCGAAGATGTGCTCCGGACTCAACCACCCCAGAAAGTCCACACCTCGCAGTCTAGAGGTCACCGCCAAAGGTTGCCGCGAGCACCCGTCACCTCAACAGACTCGAAGCGTCACCAACGCAGTACGACGCGTAGCTGTCGATGTAGATCCCGACACGCCCAGCCAGCACCTTGCTCGGGATGAGGTAGATACGGCCGACGCCATCGACGATGAAGAAAGAGTCGATGGTGTCCGGATCGTATGGGGCCTTGCCAGCCGTCTTGTCGAGCGAGTAGGGACGTCGGCCGATTCCCACCTGCCAAGAGCCGCTCTTGGTCTTGGATGTCGTGCTCTTCACCTGCACTCGCTGGATGCCTTCTGGCGTCGTGACCAGCAGGTCGTAGACCTGCGGCTCAGCGGGTACGGCGACAGGCATGCCGCGCAGCGTGAACCACGCCGTGGCGATGGCACCCGCCGCGCTCCGAAGCAGAGAGGTCTGCGCAGCACCCGCGAAGAGGTCCTCGGACAAGTCGTCGACCGGCGCCGGTTGGAGATGTTGCGTATCCAGACGCAGCCGCACCGAGTGCGCCTTGACCGATGCCCTGGAGTCCGCGTTGTCGTTCAGCTCGACGAGCCGAAGGACCTCGGCCCAATTCGTGCCTCTGGTCACCGCCTCCCGGAGCTGGATGTCCGACCAGCGTCGCTGACCTCTGAAGTGACTTGTGTCCAAGCCGAGATCGACTGCCGCCTGTTTGATCCTGCGCAGTGAGTTGGTCGAGGTGGGCTTGAATCCCAACTGTCTCATCACGCCATGCCACGAGCTCTGCTCTGTGATCGCTTGCTTGAGTTGCTCATCGGTCCAACGACGCGGACGCCCCCGAGTTGCTGTCATGCCCCGGAAACTAGCTGAGGGCACCGACAGAATCGGTGCCCTCACGATGGTCGGGCTGGCGAGACTCGAACTCGCGACCCCCGGTCCCCCAGACCGGTACGCTACCAACTGCGCCACAGCCCGTTCGCCCGTCTCAGAGGCGAGCGGAAGACACCTTACCTCACCCTTCGGCCCGCGATTTCCACAACCGCTGCCGCACGCCTCGCGGACTGCCCTCTCAGGGCCTCGTGCGCTTCTTCCGCGGGCGCACCGCGACGTGGACCGGGCTGCCGACGAAGCCGAAGTCCTCGCGGAGCCGGCGCTCGATGAAGCGCTGGTACGACGCCTCCAGCGGGCCGGACGTGAACACGATGAACGTCGGCGGCATCGTCGACGCCTGCGTGCCGAACAGGATCTTCGGCTGCTTGCCGCTCCGCACCGGGTGCGGGTGCGCCGCGACCAGCCGGCCCAGGAACGCGTTCAGCTGGCCCGTCGGGACCCGGGTCTGCCACCCGTCCAGCGCGGCGCGCAGGGCCGGCACCAGCTTCTCGACGTGCCGTCCGGTGCCCGCGCTGATGTTCACCCGCGGCGCCCACCGGAACTGCACCAGGTCCCGCTCGATCTCGCGCTCCAGGTAGTACCGGCGCTCCTCGTCGACCAGGTCCCACTTGTTGAAGGCGATCACCATCGCCTTGCCGGCCTCCTCGACCGCGGTCATGATCCGCAGGTCCTGCTCGGAGATCGGCTCGGACGCGTCGACCACGACCACGACCACCTCGGCGCGCTCGATCGCGCCATGCGTGCGCAGGCTCGCGTAGTACTCGTGGCCCGACGCGGTCTTGACCCGCTTGCGGATGCCGGCGGTGTCGATGAAGCGCCAGATCTCGTCGCCGAGGCTGATCAGCTCGTCCACCGGGTCGACCGTCGTACCGGCCAGGTCGTGGACGACGACGCGGTCCTCGCGGGCGACCTTGTTCAGCAGTGAGGACTTGCCGACGTTCGGCTTGCCGACGATCGCCACCCGGCGCGGTCCGCCGGCGGCGTGCTCGCCCTCCGCGGGCGCCTCCGGCAGTGCGTGCAGCACGGCGTCCAGCAGGTCGCCGCTGCCCCGGCCGTGCATCGCGGACACCGGGAACGGCTCGCCGATGCCGAGGTTCCACAGCGCCATCGCGTCCGTCTCGGTGCGCTGGTCGTCGACCTTGTTGGCCGCCAGCACGACCGGTTTGCCGGACTTGCGCAGCACCCGGACCACGGCTTCGTCGGCGTCGGTGATGCCGACCGTCGCGTCCACGACGAACAGCACCGCGTCGGCCGCGGCGATCGCGATCTCGGCCTGGGCCGCGACCTGCGCGGCCATGCCAACCGCGTCCGGGTGCCAGCCGCCGGTGTCGACGACGGTGAACTGCCGGCCGCCCCAGGACGCGTCGTAGGAGACCCGGTCGCGGGTCACGCCGGGGACGTCCTCGACGACGGCCTCGCGGCGGCCGAGGATCCGGTTCACCAATGTCGACTTTCCGACGTTCGGCCGGCCGACGATGGCGAGCACCGGCAGCGGGCCGGCGTCCTCGCGCTCGTGGCTGGTCGCGGCGTAGCCGGTGGGCAGGTCGCTCACGTGAGCTCCTCGTCTACTGCAGGCGCATCCGGCAGCGGGTTGCCGGTGGCAATGACCGCTTTCTGCACGTGGATGCGCAAGGTCTCGTGGATGTCGGCGGCCAGCGCTCGTACGTCGGCCTGCCGGCGCGGGAACGGCACCGGTGCCACCGGGATCGGCTCACCGTACACGAGGTCGATGTGGGTTCCCCGCGGCGGGATCTGGTCGATGCTCATGCCGGACGTCCGCGTCCCGAGGCACACCACCGGTACGACGGGGGCGCCGGTCACGAGCGCCAGGTACGCGACGCCGTTCTTGATCCGGGCGAAGTCGCCGGCGCCCCGGGTGCCCTCCGGGTAGATCGCCAGCACACGCCCATCGCGCAGCACCCGCAGCGCCGTCCGCACCGCCAGCGGGTCCGTGGCGCTGCGCTCGACCGGTATCTGCCCGACCGCGTGCAACCCACGCGCGGTCTTGCCGACGAACATCTCGCGCTTCACCAGGGCGTGCACCATCCGCGGCGCGAACGCCATCAGGAACGGTCCGTCGAACACGCCCAGGTGGTTCGACGCCAGCAGCACCGGGCCGTGGGCAGGCACCAGGTGGTCGTCGTGAATGGTGACGTCGTAGCGGTGGGCGAAGTACACCCGGGCCGGACGTCGCAGAGTGTCGGCCAGCCGGTACGGGAGCCGCGGCAGGTCGTCCGAACGCGGAAGATCCGCGTGGTTCAAGAGTGTGCGGCCTCCCTGGTCTGCTGCACGGTGACCTGGTCGGCGAGCCGGCAGACGGTGTCGATCACCTGGTCCAACGTCATCGACGTCGAATCGATTTCCACCGCGCCGTCCGACGCCACCTCGAACTGGGCCACGGTCGCGTCGTCCGCGTCCCGACGGACGATCTGGTCGCGCAGCTCGGCCTCGGACAGGCCCCCGTCGAGCTCCGCCCCGCGGCGGGCCATCCGGGCGCCCGGGTCGGCGGTCAGCAACACCTTCAGCTCGGCCTCCGGCGCGACCACGGTGGCGATGTCGCGACCCTCGACGACGATCCCGCCGCCGCGCTGCGCGTCGGCGATGATGTGCTGCTGGCGGCGGACCAGCTCGGCGCGGACGTCCAGGTTGGTGGCCACCCGGCTGACGTTCTCGCTGATCTTCGGATCCCGGATCGCCGCGGTGACGTCGGTGCCGTCGGCGCTGAACACCGGGCCCTGCGGGTCGGTGCTGATGCCCAGGTGCAGCTCGCGCGCGCGGTGCGCGACGGCCGCCGTGTCGGACAGGTCGACGCCGCGCTCCAGGACGGACCAGGTCACGGCCCGGTACATCGCGCCGGTGTCGAGGTACCGCAACCCGAGCCGGGTCGCGACGCCACGCGCCGTGCTGGACTTGCCGGAACCGCTGGGACCGTCTACCGCGATGATCATGCGGCAGAGGCTACCGGTGCACCACCCAGCCGCGCTCAGTCAGGACCTCGGCGAGTTGCTGGGCGGCGGCCGGTTTCACGGCGAGCTCGACGTGACCGACGGGGCGTCCCGGGCTGTGGTCGATGCGCAGGTCCTCGACGTTCGCGCCGGACGCGGCGGCGTCGGCGAACAGCTTGGCCAGCTGGCCGGGCCGGTCCGGGATGTTCACGATCACGGTCGCGTGCTCGGTGTGCGGGCCGCCGTGCTTGCCCGGCACCCGGGCCGCGCCGGTCACCCCGTCGGCGAGCACCTCGGTGATGTCGGCACCGTCGGACTGCTTGCCGAGCGCGACCAGCACCCGGTCGAGCTCGCCGCGGATCCGCTCCAGCAGGACTGTCAGCGCGCCGGTGTTCGCGGACACGATCTGGGTCCACAGCACCGGGTCCCCGGCGGCGATCCGGGTCACGTCCCGCAGACCCTGTCCGGACAGCTCCAGGTGGGAGTCCGGCGCGTCCAGCAGCGTGCCGGCGGCCAGCGCCGACATCAGGTGCGGCAGGTGCGACACCCGCGCCACCGCCAGGTCGTGGTCCGCGACCGACAGGTGCACCGGCTTCGCCCCGCACGCCTGCGCCAGCAGATGGACGACCTGGACCGCCGCCGGATCGCTGGACTCGTGCGGCGTCACCGCCCAGGTGGCGCCGTCGAACAGGTCGGCCCGGCCTGCCAGCGGACCGGACCGCTCAGAGCCCGCCATCGGGTGACTCCCCACGTACCGGACCAGGTCCGCGGGCCCGGCGATCGCGGCGGTGTCGGCGAGCGGCTTGCTCTTCACGCTGCACGCGTCGGTCACCACCGCGGTCGTGGTCGCCGCGAGCTCCTCGGCGACCACGGCACCGGTGTGGTCCGGCGGCACCGACACGATCACCACCTGCGGTTCCGGCGCGTCCGCGGTCACCCGCGTCCCGGCGCCGATCCGCTCCGCCATCGCCACCGCGGACTCGTTCGCGTCCACCAGCTGTACGTCGACGTCCAGGCGGCGCAGCGCCAGGCCGATCGACGTGCCGACCATGCCGGTGCCGATCACCCGGACCGGCCCGGTCAGCGCCGTACCCGACAGCGCCGTACCAGAGAGCGGGCCGGCACTCATTGGGCGCCGGCGAGATCGGGCCGCAGCGCGACCGCGCCGTGCAGGTAGACGTGCTGGACCTGGTCGCGGGTCCGGGACGTCTCGGTGTGCAGCATCATCCGCACCACCCGCGGCAGCGCGCCCGGCACGTCGATCTCCTGGGCGCAGATCAGCGGCACGTCGACCAGCCCGACCTGCCGGCCGGCCACCGCCGGGAACTCCGAGCACACGTCTGAGGTGGCCGTGAACAGCACGCTGATCAGGTCCTCGGCGGCCAGCTCGTTCGCCTCCAGCACCGCGGAGATCAGTTCCGCCGTGCGCGCGAGCAGGTGTTCACGCTCGTCGGCCTCCAACTGGGTTGCGCCCCGGATCGCGCGTACCGCCACGGTGCGTGCCCTCCTACATGTCGAGATGGTGTCTCAACCCTAGAGCAGACCACGGGTCTCACCGCACCAGCATCGAAACCCAGAGACGGCCGAGCCAGTCGGCGTACCGCTCGTCCGGCCAGTTCAGCTCCCGCACGAAACGGTGCCACAGCGATCCGTCCGTGGTCGCCCAGAGGACGTCCAGGCACTCCTCCTCGGACACTGCGAGCCGGCCGGTCGCCGCCGCCTCGCGCGCGTGGACGGACATCGACTCGCGCCGCTGCCGGTCGGTCTCGGCGAGCATCGCCAGCGCCGCCGGGTCGCTCGCGGCGGCCCCGCGCAGCGCGATCATCAGCGGCGCGAAACGCCGGGCAAGCCCGGTGTTCACCGCCGCGAGCCTGCGCAGCCGCGTGGCCAGGTCCGGCTCGTGACGCACCGCCAGCAGCTCGGGCCGCTCGTGGACCAGGACGTCCTCGTCGTCGCCACCGACCGTGACGTCCCAGACCCGGTGCAGCAGGGTCGGCTTGTTCCGGAACACCGCGTAGATCGTTTCCACCGCGACGCCGGCCTCGCGGGCGACCTCGGCGATCGTCGTCCGCCCGTAGCCCTTGGCCACGAACAGGTCGTGCGCCGCCGCCAGGATCCGGCGGCGGGTTTCGCGCGCCTGCTCCTCGCGACGAGCCGACACGTATGGCCTCTTGACGGACTCTCCCATTCGATACACCGTAGCTGTATTGAACACAGTTTTGCTGTATTGGGGGCATCATGACAGTAATCAGCGAGCTCGACCAGTTCCGCGGCGAGACCCTGCCCCGCCAGCTGACGGCGGAGCGGGCGATCCACAACGGCGACGTGGAGCCGCGGCTGGCGATGTGGTCGCAGCGTGATCCGGTGACGCTGTTCGGCGCCTTGGGTCCGTGCAAGAGCGGCTGGCGGGACGTGAGCCGGATCTTCCGCTGGGTGGCGTCGCGGTTCTCCGACCTCAGCGACTACGACTTCGAGGTGATCGCCGCGGGGGTCAGCGGCGATCTGGCCTACACGGTCGGATACGAGCACTCGACGGTCTCGGTCGACGGAGCCGCGCCGACCACTCAGACCATCAGGGTCACCCACATCTACCGCCGGGAGGACGGCGAGTGGCGGGTCGTCCACCGCCACGGCGACCACTTGCCTGTCGACCAGAGCCGGAAGGCCTAGCCGCGTCCGGCGTGGGCGTAGGCCGCGTCCACGGTCTGCTCCAGCAGCAGCGCGATCGTCATCGGCCCGACCCCGCCCGGCACCGGCGTGATCAGCGATGCCCGGCGGGCGGCGCCGGCGAAGTCGACGTCGCCGACGTTGCCCGGGTTGTAGCCGGCGTCCACGACCACCGCGCCAGGCTTGATCCACTCGCCGCGGACCAGCTCGGGCCGGCCCACCGCCGCCACCACGACGTCGGCCGAGCCGACCAGCCCGGCGAGATCGCGGGTCCGCGAGTGGCAGTAGGTCACGGTCGCGTGCCGCTCCAGCAACAGCATGCCGGCCGGCTTGCCGAGGATCGGGCTACGCCCGACCACGACGGCACGCTTGCCTTCGAGACTCACGTCGTACGACGCCAGCAGGCGGATGATGCCGCCCGGCGTGCACGACACGTGGCCCGTAGCCCGAACGCCATCGCCGCGAACGAGTGCATCGTGACTCCGTCCACGTCCTTGTGCGGCGCGATCGCCTCGAAGGCCGCCCGCTCGTCGATGTGGTCGGGCACCGGGTGTTGCAGCAGGATCCCGTGCACGCCGTCGTCCTCGGAGAGTCCGTGGATCGTGTCGACTAGTTCTCCGGTGGTCGTCTCGGCGGGCAGCGCGACGTGCCTGGACTCGATCCCGGCGCGGCGGCAGCGGTTCTGCTTCATCCGCAAGCTCGGCCAGACCATGGGCACCGCCGAACTCGGCCGTGAGCTCGGTGACGCAGGCGGCCCCCTTCTGGTCGCAGGCGTCGCCACTGCCGCAGCCCTTGGCTACGGCTACGCCACGCTTGCGATCGTGCTCGCGTCTGGACCGGTCGCAGGCCTGGTCATCGCCTCCATTCGACACCGTCGCGTTCGTGGCCGTCCTGGCTGATTCAGCGCGGAGCACTGGAATATGCGGGCAGGCCGAGCAGACGGTCGACGGTGGTGAATTGGTAGCCGGCCTCGCTCATCCGGTCCACGACAAGCTTGACAGCTTCGACCGTGTTCGAGCGGTCGCCGCCGTGAGAGTCGAACCCGTCGTGGAAGATGATGATGCAGCCCGGCCCTGCCTTGGCCAATGCCCGGCGCGCGATGCGATCGGCCGCCGGCTGGAACACCTCGAGCACGTGGCAGAACTCGCCCGATACCGGGTGGAGCGATCGCTCGGACAGTGTGCGGAACAGGGTGGGCGTTCGCAGCAGCCACGGTGGCCGGTACAGCAGCGGTTGACGACCGAGGACCTGGTCGAAGACCTCGTGGACCCGTTCCAGGTCCTCGCGCAGCGCGAAAACGTCGAGGCATGTGGCGAATTCGTGGGCGTAGCTGTGGTTGCCAATGACGTGGCCGTCGCGTGCCAGACGGGCTGTCACCTGCGGATACCGCTCGACACACCTGCCGACCTGGAAGAACGTGGCGTTGATGCCGCGGTCACCGAGGAAGTCGGCGATCCGTGAGGTGTGTGGTTCATTCGGCCCGTCGTCGAACGTGAGGGCTGCGACCTTCTCCGTCGTCGTGGCGCGGTACGGGAAAGGGCCCAGCAGTTGCGAGTAGGGCGACATACCCACCCAGTACGCCGTGGCCACCGCTAGCGCCGATCCGGCCGCCGCGCGACGAGCGAGCTTCATGGTCGTCTCCACGGGAGAGCCGGGCAGGCGGTCACACCAGGTCCCACCTGTATTCGGCAAGACCCGCCAGGAACGCAAGCATGACGATCCCGATCGCGGCGACCAAACGACGCCGTGCGGGGGCTCCGGCGTCGGCACCGCGGACCGGCGGAGCGGTGCCCAGCATCGGCCGGCCGAGCAGACGGTTCAGCACGTATCCGAGCACGTAGTAGAAGAGCAGGCTCACCGCGAGGTTGTAGAGCAGGCCCTTGTTGAGCCGACGTGCCGACGTGAAGGTGGGGTTGTGGAGGTCGAACGCCACCTTGCCTCGTGCCCGCAGCCGACGCAGGAGATCCAGCTCGTCGCCGCCCTGGGTCAACCTGATGTCGTACCCGGGCCAAGCCCGCTTGCGGAAGGCGATGTTGGTCGCCGTGACGTAGGTGACCTTGCCGGTGACGGCATAGACGAGGCTGACGAGGCGGAACAGGATGGTCGAGTACACCGATCCCCACCACGGTCCCCGCACGAAGCGACACGGCCCGGCGACAGCCACGCACGCGGGATCACGCGCGAAGGCCCTGTCGATGTTGGTCAGCCACACACGGTCGAAGGTCGTATCGGCATCGGTGGACACGACGATCTCGCCGCGGGCGACGTTGGTTCCGCGCTGCCGTGCGTGACACACCCCCAGCTTCTCCTCCATCACCACCGTGGCGCCGAGCGATCGGGCGATGTCTGCGGTGACGTCGACGCTGTTGTTGTCGACCACGATCACCTCGTACGCGCCGGCGAAATCCTGGCCGGCCAGCGACACCAGGCACTCCGCGAGGCACAGCGACTCGTTGAATGCTGGTATAACGACGCTGAAGCGTGGTGGTGATGCGGAGGTCATACCGGCAACGACCGTCGCTGCATCGGGTCCGGCAGACGGATCTCCGACGGCCTGTTGCCGACGCGTGCCCCGGCTTTGAGATAGGTCTCCACGGTCAGTGGAACCACGGTGTGCCAGGTGGTCGAGGGGCTGGTGGCCCGGTTGTGCTGCTGCATCGACCGTAGCTGGCGCGGCCGGGTGAGCAGGCGGGCGGTCCTGTACGCCATTTCACGATCGGAGCCGACCAGGATGCCTTCGACGCCGTCGGTGATGAAGTCGCCGACCCCGCCGCGCGCCATCGCGACGACAGGCAGGCCGGCGCAGCGGGCTTCGAGTGCGGCGATGCCGAAGGACTCCACGGTGGCGGGTGCGAGGTAGACGTCGGCGTGTGTGAACAGTTGCTGGATCTGTGACCGCTGCAATCGTCCCGGCAGCGTCACCCAACTGTCCATGGCGTGACGCCGGAGCCGTCGCCGCAGTGTTGCCGCCAGTGGCCCGGAGCCGACGAGGACGGCTCGCAGCGGCTGCTGAGCGGGGACCTGGTGACGGATCTCGGTCAGGATCCGCGCGAGTTCCAGCGGCCGCTTTCGGTGCGTCATCCGCATCACGCTGACGATGGTCATCGGTCGGTGCAGCGTCGATGTGGTTCGCAGCGGTCGCCACGGAAGGGGGTCGACGGCGTTCGGCAGCACGGAGACGTGCTGGCCGGCCAAGGCGCGGCCGAGGGCTGCGCCGGCCGCGGCGCTGACGGCCGTCCAGGTGACTCCTGGTGCTGCCACGTCGAGCAGCCCGATCAGGCGTGGCGCCAGGCCTGTGGGCGGTGTCATCGAGTGCATCGTGACCACCGTTGGTACGTCTGCCGCCCGGGCGGTTCGAATGGCTGCCCAGGCCAGCGGGGACAGCAGCGAGGTGTGGGCGTGCACGACGTCGAACCGCCCGGAGCTGACGGTGCGGGCGAGCTCGGCCAGCGCGCGCCTGGTCGGGACCCCGCGCAGGCTGGGGAGCCGGGTGACCGGGACGGCGCGGTACGCCGGGCCGGGGGTCGAGGTGACCACCGTGGCGTCATGGCCGGCTGCTCGTTGGTGGGCGGCGAGATCGTGGACCTGGATCTCGATGCCGCCGAGCCGGGGAAGGTAGAAGTCCGTGACGTGCAGGATCCTCATCCGCGCACCCCCACGACCGCCGTACGGCGAGTGGCGTCGGCGGGTGGGCGGGCCCGGCGCTGCTGCAGCAGCCACAGCCCGATCCCGACGCCGCCGACCGGGATCTCGGCCAGGAAGGTGAAGCCGCGGTAGGTCAGCACGGCGGCGGCGACGATGTCGGCCGGCCCACCGAGGGCGACCAGCGCGGTCACGAGGCCGGCCTCGACGATGCCTGCGGCGCCAGGGGTCAGCGGCAGCACGGTGAGGAGGCGGTCGACGGCGAGCCCGGCGAGGAGGATTGCCGGCGCCAGGTCGATCCCGACGGCGTGGAAGCACCACCACAGGAGCGCGCCCTGGCATACGGCGTAGGCGACCGTCCCGAGGCACAGTGGCAACCAATGCGCCCGGACGACCTGCAGCGTCGTTCGGCCCAGGTGGGGCAGCGTGGCCGCGAACCGCGACCGGTGTCGCAGCCGCAGCTGCACGCAGACACGGGAAACTACGCGGTCGAGGAGGAGGCCGCAGCGGGTCGCGCCGGCCGGGCTGAACACGAGGGTCGCGAGCACCGCACCGGCGCCGAGGGCCCCGATCAGGATGGGTCCGGCGGCGCCCAGCGGGCCTGTCAGCGCATCGCCGCGGCTCATCAGCACGGCACATGCGACCGCGGTCACGGTGATCTTCGAGCCCACGTCCAGCACGTTCGTCACGGTCGTGAAGGCGGCGAAACTCGGTGCGCCGAACCCCCATCGCCGGACCATGGCGAAGTTGAGTCCGATGCCGGCCGCGCCGCCCAGCGGCAGCACGTTGGCGACAGCGCTGCCGGTGAGGTTGAGAGTGAGGGCTCGCCGTCTGGTCAGGCCCGGGAGCGCGGCGCCGAGCACGAAGGAGTGGCACCACAACCCGGTGATCCACAGCACCGCCAAGACGGCCAGATTCCCAGCTGAGATCTGGTCGAAGGTGTTGCCGACCCTGGCCCACGTCGTCCCGGCGGCGCGCGGCACCAGCCACAACAGCACCACTGTGACCGCGGCCGCCGTCGTGGAGCCGACGACTCGCTGTCTCACAGGTGCACCCATCGGTTCCCCTCGGCCGGACTGGCCGATCGGTCGATCGGCCTGGGTTCACCATGGCGCGCCGATGCTGAGAGATCGCTGAGAGCCGACCGGGTCGGGTCCCTCAGGCTGGCATGCTCGACGTGTGGCCCACACGCTCGTCTCATTCCATGCGCACCCCGACGACGAGGTGTTGCTCACGGGTGGCACGCTCGCCCGCGCCGCCGCGGAGGGGCACCGCGTCGTCTTGGTGACCGCCACGAACGGTGAGGCCGGGCTGGCGGCAGGCGAACACAACCGCGGTGGGCTGGCGCAGCGCCGGATCATCGAGCTCGAACGATCGGCCGCGGCACTCGGGTGCGCACGGGTGGTACGGCTCGGCTTCCCGGACTCCGGCTGGGGCGACACCGCACACGGCACCGCGCCGAACGCGTTCAGCCGGCTGCCGGCCGCGGAGGCCGCCGCGCCGTTGATCGAGGTGCTACGAGAGGAGCAGGCCGACGTACTGACGATCTACGACCCGGCCGGTGGCTACGGGCATCCGGACCATCGCCAGGTGCACGCAGCGGGGTTGCTCGCCGGGCCGGCCGCCCGCACCCCGTTGGTGCTTGAGGCAACTATCGACCGTGAGCAGGTGCAGCGGCTGGTCCGGCTGGTGGTCGCGATGCCCGGGGTGCTGCCGGCGGTGCGGCGGGAGGACTTCGCCGCAGCGTACACGGCCCGCGCCGACCTCACGCACCGGATCGACGTCCGCCGGTACGCCGAGGCGAAGCGGGCGGCGCTGCGCGCGCATGCCAGCCAGGCCAGCGCAGACCAGGGCACCCGGACGCTGCAACTGCTGCTCAAACTGCCACTGCCGGTGTTTCGCCGGGTGCTCGGGTCCGAGTGGTTCGTCGAGCACGGCCGGCCGCCGGGTGTGTTGCTGGACGACCTGTTCGCCAGCCTGAGGACGGGGTGATCGCGTGCGGGTGCTGGTCGTCGAGGACGAGGTCCGGCTGGCCGAGACGGTCCGCCGCGGCCTGACCGACGGCGGCTTCGTCGTGGAGCTCGCGCACAACGGCGAGGACGCCATCTGGATGGCTTCCGAAAACACGTACGACGTAATCGTCCTCGACATCATGTTGCCGAAGATCAGCGGCTACAAAGTGCTCGAGGAGCTGCGCCACCGCTGCGTCTGGACACCAGTGCTGATGCTCACCGCGAAGGACGGCGAGTACGACCAGACCGACGCCTTCGACCTGGGCGCTGACGACTACCTCACGAAGCCGTTCAGCTTCATCGTGCTGGTCGCCCGGCTCCGGGCGCTGATCCGCCGGGGCGGACCCGAGCGCCCCGTGGTGCTGACCGCCGGCGACCTCACCCTCGACCCCGCCCGCCGCCGGGTGAAACGCGCCGGTCAGGAGATCTCGCTGACGCCGCGCGAGTACGGGCTACTGGAGTTCCTGATGCGGCACCGCGGGGACGTCAGCACGAAGGCGGAGATCCTCGCCGGCGTGTGGGATCCCGCGTTCGACGGCGATCCGAACGTGGTCGAGGTCTACATCCGGTACCTGCGCCGAAAGATCGACGCGCCGTACGAACGGCACGCCATCGAGACCGTCCGAGGAGTGGGCTACCGGCTGGCCGCGGACGGCGGTTAGGGACGCCGGCAGCCGGATCTCGAACCGTGCCCCGCCGAGGTCCGATTCGCCGACCGTCACGGCCCCACCGTGCCGGCGGACCACCTCGCGGACGATCGCAAGGCCGAGGCCGGAGCCGCCGGAGTACCGGTCCCGGCTCTCGTCCAGCCGGACGAACCGTTCGAAGACCCGGACGCGGTCGGCCGCGGCGATGCCACGGCCGTCGTCCTCGACCAGCACAACGACGGTGTCGCGCTGCCGGCTGAGCACGATCCGCACCCGGTTGCGGGCCTCGCGGAGTGCGTTGTCGGCCAGGTTCCGCGCCATCTGGCTGAGCTTCTCGGCATCGCCCGACACCCGCACCGGCAGGATGTCGGTCTGCACCACGAGCTCGCTCGACGTGCGCAGCCGACGTGCCTCTGCGTCGAGCAGGTCGTCCAGGTCGACGTCGGTCATCTGCAGCCGCAGGCCGTCGTCATCCGCCTTCGCGAGCAGCAGCAGGTCCTCGACCAGCCGGCTCATCCGGGTACTTTCGGCCGTGAGTACGTCCTGCAGGTCGTGCCATGCCTTGCCGGTCGGGTCCGCGATCGCCACGTCGAGGGTGGCGGTCAGCGCGGCCAGCGGCGACCGCAGCTCGTGGCTGGCGTCGGCCACGAACCGGCGGTGCGCGGACTGGGCCGACTGCAACCGGTCCAGCATCTCGTTCATCGTCACGGCGAGCCGGGCGATCTCGTCGCGGGTCGCCGGCACCGGGACCCGTTCAGCCAGCTGCGCGGCCCCGATGCCCTGCACCCGGGAGCGGATCCGCTCGACCGGCCGAAGCGACCGGCCGACCAAGACCCACGTGGACGCCGCCACCAGCACCAGTAGCAGCGGGAACCCGACCAGCAGGGAGGTCAAGACGATGCTCACCGTTTCCCGCTGGGTCTGGATCGATGACCCGACGATCACCGTGTACGCCGCGCCCGCGTGGCTGGCGCCGGCCGCCACCAGAACATGCGGGTCGTTGCTGTCGAACAGCTGCAGCCGCTCCACCTCGCTGTGCAGCACCTCACCATCCCGCGGCCGCAACGACGACAACTGCCGTGCGCCGGCCCGTTCGGACGACGCCGCAACGACCACACCGCGCGCGTCAAGCACCTGGACGAGCTGGCTCTCGGCGGAGTCTGCCACCAGGTCCCGTCCGAGGCCGGCATCGCCTGTCGTGCGCACCTGGGCGGCGACCTCCAGGGCTCGCGCGGTCGCTGCACTATCGACGCTCGCGACCAGGCCGCGCTCCAGCAGGAACAACAACAGCAGCGCGCCACCGGCCAGCGCCGCCGCCACCACCGCGACGGCCACCACCATCGAACGCGCCCGAACGCCCCAATGCCTCCGCGTGTGCAGTGGCATCGCGCCCGGCCCTCAGGAGTGGTGGATGGCGACGGGTTGCGCCGCGTGCTCGAACAAGTCTTCGCCGGTGTGCTGGACGGCTGCCGCCGGAAGGGAGCCGGCCAGCAACACGGCGACGACTGCGGTGACCGCGAACGGCCTGCGGCGGGGAGCCGGCGCGAGCAGCGCACGGACGCGGATGGCGACATCACCGCCGGTGGCGGCTGGACCAGGAGGGGTGATCGGAGCCAGGAATGTGGTGGCGAAGCGGGTCTGCAGTTGCGCAACGTGGATCAGCGTCGCGGCGACCAGACGCCGGTCGCCGACGGCACGTGCCGCATCCTCGTCGGCCCACCGTTCCGCCGCCGTCGCTATCGCACGCGCGGTCGGTCGCAGCAGGGGATTCACGGCAGCGGCGAGGTCGGCGGCCAGGTTCCACCAGGCGTGACGGTGCGCGAGATGCGACGTCTCGTGGGCGAGCAACACGCGTCGTTCGCGCTGGTCGAGGGCGCGCAGCAGACCAGTGGTGACGATGACTCGGCCCGCGGGCTGTGGAGTTGTGAACGCATCGGGTCGGGCGTCGTTCAGCACCACCAATCCACCGACCGCGGTGAGATCGCGACAGCTGCGATGCACCTCGAGCAGGGCCCACACGCGGCGGGTACCGGTCAGGAGGACCGAGCTCGCGGCCAGGCTGACGAGCGCGCCGCTCACCATGGCCGGCCCGGCGGGAACCGGGCTGTCGCTGCGCAAGGTGGTCGGCGACCAGGCGCCCTCGGCGGCGATGAGGGGGAACTGGCCGATCCACGTGAACGCCAGCACGGCCAGGATGAACACCCCGCTGGCGGCGGCGAACACGCTGGCCGGAACAAGGATCCGCGTTGCCACCGCGGGTGCCAGCCTGTGACACAACGCCGGGCCAGCGATCGCGTACAACACGATCACGACGATCCCGCACGCGGCGGCGGCAGTCATACTCCGTCCCTCTCCGACTCGGAGCCGAGCAGATCGAGCAGCAGCCGCGACTCCTCCGGCGACAGGCCGCTCGCGAACCGGGTCAGCACCGCCGCCCGGTCCCCACGGGCATCCAGCAAGCGGTGGATCTGGTGCGCAGTGACCTCGGCAGCATCGACCACCGCGCTGTAGGCATACGAACGCCCTACCCGGGTCCTGGTCGCCAAGCCTTTGGCCTGCATCCGCGCAAGCACCGTCATCACCGTCGTATAGGCCAGCTCGCCGCCGATCGCATCGCGCACCTCACCGGTGGTCATCGGGCCGCTGCCCGCGGCAAGCGCCGCGAACACCTGCTGCTCCAGATCACCGCGCCCGCGATTCGGACCCCGGGAAGCCATCAGCCGACCTCTCCTCACATCTACTACAAAAATCGTAGTAACATCGACTACTACCTTGATTGTAGTAGATGGGTGTCGTAGTGAACCTGTGGTTGTTCGAGCAGATCAACGCCTTTGCCCGGGCCACACCGTGGCTGCACGCGGCGGCCCGGCTCTACGCCGGGCTCGGCGTCATCGTGTTCGCAGCGCTGCTGCTGGCTGGATGGTGGATCGCCCGCCGAACCGCGGTCGTCTCGCGGGTCGCCGCGGCTATCGCCGCCGGCGGCGCCACCGTGATCGCCGTGACCGTCAACCAGCCCCTCGTGCACGCCGTCAACGAAGCGCGTCCCTACACGACGCTGCCGCACATCCTGGTCTTGGTCAGTCGCAGCCCCGACGCGTCGTTCCCCTCCGATCACGCCACCATGGCCGGCGCGGTCGCGGTCGGCCTGTGGATCGTGCACCGTCGTCTCGGCATCGTCGCCGCGATGGCCGCCGTGCTGATGGCCTTCACCCGGGTCTACATCGCTGCCCATTACCCGGCCGACGTCGCCGCTGGTCTGCTCCTGGGCGGCGTTGTCGCCGCCCTCACCTGGCTGCTCGTCCGCCATCCGCTGACGCGACTGGTCAGTTCGGTGGCCGGAACCCGGCTGCGCCCGGCGCTCGTGGCCGCGCCGCACCCCGGACTGTCGTGAACCGGCTGACCGACTGGCTTCTCGCCCTGCACGGCCTGACCGTGTATGGACTGGTCGGTCTGCTCGTGTTCGCCGAAGACGCCTTGTTCGTCGGCTTCGTCCTCCCCGGCGAGACCGCGGCCGTGCTCGGCGGGGTCGCCGCCAGCGTCGGCCACGCGTCGCTACCGGTGATGATGGCTGTGGCAGTCGGTGCCGCGATCCTCGGTGACAGCGTCGGCTACGAGGTCGGACGCCACCTCGGTCCACGGATCCTTCGCAGCCGCCCGCTGAAACGCCGCAGCGAACGGATCGATGCCGGGCGCGAGCAGCTCGCACGTCGCGGCGGCACCGCGGTGTTCTTCGGGCGATTCGTCGCCTTCTTCCGCGCCACCATGCCCGCCCTCGCGGGCACGGCGGGCATGCGCTACCCGAAGTTCCTGGCCTTCAACGCCGCGGGCGGGATCGTCTGGGGTGCCGGCGTCGTGCTGATCGGCTACCTGGCCGGCAACTCCTACGCCAGGGTCGAGAAGACCTTCGGCCGCGCCACCGCCCTCGTCGCTCTCGCCGTCATCCTGACCGCGATCCTGGTCTGGCGGATCCGCCGCCGCTCCGCCCAGCGAGTCGACGAACCCGGCCGGCAACCGTGACACCCCGGCTACCGCACCAGCGGTCACCGACACGGCGGCGAGGTTTGCAGGTCGCGGCGGGGAGTTCGTCAGAGCAGGCCGGCGTGGTCGAGGGCGAGGTACGCCGCGTCGACCGCGGTGACCAGGCCGTTGCCGCGCAGCAACGAGCGGAACTCCCCGACGGTGAGCTCGACCGGCACGCAGTCCTCGAACTCGTCCAGCGCCTGGACGCCGTCGGGGCGGCAGCCGCGCGCGATCGCGATGTGCTTGCGGAGCGTCGACGACGAGGACTCCCAGCTCCAAGCGACCAGCTCCACGGACTCGCAGGTGTAGCCGGTCTCCTCGACCAGCTCACGAGCGGCCGCGGCGGCCGGTTCCTCACCGGGGTCGACGAAGCCGCCCGGCAGCTGCGTGACGATCCGGTCCGGCCCGGCGCGGAACATCCGCACCGCGACGATCCTCCCCTGGGGCGTCAGCGCGAGAACGCTCACGATCTCGCCCAGGGTGAGAACGTCCCAGTCACACTCGCGCCCGTCCGGGAGCCGGTAGCGCCGCACGCTCACCGGCAACCAGCCGTCGTACGCCGGGCGCTCCGACACCAGCTCTCACGGGCGCGGATCGTCCGCGGCGCTCACAGCGGACGGTCGTCCGGGTCCTCCGGCGGCGCAACCGGTGCGTCGTCCTCGGGCGGCGCGACCGGCGCCTCGTCGACCGGCGGTGTGCCGGCGTCCTGCGGCGTCTCGGCGGGCACCTCCGGCGTGGCCTCCGCTGCGGAGCCGTTGCCTGAGGCAACCACTCCGGCCTCCGCGACGAGCTGCTCGAGCGCCTCGCCGGTGAACCGCCTGAACTTGCGCTGCTGAGGGCGGGTGCGGTCGAGCACCGCGACCTCGATCTGGTCGGTCTCCAGCTGGCGCGGCTCGCCGCTGTCGTGGCCGAGCGCGTCGACCGCGAGCCGCAGCGCGCCGGACAGCGAGATGCCCTCGCGGTAGTGCTCGGCGATGTAGTCCGAGACGGCGTCCGCCGACCCGCCCATCGCGGCGAAGCCCCGCACGTCGGCGATCGACCCGTCGAACGTCAGCCGGTAGATCTGGTCCTCCGCGGCCGACGGCCCGACCTCGGCGACGATGATCTCCACCTCCACCGGCAACTCGGCCGGCGACGAGAAGATCGATCCGAGGGTCTGCGCGTACGCGTTCGCCAGCGCCCGGCCGGTCACGTCGCGCCGGTCGTACGCGTACCCGCGGGTGTCGGCGAGCCGGACGCCCGCGATCCGCAGATTCTCGAACTGGTTGTACCGTCCGACCGCGGCGAACCCGATCCGGTCGTAGATCTCGGCGACCTTGTGCAGCGCCGGCGACCGGTTCTCCGCGACGAACAGGATGCCGTTGGCGTACTGCATCGCCACCGCGCTGCGCCCCTTGGCGATGCCCTTGCGCGCGTAGTCGGCGCGGTCGCGCATCTGCTGCTCGGGCGACACGTAGAACGGCATGCTCATCGCTGGCTGCTCTCCTTCACGATCAGGTCAGGGCCGCGGCAGGGCCGTCGGGGCGGGTCATCCGGGCGGCGACGATGGTGTCGACCACCTGGCCGACCTCGCTGTCGCCCATCCGGTGGTAGCCGTCGGCGGTCACCACGGCAGCCACCGGGAAGATCCGCCGGGCCATGTCCGGACCGCCGGTCGCGGAGTCGTCGTCGGCCGCGTCGTACAGGGCCTGGACGACGGCGGTGACGCAGTCGGCGGCGGTCATGTTCTCGCGGTAGAGCTTCTTCAGCGCGCCACGAGCGAACAGCGAGCCGCTGCCGACGCTGTGGAACGCGTGCTCCTCGTACCGCCCGCCGGTGACGTCGTACGAGAAGATCCGGCCGCCGCCCAGGTCGTTGTCGTACCCGGCGAAAAGCGGCACCACGGCGAGGCCCTGCATGGCCATCGCGAGGTTGCCGCGGATCAGCGCGCCGAGCCGGTTCGCCTTGCCGTCGAGGCTCAGCGTGGCGCCCTCGAACTTCTCGTAGTGCTCCAGCTCGGTCTGGAACAGCCGCACCATCTCGACCGCGAGACCGGCGCTGCCGGCGATCCCGACGCAGGAGTACTCGTCGGCCGGGAACACCTTCTCGATGTCACGCTGGGCGATGATGTTGCCCATCGTGGCGCGCCGGTCCCCCACCATGACCACGCCGCCGTCGAAGGTCGCCGCCACGATCGTCGTACCGTGCGGGACCGCGGAGCTCAGGTCCGCGCCCACCGGCACAGTACGACGCCCCGGCAGCAGGTCCGGCGCGTAGGACGACAGGAAGTCCGCGAACGAGGAGTTGCCGGGGGTCATGAACGCGTCCGGCAGCCGCCCGGTGATGTCGGCTGTCACTGTCCGCCCTTCTGGACGAAGCCGCGGACGAACTCCTCCGCGTTCTCCTCGAGCACCTCGTCGATCTCGTCGAGGATCGAGTCCACGTCGTCGTCGAGCCGTTCCTTGCGTTCCGCGACATCCTCGGATGCCTCGACCTCAGGCAGATCCTCGTCGCTGGTGGAGCGCTTCGGCTGCTTGTGCTGCTGGCCGCCGTCCTTAGCCATCGCCAACCTCCTCGTACAGATCCCGGCAGCCGCCCAAATCGACTGCCTTCCCGATCTATACGGCGACCCTACCCGGCGGCACCACCAGTAATGGTGCGAACCAGGTCACTTGCGGTGTCACATTCGTCCAACAGCTGCCCGACGTGTGCTTTCGTGCCCCGCAACGGGTCGAGAGTCGGGATCCGCTGCAGTGACTCGCGGCCCGGCAGGTCGAAGATCACCGAGTCCCAGGAGGCCGCCGCGACCTGCGGTGCGTACTGCTGCATGCAGCGGCCGCGGAAGTAGGCCCGGGTGTCGGTCGGCGGGTGCGTCACCGCGGCGGCGATCTCCTGGTCGGTCACCAGCCGCTGCATCCGGCCAGAGTCCACCAGCCGCTTGTACAGGCCCTTGTCGGGCCGCAGGTCGGCGTACTGCAGGTCGACCAGGTGCAGCTTCGGCGCCTCCCAGCCGAGCCCGTCGCGGCTGCGGTACGACTCCAGGATCTTCAGCTTCGCCACCCAGTCGAGCTGGTCGGCGAGCTTCATCGGGTCGACCGCGAGCTGGTCCAGCACCGCCTCCCAGCGGGTCAGCACGTCCTTGGTCTGCCGGTCGGCGTCATCGCCGTACCTCTCCTCGACGTACTTGCGGGCCTGCTCGAAGTACTCGGTCTGCAGCTGGATCGCGGTCAGCTTCCGCCCGTCCTTGAGCGTGATCAGGTACGTGCAGGAGGGGTCGTGGCTCACCTCGTGCAGCGCCCCGACGGCCCGGTCCACCGTCAGGTCGGCGGTCAGCCAGCCGTCCTCGATCATCGCCAGCACCAGCGACGTGGTGCCCACCTTCAGGTAGGTCGAGATCTCCGACAGGTTCGCGTCGCCGATGATCACGTGCAGCCGGCGGTACCGGTCCGGGTTCGCGTGCGGCTCGTCCCGGGTGTTGATGATCGGCCGCTTCAGCGTGGTCTCCAGCCCGACCTCGACCTCGAAATAGTCGGCCCGCTGGCTGAGCTGGAACCCGTGCGCGCTGCCGTCCTGGCCGAGCCCGACCCGGCCGGCGCCGGTGACCACCTGGCGGCTGACGAAGAACGGCGTCAGGTGCCGCACGATCGACGCGAACGGCGTGGACCGGCGCATCAGGTAGTTCTCGTGCGACCCGTACGACGCGCCCTTGTTGTCGGTGTTGTTCTTGTACAGGTTGATCGGGGAAGACCCCGGGATGCCGCGGGCCTGCCGCGCGCCCTCGACGATCACCAGCTCGCCGGCCTTGTCCCAGATCACCACGTCGCGCGGGTTGGTGCACTCCGGCGTCGAGTACTCGGGGTGCGCGTGGTCGACGTACAGGCGCGCACCGTTGGTGAGGATGACGTTCGCGAGCCCGGTCTCCTCGTCGGTGAGCTGGCTCGGATCGGCCACGTCGCGGCTCAGGTCGAACCCCCGCGCGTCCCGCAGCGGGTGCTCCTCGTCGAAGTCCCAGCGGGTCTTGCGGGCCAGCGGCTGGGTCTGGGCGTACCCGTTCACGACCTGGCTCGAGGTCAGCATCGGGTTCGCCCCGGGCTGGCCGGGCACCGAGATGCCGAACTCGGTCTCGGTCCCCATGATCCGCCGCACACTCATGCACCCGAGCCTACGCGTGCGCACCCCTACCCGGCGGTGAACCCGGTCACGACTTGGACGGCGCCGTCCCGGTCACGAGGCGGGCCACCCACGCGTACGACGGTGCGCCCGGGGCTGGATCGGCCCGCCCGGCGCGAACAGCGCGGACGGTGTCGGCGACGGTCCGCATCGCGGCCCGGTACAGCAGCGACCCGAGGCTCACCCGCGCGACTCCGAGCTCCGCCAGCCGCGGCAGCGCCTGCCGCCCGGGCATGAACACCACGTTCAGCGGCGCGCCACAGTTCTGTGCGAGCGCGGCGATCGACTCGTCCTCGCCGACCCCCGGCACGAACACGCCGTCGGCACCGGCGTTCGTGTACGCCTCCGCACGGCTCAGTGCCGCGGCGATCAGCTTCAGCTCGGTGCCACGGTCGGACCCGAGCCACCACACGTCGGTACGCGCGTTCACGAACACGTCCGGCGCCCGCTCCTTCACCGCCGCCACGATCTCCGCGTGCAGGCCCGCGTCCCGCAGCGTCCCGTCGGCCCGGCCGTCCTCCAGGTTCACCCCGGCCGCGCCCGTGGCCGCCACCCGCGCCACCAGCTCGGCCACCGCGGCCGGGTCGTCGCTGTACCCCGCCCTCCAGGTCGACGCTCACCAGCGCCGGCAGCCCGGCCAGCGACTCCGCGAGTGCGAGCGTCTCGTCCCGCGTCGCCGCCGCGCCGTCCGGCTTCCCCGCGGCCAGCGCCACCCCTAGGCTGGTCGTCCCCACCGCCCGGAACCCCTCGGCCACCAGCACCGCGGCCGACCCGAAGTCCCACGCGTTCGGCAGCAGCAGCGGGTCGCCCGGCCGGTGCAGCTCCGCGAACTCGCTCATCGCACCTCGCACATCTCGTACCGGGCCGGAATCCGCAGCACCTCGCCGCCCAGGTAGACCACGTCGCCACCGACCGCCCGGCACCGCGGCACCAGTGCGGCGACGACCCCCTCCGCGAGCGCGATCGCCTCCCGCTCCCCCGGGGCACGCGTGCGCTCCGGCCCCGAACGGCGCCGCCCCACTGCCGGTTCCCGCCGCGGTCAGGTCCACCACGTGCACGCTCCCGTCGCCGTCCACCCGCCTGGTACGACGTACCGGCGGGTCGTGCTCCAGCGCGCTGCCCACCAGCGTGGCGGCACCACCCGCGCGACCGCGGCCATCGCGTCGAACGTCGTGCCGTCGGCATCGTCCACCAGCCGAGTGGCCCGGGACCGCGCGTCGGACCGCAGCCGGTTCGGCTCGAGCTGCGCCAGCAGGGCGACGGCCGCCGCGCGGCGCTCGGCGTGGGATGCTCCGTCGCGGAACCGGGCGACCTCGTGCCGCAGCCACCGGACGGTCCCGTACGGCGCATCCTCGCCGTCGGCCGGCACCCGGTAGCGGAAATCGGTGAGAAGGTCTCGCATGCGCCGCAGCGTAGGCGCGAAACGTTTCGTCCCAGGCCGAACCGTCGGCACCCGGACGGGTCCGCTCGCGGCCGCCTGAGAAGATCGCCCGATGGACGAGCTGGTCGCTTTGGTGGACGAGAACGGCACGGTCTGCGGCTCCGCGCCGCGGTCCGTCGTGCGGCGGGACAACCTGCGGCACAGCGCGACCGGGGTGCTGGTGCGGAACTCGGCCGGCGACATCTACGTGCACCGCCGGACCACGACCAAGGACGTCTTCCCCGGCCGCTACGACTTCATGGCCGGCGGGGTGATCGGTTTCGGCGAGGACCCGTACGACGCGGTCGTGCGCGAGCTCGCCGAGGAGCTCGGCATCACCGGCGCCGAGCTGGTCAAGCTGGCCGAGGACGACTACGCCGACGCCTGGACGTCGTACCACGCGTATCTCTACAGCTGTGTGTGGGACGGCCCGATCACGCACCAGCCCGAAGAGGTCGACTGGGGCGCCTGGATGTCCCCGGCCGACCTCCTCGACCGCCTCGCCGACCCGGAGTGGCCGTTCGTCCCCGACACCTCCACCCTGCTGACCGACCTGGTCCGCAGCTTCGTGTAGCCGCACGGCTCGGGGCGGTACGACGCCCGTCTGGACGTCGTACCGCCTCGGCTCGTCGCGCTTACAGGTACTGGCCGGTGTTGGTGGCGGTGTCGATGGAGCGGCCGGGCTCGGTGCCCTGCTTGCCGGAGACGAGCGTGCGGATGAAGACGATCCGCTCGCCCTTCTTGCCGGAGATCCGGGCCCAGTCGTCCGGGTTGGTCGTGTTCGGGAGGTCCTCGTTCTCCTTGAACTCGTCCACGCACGCCTGCAGCAGGTGCTGCACGCGCAGACCCTTCTGGTTCTGGTCCAGGAAGTCCTTGATGGCCATCTTCTTGGCCCGGTCGACGATGTTCTGGATCATCGCGCCGGAGTTGAAGTCCTTGAAGTACAGGATCTCCTTGTCACCGTTGGCGTAGGTGACCTCCAGGAAGCGGTTCTCGTCGGTCTCGGTGTACATCCGCTCGACGACCCGCTGGATCATCGCGCCGACGCAGTCGTCGGCGTTGCCGCCGAACTCGGCCACGTCGTCGCCGTGCAGCGGCAGGGTGGGCGTGAGGTACTTCGAGAAGATGTCGCGGGCCGCCTCGGCGTCCGGGCGCTCGATCTTGATCTTCACGTCCAGCCGGCCGGGCCGCAGGATCGCCGGGTCGATCATGTCCTCGCGGTTCGAGGCGCCGATGACGATGACGTTCTCCAGGCTCTCGACGCCGTCGATCTCGCTCAGCAGCTGCGGGACGATGGTGTTCTCCACGTCGGAGGACACACCGGAGCCACGAGTCCGGAACAGCGAGTCCATCTCGTCGAAGAACACGATCACCGGCATGCCCTCGGACGCCTTCTCGCGCGCCCGCTGGAATACCAGCCGGATGTGCCGCTCGGTCTCGCCGACGTACTTGTTCAGGAGCTCGGGGCCCTTGATGTTCAGGAAGTACGACTTGCCCTCGAAGCCGGTCTTCTCCGCCACCTTCTTGGCCAGCGAGTTCGCGACCGCCTTGGCGATCAGCGTCTTGCCGCAGCCGGGCGGACCGTACAGCAGCACGCCCTTCGGCGGCTTCAGCTCGTGCTCGCGGAACAGGTCGCCGTGCAGGTACGGCAGCTCGACGGCGTCGCGGATCTGGTCGATCTGGCCGCTGAGTCCACCGATGTGCGCGTAGTCGATGTCCGGGACCTCCTCGAGGATGAGCTCCTCGACCTCGGACTTCGGGATCCGCTCGTAGACGTAGCCCGAGCGCGGCTCCAGCAGCAGCGAGTCGCCGGCACGCAGCGGCTGGTCCATCAGCGGCTGGGCGAGCCGGACCACGCGCTCCTCGTCGGCCTGCGCGATGACCAGGGCACGCTCGCCGTCGGCCAGCAGCTCCTTGAGCATCACGACGTCGCCGACCACCTCGTAGTCGCACGCGAGCACGACGTTCAGCGCCTCGTTGAGCATGACCTCCTGGCCGAGCTTCAGCCCCTCCAGGTCGACCGACGGGCTAGCCGCGACCCGCAGCTTGCGGCCCCCGGTGAACACGTCGAGCGTGTCATCGTCGTTGCGGCCGAGGAAGGTGCCGAAACCGGACGGCGGTTGCGCCAGCCGGTCGACCTCCTCCTTGAGCGCGATGATCTTCTCTCGCGCCTCCCGCAACGTCTCGGCGAGCCGCTCGTTCTGCGCAGTCACGTTGGCCAGTTGCGCCTGGGTCTCGGCCAGCCGGCTCTCCAGCGAACGCGCGTCCGCAGGGTGATCCAGCAGCCGGCGCCGCAGCGCTCCGACCTCAGCCTCCAGGTACCTGACCTGGTTACGCAGCTCCGCCGCGGACTGACTCCCGTCTCCAGCCACGATGATCACCTCGCCGAATGGTGGGGTCGACTCTTAGGACCTTACCCGCCAACACCGACCGGGCAAGCGCGATTCCTGTCACGTGTCGGTGACGGCGTCGTTACTTGCCTCGACCGGGCTCGAAAGGTTAATGGAGTCTTCCCGCCGTGGCCCGGTGTAGTCCTCGCCGTACGCTCCCGGAGCCGGCCGGCGCTTCTTCGCCGGCGCGGTCACGCCCGGCGCCAGCCGGCGCGCGGTCACCAGGAACGCGGTGTGACCCTGCATCCGGTGGCTCGGCCGGACCGCCAGGCCCTCGACGTGCCAGTCGCGGACCATCGACTCCCACGCGTGCGGCTCGGTGAAGCCGCCGTGCACCCGCAGCGTCTCCACGGTCCGGCTCAGCTGGGTGGTGGTCGCGACGTACGCGCAGAACACCCCGCCCGCGACCAGCGCCGCGGCTGTCACGTCCACGCACTCCCACGGCGCGAGCATGTCGAGCACGATCCGGTCGACGTCGGTCAGCTCGGCGTCGACGAGGTCGCCGACCCGAAGCTCCCACGCCGGGTGCTCGCCGCCGAAGAATCCGGTGACGTTGCGTGCCGCGACCTCGGCGAAGTCCTCACGCCGCTCGTACGACGTGACCCGGCCGGTCGTTCCGACCGCGCGCAGCAGCGCACAGGTGAGGGCGCCCGAGCCGGCGCCGGCCTCGACCACGTGCGCGCCCGGGAAGATGTCGGCCATCGCGACGATCTGCGCGGTGTCCTTGGGGTAGATCACCGCCGCGCCACGCGGCATCGAGACCGAGTAGTCGGTCATCAGTGGCCGCAGCGCCAGGTACTCGACTCCCCCGGCCGACCGCACCACGACCCCGTCCGGGCCGTCGATCAGATCGTCGTGCCGGATCGCGCCCTTGGTCGTGTGGAACACCTTGCCGCGCTCCAGCTTCACCGAGTGCCGCCGCCCCTTGGTGTCGGACAGCGTCACCCACTCACCGGGCTGCATCGGCCCGCGACGCACGCCGGAGAAGGACTCGTCGGGAAACGTGTACTGGTCTGCCATGAGGAGCGACAGCCTAGTCGCCTGGCGCCTTCCCGCCGCGCACGACTCAGCGGCTGCGGAAGGCGCGTTCGACGTCCTCGGTCGACAGCACGCCGTACACCGAGCCGTCGGTGTCGAGGACCAGGTACTCGCCGGCCGGGGCGGTGCGCAGGGCGGCGAGCACCTCCTCGCCGGTGTCGTCGACGCCGAGGACGTGGCCGCTGCGGATCGAGGTCGCGACCTCGCCGGTCGTGGTCCAGGGCCGCCGGCCGGGGTCGACCGAGGCCACGGCGCGCTCGGAGACGATCGCGATCGGCTTGTCGTCGTTGTCGGTCACCACGACCGCGCCGGCCTGGGCGGCGATCGCGAGCCGGACCGCTTCGGAGACCGGCGTCGAGGCATGTACGGCGATGGCCCGGCGCGCCATCGCCCGCGTGTTCAGCACCGGCAGGCGGCGTCGTACCCGGCCCTGGATGAGCGCCTGGGTGGAGCCGACCCAGAGGAACCAGCTGATCGCGAACGCGATCAGCAGGTCGAGCACGCTCGGGACCCGCTCGAAGACCACGCTGAACACCACCGGCGCGGCGAGCACGGACAGCGCCAGGATCCGGCCTGCCCACGCCGCGCCGATCGTGCCGGTGTGCGGGTTGCCGGTCAGCTTCCAGATCACCGCGCGCAGCACCCAGCCGCCGTCCAGCGGCAGGCCGGGCAGCAGGTTGGTGATGCCGACCAGCAGGTTGGCGGCGGCCAGCTCGTAGAGCGCCACGTCCGCGACGCCGTCGCCGAGCGTCCTGGTTCCGAGCAACGCCAGCAGGCCGACGGACACCGAGGCGAGCGGCCCGACGACCGAGATCGCGAACTCCTCGAACGGCGACTTGCGCTCGCCCTCGATGTGGGTGCCGGCGGCGAACAGACCGAGGTTGATCTCGTGCACCGGGATCTTGAACCGGCGCGCGACCAGCGCGTGCGCCAGCTCGTGCACCAGGATCGACAGCGTGAACGCGACCACGAACGCGAACGCCGCGACGTAGCGCCACCCGCCCAGGAACGGGAACCGGTTGCCGATCAGCGTCGCGAAGCTCACCGCGATCAGCATCGCGAACGGCACCCAGGTGAACCGCATCGTGAGCTCTATGCCGGCGATCCGGCCCAGCACCCAGGTCCCCGGCGGTCGCTCGGGTGGACGGCCGTGCGGGCTGCTGGACGGCCGCTGCGCTGATGACATCGCCACAACGCTACTGGCCAAACCCCCGCAACCGGGAACCGCCTGGCTAGACGGGGACCGTGAGGCGGGCCAGGTAGCCGGTGGTGGGGTCGCCGGTGACGGTGGCGAGCTGGTGTACGGCGCCGTCGTCGCCGAACACGTTGTCGGACTTCAGCGAGGTCTGCGCGAGGTTGGCGACGCTCTGCTCGTAGCCGGAGGTGGCGTAGACGGCCTTGCAGACGTCCTCGGGGAGGGCGAGCTGGGAGGTGGCGCTGATCTTGCCGGCGGCGGTGGCCTCGGACAGGCTCGAGTAGACCTCGAAGTGGATGTGCGGCCAGCGGCCCGAGTACGCCGCCGGGAAGATCGTGGTGAAGGTGACCTTGCCGGAGGAATCGGCGGCCTGGACGCCGCGCAGGTAGTTCTGGTCGGTGATGCCCTCGGAGTACAGCGAGTACCTGCCGTCGCGGTCGCAGTGCCACAGGTAGACCGCCGCGCCGGCCAGTGCCGCGCAACCGTTCGAGGTGTCGGTGATCGTGAGCTCGACGGTCAGCGGCACGCCGTCGGCGACACCGGACGCGGAGCCGAAGCTGCTGCGGATGTCGCGGCGGACGATGCCGGACTCGGTGAGGATGTTCGGGCCGTTCGAGCCGTCGCCCGGATACGGACCGGCGGTCTCCTCCGGGATGTCGTCGCAGCTCGCGGACGTCGTCGATCCGGACGAGTTGGTCGCGCCGGACGTGCTCGTGGTGCCGGACGTGCTCGTGGTGCCGGACGTGGTCGTGGTGCCTGAGCCGGTCGTCGTACCGGTGTTGTCGTCGGCGCAGCCGACCACGGCGGCGAGGCCGGCGCCGGCCAGCAGGGACAGCATCCGGCGGCGGGCCATCAGGGTCCGCAGGTCGTGGGTCAGGCCCAGGTCGTGCTCGTGTGGCATCGGGTTTCTCCGTTCTCGAGTGCCTCCAGGTTGGGGTCCGGGACTGCACGCGTGGTGCGAGTCCGCTGTGAGCCGGCTGTGAGTCGCGGCGGGGTGCCGCGCGAGTGTCGGCGGGCTGGCCTAGCGTTACCGTCATGAGCCTTGCGCACGCCGATCTGCCCGGCGACCACCCGACCGGGGCGCTGTCGCCGTCGCGTGCGGCCGACTTCATGAGCTGCCCGCTGAAGTACCGGTTCCGGGTGATCGACCGGCTGCCGGAGGCGCCGTCGCCGGTCGCGGTGCGCGGCACCGTGGTGCACGCGGTGCTGGAGCGGCTGTTCGACCTGCCGGCGGGTCAGCGGACCCTGGAGCGCGCGGTCGAGATGGTCGAGCCGCAGTGGCAGCGACTGCTCGACGCCGAGCCGGAGCTGGCCCAGCTGTTCGCCGAGGACAGTTCCGGTGACGAGCTCGCGGTCTGGCTGACCGAGGCGCACGAGCTGCTCGGGCGCTACTTCACCCTCGAGGACCCGAACGCGCTCGAGCCCGCCGAGCGGGAGCTGTACGTGGAGGCCGAGCTCGACTCCGGCCTCCAGCTCCGGGGGTACGTCGACCGGCTGGACGTGGCGCCGTCCGGCGAGCTGCGGGTGGTCGACTACAAGACCGGCCGGTCGCCGTCGGAGTTCTTCGAGGCGAAGGCGCTGTTCCAGATGAAGTTCTACGCACTCGTGCTGTGGCGGCTGCGCGGGGTGGTGCCGGCGATGCTGCAGCTCGTCTACCTGGGCAACGGCGAGATCGTCCGTTACGTGCCCGACGAGCGCGACCTGCTCGCCTGCGAGCGGAAGGTGTCGGCGCTGTGGCAGGCGATCACCCGGGCGCTGGAGTCCGGTGACTGGCGGCCGAGCAAGGGGCCGTTGTGCGACTGGTGCGACTACAAGGCGCTCTGCCCGGCCTGGGGCGGGACTCCCCCGCCGCTGCCGCAGCGCTCGGTGGAGGAGGTCGCGACCGAGTCCGCCGAGGTCGACCTGGTCGGTGTGGACGGATAGTCACTCGGGGTCGTTGCCGTGGCCGATCCGGTAGGAGTCGGTCACGCCCATGTAGGCGAGGTGCGTGACCAGGCCCTGGCTCGCATGCTTGAGGTTGTGGCAGTGGTCCATCCACACGCCGGGGTTGTCGGCGCGGAACGCGACCTCGTACGACTCGCCGTCCGCCACCTCCAGTGAGTCGGTCCACCACGGGCTGCCGGTGGCGGCGACCCCGTCGCGGCTCAGCACCAGCACGTGGTGACCGTGCAGGTGCATCGGGTGCGGCTGCCCGCTGCTGTTGCTGATCCGCATCCGCACCACGTCGCCCTCGGCCACCATGTACATCGGCACGTCCGGGTACTTCTTCCCGTTGATCGTCCACCACAACCCGGGCCACCCGTCGAAGAAGCCGGGCCGGCGGCCGATCCGGTACTCGAACCTGCGATCCGGGTGGTCGGCGTCCAGTCCGGTCGCTGCCGGCGCGCCGTACGAGAGCAGGTCGACGTCGGAGGGGCCGAGCGGATCAGCCGGCACCGGCGCCCCGGCCGGCCCGATCACCAGCGACGCGCCACCGGCGTCGAGCCGCAGCGCCGACCCGTCGGACGGGACCGTCGCCTCCAGGTCCACCCGGCCGCCGGCCGGCAGCCGGAACGCGGCGTTCTCGACCGGAGTGGGCCCGTTCAGGTCGCGCCCGTCGACCGCGACCACCCGGTACGGCGCTCCGACAAGGCCGGCGCGCAGCAGGCTGTCGTCGGTGTTCACCACCCGGACCCGCACCTGTGCCCCGGCCGGCCTGTCGACCCGGCTCTGACCGGTGCGGCCGGAGATGGTCCGCCGTTTGTCGTACTTGTGCACCAGCGCCACGACGTCCTGGCCGCTCGGCTCGATCACGAGCGGCCCGAGCAGGCCGCCGCGGACCTGGGCGTCGGAGACCTGGTGCGAGTGGTACCAGTAGGTCCCGGGGTGCTCGGCGACGAACCGGTACACGTGCCGGCCACCGACCGGCACCGCGTCCTGCGTGACGCCCGCGACGCCGTCCTCCGCGTTCGGCAGGTCCACGCCGTGCCAGTGCAGCGTCGTACCGCCCTTCACCGACTCGTTCACGAGCGTGACCTCGACCAGGTCGCCCCGCCGGGCCCGGATCAGCGGGCCGGGCGAGGTGCCGTTCAGGGTGTACCCGTCGACCCGCTCGCCGCTGGCCAGGGTGATCCGCTCCTTGCGGGCGACCAATGTCACCGTGACGTCCGGCGTGCCGGTCCGCGGGCCGGTCAGGTCCGCAACGGCCTTCGCGCCGTGCTGGTGACCTTCCATCGGCGCGGCGCCACCGCCGTAGTCGGCGGCGCCCATCTCCATCGGCGCCAACTCGTCCGGCACCAGGCTGGTGAACCACAACCAGCCGATCGGCACCAGTACGGCGAGCGCGACGGCGAGACTGATCAGACCCCGGCGCCCGAGTAGCCGACTGGTCACGCTGCCGCGGTGACCGCGGCCGGCTGGCGCGCCTGCCGCGACGCGGTCCCGGCCACACCGGCGATCGCGAGCCCGTTCAGCCCGTGCAGCAGGCCGATCACCGGGGCACCGAACGCCGCGATCGCCAGCACGTACTGCAGCACCATCAGACCCGTCAGGATCCCCGCGAACCTCTTGCCCCGCGGCACCCCCGCGAAGAACGACACCACCAGCAGCACCAGGACGACCAGAGCGAGCACGCTGCCGCCGATCGAGTGCAGGAGCTGCCCGAGGTTGTCGTAGGAGCCGTCCACGGTGTCGCCGTCGTCGGCGGCCTTGAGCATCCCGAAGGACCCGAACGCCACGAACGCCACCTGCAGCGCCACCCCGGCCGCCACCACGATCGCGAGCACCCGGTACACGGTCCGCATCCGGCTCGTCTCCACCTGCGCGTTCATCGCACTCCTCCACGTTCGTCTGGGACTCTGTCGATCCTGGTGCTCAGACACATGGGACCGCATCGGCTCGCCGGCGGCAAGCTCAATACCACGTAGGGCGCAGCAGGTACGCCGGATCTACCGCGCGGGGAGTACGTAGACCAGTGCCCGGATACGGTGTGCCGCATGACGACGACGGCCGGTCTGTCCGCCGCGGTGCGGACCGAGGGGATCACCAAGACGTACGGGTCCGGCGAGACCCGCATCGACGCCCTCGCGGAGGTCACCGCGCACTTCGAGCGCGGCCGGTTCACGGCGATCATGGGCCCGTCGGGCTCCGGCAAGTCGACGCTGCTGCACTGCCTGGCCGGGCTGGACCGGCCGACCGCCGGTTCGGTGTACGTCGGTGACGTCGACCTCGGCCGGCTCGGCGACAAGGCGCTCACCCGGTTGCGCCGGGACAAGATCGGCTTCGTCTTCCAGGCGTTCAACCTGGTGCCGACGCTGAGCACGCTGGAGAACATCACGCTGCCGATCAACCTGGCCGGCCGCAGGCCCGACCAGGAGTGGCTGGACACCGTGGTCGACGCGGTCGGGCTGCGGGACCGGCTCGGGCACCGGCCCGCCGAGCTGTCCGGCGGCCAGCAGCAGCGGGTCGCGTGCGCCCGCGCGCTGGTGACCCGGCCCGACGTGGTGTTCGCCGACGAGCCGACCGGCAACCTCGACTCGCACTCGTCCGCCGACGTGCTCGGCTTCCTGCACCGGTCGGTGCGCGACTTCGGCCAGACCGTGGTGATGGTGACGCACGACCCCACGGCCGCGGCGTACTCGGACCGGGTGCTGTTCCTCGCCGACGGCCGGGTGCGCGCGCAGCTCATCGACCCGACCGCGGACAGCGTGCTCGACGTCGTCCGGTCGATGGAGGGCTGAGGGTGTTCCGGCTCGGCCTGCGCAACGTGCGGGCGCACCGGACGCGGTTCGTGCTGTGCCT
>WNFV01000948.1_pt1 | contig 39803 bp, 40 predicted proteins | sample 5400101 | NCBI WGS metagenome assembly WNFV01 (sample SAMN13153361, study PRJNA577476) | soil metagenome | isolation source: 115 cm soil or saprolite under grassland replicate 1 | place: USA:California | collected 2016-06-15 | reverse complement strand
TCCAGGACGACCGCCTCCACCACGTACCGCGCCAGCTCCATCGCAGACCCCCGTCATCGGTGTCCACGATGCTCCGACACATGCGTCCACTATCCTGTGAACTCAGACACCCCCTCTCGCACTGCCACGAGCGAACCTATGTAGCTTTCTTCGCCTGCTCCTCGACCGGACGGCTCTGGTCCTTCTTGACGAACGAGAACTTGCCGTCGGCTTCAATCACCCCGACCTTCACGTCGGCGAGATCGCCGATCCCCTGCTCCCGGGCGGCGTCGCGCACCTCGTCTTCCGTCAGCCGTTCGATCTTCAGAACTTCCTCGAGCGGTCGGCCGTCGTGGACGATGAGCACGGGGATCCCTTCGAGGATCGACCTCGCACGGTTCGATCCAAAACTCAGATACGAGAACGCCATCACCAGCAGTGCCATCGTGGACACTGCGAGCATGGCCCCGACAACGGAGCGATCGTCTCCGGTCACTCCTTGTTGAATCAGATCGCCCATCACGACAAGCAGGATCAACTCGAACGAGGACATCTCCGACAGCTCTTTGCGGCCCAGAGCTCGGGTGACGAACCATACGAAGAAGAAGAGCGCAGCGGCACGCACGACGATCTGCATCAGGGCACCACCACCGTCTTGAATCGAACACGCACCACAGGACGACCGTCGATCACCACGCCTGCCGTTGCCGAGGGGACCTCGTGCACCCCTGACTCGGTCGCGGCGTCGATGGAGACGATGAAGTCATCGCCCGAAGGCGGGTCGAACGCCCAAACGATCATTCCGCTTCCGGCTTTCTCCGAGGAGGGCTGTGGCGCCAGCGAGCTGATGTCGAAGAGATTCAGATAGCCTTGCGTGGTAGCGATCCTGATCGGACCGCTGAAGCCTCCCCGATGCTTCACCTCGTAGATCCAGCGTACGGGCAGTCCTGGACGGGTCACCGCAGGGTAGATGACGGAGAGGCTGTAGCCACCTCCCGCTGCGCTCACCGTTTTCGTCTTCGAACCGAACAGGCCCACCACACCCAGCACCACGAAGAGCCCGAGGAACCCGACCATCACTTGCCGCCCTGCCCGGGCCCTTCGCAGTTTGCGGGTAGGCTCACGGCTGGGACTGGTGGCAGTGCGAGGGTGGCGCTTTCGCGCTCGAGTTGTGGTCGCCACTTCGAAGAGCCCCTGTCGTCCGATTGCTTCCCATGGAGGACCCGAGTGAAACGGCGCCTTTCGGCCCCAAGGATGTGATGCCCCGGCGCGGGTTACTTGACAGAAGGCCCGTCGAAGGCATAAGAGACGCGTGGCATCCGTTTGACCCTCGCGTCCGAAGCCGGCCTCCGGAGAGCGGGGCAACCGTCAGGAGGCAGCTTGCCCAGGTGCCCGGTGTGCGGCTCGGTCCGAGTTGTCGTCGTGGTCGGCCGCAGCAGGCGAGCTTTTTGCTCTCAGTGCGGCGCTCGGTGGGCCCAGTGGGGCAGCGAACAGCGGCACGTGAGGCCGTTCTCCGCGTCGACGCGCGGCGCGGTGGGTGCCCTGACAGGAGCGACGCTGCGGATCGAGATGTTCCTCGACGGCCGAGGGATCCGGCTCGCCGGCGAGGTCGACATGGAGAATGTGGATCGCCTCGAGAAGGCGCTCGAATCACTCGTGGCGCGGGGCGGCGAAGTGCTGGTGGACTGCTCGGCCCTGACCTTCATGGACAGCACCGGCTTCGGGGTCCTGATCAATGCGGCGAAGGCGCTGGGAGAACGCGGCCGGCTCGTTCTCATCTCTCCGGGTGAACCGATCGCCCGAACCCTGACCCTGATGGGCGTGGACCTGGTCCCCAACCTGGAAGTGCGCGACGCCGAGCTCCTGCGTCACCGGCAGGAATGATCAACCCGCGTCTCCTGACAGGAGTCGAAGGACCCCGGTCGTAGCCAGTTTCTCCCGGACCCCTCCTCGAGCCTGCTCGGCTTGGAATTGTTTGCCACGCCGTTGGGACTCCCTCCACAGGTCGACCAGGACGGCAACCCCCTCGAGGGAGATCCGATCAACATCCGAGAGATCCACCTTGATGACACGAACTCCGTCGTCCACATAGTGTTCCTCGAGCGCATCATGGAGCCACCGTACGGGCAAGTCGCCCAGGAGTTCGCCTCGCAGTCGCAGGACCACGTAGTCACCGCTCCTCTCGGCGACCTCGTATTCGATCATCCAGGACCTTCAGGGGGCGCGTAGTCGGAGTCCGGGCATCCATTGTGTACGCGGGCAACTCGCGGCTTGCACGCTTCTCTGCTACCCGCGGGCGGGAACGCAGAAACAGCCGCGTGCCTGCTATCGGCCCAGACCGCCGTTTCGATCGACCTGCTGGCCTGGCAGAAACACCTTGAAGCGGGCCCCGCCGCCCGGGCGGTCCTCCAGCCAAGCCCGCCCTCCGAGGAGCTCGGCGAAGCGGCAACCAGAGCAAGCCCCACGCCCCATCCCGGGAGAATGAGCGGGCACGCCGGGTCCCTGTCGGAAGGGCTTGAAGATGTCCGCGCGCACCTCCTCGGGGACGCCCGATCCGGCGTCCTCCACCGTGATCACCGCGCCACCGTCCTCTTGGGAGGCCATCACCCAGATCGGCGTGCCCTCCGGCGTGTGTTTGAGGGGCGTTGGCGATGAGGTTCTCCACGATGCGCTCGACCTTGGGGGGATCCACCGGCACCACTACCGGATGCACCTCAACGCGGAGCGAAGATCCGCCAACCAGATCCTGGTCGGAGGCCACCCGCCGGACCAGCTCGCCGACATCCATCGGCTGGAGCTGTGGTCCCACCACCCCCCGGGCCAGGCGTCCGGAACTCGTGTGACACGGCCTGCAGGAACGTGTGAAGGCCCCCACCATCCTGATGCGGTCGTAGGTCCTGGACCGCGTCACCGCACCCCGAGATCAACACGTTGCCTCCTGCCAGGATGGCCATGAGAACCTGGCCCACCAGGAGGACGGTCGACGAGGCGTGGGGCAGCGGCCCGGCATTGGATTGCGAGATGAGGTAGGCGCCGAGGACGACGGCGAAGTAGCGAACCCAGACCAGCCCGCTCTCGAGCCGCTGGGCCTGCTCGAACTCGCCGATGTGCTCGGATCTCACCGTCGCCCGCTAGCCCAGCGAGGCGCCGGCTTCGGCACGGAAGTCCTCGTACCCGGCGGGCTTGGGCTCGCTGTGTCCTGGGTCGTGCATGAGCCCCGGCTCGCTGGTCCCCTTTGGCGGGGCGGCCGGTTCGACCTCCCCGGAGAGGACCAGCGAGACCATGTCCAGCCCGACCTCGCCGGGATCCATGCTGCGCTCCACGTTCCACCGGAAGCTTCCATCCGAGTCACGCTCGGAGAGGTCGACCTCGTACGGGTCGCAGGGATCGCCGTTGGATTTCAGCATGATCTGCACCTTCGGCCTGGACAGCAGTCGATCGTGATTGCGCACGACGACGCCGATGGCCTTGTTGGTGAGGCGGACGAGCGACCCCACCGGAAACAGGCCGAGGAGGCGCACGAACGTCCGTACCACGCGGGGGTCGTACCCGCGTCCGGCCCCCGCGAGCAGGATGTTCAACGCCTGGCGACGCTCCTCCGCTTTTCGATAGGGCCTTGTGGTGGTGACCGCGTCGAAGCAGTCGGCCACGGCCACCATACGGGCCGGGAGGGACGGATGAGGCCGGCCCGACAGCGAAGGATATCCAGACAGGTCGTACGCCGCGTGGTGCTCGAGGACGATCGCCGATGTGGAGTCCAAGAGCGTCTCTCCCGTTCCGAAGATGATCGCCGCACCCTCAACCGGATGCCGCTGAACCAGTCGCCATTGCTCGACGGAGAGCGCGCCCACGTGCTGGAGCACGTCGACGGGCACGTTGACCTTGCCGACGTCGTGGAGCAGGGCGCCAAGGCCGAGGCCCAGGATCTGGTCCTGGTGCAGGCCGACGGCGTACCCCAGCGCGATCGACAGAAGACATACGTTCAGCATGTGGTAGTAGGTGTACTCGTCGTGTGACCGGACCGTGGCCAGCATCAGGGCCTGTGTCGGGTCCCTGACGATCTGATCCGAGAGCTGCTGGACCACCCGGTTGCACGCGGCCAGATCGACAGGCCGATCGGCGGCGATGGCGGCCGCCGTGTCCCTGAGGACCTCCAGCCCGAACGCATAGGCGCGCTGGAGGCCCGGCAAGGGAATGCCCTCCTCGTCGTCGTCGGAGTCGACGGCCGCTCGCACCCGGTTCAGCGCCAGCCCTTCGAGAAGGGTCTCTCGAGGCAGCTCGCCGAGAGCGATCTGAACCAGCTTGTCGATGTCGGACGACGAGACGAACTGCAGGGGTTCGATCGACCTGATCCCGGCTTTCTCCAACGCGTCCACCAATGCATATCGGGAAAGGGTGACCCGGGGAAGGAGGACCGGGCCCAGGTACAGGGCGTGCCTGGCCACGAACAGCACGGGGTCGCCGCGCATCGCGCGGCGAAGCTCGCGCACCGCATCCAGCGCTCCCTGCACGGCCTCCACCCGCTTGGGGTGATCGGGAGGGTAGAGGGTATAGGTCTGCCTGGCGGTCGAGAACGCCCGGATGAACCCGGCGGCCTCGGAGATCGCAGCTCTCGGAACGGCCTGGCCGCTCACCGCGACCCTCCCTCGAGCTTCTTCACCAGGCCTCGGGCGTATCGGCGGTGCTTGCGAGGTAGCCGGGGCCGTGACCGCGGAGTGGCAAGGCCGCGAAGCACCGTGAGCGCCGCAGGGTCGGGGTGGGCCGCCAGCGCATCGAGGGCCCGACGCCGTTCTCCATTGTCCCGAAGAGCCAGGGCCAGCCTCCCCAGCCCCAGGCAGGCTTCGGCCTCCGCCAGCGCCCCGATCGATGTGATGAGGGTGGAACGCACCGATTGATCGGGGTCATGGGCGAGAAGCGCGAGCTCGGCCAACGAGGCAGGGCCGGCCACGGCAACGAGTCCCCGGATGGCCTCGCGCCGAACTGCCGGTTCCCTGTGATGAGTCGCTTGCACCAACCAGGGCACGGCCTCTCTACCGCCGGACCGATACAACACCGTCACCGCGTTCCGAGCGACGTACCACCTGGAATCGGAGAGGCGCTTGGCCACGAGCTGCTGATGACCCCGGGCCACCCCTACGAGGACTCGCAGCAGGAGGGCCCTCTTGCCTCGGTCCCGTTCCCGGGCCAGTTCGTCGAGCAGGCGTTCGACGCCCAGCTCGCTGAAGGGCTCGAGCAGTCGGATCGCCGATTCCACCTTCGTCTCCTCGTCCCCGACGGAGACGAGCTCGTTCAAAATGTCGTCCGAGAGAGCCCGCCGGATCGAGGCGGTGACGAGGGCTCGCTTCTCGGCCTCGCTCTGTGCCTCGAAACCGGCACGCGCAGCCCGAACCAGGTAATCGAGATGGGCCTCGTCTCTTCGGTGGAGGGTGGCGTTCGTCTCTCCCACCCACGCGCCGAGGACCTCACCCAAGCGGTCCAGGTCGCTCTCGATCCTCATGTAGTCCGAGAGAGCGTCGAAGGCCAGAACCCGCTGGGCCTCGTTCGAGGCCGGAAAGGCCTCCCGGATCGACCGAATGTCCTCTTGACTCATGCTCACCAGGCCCCGGGCCAGCAGGCTGGACACGGTGCGCAGCGCGGGAGTGCCGGCGACCGGCTTGGCCGGGGCCTCCTCCGATTCGGTGATCCCCACGCGGTCGAGGCCGGCGATGATTGTGCCGCCCTCGACCCGCCCCCGGGCCAGGGCCGCCGTGAGGTCGACGAGGTCGTCTCGGCGGACGCCGAGCCCGACGAGCCGGGTGGCCCGGTCGACGGGGTCGGCGCTCCCGTCGGACCCGAGATCCACCAGCAGCCTGGCGAGCTGAGCATCGGTCATCGTCCCGATCACCCGCTCTGCCAGGGGGTCTTTCTGGACCCGGTCCAGAAGGATCGCGGACAAGGCCCGCCGCGGCCGGGGCGGAAGATGCCGGATCACTTCCTGGAGGCGCCTGTAGAGTTCGAAACCCTTGGCCTGCCGGTCGGGCAGGAGCGCCACCATGCCTTTCAGCCGAGCGAAGATGCCCGAAGCGATCTCCGGCACTGACCTCCCGGTCTGTTCGGCTGTGAGGTCGCGGGCCAGGACTTTCGGGTTTGCCAGGCGCTCCCACAGCTCCAGCTGCTCGGGTGAGGGACGCTCCTGGAGGTCCTCCGCCTCCCGGAACTCCGGCGTGATCTCCCCCACACCGATGGACCGCACGCCGGCCGCGCGAAGGGCCGCGGCCACTGCGCTCGTCGCCTCACTTTGAGGGGTGGAGAGAGCCTCGTACAGGACGGCCAGGTCCTGGGGTCGAGGGATCTCGCGGATGTACAGCCGCTCCGCCCGCCGCTGGTAGCAGGCCAGGGCCAGACGTTCGATGCGGTCGTCGCCCTTGATGGGGCCGTGCTCGGTCCTCATGCGCGAGCCGTGGATGTCCGCGACGACTGGGCCGTAGTGAAGGGCCCGCTCGGCCGCCACCCGGATCCGCTCGCACGCCTGGATGAAGCTGGGCTGGCCCAGGTCGCCCGGGAAGAGGCGGTAGGCGGAGAGCCCGCTCGAGACCTGGGAGAGCAGCACGACGGCTGCCCGATCCCGCTCCATGGGACCTGGCCTCGCCGGCGCCCCCTGGGCGCCCGTCACCCCGGACTGTGCTCCCTGCTCGATTGCCATTTCTATGGCGTTCCCGCGGCCTGGGCGATCACCTGTTCTCAGGCATCGACGGGAACCCGATGAGGCTGTAGGGACCGAGCGCCCGGGACGCGGGGCTCAGTTGTCCCGGTACTGGACGAGCCTGACTCTCGTGCCGGGCCGCGACTCAGTGCCGCCGCTGATCAAGGCGAGACTCTCGGCCTCGTCGGCGAATGCGTGCTCCCGAGCCTGTTGACGGATGAACTGGCGGATCTCCCGGAGGACGGCTCGTTGAGCGGGAAACGTCCGGACCAGTACGGTCACGGTCCCGCCTGCTCGTCCGGACCGAGCACGCGGATCGAGTCGCGATCGTCCAGCCCCATCAAGGACAAGACATGCCTAACCGAGGTGGTGGGCGACACGAGCATGATCTTTCCCCTGCCGTTCAGCCGATCCATGGCCCGGAGCAGAACTCGGATCCCGCTGCTGTCCATGAAGGTCAGCTCGGAAAGATCCAAGTTGATGTCACCTTGCTCCTCGACCTCTCGATCGAGCAGAGCAGCCAGGGCCTCCACATTGGAGATGTCGAGCTCGCCGATCAGGCGATATGCGCGCGGTTGGCCGGTCTCCCGGATCTGGAGCAGCATGGAACTCCCTCCTTACCGCCCAGGGCAAGCAACCTATTCCCACAATCCGCCGTCCCATGCGAACTGCACAGCGGGTTTCGGCCACAAGAGGGGAGCCTTCACCCGCCGGAGCGGAGCTCTCTTTCCAACGTGGGTAGTGGCAGCGATCCCAGGGTGAGCAGCCGGTCGTGGAAATCCATCAAGGAGAAGGACGACCCCGCGCGTTCGGCCGCTTCTGCCCGCCACCGCTCGATCTCGATCTGACCGATCTTGTAGGCGAGCGCCTGTCCGGGCCAAGCGATATACCTGTCCACCTCGATCTCGGCTCCCGCACGTGGCGGACCCGCCTGGATCAACTGATCGACGCCCCGGTCGCGCTCCCACCCCAGTGCGTGGATCCCGGTGTCGATGATGAGCCGGTTGGCCCTCCAGCCCTGCGCATCGAGCATGCCCAACCGCTCGTAGTCGTCCTGGTAGAGGCTCATCTCGTCCGCAAGCCGCTCGGAGTAGAGCCCCCAGCCCTCGGCGAAGGCGCTCCCCGCCCCGATCCCTCCGAACCGGCGGAGCCGGGGCCGGTCGGAGAACTCCATGTCGATGGAAATCTGGAAGTGATGCCCCGGATTGGCCTCGTGATAGGTCACTCCCGCCAAGAGGTGAAGCGGCCGATCGGGGAGGTCGCCCGCATTGATGTAGTAGATGCCCGGCCGCGATCCGTCTTCGCTCTGCGGATAGTAGAAAGCCATGGGCACGTCCTTCTCCCGGAACTCTTCCACCGGCTTGACCATGCAGTTGGCCCGGGGAAGCCGGCCGAAGAACGCTGGAGCCGCGTTCCAGCTCCTCTGGACCTGCTCCTCGGCCAGCCGGACGAGCTCCTCGCGAGACACCGCCGTGTTCTTCCCACTGGCGTTTCGTTCGGCGATCGCGGTGGGGGCATCCGAATAGCCCAGGTGGTCGGCGATCTCCTGTCGTTCTTCCTGGATCTGCTCGAGTTGCTCCAGCCCGATCCGGTGCACCTCCCGGGGATCCAGCGACAACGTCGTGAAGCCCTTGATCTGTGCGGCGTAGATCTCGTCTCCATTCGGCAGGTCCAACAACCCGACGGAGTCGCGAGCCGATCGCCGGTACTCCCGGAGGGTCTGCACGTAGCGCGCATACGCTGGCCAGACACGCTCCCGCAGGACCTCGACCACACGCTCCCGGTCAGCGTCCGAGGCATCCTTGGCCGGCTCGATGCCGGGAGACGACTCCGGCGGCAGGTGCAGGAGACGCTCGACCTGGGCGATGGCGCGATCCACCACGATCGCGGGTTGCGTCTGGCCGAGCTGTGCCCCTTCCATGGCCACCTTTCCCACCTCCTCCAGATAGGAGGGGAACGTGGCCACCCGCGCCGTGTACTTCTCGGCACGTTCGGCCGTGTCGGCCCGCTGGAGAGATCCCAGAACCGCCAGGAGATTGCCCGGCCCGAACAGGTGGGTGACGGCCTGGAACCGGTCGACCCGAAGCGCCAGATCGTTCAGCTCGCGTCGAGCGATGGCCTCCAGCACGTCGAGGGTCGTCCGCAGATCGACGCTCAGGGCCGCTCGGTCGATCGCCCTCAGATCTTCCAGCGCCCGGCGATGGGCTTCCTCCCGCCGGGCCAATCCCTGCTCGCTCGGGTCCGGCATGCGATCGTCGTACCTGTCATCGCCGATCTCCGTACCGATGAGTGGATCGAGGATCAGGAGGTCCTCCCAGAACCGATCGGCCAGCTCGCGAGCGGCTGCTTCCTGGGCCGATCGTTCGCCGTCCTGGTGCCGGGACCCGCTCGTTATGCCTCCCTTCGGGATGGTTAGGGTCGATCGGCAGGGAGCATACCGAACGCGCATCCTCCGGACGAGATCGCCAGATGCGCGGCCGGTGGGTATCGTCCTGAAGCCAAAGCACCGGGCGGCAGTCTCCGCCCCTGGGGAGGACCAGATGCAGATCGACCATGTCGTGTACGGCGTTCAAGACCTGGAGGCCGCCGCTTCCACGGTGAGGGCGGACTACGGACTGGGATCGGTCCCGGGGGGACGCCACCCGGGACGGGGAACCGGAAATTGGATCGTTCCCTTGGGGCCGAACTACATCGAGCTCCTGGCAGCCGTGGACAAGACGGAGGCCGAGAAAGACGAGTTCGGCCGATCGCTCCTGGCCGCCGTGGCCGACGGTGATCGGTTGCTCGGGTGGTGCGTGTCCACCGAAGACGTCGATGCGGTTGCGGCCAGGCTGGATCTTTCCGTCGCCGCCGGGTCCAGGGAGCGCCCGGACGGTACGGTGCTGAGATGGCGATCGGCAGGCCTGGATCGGGCCCTGGCGGAGCCGTCCCTGCCCTTCTTCATCACGTGGGACATCCCGGAGAACCTCCATCCCGGTCGGGCTGAGGCCGACCACGAGTTTTCCCCGCGCGGGATCGCGTGGCTGGAGATCGGCGGGGACGCTCTCCGGTTGAACGAATGGCTCGAGGGCTCCGAACTACCCATCCGGGTGGTGGGAGGCCCCCCTGGCGTTCTGGCCGTCGGGATCGCCGCCGAGCCAGAGGAGATCGTTCTGCGGTAGCCCTCACTCAAGCGGACGAGCGAGCCAGGATCTCGCCCAGCTCTCGGAACGCTTTCCCCCGGTGGCTGATGGCGTCCTTCTCCTCGGGAGTGAGTTCGGCCATCGTCCGCCGCTCACCCTCCGGGACGAAGATCGGATCGTAGCCGAACCCGTTCGAGCCTCGTGGCTCCAGGATCAGTCTGCCCTCGCAGGCCGCCTCCGCCCACACCTCTCTGCCGTCGGGCCACACACAAACGGCGACGCAGCGATATTGGGCCCTGCGTGCCTCCGCAGGAACGTCCCGAATGCGATCGATCAACAGATCGAGGTTCTCCCGGTCGGTCGCCCCCGGTCCGGCGAAGCGAGCCGACCGTGGGCCGGGCTCCCCACGAAGCGCGTCGACCTCGATGCCCGAGTCATCGGCAACTGCCGGCACTCCCAGCGTTTCGGCGACCGCGCGTGCTTTCAGACGGGCGTTCTCGAGATAGCCCTCCCCCGTCTCCTCGACGTCCGGCCAGACCGCCGGTACGTGTGAGGGATCATCAGGGTTTCGTGCCAATTGCCACCGTACAGGCCAGCCCGAACAGATGCGCATCAGCTCCCTGATCTTGCCGGGGTTTCTGGTGGCGAGGGCAAGCTCGGCTGGAAACCCATCCACGTGACCGGCCGCTCAGCCCGAGAGAATCTGGCGCTGGAAATCCGTGAGCTGCTCGATCCCGGACGCGGCCAGGTCGATCAGGGCATCCAGTTCCTGTCGGGAGAAGACCTTCCCCTCCGCGGTGCCCTGGACCTCGACGAGCTGCGCCGACCCGGTCATCACCACGTTGAAGTCCACGTCGGCCCTTGCGTCCTCGTCGTAGGCGAGGTCCAGGAGGAGCTGCTCTTCCACGATCCCCACCGACACCGCGGCCACGGTGTCGTGCAAGAGGTCCGCGGGCAGCGTCCCCCTCTCTGACAGGCGACCCAGGGCCTGAGCCAGCGCCAGGTACCCCGCGGTGATGGAGGCTGTTCGCGTTCCCCCGTCGGCCTGCAGGATGTCGCAGTCGATCCAGATCGTGCACTCCCCCATCCGCTCCAGGGCCGTCACCGACCGGAGCGATCGCCCGACCAACCGCTGGATCTCCTGGGTTCGCCCGGATGGCCGGCCGGACTGCACCTCGCGCGGGGTTCGAACGGCCGTGGAACGTGGAAGCATGGCGTACTCCGCGGTGACCCATCCGCTGCCGGTTCCCTGGAGGAATCGGGGCGGCTTGGACTCGTATGAGGCGGACGCCAAGACCCTCGTCTTGCCGACCTCCAGGAGCACTGAGCCCTCCGCCCAGTCCAGGTAGTCCATCTCGGCCTTGAGGGGGCGCAGATCGGCCGTACCGCGGCCATCTGCTCGAACCATCGGGTCCATCAGTCCCCGACCCCCTCGCCGCGCGTGTCGATCCGAAGGCCTTCTTCCGCCGCGATGACCGGACCCCCGAAGGCCTCGCTGGCCCGGGCCTCGGACTCCTGCCGGTCCGTGGCGGGCCAGATGTGGGTAAGGACCAGCCGGCCTACCCCGGCGCTGGCTGCGTGCTGGCCCGCCTCGGTGGCCGTGAGATGGATCGGGGACCACCCCGCCCGCGCTTCCAGCCACGTGGCCTCACACAGAAAGACGTTCGCATCCCGCGAGAGCGCGACCAGCTCTCCGGTGGGGCCCGTGTCGGCGCTGTAGGCGAGAGCCGTCCCCTCCGCTTCGATGCGCATGCCGAGCGTTGGAACGGGGTGGTTCATAGATGCCGTCCGAACGCGGAAGGGCCCGGTTTCGAATGCGCCCCCCGGCTCGATCTCCTGCAGACGGAAGGCGTCGCCGAGCTTGGGCTCGATCTGCAGGGCATGCTCGAACATCCCGGGCGGGGCGAAGAGCGGGACCGCGGCAGGCTTGTCCCCGTCGCCCCACCATCTCGACAGCCAGAACGGATACAGGTCGAGGAAGTGATCGAAGTGGCGGTGCGAAACCGCGACCGCATCGACCTCGTCGAGGCCGATGTAACGCTGGAGGTTGGCCATGGTGCCGGTTCCCGCGTCGATCCAGAGGTTGAAACCCTGATGCCGCACGAGATAGCCGCACGCGGCTCCTCCGGGTCGAGCCCACCCACCACCCACGCCGAGCAGCACCAGCTCCATCGCTAGCCGTCCTCGGGATCGGCGAGCGAGACGTGCACCGCGCCCCGGAACCCCGGGCCGAGGAACCGCCGCCCCAGCACGGAGAATCGGCTGGGGTCGCCGGAGGACTCGAACCGGTGGATGGGAAGCTCGGGCCGGTCCTCGGCCACGTCGGCCAGAAGTCCTTTCGAGGCGAGCACGTCGTAGACATCGTTCGCGGTCTCTTCCGCGGAGGAGATGAGCAGGACACCCGCTCCCATCACGTGGTGGATGGCGCCGCGAAGGAGGGGGTAATGGGTGCAGCCGAGGATCAGGGTGTCCACCCCGGCCTCCTGCAGCGGCCCGAGGTATCTCTCCGCCGCCCGCATCAGCGCCGGGCTGGTGGTGTCCCCGCGCTCGACGAACTCGACGAAGAGCGGGCAGGCTCGAGCCACCACGTGCACCTCGGGGTCGACGCGGCCGAACGCGCGTTGGTACGCCCCGCTGGACACGGTTGCCTCTGTGCCGATCAAGCCGACGATCCCGTTCCGGGTGGCCCGGGCGGCCGCTCGCACGGCCGGCTCGATGACCCCGACTACGGGTACCGGCACCGCGTCCGCCACCTCGTCGAGCGCCGCCGACGTCGCCGCGTTGCAGGCCACCACGATCAGCTTCACGTCCTCATCCACGAGATGCCGGGCGATCTGTACCGCGAACCCCCGAATCTCCCAGAGCGACCGGGGACCGTACGGGAACCTGGCGTGGTCGCCGAAGTACACGACGGGCTCGAACGGCAGCTCGTCCATGATCGCCCGGACAACCGTGATCCCCCCGATCCCCGAGTCGAAGACCCCGATAGACCGTGGATCAGCCATAGATGCGGATCACCACCACAGGGTCTCCTCCACCTCCTTCTCGGCCACCGAGAGGTCCGGGGTCCAGGCCTTGGTGGACAGGTACTTCCATCCTCCGTCGGCCAGGAGGCATACCACATCCCCGCTCTCGAGCTCTGCCCCGATCCTCCTGGCCACATGGAGGACGGCTCCCGAGGAGATACCGGCGAAGATCCCCTCTTGCTTGGTGAGCTCGCGAGTGGCCCGCAGGGCGTCGGAGGAGGAGACGAGAAACTTGCGATCGAGGATCGACTCGTCGAGGACGGGCGGGATGAACCCCTCGTCCAGCGACCTGAGCCCGTACACGAGCTCACCGAGCTCCGGCTCGGCCGCGATCACCTGCACGTCGGGGTTGTGTTCCTTGAGGCGGCGCCCCACTCCCGTGAGCGTCCCTCCCGTTCCGAGTCCAGCCACGAAGTGCGTCACGCCGGGGAGGTCTCGAACGATCTCGGCGCCGGTCCCGTCGTAATGGGCCTGGGGATTGGCCGGGTTCCCATACTGGAACGGCATGTAGAACCTGTCGTCCCGGGTCATGGCCCGGGCGACCTCGATGGCGCCGTTCGTTCCCTTCTCGGCGGGGGTGAACACGATCTCGGCTCCGTAGAGCTCGAGGAGGCGGACGCGCTCCTCGCTGGCATTCTCGGGGATGACCGCCGTGAGCCTGTACCCCTTCCGCGCCGCCACCATGGCCAGGGAGATGCCCGTATTCCCCGACGTCGGCTCCAGGATCACCGACCCTGGCTGCAGCTTTCCTTCGGCTTCGGCGGCTTCCACCATGGCCAGGGCGATCCGGTCCTTGAGCGAACCGGTCGGGTTCTGCCCCTCCAGCTTGGCCCACAGGCGCACGCCGGGTTTCGGGGAAAGACGCTCGATGCCGACGAGCGGAGTCTCGCCGATCGCCTCGAGAATGTCATTCGCCCGCATGACGAGCCGATTATCGCAGCGGGAACCGACATGGCTCTGGAGCAACTCGAGCCCTGTTCACCTCAGGCCCGGATGAGCTCAAGGGGAACGGGCGCCGCCCGATGTAAGTCGTGTCCCCCAGCAGGCAGCCATCCATCTGAGGTTTGTTTTTCGGAGTTCCGGTGTACGCTTCGGGCATGAACAGGAGGGTTTGCCTGCTCATCGTCCCCTCCTGTCTCCTCGTGCTCTTGGTCGGATGCACCCGGGTTCGCGAGATCCCGACGGGCCACCAAATGGTCTTTGCCCCATCCCCACAGCCAACCGGTGGAGAGGCCGTGGTGGCGATCCCGGCTCTGCAGACACTCTTTGGCCCGCCGCTCGCTGACGCCTCCGTTCAGCCTGGGACCTTGAAGCTGAAGGGTCTGGTCGTGCAAAGCCGTCGGCTCAAGGTGACGGCACTCCCGTCGAGTCATCGAACGGTCGCCCTTGGCTTGCAGGAAAAGGTCAGGGGGAAGGAGCGGTGGGGCGAGGTCATGATCCCACAGGAGCGCAAGCTGTTCCAGCTGTTCGCCCAAGACCCGTCCCTCGGCGACTGGCTGATCATGATCACGGACGTCGAAGTTGTGGACGGGCCCGACCCGGTTCCTCTCGTTGCCTACCGGTGGCCCAGGGCCGACGTCGAGGCCTACTCGAATTGCGGGATCCCGCAGTCGCTGACCATCGACCATTGCACGGACACCTTCTACGCGGCCGCCCAGGCGACCTTCCTGCACTACAAGAGCGTCTCCGCAGGGCAGTAACCTTGCGCCTCATCAGGTCGCGATCCGCCGCGGCCGCCTGCGAGCTCAGCGGAACGCCCTGGTCTTTCGATCCGCGAGAATCTCCCGAGCGGCGTTCGCGCCTGGTCCTCCTGTGACCCCACCTCCCGGATGGGCGCCAGAACTGCACAGGTACAGCCCGCGAAGGGCCAGCCGATACCTGGCCTGGCCGAGCAGCGGCCTCCAGGCGAAGACTTGGTCAAGCCCGGGCTCGCCGTGCAGCGGGTGGCCTTCGGTGAGGCCGTAGTCACGCTCGAGGTCCAGCGGCGTGATGACCTGTCGGGCCACCACCAATTCCGAGATTCCGGGAGCCAGTGTCTCCAGAGTCTTCAGGACGAGGTCGCCCAAACCGTCCCGTTGCGTGTCCCACATGCCTTCGCGACGATGGTACGGCGCCCACTGCACGAGGACGCTCATCACGTGGGCCCCCTCCGGCGCGAGGCTGTGGTCGGCTAGGCTCGGGATGGTGGCTTCGAGATACGGCTGTTCCGAGACTCTTCCGTACTTCGACGCGTCGAACGCCCGCTCCAGGTAGTCGATCCCCGGCGCCACCACGATCCGCCCCATCAGTCGTTCGGGCTCTGCCCCCCCGTTCCCGGCGAACGCCGGTAGCCCCGAAAGTGCCAGGTTCACCTTGGCCACCACCCCTGGCATGCGAAGGTTGCCCGCTCGCCAGACGAGGATCGGCCCCACGGCCCCGGGGTCCACCAGGCCGAGCAGGGTGCGCTTGGGGTCGAGTGCGGACACGACGATCGGCGAGGAGATCTCCTCTCCCGACGACAAGGCCACCCCGGTCACCCGATCGCCCGTCGTCGTGACCCGGACGACCTCGACGGACGTCCGGATCTCGGCCCCGAAGCCGCGTACGGCCGAGGCGAGGGAATCGGCCAGAGCGCCAGGACCGCCCCGAACGAACGTCGTCTGGCCGGGGGCGCCCCCGCCGTTCCCCGCCGAATCCGCCAGCAGGACCGCCGTGGTCCCGGCCGACCACGGACCCATCGCCGTGTACTGGATGCCGCGGGCCGCGATGGCCCCCCGGATCGCGTCGGCCTCGAACGCCTCGCCGACGAAGTCTGCGACGGCCATCGGCAGAACCCGGAGAAGCTCCCTCGTGCCCTTCTTCCCCAGCCCCCGAAAGGCCCGGGCCAGCTTGAGCCCGGCCAGGGCCTCGCTGGTCGAGGGCTTCTTCAGATCGGGAGGGGTGCTGGCGTGCACGTGGGCCATGAAGCTCGCCAGCGCCCGAACCTTCTGATCGAACACGGAGTACGCGTCGGAGTCGCGCGCCGACCAACCGCGCAACTCCCGGGCAGTTCTGGCTCCGTCTGCCCAGAGAGTCAGCGAGGGGCCGTCGGGCTGGGGGGCGATAAGCCGAGCTTCCGGAGTGATCAGGTCGAGGCCGTTGTCCCGGAGCCGCAGGTCGCGAACCACGGTCGGCCAGAGCCTGCCCACGGTGTGGGCGAGCGCGGGGACCCGATAGCCCGGCGCGATCTCCGTCGTCGCAAGCGCTCCCCCGGGCGCGTCCCTCCGCTCCAGGACCAGGGTTTTCAAGCCGGCCTTGGCCAGGTAGGCCGCCGCCACCAGGCCGTTGTGGCCGGCCCCGATCACTACGACGTCGGGTCCCCGTCCGGTCACGGCTTGCCCCCCGCCCGCTCCCGTGCCGACCCGCTCATGCCGCCCTCACGGCCTTGATGGCCTGGAGCGCCGCGATCCGTCCCGGCGCTCCCATCAGGCCCCCTCCGGGATGAGTCGCCGAACCGCACAGCCACAGGTCTTTCACGGGCGTTCGATACTGGGCCCACCCCGGGACCGGGCGGCTGAAGAAGAGCTGCTCCAGGCTCAGCTCGCCCTGGAAGATGTTGCCTTCCGTCAGGCCGAAGATCTGCTCCAGGTCGAGGGGGGTGAGGACCTGGCGGTAAAGGATCAGTTTCTCGAACTTCGGGGCCCGCTCGGCGATGGTCTCGACAACCGCGTCGCCGAATGCCTCTCGCGTGGCGCCGTCCCACTCCCGGCCGTTCGTCAGGTGATAGGGCGCGTACTGCACGAAACAGCTCATCACGTGCTTGCCGGGCGGAGCCATCGAGGGGTCGACCAGAGTCGGGAGGACGATGTCGATGTATGGCCGAGCACTGAAGGATCCGTACTTCGCGTCGTCGTAGGCCCGCTCCATGTAGTCCACGCTCGGCGAGAAGCTGATCGCCCCCCGCAGGTGCTCGAGGTCCTTCGCGTTCGACAGGCAAGTGAAGTCGGGCAACCCATCCAGGGCCAGGTTCACCTTCCCCGACGATCCCCTGAACTTGTAGCGGCGAACCTCTTCTTCGAACTCCGCATCGAGGGTGCCCGCGTCGAGCAGGCCGATCATGGTTCGGCGGACGTCCAGGCTCGACAGGACGACGCGGGCGGCGATCTCCTCGCCCGAGTCAAGGGCCACGCCGACAGCTCTGCGGCCCTTCGTGAGGATCCGAGCCACCGGAGCTTGGGTCCGGATCTCGGCCCCCTGGCTCGTGGCGGCCGAAGCGATCGCCTGGCTCACGCCCCCCGTCCCGCCCTTGGGGATCCCCCATGCCCGGAAGGCCCCGTCGATCTCCCCCATGTAGTGGTGGAGCAGCACGTAGGCCGTGCCGGGGGAGCGGATCCCCTGGAAGGTGCCGATGATCCCGGATGCGGCGATCGTCGCCTTCAGTGGGTCCGTCTCGAACCACTGGTCCAGGAAGTCAGCCGCACTCATCGTCATGAGCTGGATGAAGGTGGCCTGGTGCCGCTGGGGTAGCTTCTGGAACCGCCGGGCCAGGCGAGCCAGGGGGAACCAGGGACGCGGGTCGATCCGGGCGGGATCGGGCGGGACGATCGACAGGATCGGCTTGATGAAGCGGGCCATGTCGAACATGAGCTGGCCGTACTCCTCGTAGGCCTCGGCATCCATCCGCGACCACCGACGCAGCTCGCGGATGGTCCGCCAATGGTCGTTGACCCGCCACAGGTAGTCGCCCTCGAGCGGAGTGAACGTCCCGTCCAGAGGAAGGATCTCCAGGCCGTGGCGGGGGAGCTCGAGGTCCCGGATGATCTCGGGACGGAGCAGGCTGACCACGTACGAGGCCACGCTGAACCTGAAGCCGGGGAAAATTTCCTCGGTCACCGCGGCCCCGCCCAGGACGTGGCGACGTTCGAGTACCACCGTCTTCAGGCCGGCCCGAGCGAGGTAGGCCGCAGCCACCAGGCCGTTGTGGCCACCACCGATCACGATCGCGTCGTACCGCTCCGCCAATGGGATCCGATCCGGGTCCGTTGAAGCGCGGATACTCTACGCGAGGAAACAGGCCCGGGGCCGGCCCGATCCGTCTATGCTTCCGGCGCTCTTCATGAGGAGGAGGTTCGGTGAGCATCGGCACCGCGTTTCACCCTCGGACCGCGTCGCTCAACCGAAAGATGCAGTGGCGAGAGTGGTCCGGCTACTTCGCCGCGAGCCAGTACGCGGATGCGGTCGACATCGAGTACAACGCCATCCGCGAGGCGGCGGCGCTCATCGACGTCACTCCCCTGTTCAAGTACAAGGTGACCGGACCCGACTCGATGCGCCTGATCGACCGCGTGATCACGCGTGACGCCACGAAGCTCCAGGTCGACCAGGTGTACTACACGTGCTGGTGCGACGACGACGGCAAGGTGGTGGACGACGGCACCATCACCCGGCTCGACGAGACGGCCTATCGATGGACGGCCGCAGATCCATCTCTCAGATGGTTCCGGATGAATGCCTCCGGCCTGGACGTTCGGATCGAGGAGATCACCGAGCGGGTGGCCGCTCTGGCGGTTCAGGGGCCACTGTCCCGAGAAGTGCTGGAAGCGCTGACCGAGGAGCCCTTCGCCGACCTCAAGTATTTTCGGCGGCGCGCCTCACGTGTCCGGGGCATGCCGGTCGACGTGACCCGAACCGGCTACACGGGCGACCTCGGGTACGAGCTGTGGGTCGATGCCGATCGAGCGGTCGATCTTTGGGACGCCGTCATGGAGTGCGGCAGGCCCTTCGAGATCCGCCCGGCGGGGATGCTGGCCTTGGACGTGGTTCGGGTGGAGGCGGGACTGATCCTCCTCGAAGTGGATTACACCAGCTCGCGACACGCGATGATCCCCGAGCAGTCGTACTCGCCCTTCGAGCTGGGGATCCTCGGGCATTTCACCCGATTCGACAAGAGCGAGTACGTGGGGAAGCGGGCCCTCCAGTCGGAGCAGGCGGCGGGCGGGCCGGCTCGCCGGCTGGTGGGGCTGGAAGTTGGGTGGGTCGGGATCGAGGACCTGTACGCCTCGCAGGACCTTCCGCCCGTGTTGTCCCCGCACACGTCGCGGGAGGCCGTTCCCGTGTACTCGGGGCGCCGACAGGTGGGGCGGGCAACCAGCACCACGTGGAGCCCGATCCTCAAGAAGGCCATCGCCCTTGCCTCTGTGGCCAAGGAGTTCGCCGAGGACGGGACCGATCTCTTCGTCGAGTGGACGGTGGAAGCTCGCCGGGGGCGCGTGCCCGCCAGGGTGGTCCCCCTGCCGTTCTTCGACCCGCCGCGTAAGCGGGGGTGACCGAACCCCGCTTCCCCCCCACGACATCCGTGACCTCACCACGGACGATCAGGTCGTAGGCCGCCGAGGTTCCCTGCCGGCGCGATCCGAGGATGCCGTGTCCGAACCCGCCCGCGTCGAACCCCCTTCGCGAACCGGATCTGGTTTCTTCCCGATGAAGGGCCGATCCTTCGGATCGCCTTCATCGCCGGGGGAATGAAGCAGCTCATCCGCTCGCTTCGCTCGCGGGCTGCTTCCCCCCTGGACCCCCTAGACATGACGAGGGACCGGAAGGAGGCGACCAAGCGTCCCGATTGGACGTCCTCTCAACAGAGGGCTTACGGTCTCCCGCGACCGACCGGGCGTGGGTACCGCCTTCCGATCCCTACGGATAAAAAGCCTATCTCACGAGCAGCTGGCAGGAAAATCGGTCAAACTCCCTATCGGAGGGATCGGGCAGACGGGGATCGCGATCACCGGTAGCCGCGGGCCACCTCGGCCTCGGCCACCCGCTCCACGCCGATCCCGTACGCGGCCTCCCGGAGCGATCCCCCATCGGCCTCGGCCCGGGCCAGGACCTTCGCCGTGGCCTGTTCCATCAGCTCCTTCAACCGGTTGTTGACGCGCTCCTCGGTCCAGGCCTCGCGCTGGAGATCCTGCACCCACTCCAGGTAAGAGACAGCCACCCCGCCGCCCGACGCAAGGATGTCCGGCGCCACCGTGATCCCCCGGTCCACCAGGATTGGGTCGGCCTCCGTGGTCACCGGATAGTTGGCCTCCTCCAAGATGAGTTCGGCCCTGATCCGCTTGGCCCGTCCCTCCTCGATGCTCGCGTCGAGGGCGGCTGGGACGAAGACCCGGCACTCGACGTCGAACAGTTCCTCGTTCGAGATGGTGTCCGACCCTTCGAAACCAACGACGCTTCCCGTTTCTTGCTTGTGCGCCAGGACCTTCTCCGGATGCAAGCCTTTGGCGTTGTGGATGGCGCCCTTGCTGTCGGACACCGCCACGATCGGGTATCCCTGCTCCGCCGCCAGGACGGCCAGCCACGACCCCGCGTTCCCGTACCCTTCGATGGCGATCGGCGTCTCCTCGCGTTTCCACCCGCGCCCGCTGGCGATGTGATCCATGCAGATCAGGGCGCCCCGGCCGGTGGCCGATTCGCGACCGAGCGAGCCGCCCAGAGCGATCGGCTTGCCCGTGATCACCGCCGGGTTCGGGCCATACCGGCGAGAGTATTCGTCTGCCATCCACCCCATGATCTGCGGGTTGGTGTTCACGTCGGGAGCCGGGACGTCGACGTTGGGCCCGATGACCTCGGCGATCGCTCGGATGAAGGCCCGGGACAGCCGCTCCAACTCCGCTTCCGACAGTAGCTTCGGCTCCACCTGGACGCCGCCCTTGCCTCCTCCGAAGGGGATGTTCATGAGCGCGGTCTTCCAGGTCATCAGCATGGCGAAGCAGCGAACCTCATCGAGCGAGACGGTCGGGTGGAACCTGAGGCCCCCCTTGAACGGTCCGCGGGCGTTGTTGTGCTGCACCCGGTACCCCTTGAACACCTTGAAGCCACCGCCGTCCATCGGCACCCGCACCTGGACCGTGACCTCACGGGTCGGCGTGGCCAGGGCCTCTCGCAGGGAGAGCTCCAGCTGGAGCAGTTCGGCGGCTTGTTCGTAGAACCCCTGGACAGCTTCGAAGGCTGAGCTCACCGGGTCCTCCTTGTCTCCTCTCGGAAACGGTTCCCAGCGGGCAAGCTGGAGAAGCGTACTACCGTAGCGACTCGACCGAAGCGACCGGGAGCGGCTCGAGACGAAGGCGGAGCCTGGCCCCTCCGCCCTCTGCTCGTTCAGCCGTCACAGTCCCTCCGTGGAGGTCCGCGACCTGCCGCACTATGGCCAGCCCCAGCCCGGACCCAGGGAGACCCCGGGCCGCGCGCGCGCGGTAGAAGCGGTCGAAGACGAAGGGCAAGTCGGCCTCGTCGATCCCGGGCCCGTGATCTCGCACTGTCACTTCGCCGTCGCGGACGCCGACTTCGACCTCACCGTTCACCGGGCTCCACTTCACCGCGTTGTCCAGAAGGTTCCCCACCGCGCGCTCCAGTCGCCCGGGAGCGCCCCGCACCATCGTCGGCTCGAGTCGGGCGGCGAACCGTATGCCGGGGGCGAACTTCTGGATTCTGTCCAGGGCTCGGTGGACGACGTCGTCCAGACGGACCTCCTCCATCTCCAGGCTAGGCTCGTGGCCTCGGGCCAGCTCCATCAGGTCCCGGATCAGGACCGAGAGCTCCTCGAGCTGGGCCACCACATCCTTCAGGAGCTCTGCCCGCTCTCTCTCCCCCATGTCCCTGGCCCTGGCGAGAACCTCGATGTTGGTTCGGATACTCGTGAGCGGTGTTCGGAGCTCGTGCGAGGCATCGGCCACGAGTTGGCGCTGGGTCGAGAGCGACCTATCGAGGGCCGCGAGCATCCCATTGAACCGATCGGCCAGTCGGGACAGCTCGTCGGATCCCTTCACCTCGATCCGCTCCGTCAGGTCGGTGGTGGAGGTGACGTGCTCAGCGGTCTCGGTCAGGCGCCGAACCGGCGAGACGGCCGCTCGGGCCACCATCGCCCCAAGCCCGGCGGCGAGGGCCACCCCACCGAGAGCCACCGCGAGGAGGATCAGCCGAAGGCGATGCAGGGTCCTGTCCACCTCATCGAGTGGCCGGGCCAGCTGGACAGCCAGCCCGGGCCGAAGCCTCGCGGTGAGGATTCGTACGTGGATCCCGGAGACGACGGCATCCTGGAAGTAGTCCTGCCCATCTCCGGACGCCACCGCCCGCGCATGGTCACCATGAGGGAGGGCCAGCGTCGAACCCTCTTCGCGAAAGACACGCCCGTCGTCGCTCACGATCTGCGCGTAGCCGCCCGCGCCTCCCAGGGGGACGTCGGGGAAGTCGATCCTGACGCCACCGGGAAACATGGAGTACGAGACGGCATGGAGCCGTGCCTTCAGGGCGTCGTCCACCTGGCCTCGAAGCTGTCCCCGCGCCACCAGATAGATCACCCCGGATGCCAGCACCACGGCGACCGCCACGGCTGCAGTCGACACCAGGGTGAGCCTGGCTCGAAACGTCACGGTTCCCTCAGCACGTATCCGACGCCGCGGATGGTGTGGATCAGACGCGGCTCGCCGCCCGCTTCGGTCTTCCGACGCAGGTACCCGATGTAGACCTCCAGCGAGTTGGACGTCGGCCCGAAATCGTATCCCCACACCCGGTCGAAGATGAACTCACGCGAGAGGACTCGGGTTGGGTGCAGCATGAACTGCTCCAAGAGCAGGAACTCGGTCCGGGTGAGCTCGATACGGCGGTCGCCCCGCCGAGCCTCGTGCCGCGTGGAATCCAACACCAGATCGGCGAACTTGAGCTGCCCGTTCTCCCGTTCCTCGGAAAACGTCCGGCGAAGGAGAGCACGGACCCTGGCCAGCAGCTCCTCCAGGGCGAAGGGCTTGACGAGGTAGTCGTCGGCACCGGCGTCCAGGCCCTCCACCCGGTCCTCCACCGCGTCGCGTGCCGTCAACATGAGGATCGGCGTGCGATTGCCGATCCGCCGGAGCAGTCGGCAGACCTCCAACCCGTCGATCCCCGGCATGAGGATGTCCAGGACGATGAGATCGGGGGAGATATGCCCCAGGCGATCGATCGCCTCGTGCCCATCCGAGGCCAGGTCGACCTGATACCCCTCGACGGACAGGGCACGCTTCAGCGCGCCCCGCACGGCGGGCTCGTCGTCCACCACGAGGATGTGCGAATCGTTCAGGTCGAGCTCTAGTTTCGCGCTTCGGGCTGAAAAGAAGCTGAAACCTATCCGCCGGCGACTGCGGGCAGGATCGAGACCGTGTCGCCTTCCTTAACTGCGGTCTCCAGGGAGCCGAGATATCGCACGTCCTCGTCGTTGACGTAGAGGTTGACGAAGCGGTGAATCCCGCCGTCCTCAGTCACGATCCTCTGCTTGAAGCCGGGATACCGGCTTTCCAGGTCATCGAAGAGGTCGCGCAGCGTTGAGCCGCTCCCCTCCACGACCGGTTCTCCGCCGACCTGAGGCCGCATGATCGTCGGCACTTTGACTCGCACGGGCATGGTCACGCCTCCACTGAAGTCCTGACGCCGTGCTCGGCTTCGGGCGGCGTTTCGTCCCGGGCCAGCCCGCAGAAGAGGTCGTAGTCAATGAGCTCGGTGATCGTGGGGTTCTTCCCACACACCGGGCAATCCGGGTTCCACCGCAGCTTCACGGTGGTGAACTCCATGTCCATGGCGTCGAAGAGCAGGAGCCGGCCCACCAGAGGGTTGCCGACTCCGGTGATCAGCTTGATGGCCTCCACCGCCTGAATGGACCCGATGATGCCGGGCAGTACCCCGAACACTCCACCCTCGGCGCAAGATGGAACGGTCCCGGGCGGGGGCGGCTCGGGGAACAGGCAGCGGTAGCAGGGGCTCTCCTGGCCGGGAAGAAACACGCTGGCCTGCCCGTCGAACTGGTAGATCGACCCGTACACCAGGGGCTTGCCGAGCATCTGTGTCGCGTCGTTCACCAGATACCGGACGGGGAAGTTGTCCGAACCGTCCACCACGATGTCGTACCGCCCCAGGATCTCGAAGGCGTTGTCCGAGGTCAGCACGACGTTGTGCCTGACCACGTTCACGTCGGGGTTGATCGCGTTGATCCGATCGGCAGCCGAGTCCACCTTCGGTCTGCCCACGTCGTCCGTGTCGTGCAGGAGCTGGCGCTGGAGGTTGGTCAGGTCGACGCGGTCGAAGTCGGCGATCCCAAGGGTCCCCACGCCGGCTGCCGCAAGATACATGGCCGAGGGTGACCCCAAGCCGCCCGCTCCGACACACAGGACCTTCGCATCGAGCAATTTGCGCTGTCCGGCCGCTCCAATCTTGGGCAGGATGATGTGCCGCGAGTAACGCAGGACCTGCTCCTCGGTGAACGAGGGGAAGCTCATACGATCTTCAACTCCTCTTCGGTGACGCTCTCGGCATCCTCGATCCAGAACGCCCGCATGGACGGCTCTTGGTCCTGCAGCGAAACGATGACGCATCGAGCTTGCCCATAGACACGCGTTCCGGTCTCGGGATCCGGCCAGAAGGCTCGCTTCCGATCCGTCTGAGACGGATATGCCTCTGTGTGCGTGTGGGAGTGGAAGACGCCAACAACTTCCCAGTTCTTCTGGTCCATCTCACTCTCCGCCAGAAGCTGCTGCTTACCGTCGAGCCGGTACGTCAGGTGGCTCCGGTCCTCATTCGCTATCGGATAGAAGCGCTTCACTCGCCCGTCCCTGCCCGCCAGCAGGCCGCACGCCTCATTCGGAAGCTCCTCGCGAGCGTAGGCGATCATCGCCTCCCTGGTGTCCGCCGGAATCTCGATCACCCTCCGTTCGCTCCATCCTCTGCTGGTCGTTGGCGTGGCGGCCTTCTTGAGCGGGGCACAGGGTACGGAATTTTCCTACCTCCTCGATTGAATTTACCAGCGCCGAACGGGTGAGGGTTTTTCCCCACGCCGTGCGGCGGGACCCCGGAACCGGTCGTTCGATAAGACGGGGAAACGTCGATCAGCCCTTCACCCGACCCCGGATCGTCACCCGTCCGGGCTCTCCATGCTCGACAACGCCGACCTCGTCGGCGGCTATTCCCCGCCTATCCAGCGCGGCTCGAAGCACCGGAGCGGTGTCCTCGGCGACCGAGATCAGCAGCCCGCCTGAAGTCTGCGCATCGGCCAGGACCAGCTGCTCGGGCTCTGTGAGCTCTCCCCACTCCACGTGCGGATCGACGAACTCGTGGTTGGACCTGGTTCCGGACGGCACCACGCCCCGCCGAGCCAGATCCAGGGTTCCGGGCAGGAGGGCAGGGCCACCCGCATCGACCGTCACGGCCACGCCGGAGGCCGCAATCGCGATGTGGAGGTGGCCGAGGAGGCCGAACCCGGTCACGTCCGTGGCCGCGGAGACCCCCGACTCGAGCATGGCCTCGCTGGCGGCGGCGTTCAGCGTCGTCATCGTCTGCACGGCGAGAGAGAGCTGCTCCGAGGTGGCCTCCCCTCGCTTGACGGCAGTGGCGATGATCCCCGAGCCGAGGGGCTTGGTCAGGAACAGCTGGTCCCCGGGACGCATCGTGGAGTTGCGGACGATCCGCTCGGGATCGACCAACCCGGTCACCGCCATGCCGTACTTGGGCTCCGGGTCGTGGATGGAGTGGCCGCCCAGTATGAGAACGCCGGCCTCCCTGGCCACGGTGGCGCCCCCCTCCAGCACTCTGGCCAGGAGGTCCAGGGGGAGCTCCTGGATAGGCCAGGCCACCAGGTTCAGGGCGGTGACGGGCTTCCCACCCATGGCATAGACGTCGGAGAAGGCGTTGGCAGCGGCGATCCTCCCCCAATCGAACGGGTCGTTCACGATCGGGGTGAAGAAGTCGACCGTCTGCACGATGGCCTGGCCGCCAGGGAGCACGTAGACGGCCGCGTCATCCCCCGTCGCAGGGGAGACGAGCACCTCAGGCGGGTAGTCGGTTGGGGTCAGGCGGCCCAGGACCTGGGCCAGGTCGCTCGGAGCGAGCTTGCACGCTCAACCGGCGCCATGGCTGAACCTGGTGAGCCGCACCTCCTCGCGCATGGTCTCGGCCACACGAGCGAGGATACGCCTGTCCCCGGAGACGGCCCTGTCACGCCGGAAGTCCGAGATCGCCATTCACTAGCCAAATCAGGCCATACCCGGCCTGGCCAATTTGACGTATGGACAACGGGCACTCAGAGTGGCATCAGTAGGGCAATCTGCCGACTTGGAGGCCGGCCGCACCGGCCGGAGAAGGGGAGGTCTCCGATGAGTCTGGCTCGCTCGTTCTCTGGCTCCGCGCACGCTCGTCATGTGAGTCGATACATCACGCATGCGGAGCGCTGGCATGGGCGTATGTCCCGTCGGGCATTCATCCGGACGGCGGCGGGCGCCGCCGGGGTTGCCCTCACCTCCGGTGTGTGGATGCCGGCACTGGCCTGGGCGGCGAAGGGCTCGACCGAGCCCAGCCCGATCCCCGGGGGGACCGAGCTTCCGTTCGGGTTCTTCCACTTCTTCTTCCCAGGCCACAAAGCTGAGCCCTCCACCATCACGGACTTCAACGGCTTCGTTGGAGTCTCAGACACCGAAGGAACGGGGATCGGAACCGACCCGGACACCGGGGAGCCCATCCCCCTCGTGTTCGGGGCCGACATGCGGTTCATGAAGGGCGAGTACGTCGCCGTGGACGGCTCCCACCACCAGGGAACGTTCTCCTTCATATGACTGGATGTCTTCAAGGGTCCTCCGGCGGGGGACTTCTCGAACCAGATCCATGATTTCGATCCGGGTATCGCCCCCAGTGGTCTCTTCTGGACGATCGCCCTTCCCGCCAGCAGCGTGCAGGCGAACGCCGGCTCCGGCTCTGCCCGGTTGCACGCAAGCGGTGTCGCGACGCGGGACTACCACGACATCCCCAACGCCCTCACCGGCGGTCCGTTCGTCGACGCCACGGTCTCGTTCGACGTGCGGTGGACGGGCGGGGGCGGCCATGTGAAGGTCCGCGACCACACCAACGACTTCGGAGGGCGGTACGTCGAGGGCAACTCCACGATCGAGTGGTCGGGCCAGAACGCCAAGGGTGAGTCCTTCCAATCCGACCCGGCCGATACCTCGATCACCCATTTCGCCGAGGTGGGCAAGGAGCGGAACGGAGTCTTCTTCCAATAGTGACGCTCCTCGAGGCTCTGGCGTCGCCACGGGTCGACCGTGGTTAGGAAAGGCACGCGCCGAAGAAGCAATGCCCTCTCAGGGCGATGTACGCGATGCCGGCCAAGGTGTCGACGAGAAAGTGAGCGGTCATCAGGGGCCACGTCCGACGCCACTTGAGAAAGATGAAGCCGAAGGCCAGGCCGAGCAGCAGGTTGCTGGCAAACCCTCCCCATCCCTGGTAGAGGTGGTAAGCCCCTCGGAGCACGGCGCTTGTGAGCAGCGCTGCCGGCGCCGCCCATCCGAGCTGCTCCAGGCGCCGGATCAGGTATCCGACCACCACCACTTCCTCCAGAAGGGCGTTCTGGAGGGCCCCGAGGACGAGTACCGGCACGGTCCACCAGTGCCCCAACGGCGGAACGGGCACCACGAACCGGTTGATGTTCAGGGCGATGGCCGCGACGTACAGGCCGAGCCCGACGCCCCCGACTCCAAGGCCCAGGAGCGCACCCCAACCCACGTCCTGCACGAGGGTCCCCGGCCCGAGCCCGAAGGCCTCCAGCCGCTCGCGGCTCCTCCGGACCAGGTGCAGCACCAGAGCAACCGGGGCCAGGCTGAACACGATGGACGCGAGCTGGGTGGCCAGCTGCACGTTCTGGAACACCCGCACGGTCACCGTGCGCCGGACCGGGGCCGAGAGCAGGTCGATGACGGCGAAGACCGCGCTGGCAAGCAGGGACAGCGATAGAACGATCAGGACCTCTTCGGCGATCGTCCGCTGCCCGGCGGGCGCCTGGAATCGGTCGGCCGGCAGGGGTTCCCGGGGGTTGCCCGGCGTCGCGGTCATCGACGGGCCGCCAGGCGGACCTTCGATTCCACTCAGGGAGCGATCCGAATCGCTTCCTCGGGCGATGGCGGAAGGGTGCACTCCCAGATCCGGAGCTCCCAGAGCAACCGGCTGCCCTTGCGGATGAAGTTGACCACCCCGGAGTCCATCAGCCGGCGCACCATCGCGTTCTCCGAGATCTTCGCCGGCAGGGGAAGCAACCGTTCCCGAAGTTGGCGCATCCGGCCTTCGCCGAAGATCCTGCGAGCTGCCCGAAGCACGGCGCCCTCGTCTTGGATCGATCCGGTCGGCAGATACAGCCGGCCTCCGGGGCGTAAGTGGGGCCGGGAGGCCTCGAGCATGGCCACCGGCACCTCGGCGCCCGTGGGGCCACCGCTGAATCCACCGGGGAACCAGTCGGACACAGCCGCGATGTCGTCCGGCACCCCGGACACGTCTCCGATGACCACGTCTGCCTGAATCCCGTGAAGCGGCTCGAACAGGCTGCCGGCCCGGAGATCGACCGCCCTTTGCAGGCCGAGCCTTTCCGCGTTGCGCCGAGCGATCGCCACGGCCTCCTTGTTGGTGTCGGTCCCGTACACGCGCCTGGCCCCCAGCCGGGCAGCCACGAAGGAGAGCACGCCCGAACCGCACCCCACGTCGATGACGGTCTCGCCTTCGTTCACCACCAAGCCCTCGGCGACTTCCCTGCTGGTGTACGTAGGGGCGAAGACGCTCGGGGCCAGCAGGATCGTGAAGGGGCCGCCCCGCCCGTCCCAGGTGTACTCCCACTCCTGTTGCGCGCTCATCTGCCCTGCATGCTACCCCTCTTTGAGCAAGGCGATCGAATGATGGCGGGGGGTCCTCCGTCCGGCCCAGGGGTCGAATCTCGCCTGGCCGTCCCCCCGCGTCATAATGGGTTGTCCAAGGACGGGGTGGTCCAGGGGGCGATGAAGTGGACATAGAGATGCGGCCCGTGACGCCCGAGGAGTTCGAGCCGTATCTAAGGGCGACCGAGCGCGCCTTCGGGCATCATCCGACGTTCGAGGAGGTCGAGAACGATCGCAAGGTCTTCGAATCCGAGCGAAGCCTGGCCATCTTCGACCGCGATCAGATCGTGGGGACGACGGGAGCGTTCTCACTCGAGGTCACGGTACCGGGCGGGACGCTCCCGATGGCCGGCGTCACCATGGTGGGAGTGGCCCCGACCCACCGCCGGCGGGGCCTGCTCACCATGATGATGCGTCACCAGCTCGACGACATCCACGAGCTCGGCGAGCCTCTGGCCGGTCTGTGGGCATCGGAGGGGGCCATCTACCAGAGATTCGGATATGGCCTGGCCGCCTTCGCGATGGCGTTCGAGATCGACCGGCAATGGACCGGGTTCGCCAGGCCGTACGAGTGGCGAGGGAGCGTGCGACTGGTCGAAAAGGATGAGGCGATGCGCCTCATGCCTCGCATCCTGGAGCGGATGGCCGACGCCACGCCGGGCATGTGGAAGAGACCCGCTGCTTTCTGGAAGCACGACTTCGCCGACCTGGAGAAGTGGCGGGATGGAGCCAGCCCTCTGTTCTTCGCCGTCTACGAGTCGCCCGAGGGCCCGGATGGGTACGTCGCCTATCGAGTGAAGCACGACTGGCGGGACGGCGTGGCACAGAGCCTGCTCAAGGTCCGAGAGTTCATCGCCGTCACACCGGAAGCCACGGCGGCCCTGTGGCGATCGTGCTTCGACCACGACCTGATCGGAAGGATCGAGTGCTGGCCCAGGCCCCTCGATGAGCCGCTGCTGCACATGCTGGCCAACCCGCGTGCGCTGGGGCTGAGGGCTGGCGACGGGCTGTGGCTCCGGCTGGTGGATGCGCCGAAGGCCCTCGCCTCCCGGCGCTACTCCACCACCGCACGCATGGTCTTCGAGGTTCACGACACGTTTTGTTCGTGGAACGAAGGCCGGTACGAGCTGGAAGGCGGCCCCGATGGAGCGTCATGCCGGCCATCCGACCGCGAGCCTGACCTGGTGGTCGAGGCTGCGGACCTCGGTGCCGCCTTCCTCGGCGGCGCGAGGTTCGGCCTTCTCCATCGAGCCGGAAGGGTGGTCGAAGTCACGCCGGGGGCGCTCGGGCGGGCGGACGCGATGTTCAGCTGGGACCCACTTCCGTTCTGCTCCGGTCTGTTCTGAGCCATGGCCGTCGAGCGCCGCCGGGGCACCCACGAGGTGTTCAACCAGCCCCCGCCGCTGGACGGGTACAACGTGTTCGACCAGGACATCGTCCTGAGGGAAGCTGTCGAGCGGGAGGCGGGCCCGTGGGGGCTTCCGGGCCTGAGCCGGTTCGGCGAGGTGGTCGGTGGAGAGCCATTCCGGTTGGGGGGCGTGGCGGACCGGAACCCGCCTGTCCTTCGGACTCACGACCGCTTCGGAAATCGCGTCGACGAGATCGAGTTCCACCCGGCCTGGAGGGAGCTGCTCCGCCTGGGGATCCGGGCGGAGATCCCCTCGCTTCCCTGGCGAGACGGCCGGCCGGGCTCCCATGTGGTTCGCGGGGCCACGCTGATGCTGCTCTCGCAGGCCGAAGCGGGAGTGGCGTGTCCACTGTCGATGACCTATGCATCCATCCCCACCCTCCGCCACAACCCGGAGCTGGCGGGGGCGTGGGAACCGGCGCTCGTCGATGCGGACCCTGCGCGGGCCGCCCTGTGTGGGATGGCCATGACGGAGAAGCAGGGAGGCTCGGACGTCCGGGCCAACACGACCCAGGCCTACCCCGTCGGCGATGGCTCCTTCGAGCTCACCGGCCACAAGTGGTTCTGCTCGCACCCGGTCTGTGACGCGTTCGTCGTCCTGGCTCAGGCTCCGGGTGGCTTGTCCTGCTTCCTGCTTCCCCGGCTCCTTCCGGACGGCTCACGAAACGCCGGCTTTCAGATCCTCCGGCTGAAGGACAAGCTGGGGACCCGGGCCCTTGCCTCAGCCGAGATCGAGCTGGACCGGGCTCTTGCCTGGCCGGTCGGCGAGGAAGGCCGGGGCATCCGCACGATCATCGACATGGTCAACCACACTCGGCTGGACTGCGTGCTCGGATCGGCGGCCGGCATGCGCCGGGCCGTCGCGGAGGCCACGCACCACGCGGCCCACCGGTCTGCCTTCGGCAAGGCACTCATCGACCAGCCTCTCATGGAGAACGTGCTGGCGGACCTGTGCGTGGAGTCCGAGGCCGCGACGTTGTTGGCCACGCGCCTGGCGGGGGCGTACGAGCCCGATGCCGACCCCGCCTTCCGGCGGCCAGCCACCGCCATCGCCAAATACTGGGTCTGCAAGCGCGCGACCTGGCACGTGGCAGAAGCCCTGGAGTGCCTGGGCGGGAACGGATACGTCGAGGATTCACCGATGCCCCGGCTCCTCCGCGACAGTCCACTCAACTCGATCTGGGAGGGCTCTGGGAACGTCATCGCCCTCGAGGTCCTGCGGGCGTTCTCCAAGTCGCGGGAGTCCTTCGAGGCCGTGATGGCCGAGATCGAGCTGGCGTCGGGGGCGGACCCCAGGCTCGACCGTCACATCGTAGGCGCCAGGGGAGGCGTGCCCGCGCTCGTGTCGGGTGAAGAGCGCGATGCGCAGTACCTGGCCCGCCGGATCGTGGGAGGCCTGGGGCTGATCCTGCAAGCCTCGTTGGTCGTGCGGCACTCACCCCCAGGTGTCGCCGAAGCGTTTCTCGCCTCTCGACTGGCCTACGAGACCGATCGGACGTTCGGAACACTGCCGGCGGGGATCGATTGCCAGGCGATCATCGAACGGCATCGCCCGAAACTCACCGGTGGGTGACCCCTTCAGCTGATCCGGGCAAGGGTCTCGTCGACCCTGGCCAGTCCCTTCAGCGTGAACTCGACGTCCGATCCATAGCCGAACCGGATGTATTTCCCCACCCCGAGCTGATCCCCCGGCACGAGCAGCACCGACTGCTCCTCGCGGATCCGATCGATGAGGGCGGTCGATCGGATCGGCAGGTCGTACTTCGCGAATGCGATGGCCCCCGCCGCCGGCGGAACGTAGTCGAAGAGCTCACCGTGGGAGTGGATCCAGTCCTCGAGGACCGGGAGGTTGCGCCGAAGGATGCCTCTGGTCCGCGCGAGGATCGCCTCTCGCCGGGGCGGGTTCAGGGCGAGGCTCGCCAGCCGCTCGGAGAGGGCTCCCGGTGTGAGCGTGGTGTAGTCGTGATGGATCCAGAGCTTCTCGATGAGCTTCGGCGGAGCGACCATCCATCCGACGCGAAGCCCGGGCAGTCCGAACGCCTTGGACAGACCCGACGTGACCACCACCCTGTCGTATCGGCCCCAGAAGGTCGGCGTGACCGAAGCGTGGAGCTCCGCTCCCCTGTAGATCTCGTCGGACACGAGCCAGGCGCCCGCTCGCCTCGCCACGGCCTCGACCGCATCCATCTCCTCCTCGGTGAGGACGCTTCCGGTCGGGTTGTTGGGATTGGTAACCAGGATGACCTTGGTGTCTCGGCTCACTGCCCTGTTCAACTGATCGAGATCGAGGGCCCAGCGCCTGCGTCCGTCCTCGTGCCGCACCCGGAGCCGGAAGGTGTCGGTCCCCGCTCCGTAGTGGCGTCCCAGTCCCCAGCCCTGCATGTAGTTGGGGATCATGAAGGCCAGCCGGTCACTCCCTTCGAGGAGCGTCCATAGAGTGATGTGGTTGGCTTCCGATCCGCCGTTCACCACGGTCACGTTGTCGGCGTCGGCGCCCGGATAGAAGGAGGCGATCCGCTCTCGCAGTGTGAGCGATCCGTTCGATTGCGGGTAGCCGATCTCCGTCGACAGGAAGGCGCGCACGGCCTGCTCCCCGCCGAGCAGTTCCTCCAGGGTCATCGGCTGTACGCCGCTCTCGGAGAGGTTGTATTCGACCTCGTGCTCGTACAGGCACTGCATACGTTCCATGCGGAAGGTCTCGATGCGCACGTTCGGTCCTCTCCTCACACCTGTCGATACCGGAAGCAGCGCACGATGTGATCGTTCACCATGCCGACGGCCTGCATGAACGCGTAGCAGATCGTGGGCCCCACGAACGTGAAGCCGCGGCGCTTCAGGTCATTGCTCATTGCCCGAGACTCGGGCGTCTCCGCAGGGATCTCCGAGAGCGACTGCCATGAGTTGCGGATGGGACGACCGCCCACGAACCCCCACAGGTATGCCTCCAGGCTGCCGAACTCGTCGACGACCTCCAGCGTCTTCTTCGCGTTCACCACCGCGGCTTCCACCTTGGCCCGGTTCCGAACGATGCCCGGGTCCTCGAGCAGCCGCTGGATGCGTCCGCCACCTAAGTGGGCCACCTGCCGCGGATCGAAGCCTTGGAAGACCCTCCGGTAGTGGTCGCGTTTGTTGAGGATCGTCGACCAGGACAGTCCTGCCTGGGCCCCCTCGAGCACCAGCATCTCGAAGAGGTGCCGATCCTCGTGCGACGGCACACCCCATTCCTGGTCGTGGTAGTCCTGGTAGAGAGGGGGAAGATCCTCCGCCCATTCACAGCGCCTCAGGTCCATTCACCGCGGTCTTTGAACTTCGTGCGAACGTGGGACCCATCGCAGAAGGGCTTGTTCTTTGAGTACCCACAGCGGCACAGCGTGACCCGGTTGCGCACCTCGTACTCGAAGCCGTCGGCCGCCTCGATGGGAACCCCTCCCCGAACCCACAGGGGGCCGTCGTCGACGACGGCGATTTCCTGCGTCAGTTCCTCCTCGACGAAGGTGAGGTCCGGCGGAAGGTAGTACGCCAGCCTTCCGGAAGGACAGCGCTGGACCATTCGGATCATCATGGCCCTCCTCTCCGGATCCTCGGTCTGCTCGGCCAAAGCCCATGCGTCGGTCGTCCGCGCGTCGCAGAAGGTGGCCTGGCTACACAGGCTCTGATCGTCCGTCAACACGGCCGGCCCATCTCCGTACTCGAATCGGCGATCTGCCGTGGGGCCCCGGTCAGCACTCTCGGTGCCGTCGAACCCGTTCGCAGCTTCGGTCCCGTCGCAGAACGGCATCGATTGGGACCGGCCGCATCGGCACAGGTCGTACGGGCCATGTTGTCGGAGGACCTCACCCCGGTCCCACCTCAGCATCTCGCCGTCCTCGTCGGGCACCTTCCGCATCCGGACCAGCGGCACTCCCGTCACGCGGTACGGCCCGTCTTCGGCGACGTTGATCCTGGTGATCGATGTCTCATCCATGAGGCCACCCAAGGTACCGCACCCGAACGCCAGGCAACCAGCCCCGTCCGATTCTCAGGCCGACGCGCCGGAGTAGCGCCGAAGGCCGCGCTTCCAGAACCATCGTGTCGCCCCGACCAGCAGGGAGGTAAAGGCCGCGGCCAGAGCGAGCGTCTGTCCGGTCAGGCGCGACGTGATCCCCTGCGCCGGGACGGTGATCGCCACAGCCAGCGGCACCAGGAAGGTCAGGAGGAGGCGCAAGGCGAACGGGTACACCGTGACCGGCCACCGCCCGGCTTGGTATACGCCCTCGAAGAGCTCGACCGTCTCATGGATCCTCACCACCCAGAACGCGAGGGTTGTGAGGATCAGCCAGAAGCAGTAGATGGTGAGCCCGCCCAGGATCAGCGCGGCAGCGAAGGCCAGCGCTTCCCCCACCCCGATCCCGCCTTCGAGCTGCAGCACGGCCACGACCAGCACGATCGTTCCCACCAGGACGTCCACGACCTGCCAGATCTGCGTCTCTCGCACGCTCACCAGAAGCTGGGCATCCTCGGGCTTGGTCAGGGCGTAGTCGAGCGTTCCCTGCCTCACGTCTTCCATCAGCTTGACCATGTTGGGCTGGATCGCCGTTCGGATGAGACCGCCCATGAGGATGTGCACGCCCATCACCGCGAGCAGCTCGGGGCGGGACCACCCCCGCAGATTGGTGGTGTATGAGAACACCAGGGCCAGCACGATCAGGCCCGTGGCCAGGGTGAGGAGCGCCTGGAAGACATAGATGAGGAAGTTCACCCTGTACTGCAGCTCGTTCATCGCCCCGACGCGGAAGAAGACCCACGCCAACCTGGGCACGCGGAGGAAGTCCCTGTTCATCCGCCCACCGCCGTGTACCTTCGGATCGCCGTTCGCCAGGCGAACTTGAACAGGACGGCGCTGATCGCCACCCAGAGCGCCTGCATCCCCAGGCCGACGAACAGTTCGCGAGGGGCGAGATTCCCGGCCAGCGAGAGGATCGGGAACTGAAACGTCCACTTGAACGGCAGGAACGCGGCCACGTTTTCGATCCAGGCCGGCATCAACGAAAGCGGAACCAGCCTGCCGGACAGGAGAAGCTCAGTGACGAAGAACAGCTCGAACAGCGCACTCACCCGAGTGGTCCAGAAAGTGATCATTCCAAGGATCGTCACGATCATCGACCGGATGAGATACGCGCCCCAGATGGCGAAGAAGAACACGCCTACCTTGAGGAAGGTGATGTGAAAGGTCGGCTTGAACGTCACAGTGAGGACGGCTGCGATCGGGACCCAGAGGAGGATGACCACGAACTTCCAACCGGCAAACCCCGCCAGGTCGTAGTGGATGGGATGCAGCGGCTTCAGCAGCTGTCCCGAGAGCTGGCCCTCCCGGATCCGCCACTCCCATCCGTACGCCGTGAACACGATGTTCATGTTCCGCACCAGCGTCCACACGATGTAATAGGCGGCGAACTCTCCGGGGGTGTATCCGCCGACTGCTCCTCCCTGGGACCGAGCCACCGTCGACCAGACGACCAAGTAGATCACGGGCTCGGTGATCATGCCGATCATCCAGAAGTAATTGGCCACCCGGTACTGGAAAGACTCGATGACCTGGAGCCTGGCGATGGTCACGTAGACGCGGACCATCGACCTGGTCCGGCCCTTCTCTGGGAAAGGAGGACCGGTCGGAGTGAAAGCGTCCTCGGCCGAGATTGGGGTTCTCATTCGACCGCCTCCTGGGCGAAGACCATCTCGATCACGTCTTCGATGGGTGGGTCCTCGATCGTGAGGTCGAGGACGGAGTGATCGGACAGGAGCTGTGCAGTGACTCGAGACGTCTCGTCCTTGGGCACGCGCAGCGTTATCCGGTCCCCATCCTTGTGGACCACCTCTCCGTATGAGCTCAGGTCCGCAGTGCCGTCCTCGAGCACGACGCCAATCGTCTTGTACACGGCGAACCGCCCCGCCAGCGAGGAGAGCTGGCCGTCGAACAGGATGCGCCCGTGATGGATCACGATGACCCGGCGGCACAACGCTTCGACATCCGCCATGTAATGGCTGGTCAGCAGCACGGTGGCGCCGAACCGACGGTTGTATTCGGCAACGAACGCCCGGATGCGCTTCTGCATGGTCACGTCCAGCCCGATCGTCGGCTCGTCCAGGAACAGCACCTGGGGCCGGTGGAGGAGAGCTCCGACCACTTCCATCTTCATCCGCTCACCCAACGAAAGGTTCCGGATCGGCTTGTCCACCAAGTCCTGCAGCTCGAGGAGTTCGATGAACTCATCGCGCGTTCGGACGAACTGATCGTGAGGGATCCGGTAGATTGCCCGGTTCAGCTCGAATGAGTCGAGGGCCGGGATGTCCCACTGGAGCTGGTTCCGGTTCCCCATGACGAGCGTGATCCGGCGCAGAAAGTCCCGCTCACGGCGGGACGGTACGTGCCCGAGGACGGTCGCCTGGCCCGACGTCGTGTAGAGGAGGCCGGAGAGCATCTTCAGGGTGGTAGTCTTCCCCGCGCCGTTCGGGCCGAGGAAGCCGACCACCTCTCCCGCCGAGATGTCGAAGCTGATCCCGTCCACGGCCCTGATCTCTCGGGTCTTCCTGCGGAACAGGCTGCGCAGGGCAGCCCTCAAGCCGGCCTCCCTTACGGGAACCACGAACGTCTTCCGGAGATCCGCGACGTGGATGACGGGTGCGGTGCTGGACACTCGAGAGCTCAGCCTCCGACAAGGTCTCGAGCGAGCCAGCTTACATCGGCGGGTGGTCGCTACCAGGAAGCGGTTACGTCGTCGGAGGGATTGTTGGTGAGCTTGCTCAGACCGCTCCCATCCGCGTTCATGATGAACAGGTCCACGGTGGCCAGATCGCTCCCGGCAAAGACGATCTTGGCTCCGGAGGGGGACCATTCGGGGTCTCCTGAGAGCCCACTGTCCGTGAGTTCCGTCTTGCCGGTCCCGTCCACGTTGATCACGTACACCGACGGCCCCTGGGTCCCGAGGCCCGTGTACACGATCTTCCCGCCATCCGGTGACCAGTCGGGGGTCCTGCCGAAATCGGTCAGAAGGAGCAGACCCTTCCCGTCCGCACCCATGAGGTACAGGGCAGATGCCTCCTCTCCGCACTTGCGGACGAACACGAGCCTCAGGGAATCCGGAGACCAGGTCGGTTCGCGATCGTTGCACGATTGGGGCGGATCGGACACATCGACCCGCCGGGCTCGGTCCAACTTCTGGACGAAGATGCGCTTCCTCCCTGTGGACCGATCCGTGGCGAAGAACGCCATGCGGGTCCCATCCGGCGCCCAGGCCGGGTCTCCTTTCGATCCTGACCCATGAGTGAACCGAGCGGCCCCGGTGCCATCCGCGTTAATGACGTAGATGTCGGCGTCTTCGTCCGGGGCATCGGCCTTCGCGTGTCGGACGAAGGCGATCCGGGTTCTATCGGGTGACCACGCAGGATCCCGGTCCTCGCCTGGGCCCGAGGTGAGAGTCGTGTCGCCGGACCCATCGGCATTGATCACATGGATGTGGAAGAGCCCCCCGCCGGCCTGACTGGCGAAGGCGATCTTGCCGGCCGGCTCGACGGCGATCGGTTGCGGCGATTCGGCCGCCTCGGCTGCCTTGCGGCTGGGAACCGGCTTCGCGGGAACCCTGCCTGCCGCACTGGGATGCCCGAACCCGACCAGGGCGGCGACGGCGGCGGCCGCCAGGACAGTCCCGAGCACTCCGATCAGCGCTGCGACTCGCAACCCTCGCCTGTCTGGTCGATGCGTTTCCGTCATGACCTCAAGGATGCCCTCCGTCCTGGGGTACCGCAATAGTGCCCGCTGCGGGAATACCGCGGGGGTGTTGATGCCGTTTTCGGCCCGTCCAAAGGCAGGGATAACCCCCAACCGGGAATATCCCTCATTGAACAAACGAGGCGCCAATCCGCAGAATGGGTCGTCCGGTCTGTCGAAGCCAGTCGCGCATCTGCTCTGGCGTGGCCAGATCAAGAAGGGAGTTCTGTGAGACGACTGCTGGCCGTGTTCACCGTATCGACCGTTTTCGCCCTCGTCGCGGGCATCGTCGTTGCCGCCCCAGCGCTGGCCGCCCCAATGCAGATCAGCGAGGACCCGTACACCAATCCTCAAAGTCAGCACAAGACACAGGTCGAGCCCGATTCGTTCGCCTTCGGCAGCACCATCGTGGCGGTGGTTCAGACCGGACGTATCTTCGGCGGAGGAGCAGCCAACATCGGATGGGCCACCTCGACGAACGGCGGGGCGAGCTGGGTCCACGGGTTCCTCCCCGGGACGACGGTGCACGCCACCCCGCCCGGAATCTACGACGCCATCAGCGACCCCGCGGTTGCCTACGATCCCAAACACCAGGTCTGGATGATCTCGGGCCTGGCCATCAGGAACACCGGTGCCAACGACGTCCTCACCAGTCGCTCGACGAACGGCGGCTTGACGTGGGGCAATCCGGTCGTCACGGCGGCCGGTGACCCGCTCAGCTTCTACGACAAGAACTGGATCACCTGCGACACGAGCTTCTCGAGTCCCTTCTACGGCAACTGCTACACCCAGTGGGACGACGCGGGCCGCGGCAATCTGATGCGTATGAGCACGTCGATTGACGGGGGCCTCACCTGGGGCCCGCCCAAGTCCACCGCGAACAACGAAACAGGCACGATCGGGGGGCAGCCCGTGGTGCTGGCCAATGGGACCGTGGTGGTGCCATTCCTCGGCAACACCGGCATCAAGGCGTTCAGATCGACGGACGGCGGGGGAACGTGGACCGTTCCGGTCACCGTCGCGAACGTCTTCTACCACACCCCTGCCGGCGGGATCCGTGCCCCCCTGCCCGGGCCCACGGCCGAGGTCCGGATCCCTGGGCCAGTGGTGGTGGCCTGGTCTGACTGCCGGTTCGAGGCGAGCTGCACCGCGAACGACATCGTGATGAGCTCGTCGACCAATGGCACGACGTGGGCGCCGGTGACACGGATCCCGCTCGATCCAATAGGAACCGGTGTCGACCACTTCCTCCCCGGGATCGCCATCCAGGGACAAACCCTCGCGGCAAGCGTCGCTCCCCATCTGGCGCTGGGGTACTACTACTACCCCGTGGCCAACTGCACTTCAGCCACGTGCCAGCTGGACGTGGGCTTCTCCTTCTCCGCGAACGGCGGAGGCGTGTGGAGCCCACCGCAACAGCTTGCCGGCCCCATGACGCTGTCCTGGCTCGCCAATACCAGCCAGGGCCGAATGGTCGGTGACTACATATCCACATCGTACGTCGGGCCGAACGCCTTTCCCGTGTTCGCGTCGGCGACGGCCCCTGCGGGAGGACTGTTCCAGGAGCACCTGTTCACCTCCCAACAGGCGGCCAATTCCTTCGTGGGGCCGGGACTCAGGGCCTCGTCAGCCGGGGCGAACTCCGGCTTCCGCCAGTGGAGGGTGCGACCGGGCCTGACCACAGCGAACTGAGTTTCACCCGGATCAAGGAGGAGGTGCTCGGCCATGCCGAGCACCTCCTTTCGTTAGGGGCGAGTGGGACCACATCTGCCGCTCGGAGCTGGCCGTGAACTCGGCGCTCGACGAGACGCTCCCCTCCAGCTCAGAAACGGAGCTCTTGGCCACCGACAGGGAACAGGCCCGCAGGCAGCTGGATCAATGCCCCCGTCGAAAGTGGGGAGCGCAGGTACGTGCCCATCCGTCCGCCGTCCCTTTGACGAGGCGTTCTCGAACCGTCTGCATGAAAGACCGAAGGATCCCGGGGCCGACCTTGCGAGATGCTCGTGCCTGTTTCTCTCGCCGGAGTTCGGAACAAGCCATTGAAAAGAGTGGAGGTGAGGGGAATCGAACCCCTGTCCCCGGGCGACCGGCTGGGGCTTCTACGGGCGTAGCCGCCGGTCAGGTCTCACCTCGAGGCTCCCAGCGGCGGAGGACCTCTTGGCAAGCCTGGCTGCGATGTCCGGTGG
>WNFV01000945.1_pt1 | contig 39847 bp, 44 predicted proteins | sample 5400101 | NCBI WGS metagenome assembly WNFV01 (sample SAMN13153361, study PRJNA577476) | soil metagenome | isolation source: 115 cm soil or saprolite under grassland replicate 1 | place: USA:California | collected 2016-06-15 | reverse complement strand
CAGCACCCCGGGCGCCTTCGACGACACCGCCGAGACCTTCACCGACCTCGAACCCGGCACCTACACCTGCACCGTCGTGATCGACCCCTGACCCAACCCCTCTTCGAGAAGGCCTGGGCACCACGCCCAGGCCTTCCTCGTACCAAGAAAACGCCGTGTTGTGGAACCAGAAGCGCTGATCATCCTCTGGCTGGCACCCGGCACCGTCGAGCGTGTAACGATGCTGCGCCGCGGTCGTTCTTCCATGGACGGAGCGAGGGATACTCCGTGCCCTCGATGCCCTGGCGGCGTCGCTACCGGTGACGCGGTCGCCTCGTCCTGAAGGAATGCGTGTGCGAATGATCTCCCCTGTTCTGCTGCGTCGCGTGTCGGTGACCTTGTTGCTCGGCGCGCTGGCCTCGGTGCTGGTCGTCCCGTCAACCGTCTCGGCACCCGCCGCCCGCCCGCACCCGGTCAGCCCCGAGGTCGACGAGCTGCGGCTCGCGGGCGTGGACGCGGCCGCGCTTGCCGAGCTACACAAGCAGGATCCTGCAGCGCACCCGGTGGTCCTGACGTCGCGGCGGGCCACCCCGGCCTTTCGGCTGCTCGGCGTCTCCTGGATCCCCGGCGCTGCCGCCCCGCGCATCGAGGTGGCGGTCCGCACCCACGACGAGCGGGGCTGGTCGCCGTGGCGGGAGCTGGAGGTCGAGGACGTCACCGCCTCCCCGCGAGGCGCGCTGCAGCCCCAGGACGCCGTCGGCAACACCCGCGCCGGTACCGAGCCCCTGTACAGCGGGCCGTCGAGTGGCGTGCAGGTGCGCGTGGACCTGGTGGACGGCCTGCTCCCGGCCGACCTGCGCGTCGACCTGGTCGACCCGGGCACCTCGGCGGCCGACTCGGGCGTCGGTGCCGCATCGGTGTCCTCGGCCGCAGCTGCCGTGACCCAACCCCCGATCGTGACGCGCGCGCAGTGGGGCGCCGACGAGTCGTTGCGCAGCGGCTTTGCCGGGTACGGCGAGACGATCAAGGCGGCATTCGTGCACCACACCACCGGCGCGTCGGACTACACCAGCGCCGAGGTGCCCGGCATGATCCGGGCGATCTACGCCTACCACACCCAGACGCTCGGCTGGTCGGACATCGGCTACAACTTCATCGTCGACCGCTTCGGACGGCTGTACGAGGGCCGCTGGGGCGGCATGGACAAGCCCGTGATCGGCGCACACACCGGGGGCTTCAACACCGACACCGTCGGCGTCGCCGCGCTGGGCGACTACGAGGCGGACCCGGTGCCCGCCGCGGTGGAGGCCGGCTTCGGGCAGGTCCTGGGCTGGAAGCTGGGCCTGCACGGTCGCGACCCGTACGGCCGCACCACCCTCGTCTCGGGCGGCGGGGACAGCAACCGCTATCCCATCGGCCAGGTGGTCGAGTTCGATGTGGTGTCCGGTCACCGCGATGCCAGCTACACGCTCTGCCCCGGCCGGTACCTGTACCCGCGCCTGCCCGTATTGCGCTCGGAGGCCGCCACCTACATGGGCCAGCCCGGCCCGTTCCGTGCCGTGCGGCCGTCCCGGATCGTCGACACCCGCACCGGTCTCGGCCTCCCGGCAGGCGTGGTCCCGGCCGGCGCGTCCCGCACCTTCCAGGTGACCGGTCGTGGCGGGGTGCCGGTGTCCGGGGTGGGGACGGTCGTCCTCAACGTCACCGCGGTCCAGCCGAACAGGGCCGGCTACCTCACCGTCCACCCGGCGGGGAGGGCGCGCCCAACCACGTCCAACCTCAACCTCACCGCCGGGCGAACGGTCCCCAACCTCGTCCACGTGGCGGCCGGCAGCGGCGGGAAGGTGACCGTCTACGTCGCCAACGCAGACGTCCACGTGGTCGTCGACGTGTTCGGCTGGACCAGCAACGGAGGGGCGGCGTTCTCGCAGGGCGAGGGTCTCTTCGATCCCGTCGCGCCCTACCGGGCCCTCGACACCCGCAAGACCACCGCGCTCGGCCCGGGCGAGTCACGCCGGTTGCAGATCACCGGCACCGGCGGGACCGGTGGCGTGCCGGCAGCCGGTGTCGCAGCCGTGGTGGTCAACCTCACCGTGACGCGCCCGACGTCACCGGGCTTCCTGACCGTCTACCCGGGCGGGCAGCCCCTGCCTGCTACGTCGAACCTGAACTTCGTGGCCGGCGAGACCCGCGCCAACCGGGTCATCGTCCCGGTCGGCACCGACGGCACCGTCGCCATCTACAACCGCGCCGGCTCCTCCCACGTCATCGTGGACGTGAACGGCTGGTACACCGCCGGTGGATCGGTCGCCGGCGGTTCGGAGTTCGCCGGGCTCACCCCGTTCCGCTTCGAGGACACGCGGCGCTCCGTCCTCGGGCCCATGATCAACGAGACGCGGACCTACCAGGTGGCCGGGAGCGCCGGCATCCCCGCCGCCGGGACCGCCGACGCCCCGACGGCGGTGGTCCTCAACGTCACCGCGATCCACGCGGCGACCACGACGGGTGGCTACTTCACGATCTACCCGGCCGACATGCTGACCCGGCCGACGGTGAGCGACGTGAACTTCACCGGCAACCAGACGGTGCCGAACCTCGTCGTCGTCAAGCTCGCACCCGACGGCGCCTTCTCCCTGGCCGCCGCCACCCCGGACGCAGCCCACGCCGTCATCGACGTGCTCGGCTACTACACGCGGGGGCCGTGAGCCTCTGACGCCTACGCCAGCCTTGCGACCGTCACCACCGTCACGTCCGGCCGCGAGCTGATGCCCTTCGGCACCCTGCGCCGGGCCTGACACCTCGCCGATCCACCCATCGGGCGCCGGGCGTGTCGGCGATCTCCGAGGGCAGCGGCAAGCTTCCCGGCACGGTCGGTGCTGGACGGCTCCCGGTCAGGTGGTCAGGAAGCTCGACGCGCCGCCGCAGCACCCCTCCTGGGCGCTTTCCCCAGAGACGCTCGCGACGCTGGTACGGGTACGCTGAGCGCGAGCGAGGTCGCGGGCCGACTACCGCTGCTCGCGTTCCCGGTCCTCGGCCAGGTCGAGCGCCAGGACGCTGGCCAGGACCAGCAGGTCGTCCTCGCCCTCGGCGACGTCCACCGCGTAGGTGTCGCGCATGCTGAACCAGCGCTTGGAGACGGTCGCGACCGTGCGACCTCCCTGGTGGATGGTGAACTCGTGGTCGAAGAGGTTGCCCCGCATCTCGAGGTCGTCAGGGCCGGGGACGTCGATGGTGAACCGGTCGCCGAACGGCGTGAACAGATGCTTGCGGACCTCGGCGGCCTCCTCGCCGCCGACCGTGATCCGGTAGGTGGGCCGCAGCGCCACCAGCTTGCGGTGCACCTGCGCGACCTCCCTGCCATCGGGGTCGCGGAGGACCAGCCGGTCGTGCAGGCTCAGCACCTTGCCGTCGACGTGCAGCACCAGCCGGCCTTGTTCGTCGGTGATGTCGGAGTCCTCACCCAGGCGGAAGAACCGCTCGCGGATCAGGTACATCTGCTGTCCTTCCTGTGAACGACGCAGTTGGTCGGCCGCCGATGCGCCAGCTCAGCAGCGTTCGGCCGGCAGGTGCCGCCTCGGGCCGCCCGTTGGATGCCGGCACCGACGGCTGCGGGTCATGGAGGACTATCCGCCAGGTCACCGCGACCGACAAGCGCAAGGCCGCTGGTCGGCGGCGGACACGGCCACGCCCTATGGAAGCCGTTCGCTGTCCCGACCTTGACGTCAGCGCGCATGGCCAACGACCTGCATCACGGGCGGCCTGCGCGGCGCTGGTCGGCCTTGACAGGCCGAGGAGCAGCAGGGAAGTTTCTCGTGCTGAGCCGAGCCGCCTGGTAGTGGGCGCTCATGGACCTCCCGCCGACCGGTCGACACCAACGAGCGCATCGCGTATCCACCACCATCTTAAGGCGGAGCCATGGGGCAGACCCGCAAGCTGTACCGCAGCCGGAGCGACCGCAAGCTGGCCGGCGTCTGCGGCGGCCTCTCCAGCTACTTCAAGCTCGACGCGACGCTGATCCGGGTGCTGTTCATCGTGCTGGGCGTGATGGGAGGCTCCGGCGTGGTGATCTACGTGGCCATGTGGATCATCGTGCCCAACGAGCCGTAGACCTTACCCGGTGGGCGCTCACACCGACCCCGGGGACCGTTAGGCTCACGGGACCCCCTCCGCCTCGGCCTGCTCGTGGCGGGCCCCCGGCCGCTCGCGGGCAACGTCGAGGACCAGGTCCAGCACGGCGGCCAGCCGCCAGCGCCGAACCGCCGCGTGCCCAACACGACCAGCAGCGGGCTCTAGCAGACGCGTTCCGACCCGAGCCGATCGAGCAGCTTGTGGGCGATGTCGCCCAGGGTCACGAGGTCCGGCTCGTCGAGGTGACGGGCGAAGGTCTCATCGATGACCCGGAGATAGACGACCCTGGCGGTGCGGAGGACGGCTGCCCCTGCGCTGGTGAGCGTTGCGTAGACCTCACGGCGATTGTCCGCAGGGCGGTCCCGCTCGATCCAGCCGCGAGCGACAAGGCGGTCGACGATCCGGGTCAGTCCACCTGGGGTGACCCGCAGGCGGGCAGCGAGATCCAGCATGCGGAGCCGCCTGCCCGGGGCCGTGGCGAGCCAGGCCAGCAAGTCGTGCTCGACCAGCGAGCAACCGGCCTTCTCAGCCAGTCGCGCATTGAGCTCGTCGCACACGACCGTGTCGGCAAGGTGCAGGTTCCGCCAGGTCAGGATCGCTGGGGTCGGGTCCGCCATGTCCTCATGATACACGGAAACTTGACGTGCAAAGACTTGTTGAGAAAACTGTTGTAGAGACGAGCAATGATCGCCGCTGGAGGAGGTGCGCATGAGCTTCGATACGCCCGCTGGCACCCGGGGAGCGCGGGTGCCCCGGCCGTCGGGTCGGGTCTCGGAGTGGTTGGGGCGGTGGATGAGCAGGCACCATCGCCGCAAGGGATACAGGTTCATGGGGATGGACGTCCTGCTCCTCACCACCATCGGCCGGAGGACGGGCGAACGGCGGGAGACGCCGGTCGCGTGGTTCCCCGACGGTGAGAACGCCTGGCTGATCGTCGCATCGGCCGCCGGAGCCGCGCGCAACCCCGGCTGGTACCACAACATTGCCGCGCATCCCGACCAGGTGTGGATCGAACTCCCCCAGCGCACGTTGCGGGTGACGCCAGAGCAGCTCGAGGGTGCGCGCCGGGAGGAGTGCTGGAAGCGGGTCGTCCAAGCGCAACCCCGCTACGCGAACTACCAGGAGAAGACCGATCGCCACCTTCCAGTGATCCGCCTCGTCCCCGCCGGCGCGCAACCGTGAAACGTGTGAGTCCACCACCGATGAGGAGCGGAACCTGATGGCTGGCTTCGTCGGTAGCCGCTTCCTCGGAGGCAACGGCGGGTAAGCGTCGTTGGGTGGGTTGGCCATCTTCACCGTGGTGTCACCGCCGGGCCACCTTGGCGGCTGGCAACGGCCGTACTGTCCCTTCGCCCACGAAGGGGAGGGAGGAGGACCGATGCGAGTCCTTGGCGCCATGCTCGCCGTCCTGTTGACCGTCGCGGTGCTCGCGGCGCCAGCCACTGCGACCGACGACAGGCAGCCGACGCTCCTGGGCCGCGCGATCCTGCCGTCGGATGCCTACCAGCCGGGGCCACCCTCCGGGGCGTTCATCACCGGCGACAACGGCGTCACGCCGCCGTTTCCTGGCCAGCCCATCCCCGGCTTCTCGGCGGTGCTGGACGCCGGGAACGGAGCGTTCTGGGCGATGCCCGACAACGGCTACGGCGCCAAGACCAACTCCGGTGACTTCCTGCTGCGCCTGTACCGGATCCGGCCCGACTTCGAGACCGCCGCTGGAGGGACCGGGACGGTGGCGGTGCTCGGCTTCCTGCAGCTTCGCGACCCCGACGGGAAGATCCCGTTCGCGCTGTACCGGCCGGACCGGCTGCTGACCGGCGCGGACTTCGACCTGGAGTCGGTCCGGCGGGCAAAGGACGGCAGCTTCTGGTTCGGCGAGGAGTTCGGCCCGTTCCTGCTGCACACCGACGCCACCGGCAGGGTGCTCGAGGCGCCGGTGCCGCTGCCGGGCGTGCAGTCGCCGCAGAACCCCTACCTGCCGGGCCCGGACGCATGGACGATCCGCGCCAGCCGCGGGTTCGAGGGCATGGCGCGGAGCGTCGACGGCAAGCGGCTGTACCCGATGCTCGAGGGTGCGCTGCGCGCCGATCCCGACCCGCGGCGTCGGATCCTCAACGAGTTCGACCTCCGCGCCGGCGCCTACACCGGCCGGACGTGGCAGTACCACGTCGACCCGGGCTTCCCCGACGCGGTGATCGGCGACCTCACGGCGCTTGACCAGCACCGCTTCGTGCTCATCGAGCGCGACGACGACCAGGGCGCCGCCGCGAGGCAGAAGAAGGTCTACCTGGTCGACCTGCGCCGCGTCGACGCCGACGGCTTCCTCGACAAGCGCCTGGTGCTTGACCTGCTGGCCATCCCGGACCCGCAAGGGATCTCGCTGCCGGCGCGGGCGGGCGAGTTCGGCGTCGGTGATCCGTTCTCGTTCCCGTTGCAGTCGGTCGAAAGCCTCGAGGTCCTCGGCGGCGAGCGGCTGCTGATCGCCAACGACAACAACTACCCGTTCAGCGACGGGCGCTGGACCGCCCGAGACCGGCCCGACGACACCGAACTGATCGTCGTCCGCGCGCCGGCGCTGCGCTAGCAGCCTGGCGGGCGGGCAGGGCGCACCGGCCGAGCAGGTACCGTCCCGGCCGCCGTCCCATCGCTCGCTTCGCTCAAAGGGATCGACGCCATGGCCCAGGCGAGGTCGTCACTGCTCCGGGACCTCGCCGCGCAGCCACTGAATGTAGCGCTCGGCGGAGCGCTCCAGCACGCGCTTGGCGTCGCGGCGCAGCACCGGCTGCCACCAGCCGCCGTAGACGCGGTCGAACCGGTACGGCCGCACCGCCTCGACCACGCCGCGGACCGCCCGCTCGGGCAGCGGCAGCCGGTTGGGCGCGCTGCGCACGAAGGTGACCCGGTCCTCACCCGGGGTCACGAAGATGGTGTCGCCACTGAGCAGCGCACCGGCCCCCGCGGCCCCCTCGGCCCAGTGCACCACCGCGCTGCCGGCGAAGTGCCCGCCGCACTGGACCAGCGTGACGCCGGGGAGGACCGGCAGCGAACCCGACCAGGTCCGCACCGCCGCATCCGGGCGGGGCAGCCAGGCGGCGTCGGCGCTTGGCAGCAGGATCTCGGCGTCGAAGGCGTGGCTCCACTCCACGATCGCGCCATAGAAATGCGGGTGGCTGGCTGCGACCGCGCGCAGCCCGCCGGCGTCCCGGACCGCCCGAAGGCAGCGCTCGTCCAGGAACCCGGGCGGGTCCCACAGCAGGTTGCCCGCGGGCGTGCGCACCAGCAGCGCCCGCTGGCCGATCGCGAACGGCGGCTGGGTGCCGATCCCGACCAGGCCCGGCTCCACCTCGCGGACGTCGCCGCGGTGGCCGGCCGCGCGCAGCTCCGCCAGCGTGGTCCAGCGCTGCCCGCTGGGCGGCACCCACTGGCGCTCGTCGGCGCAGATGGCACAGACCGCCGGCGGCGACGCCGCCGCCGGGTAGTGGTTGCCGCAGGTCGCGCACACCCAGACCGGCATTGTCCACGCCCCCTGACATTCAGGCCCGAGGCCCAGATCGGGACAAAGAGAAGCGCCGGGGCTGGGGTGGTCCAGGTCGGACGCGGGCCGTCCCTGAAGGATATGGTGGATCCACCATGACCTACACCGCCGACCCACGCGTTGACGCGTACATCGGTGCCCTGCCCGATTGGCAGCAGGCCATCTGCCACGAGGTCCGCGAGCTGGTCCACGCCGCCGACCCAGACGTCATCGAGACCATCAAGTTCACCAACCGTCCGTATTTCGTCCTGCAGGGCAACATCTGCGCCCTGTTGGCGGCGAAGGACCACGTCAACGTCTTTCTCTACGACGGCGGCATCGTCCCTGATCCCGAGGGGATCGTCACCGGCGGCCACGAGAACAAGACCGCCCGCACGGTCGCCTTCCGTCAGGGCGAAACGATCAACGCGCCCGCCCTCACCGCCATGTTCGAGCAGATCGTTGCCAACAACCGCGCCGGCGGCTGGCGCAAGTTGAAGCGCGAAAGCTGACCACGGGTGCTGCGTCGAGGCCAGGAGGCGCGCGATGGGAACCGAGGAGACCGATCTGCCGAAGCTGGCCGCCCCGGCGCGACGGGCGCTGATGGGAGCCGGCTACACCCGCCTCGAGCACCTCACCGAGGTCAAGGAATCCGAGGTCATGCGCTTGCACGGCATGGGGCCGAATGCGCTGCGGGCACTCCGCGCCGCCCTCGAGGAGCGCGGCCTGTCCTTCCGCGCTGGATGACACACACACACGGATTGCTTGGGTTGGTGGCGGACGGTGGCCGTGCGCGCCTACGGTGGGGTCGCAGAGGTTCACGTTTCGCTTCGCACCCCGCAGGTCGAGCTTGTCCCTTGCCGCCGGCGTCAGATCGCGTCGGCGTGGTCGATACCTCCGAGATGATGGAGGGAGGGACAAGTTTCATGACTGTTGGAACCGTGAAGTGGTTCAACGCCGACAAGGGCTACGGCTTCATCGCCCCCGAGTCCGGCGAGGACGTCTTCGTGCATTTCAGTGCGATCCAGTCGACTGGCTACCGCTCGCTTGATGAGGGGCAGGTCGTCGAGTTCGACGTGACGCAGGGGCCGAAGGGCGCCCAGGCCGCCAACGTGCGGCTGCTGGAACGCCAGTAGCAGGTACCACGGGCCCGCCCGGCAGTCCGCCGGGCGGGCTCGTGCGCGACGCGACTCCGAGTCACTTGCGGCTTGCAAGTGACATGTATAGTCCGGTATGCGTCAGGAGCGCCGTACACGCTCGAGCAGGAGGACCCGCATGGCCGTCGCTACCCCTCACCCGACCATCGCGCGGGACCACTGCCTCGCACCGTCGCGCACCGTGGACTCGCCGCTGGACGGCGCACGCGGCAGGTACGGGCGGCTGTTCCCCGAGCTCGCGGCATTCGACGCCGACGAGGAGTTCCTGCTGCGCCTCGGCGGTGGCGAAGGCCCCTGCGACGCCGGCCTCACCGCCGTGGAGGAGGGCGCGGAGGGCGGCGACGACGCTGGGGTGGCCGCTGGCTGGCCGCTGTTCGGGCAGTTCGTCGCCCACGACATCACCGCCGACCGCTCGCTGCTGCTTCGCCATGCCGACCCCGACCACGTGGCGAACTTCCGCTCGCCACGTGCCAACCTCGAGTGCCTCTACGGCGACGGCCCCGTCGGCAACCCCTTCCTGTACGAGCACGATGACCACGCCAAGCTGCTGCTCGGCACGAACGACATGGGCGAGCCCGCCGACCTGCCACGCAACTCCCAGGGGATCGCACTGGTCGGCGATCCACGCAACGACGTCCACCTGTTCGTCTCGCAGCTCCACCTCGCCATGCTCAAGGTCCACAACCTGCTGGTCGACCGGCTCCGGGAGGATGGCGAGCCCGAGGCCGAGGTCTTCGAGTCGGCCCGGCGCGCCGCCACCTGGCACTACCAGTGGGTGATCGTGAACGACTTCCTCCCGGTCCTGGTCGGAACGGAGCTGATAGAGGAGCTGCTCGCCAACGGCCCGCGCTGGTACCGGCCCGAGGGGCAGGCCTGGATCCCCTTCGAGTTTGCCGACGCCGCCTACCGCTACGGCCACAGCCAGATCCGCCGTAGCTACCGCCTCCAGGCGGGCGGCCCGACCCTGCCGCTCTTCCCCGACCTGCTCGGCTTCCAGCCGGTGCCGGCCAGCCGCACGGTCGACTGGTCGCAGCTGTTCCAGTTCCCCGGCCGCCCCGCGCCGCTGCCGAGCAAGAAGATCGACGGGCGCCTGGCACGCTCCCTGATCGAGCTGCCGAACGCGATCACCGGCGACGTGGAGATCAGCGCCTACCACTCGCTCGCCGTCCGCGACCTGCAGCGCGGCCAGGCCTACGGCCTGCCCTCCGGGGAGGCGCTGTCGCGGGCGCTCGGCATCGAGCCGCTCGGCACCGCCGAGGTCGGCCTCGGGCAGCTCGACTGGGCCGGCGAGACACCGCTCTGGTACTACCTGCTGAAGGAGGCGGAGGTCCGCGGCCACGGCGACCGGCTCGGCCCGCTCGGCGGCCGCATCGTCGCCGAGGTGCTGCTCGGCATCATCGACCGCGATCCCGAGTCGTACCGTGCGGTCGACCCCGCCTGGCAACCGACCCTGCCCGCCGCCGAGCCCGGCGCGTTCTCGCTGACCGACCTGCTCGACGCTGTCGCCCGCGAGGATGTCGCGTCATGACACGCAGCCGCCCACCCACACCGCCCGGCTGGGCGCGGCCTGCGCCCACGACCGCCGCCTGAGAACTGCGACGCGTGCTGACGTGTTCATGTCCGGCCGGCGATCCGGCGCAGGGCGCCGAGGGTGCCGCGGCCGTGTCGTTCCAGTCGGGTAGCCAGCGCGAGGAAGAGTTGGGCGGTGGTGAGGGCGTCGTGCAGCGGGTCGTGCTCTGGGTGGACGGGCAGCCCGTGGGCCCTGGCGAGGTCGGCCAGCCGTAGGGAGGTCCCTGGCCGGCGTCCCGGTGGCCGGGCCAGGCGCAGCCGGCGGTTCAGCGCGGCGGCCATGCGCGCGGTGTCCAGCACGGTGGCGTTGAGTGGGCAATCCCAGGCGCGGCGCATCGCGGCGTCCAGGAAGGCGTGGTCGACCTCGGCGACGTGCACGACCAGGACATCGCCCAAGGTGCGGTCCAGGAGCGTGACCAGTTGCTCGGCGAGCGGCGGCGCGGCCGCGAGCTCACCGGGCAGCAGGCCGTGGATGCGGATGGCCTCGACGGGCACGGCCCGGTCGGGACGGACCAGCAGACGGAAGGCGGTGGCCGCGGCAGCCCTGCCTTCGACCACCCGCAACCCGCCGGCGGCAACGATCACGTCCCTGGCCGGGTCGAGCCCGGTGGTCTCCAGGTCGAGCACGGTGAAGGTGGCCTGCTGCCAGGGCAGGCGATCCGGCGGCTGCGGCGTGGTCAGGTGGGCGCGGACGGGTTCGGTCAGGTCGGGGCGGGCCAGCGCACGCCGGGCCTCGCGCCGCCGGTGGGCCGCCCGCAGCCGGCGCATGCTCAGGCGATCAGGTCGGTCTGGAAGGCGAGGCGGACGCTTTCCTGGCAGGTGTGGAGCAGGTGGAAGGCGTCCTTGAGCCAGCGGCGCTCGAGCGCGCCGAGGTCGGCGAGGCGGACGAGGTCGTCAGGGGCCGCCGCCGCCCGCAGCCGGTCGGCCTGGTGGCGCAGGCGCAGCTCCTGGAGGTACTCGAAGGCGGCTACCAGGTCGGCGGCGGTCCTGCCGACCGTGCCACGCTCGGTGGCCGTGCGCAGGCGGGCGACGGTGGCCGTCTCGGTGCTACCGGCCTCCAGGGCGAGCAGCCGGGCCAGGTCGACGATCGCGGCGGTCCCGTGCGCCTTCAGGTTGATCCTGCCCTGGTGGTCGCCGCGCAGGTGGCGCAGGAAGCCGAGCGGCGGGCGGCGGCGCAGCGCCGCCTTGGCCAGGCGGCCGAGGAACCGCCGGTTGCCGGCGGCTCGCCGGATCACCGTCCGCAGCGCTAGTTCGGCGTCCAGGTCGCCGTGGAGCTGCCGGAAGTCGAAGAAGATGGCCGCGTCCAGCAGCGCCTCCTCCTCGGGCTCCTCGATCCAGCTGCCGAACTGCTCCTGCCAGGCGCGACACGGGACGCGCCTGGCCGGGTTGGTCGCCATCACCTGGCCCGGGCAGCGGGGCAGGCCGCAGCGCTCCAGCGTGGCCGCCAGCTGCTCGGCCATGGCCGCGAACCACTCGCCCGCCCCGGTGGGCGGGTTGTCGGCCAGCACCAGGGCGTGGTCCTGGTCGGTGCGGAGGGTCGGCTCGCGCCGTGCGCCGCTGCCAAGGACGAGCAGCGCGTACGGGCACGGGGGCGGGCCGAGCGCCGCCTCGCCGTCGCGGGCGGCCCGCACGTACAGCGCGTCGTGGGCACCGGCGACGAAGCGGGTGACGTCGCCGGCCGGCGAGCCGGCGTCGACCAGGCGGACCGCGGCCGCGGCCACCTCGTGGGCGTAGGCCGGCAGGTCCTGCGGATCGGTCGCGCGGTCGAGCCGGCGCCGCACGAACAGCGGGTGGCGGGACTCGTGCTGCAGCAGGTCGGTGTCGGTGACCATGCCGACCAGCTGTCCCTCCCTGACCAGCGGCAGGTGGTGGATGCCGCGGTCGACCATGGCCAGGAGCACATCGCCCAGGCTCGCCTCGGCGGGCATGGTGCGTAACGGCGTGGTCATCACCGCCTCCACAGGGGTGTCGCCGCCTCGGCCGGCCGCCAGCACACGGTCGCGGAGGTCCGACGCGGTCACCAGGCCGGGTGGCCGAGCCCGGACCACCAGCGACGAGATCTGCTCGGTGCGCATCCGCCGGGCCGCCTCGGCCACCGTCTCACCAGGATCGCAGGTGACCAGTGGCCGGCTGGCGAGGTCGCCGGCCCGCACCGAGAACAGGTCCAGGGGCGCCAGCTCGCGACGGGCGGTGAGCGCGCGTCGCAGCCGGTCGCCGGCCCTGCGGGCCAGCAACGCCTCGAACCCGGGCTGGTGTCGCAGCCGTTCGACCTGGTCGGAGGGGATCAGGTAGGCGAGGACGTCGTCGCGGGCGACCACGTCCCACAGGTGCGGGGATCGGGACAGCAGCGACAGCTGCCCGAACGTCTCGCCCCTGGCCAGCGTCTCCACCAGCTCCGACGTGCCACGGTCGTCTGCCTGCCGCAGCTCGACCACGCCTTTGACGATCACGTGCAGGTAGCGGCTCGGCTCCCCGCTCTGCCGCAGGATGCTGCTACCGCGAGGGAAGTAGGCAATCTCGACCGTCGCCGCGGTCTGCTCGAGCGCCTCGGGCGGCAGCCCGTCGAACGGCGGGTGGGTCGCCAGGAAGCGAGCGATCTCCTGGATGGAGCACAGCATCCCCGGCCGGGATGCCGTCGCCAAGCCCAACGTTCAGCGGTCGCGTCCACAGCCGCCCGCAGCGCCGCGGCTCAAAGGTATGCAGGTACCGGCTGACTTCGGTCTCACCGGCTGGTTCACCGGCGGCCCGGCTCCCGGCGAGACCGGGCCGGCCGTGATCGCGGGCCGCATCGACTCGCGGACCGGGCCGGCGGTGTTCTACCGCCTGCGCGAGCTGCGCACTGGTGACAGGGTCAACGTGGCGCGCGCCGACGGGACCACCGTCCGCTTCGCCGGCGACAGCGTCGTCCGGTACCCGAAGCAGGCGTTCCCGACCGAAGCCGTGTTCGGACCGGCGCCCGAGCCCCTGCTGCGGCTCATCACCTGTGGCGGGACGTTCGACCGGTCCCGCGGCAGCTACCGGGACAACATCGTGATCACCGCCCGCCTTGCGTGAGATCAGCGGTGGCTAATACGGCAGCCGTACTAGATGACGTCGGGAGCCGGGTCGACCACGGCGTTGACCTCGACGTTGCCGCGAACGGCGTTCGAATAGGGACAGACCTCGTGTGCCTTCGCGACGACCTGCTCAGCTTGGTCCCGGTCGAGTTCTGGCAGGCGGGCGTGGAGCTCGACGGTCAGCCCGAATCCGCCCGACCCGTCGCGCCCGATGCCGACCCGGGCGGTGACGGAGGCTCCGTTGGCCGACAGCTTCATCCGGCGCGCGGCGAGCCGCACCGCGTTCTCGAAGCACGCGGCGTAACCGGCCGCGAAGAGCTGCTCCGGGTTGGTCGCCGGGCCTCCCGGCCCGCCCAGCTCCTTGGGGATGGCGAGGTCGAGCACCAGGGAGCCGTCGGAGGATCGCACGCGGCCCTCCCGTCCTCCGGACGCGGTTGCCTCCGCGGTGTAGAGCACGTTCATCGGACCTCCTCGAACGTCGCGTGGGACGTTGCGCAGCCGACCAACACATCGTGCCCACAAGCGTAGGGTCATGACATTCTGACCGGTGCCCACCGGAGAGGGTCACGTCTTGGTCAGTGCCCCAGGAACACCGGGTTGGTGAGGGCGACCATGGTGTTGTCCGGCCGGCGGACCTCGGCGCGCACGTACGGCGAGACCTGCGGGGTGGTGGTCCACCGGACCTTGCCGTCGGCGGGCAACGGCGTCAGGAGGACCTGGCCCTGGTCGGTGACGAGGCGGGCGGCGCTGCCGGGGGCGCCGTGCACCTCCAGGTCGACGGTGACCTGCTCGTCGGGCCTGACGCGGAGCCGCTCGCCGATCCCGGCCGACCCGCCTCCGGCGGAGGCGGTGAACGCCAGCTCCACCGCGGCGGACTCGGCGACCCAGAGGCGTCCCATGCGCACGCCCTCCAGGATCGCGTGGCGCTCCAGGTCAGCTGCGAGGACCACGTTCTGGGGCAGTCCGATCACCTGCGGCTCGCGGTGGGCGTCGCTGTTGCCGACGGCGGGAAGCCAGGAGCCGCGCGGGTCGGCGACCAGCAGGCTGTCCCACAGCGCCACCGCCGCCTCGTCGTCCGGGGTCCACGGTCCGTTCCACACCTCTACCGCGTCGAAGTCCCGGTAGCCGAACTTCCAGGCGCAGCCGACGAAGGGGCAGAACGGGTGGGCGGCAACGGCCAGGCCGCCGGCGCGGTGGATCTCGCGGACGAACCGGTCGATCGCCCCGTCCACGGCCCGGTAGCGCCAGTCGACCCACTGCTCGGGCGGGAGGAACAGGGCGAGGTAGTGGCCGTTGCGGGTGGTGACCTCGTTGCCGCTGGCGATCAGCAGGTCCGGGCCGGCGTGCAGGCCCCAGATCCCCCCGGCGGTAGGGGTGTTGTGCTCGGTGGAGACGATGAAGTCCAGCTTGGCGGCGCGGGCGCCGGCGGCCACCTCCTCGGGGAGCCGCGCGCCGTCGGAGTGGACGGTGTGCAGGTGCATGTCTCCCCGGTACCAGGCGCGGCCGCGGCCGCTGGCCCGTGGCGGGGCCGGCGTGGGGACGAACGGCTCGCCGGGCTCGCCGTAGCGCAGGGTGACCTCGACCGTCCACTGCATGCCCTGTGGGGCGACCGTGTACGGGCCGAGGATGACGTGCCAGGTCCCCGGCCGGATTGGGCCGGGCACGTAGCCGGGCGTGGCGGCCGAGCGGCTGATGGTGAACCGGTCGCGGAACCCGCCGGACCAGCCGCGGAACCCGCGCTGGTTGCCGAGCTGGAAGCCGCTCTCGTCGAAGATCCCGATGTCGAGGGCGTTGCCGGCCACGCCGGGGGGCGGCGCCGGCCGGTCGTAGCGGTAGACGACCGCCAGCTCGCGCACGCCCGCCGGCACCGTGACCGGCAGGTAGGCCCAGTCGGGAGCGCCCGGCTCGAAGCGGCCGCTGCCGACGCGGGTCTCCTCCTCCTGCTCCTGTGCGTGGGCGAAGCGGAGCGGCTCGAGGACCACCGCCGTGCCCGCCAGCCCGCCGGCCGCCGTCAGGTGCAGGAAGCGCCGCCGGTCGAGGGCGGCCCCGCCGTCGCCGGCCGCCTGCGGACCGCTCTCCTCGGCCATCCGGACCTCCATTTCTCTTCGGCGGTGGGCAGGCTCGTCGACGAGGGTTGCGGCCGGGCGACAGGAAGATGGCGCCAGATGGCCCCGCGCGCAACCAGCCTGAACCGGCCGCCGGCCTGAGGCCTGGCCTCCCAGCCCCGCGCGATGCTGGCGGTCGGAGGCTGGTCGCGCGATCCTATGCGCATGGTTCAACTGCGCACCGTTGCGTCGGCGGACCTGGCCGTGGCGGAGTTGCAGGCCGTGCGCCGGCTGCTCGACGAGGCGTTCGAGGGCCGGCTCACCCAGGACGACTGGCACCACACCCTGGGCGGGCTCCACATCCTCGTGCTGGAGGGGCGAGAGGTCGTGGCGCACGCGGCCGTGGTGGGTCGGACGCTCATCGCCCAAGGCCGGCACCTTACGACCGGGTACGTGGAAGCCGTCGCCACCCGGCCCGACCGCCGGCTGCGAGGCCGTGCCACGCTGGTGATGCGGGAAGCCGGGCGGATCATCGAGCAGGGCTACCAGCTGGGAGCCCTCTCGACCGCGCGGCGGGGCTTCTACGAGAGGTTCGGCTGGGTCCACTGGCAAGGACCGACCTTCGTCGCCTCCGCGCTCGGCCCGGTCCGCACCCCCGACGACGACGACAGCGTGATGGTGCTCCGCACACCGGCCACTGGCGACCTCGATCTCTCTGCCCCGTTGACCTGCGACTGGCGACAGGGCGACGTCTGGTAGGGCTCGCGCATCGTGGACCAGCCCGCAGGCCGCCGTTGACATCGCGGCGTCGCTGGCGAGAGGCTCAGCTGTAAGGTGGCATCAGAGGCCGTACACAACCAAAGAAGGCGAGGCACCCGTGGCAGACAGCTCGTCCTCCCCCCGCGACGAGGAGCCGGCCGGGCTCAACACCGCGGTGCCGCAGACGGCCCGGATCTGGAACTACTGGCTCGGCGGCAAGGACAACTTCCCCGTCGACCGCCAGGTCGGCAACCAGATTCTCGAGGCCTTCCCGGCGATCGTCGAGAACGCTCGCGCCTCCAGGGCCTTCCTGGCCCGGGCGGTCCGGTACCTGGCCGGCGAGGCCGGCATCCGCCAGTTCCTCGACATCGGCACCGGCCTGCCCACCGCCGACAACACCCACCAGGTCGCCCAGGCGGTCGCGCCGGAATCCCGCATCGTCTACGTCGACAACGACCCCATCGTCCTGGCGCACGCCCGCGCCCTGCTCACCAGCACCCCCGAAGGCAAGACCGCCTACATCGACGCCGACCTTCGCGACCCCGACACGATCCTGAAGGAGGCCGCCGCGACGCTGGACTTCACCCAGCCGGTCGCGGTCATGCTGATGGGCATCCTGGGGCACATCGCCGACGACGGCGAGGCGCGGTCGATCGTCGAGCGGCTCCTGAGCGGCGTGAGCTCCGGCAGTTACCTGACGATGAACGACGGCACCGACACCAGCGAGGAGGTCGTGGAGGCCGCACGCATCTGGAACCAGTCGGCCAACCCGACCTATCACCTCCGCAGCCCCGCGCGGGTCGCCCGCTTCTTCGACGGGCTCGAGCTCGTGGAACCAGGAGTCGTCTCCCCTCCACGATGGCGCCCAGAGCCCAGCCCGTCCGGTCCCCCTGCCGCGATCGATTCGTACTGCGGCGTCGGGCGCAAGCCGTAGGCCGGGAAGGGGTCCAGGTCGGCCATAGGGCCCGCGGGCAAGGGGACCTTTGACGCTTCCGGCCGTCCGCACGCACCAGCATCATCGCCACGACAGCGGTCGTGGAGCGCCTGGCGACGCTCCTCGAGAGCGCGGTGAGGACGATGTCGGGCGTGCAAGGATCGGCGCGGAGGCGGTCGAGGGACCGCTTGCGCGCGCAGGACCTCATGATGCTGTGGCCGGAGGATCTCGGGTGGGCGCAGGACATCGGCGCGCTCGCCATCCTCGACGGCAGGCGGCTCCTCGACGCCGACGGTCGGCTCCTGATCGAGCCGGTGCGTGACGAGATCCGGCGGCGGCTCCATCGTGTGCCCCGCTTCCGCCAGCTGCTGTACCGGCCAGCGTTCGGGCTGGGCTGGCCGTTGTGGGTCGACGCGCCGTCCATCGACGTCGCCCAGCACGTACGGGTGCTGCCGCTGCGCGCTCCGGCCGACGAGGCGCAGCTCCTGCTGGCATGTGAGCAGCTGCGGCAGCGACGGCTCGACCGTTCACGGCCGCTGTGGGAGCTGTGGCTCCTGCCCGGCCTGCCGGACGGGCGCGTCGGCCTGTTCATGCGGCTGCACCACGCGATCGCGGACGGTGTCGCGGGGATCGCCGCCCTCAGCGCGTTCGTCGACACCGTCCCCGACCCGCCCCGGCTGGTCGAGCCGCCGTGGACGCCGGCGCCCATGCCCTCCACCCGCGAGCTGTTCGGCGACAACGTCCGCCGGCGCCTCCAGGAGTGCGGCCGCACGCTCGGGCGGCTTGCCCATCCCGTCCAGACGGCCCGCCAGGCCCGGCGTGGCTGGCCGGCGGTGCGCGAGGCGTTCGCGGAGGCGCGGGCGCCGCGGACGAGCCTGAACCGGAAGCCGATCGGCCGGCACCGTCGCTTCGCCCTCGTCCGGAGCGACCTCGGCCCGGTCAAACGGATCGCCCACGCGCACGGCGGGAAGGTGAACGACGTCCTGATGGTCGCCCTCGCCGGCGGCCTGCGCGAGCTGCTGCTCGCCCGCGGCGAGCGGGTCGACGGGCTGGTCATGCGGGCGTTCGTGCCCGTCTCGCTCCACACCGAGCAACCGGGTCAGGCGCAGGGCAACCTGGATGGAGCGATGGTCGTGCCGCTGCCGATCGGTGAGCCCGACGACGTGCGCAGGCTCGAGCTGATCGCCGCGGAGACCGCACAGCGTAAACAGAAGGCCCGCCCGCAGGGCGGCGCGCTGTTCCGCAACGTCCTGATCCAGCGGGGCGTGCTCCCGATGCTCGCCCACCAGCACTTCATGAACACCTACGCCGCCAACGTTCCCGGCCCGCCGGTGCCGCTGTACTTCGCCGGCGCTCCGGTGCTGGAGGTGTTCCCGGTGGTGCCCCTCCTGGGCAACGTGTCGGTCGGCGTCGGCGCGCTGTCGTACGCGGGTCAGTTCAACGTCACCGCGGTCGCCGACCGGGAGCTGTGCCCGGACCTGGAGGTCTTCGCCGAAGGGGCGCGTCGTTCGCTGGACGCCCTCGCGGCCTCGGTCGGGACGCGCTTGGTCGGATGAGGGCTGCGCCCTCCTCGAGGAGCTCCGGGCATCATCGCGCGGCAAGCATCCGCCATGCGATCCCTTCCTGAGCTGCGGAAACGTGTCACGTCCGCGGCGCCGGCAGAAAGTTCGGCCGGCGTGTCGATCTGGCTGTCGCCTGCTCGACGCGTTGATGGAGGCCTCGTGGCGAAGGACGGGACGAGCAGGAGGAGATCGAGATGCGGAAGATCGTCGCGGCGTTGCACATGTCGCTCAACGGCGTCGTCGAGTCACCGGACACCTGGGTGTTCCCCCACGGCTACAGCAACGAGGAGATGGGGCAGGAGATCGGGTCGTCGATGGCCGGGTCGGACGCCATGCTGCTGGGGCGCGTGACCTACGAGGAGTTCGCGGCCCACTGGCCACAGCAGACCGGCGACATCGCCGACTTCATGAACAACACGCCCAAGCTGGTGGTGTCCAACACCCTGAGCACGGCCGAGTGGCGGAACTCGACCCTGATCGGCGGCAACGCCGCCGAGGAGCTCGCCAAGCTGAAGCAGCAGCCCGGCAAGAACATCAACGTCGTCGGCAGCGCCACCCTGGTGCGGTCGCTGCTGCGCGAGGGCCTGCTGGACGAGCTGAAGCTGCTGGTCTGCCCGATCCTGGTGGGCAGCGGCAAGCGCCTGTTCGAGGACGGTGGCGCCGAGGTGCCGCTGCGGCTGGTGGACGCCAAGACCTTCAGCACGGGCGTGCAGTCGCTGACCTACACTCCGGCAGGCGGCTGACGACGGCCGACAGGCGCCTCCCCGGCGTGGCACGGCGGACCGTGCCCACGCCGGGGAGGCGCCTCGCGCCGCGACACGACCGAGGGAGGAACGACGATGCGATTCCTGCTGGTGCACAGGCTCGACGAGAGCAAGCCGGACGCCTACTCCCCCAGCCCCGAGGTCGTGGCCGGGGTCGGGCGGATGATGGGAGAGATGACCAAGGCAGGGGTGCTGCTCGCGGCCGAGGGTGTCCTGCCGAGCTCGACGGGTGCGCTGGTCAGGGCCTCCGGAGGGAGGCGCACCGTGACCGACGGACCGTTCACCGAGGCGAAGGAGGTGATCGGCGGGTTCGCGCTGCTGCAGGTGCGGTCGAAGGAGGAGGCGGTCGAATGGGCCGGGCGCTTCGCCGAGGTGATCGGCGACGTCGAGGTGGAGGTCCGTCAGGTGGCCGAACGTCTGGACTTCGGCTGATCCCGTGACCTCCGAGGCGCACGGCGCGATCGACGCCGTCTGGAGGATCGAGTCGGCGAGGCTCATCGCCGGTCTCGCGCGGATCGTGCGCGACATCGGCCTGGCCGAGGAACTCGCGCAGGACGCGCTGGTCGCCGCGCTCGAGCAGTGGCCGGAGTCGGGCGTCCCGCGCAACCCGGGCGCCTGGCTCATGGCCATCGGGAAGCGCCGCGCCATCGATCACCTACGCCGCAACCAGCGGTTGGACCGCAAGCTGGAGGAGCTCGGCCGCGAGCAGGAGAGCGCGGGAGCGCAGGCAGGGCCGGACGTCGACGCGGCCCTCGACGACATCGGGGACGACCTCCTGCGCCTGGTGTTCACGGCCTGCCATCCGGTGCTGTCCACGGAGGCACGCGTGGCGCTCACGCTGCGCGTCCTCGGTGGCCTGACCACCGAGGAGATCGCGCGGGCGTTCCTGGTCACGGAGTCGACCGTCGCCCAGCGCATCGTCCGGGCCAAGCGCACGCTCGCCGCCGCGCGGGTCCCCTTCGAGGTCCCCCAGGGACCCGAGCGCGCCGACCGGCTGTCGTCGGTGCTCGAAGTCATCTACCTGGTGTTCAACGAGGGCTACTCCGCCACCGCCGGCGACGACTGGATGCGGCCGGAGCTGTGTGAGGAGGCGCTGCGGCTCGGCCGCGTCGTGGCCGAGCTCATGCCGAAGGAGCCGGAGGTGCACGGCCTGGTGGCGCTGATGGAGATCCAGGCGTCGCGGTCGGCCGCCCGGACGGGCCCGTCGGGCGAGCCGGTCCTGCTGCTGGACCAGGACCGTGCCCGCTGGAACCACTTGCTCATCCACCGCGGTCTCGCGGCCCTCGAACGTGCCGAGGCGCTCGGCGGCGCGCTCGGCCCGTACGCGCTGCAGGCCGCGATCGCCGCCTGTCACGCGCGAGCAGGGACACCGGAGGAGACGGACTGGGGACGGATCGCGGCGCTCTACGAGGCGCTCGCCCAGCTGGCGCCGTCCCCCGTGGTGGAGCTGAACCGTGCGGTCGCCCTCGCGATGGCGTTCGGCCCGGCGACGGGCCTCGAGCTGGTCGAGGCGCTGGCCTCGGACCCGTCGCTCAAGAGCTACCACCTCCTGCCGAGCGTGCGAGGAGACCTTCTCGCCAAGCTCGGCCGCTACGACGAGGCGCGGGAGCAGTTCGAGCGCGCGGCATCACTCACGCAGAACGAGCGCGAGCGCACCCTGCTCCTGGAGCGCGCCGCCGCCTGCGCGCGGGGGCCGGCCCCGCCGCGGACGCGGTGAGGGACATCGGCGGGAGTCATGGGACCTGCAGGCGGATCGGGTTCGACGTGCCGCCGCCGGGTGCGGGGTTCACCACCTTGATCTCGACCTCCCCCGCCTCGGCCAGATCATCGGCGGTGAGCTTCACCGTGATCTCGGAGGCACTGACGTAGGTCGCGGTCCGGGGAACGGTCACCTGCGGCTCCGTGCCCAGTCGCGTGAGCTCCACCGACGACATTCCGATGAACCCCTGGCCCTGGATCGTCAGCACGGTGTCCGAGGAGCCCTTCGGGATGCTCGGTGGTGTGACGCCGCTGACATGCGGCTGGGGATTGGTGGCCTTGTCCTTGCGCTCCTCGTCACCGGTGGCGTGGAAGGCGGTCTCGAACACCTCGCGCAGCTTGTCGATCGCCTGCTTGGAGAACAGGCCGACCAGGCCCGCCAGCGCCGCGATGCCGTACGGGTTGACCGCCTGCGACGACGTCGCCGACGTCGCCGACATGAAGCTCCCCCTGAGGGCGAAGTAGAAGAGCACGGCCAGCGCGGTACCGATGAAGACCCGTAGCAGGTACCACCACACCCAGCTCCTCATGAGGCGCCGGTTGCCGACATAGGTCGCGAACGAGGTCGCGGCATGCACGAAGCTCCCCAGCGCACTCACGACGACGACCAGCAGCAGCAGCGTCGTGTCAGGCGAGATCGTGAACCCGTTCCCCGCCCCGAACAGCTTCACGACCTGGTCGCCGGCGTTCTCCGCGGTCGCCCGCTCAACCGCCGGCCACAGGCTGACCAGCAGCAGGATCAACCCCAGGCCCGCCAGCGCAAGGACGAGACCGAGGAAGTGGACCCCGAGCGGTCCGACGAGCGCCGGCCGCGCCTGACGAACCTCGGCGTCGTGCCGCCACTGGCGCCAGCGATCGCGCCAGCGCGCCCAACGGCCTGGGGACGAATCCTGGTCAGTCACGTTGCGACCCCCCGGCGCGCATCGGTCCTGTCCGACCTCTCCCTGCCCGGTTGGACGTCGGTTCGAGAGACACGTAACCACGTAAGCCGGTCGGATGGTAGCCAGCGGCACACTCGCCGCGAACATGCCTACGCCGTAGCGGGCCTAAGCCATCGCCGCGGCTGCCCCGGTCGGGCGTTCACCCGGCGAACAACTCCACCAGCACCGGAGCGACGGCCTCCGGGGCGACGTTGTGGGGCTGGCCGTCCAGGGTGCGGCGCCGCGCGCCGGGGAGGGTCTCCGCGACCGCTCGGGCGGCGTTGCTCAGCCAGGGGGTCTGCCCGCCGTCGATCACCAGCGTCGGGACCGTGACCGAGGCGACCCGCTCGGTCGGCAGCGAGAAGTCGCCGGTGAGGGTGGCGTCGTAGACGAGCGTGTGTGCCACCTTCTCCATCGCCGGCCAGCCCGGCGCTGCCCGCATCGGCGCGACGAACTCGGCGGGGAGGCCGACCGCCCTGGTCATGAACAACTCGACCATGTCGCCCCGGCGCCCCGCCGACAGCAGCTCGGTGAGCTGCTGCTTGTAGTCCGCCGGGACGGGCGGGCGGCTGTCGTCGACGACGAACGGCGGCTCCCACAACGCCAGCCTGGTGATCGCGAGCCCGCGCGCGACCGCCTCGAGCCCGAGGATGCCCCCGCCGGACGACCCGTAGAAGAACACCGACCCACCGGCCGTGGCGATGACGGCCTCGAGGTCCTCGAACTCCCGGTCGAGCGCGTACGGCGGCGTGTCGCCGCTGTCGCCTCGGCCCCGGTGGTCGTAGTTGTATACGGTGAAGTGCGGCGCCAGGAGCGTGGCAACCGGGGCGTCCGCCGAGCGGTCGAGCGGACCGCCGCTCAGCACGATCAGCGCCGGTCCCTGGCCGCTCTTGTCGTACGCGATGGTGGTGCCGTCCTTCGAGGTCACGGTCTGCATGGCATCCCTCTGGTGGTGTTCGGACCCGGACCGCACGGTGGCGGGCCATGCGACGCTACCGGTCGAGCCGGCCCCGTCCAAGGCAGGTTGCCGGCAGGTTTCCGGCAGGAATCGCGAACCGCTCGCCCGTTCGCGGACGTGGGGCGCGGTCGGCGTGCGCGGTTAGACTCCTTTCGCTCGTCTGGACGGGATCCAGGCGGCGACCAGCGGGTTCGAGGAAGGGCGTGGCAGTTGACGAGCGATCGCGAGGTGACCGCTGCCGACGCCGACAAGCCAGGGCTGGGGACGCTGCTGAAGGCGTGGCGCAAGCGGGCGCTGCTGACCCAGGAGCAGCTGGCCGACCGCTCCGGGGTGAGCGTGCGCACCGTCCGCAAGCTCGAGGCGGGCCAGGTGCGCCGCCCCCACGGCCAGTCGCTGCAACGGCTGGCCGGCGCGCTGGAGCTGACCGAGCAGGAGCGGGCGGCGCTGAGCACCGCCCAGCAGGCCGCCCCGGCCGTCCGCCGTCTGGCGCCGGCCACGCCGCCATGGCAGCTCCCGATGGACGTGCCCGGCTTCACCGGCCGGGCGGAGCAGCTGGCGCGGCTCGACGCCCTGCTGCCCGACGGCACCGGACGTCGCCGGCCACGGTGGTGATCACCGCGATCGCGGGGACCGCGGGCGTGGGCAAGACCGCCCTGGCGGTCCACTGGGCCCACCAGGTCCGTGAGCGGTTCCCCGACGGGCAGCTGTACGTCAACCTGCACGGCTATGCGCCGGGCACGCCGCTCGGCCCGCTCGCCGCGCTGGCCCAGATGCTCGGTGCCCTGGGCGTCGCGGCCGACGGCGTGCCGCTGCAGCTGGACCAGGCGGCCGGCCTGTACCGCTCGCTGCTCGCGGGCAAGCGGGTGCTGGTGGTGCTGGACAACGCCCGCAGCGCCGCGCAGGTCCGCCCGCTGCTGCCGGGCAGCCCGGGCTGCCTGGTGCTGATCACCAGCCGGGACCGGCTGGACGGTCTGGTCGCCAGCCATGGCGCCGACCGGCTGGCCCTGGACGTGCTCACCCCAGCCGAAGCGGTGAGCCTGCTGGGGCGCATCATGGGCGCGCCACGGGTCGCCGCCGCGGCGGGCACGGACGACCTGCGGGCGCAGTCCGCCGGCCATCGCAGCCTCGCCATGGCCCGGAGCTGCCTGGGCGACTACGCCCAGGCGGCCGACCACCACGGCAGCGCCCTGGAGCTGGCGCGGCAGGCCGGCTGGGCGGACGCCGAGGCCGCCAGCCTCGCCGGCCTCGGCCTCACCTACCGGGACTGGGGCCGGCTGCGGGAGGCCGCCGGCCACCTGACCCAGGCGCTGGCCCGGTACCGGCAGACCGGCTCCAAGCTCGGCGAGGCGGTCACCCTGGTCAACCTCGCCGGCGTCACCCGTGAGCTGGGATGGCCGCAGCGCGCCGCCGGCCACGCCGGCGAGGCCCTGGCCGTGTCCAGGGAGATCGGCTCCCAGGGTGGCGAGATCGCGGCCCTGAGCACGCTCGGCGAGACCGACCGCGACCTGGGGCGGCTCGACGACGCCCGGCGGCACCTCAGCCAGTCGCTGGCGCTGACGCGGGAGCTCGGCGACCGCTACGGCGAGGCCCACGCGCTGTGCGTCCTCGCCATGGTGCACCGCGACGCCGGCCGCCACGCCAAGGCCCTGGAGGCGGCCCGCGCCGGCCTGGCCCTGACCCGCGAGCTCCGCGAGCCGCGCACCCAGGCCGAGGCGCTGACCACCCTGGGCAGCATCCACCTGCGCCGCGGGCGCCCCCAGCAGGCGATCGGACGCTACCGGCAGGCCTTCGACCTGAGCCGCCAGAGCGAGACCCACTACCCCGAGACCGAGGCGCTGCTCGGCCTCGCCGCCGCCCACCACGAGCTTGGCCGGCACTCCCTCGCCGCCGGGTACGCCCAGCAGGCGCTCGCCGTCGCCCGCAAGGCGGGCTACCGGGTCCTGGAGGGCCAGGCCCACGACGCCCTCGCCGCTTCGGCGCAACACCTGGCGTCGAGTCGCGCCTGAACCTGCCGGCCGGTCAGGCCCCGCTCAGATCGAGGCGGCCGCGTCGGTGACGAGCTCGGCGAGGCTCGGGTGGACGTGGGCGATGCGGGTGAGGTCGCGGTAGTCGGCCTCGAGCTGCATGGCGACCGTGACCTGGGCGATCACCTCGCTCGCGCCGACACCGATCATGTGGGCGCCGAGGATCTCGCCGAACTCGGGGTCGACGACCAGCTTGAGCGCGCCGGCCGCCCGGTCCAGGGTGAGCGCCCGCGGGCTGGTGGCGAGGTCGGCGAAGCCGACGGCGGGCTCGATTCCGCGCGCGACCGCCTCGTCCTCGGTGAGGCCGACCGCGGCCAGCTCCGGGTGGGTGTTGACGTTCCTCGGCAGGCGCTCCTCCCGGACCTTGACCGTGCCGCCGAGGGCGTTGGCCGCGGCAGCCTCGCCCTGCGCCCTGGCGCGGTTGGAGAGCCATCGCGGGCCGGTCACGTCGCCGGCCGCCCACATGCCCGGCAGGGCCGTCCGGCAGGTCTCGTCGACCTCGAGGCCGGGCAGGTTGGGCTCGCGCGTGTCCGCCGAGAGGACCGCATGGGGGCCGTCGTCGGGGGCGTCGGTGACGAAGACGACGCCGCGCTCCTCCAGCGTGTGCTGCAGGAACCCGGCCAGGTCGGCGTCCTCGCCGGGCAGGACCCGCCCGCCGGGCGCGACCACGGTGACGTGGCTGCCGGCGGCGGCGAACAGGTCGGCCCATTCCAGCGAGAACCGTGCCGCGCCCATGACCAGCAGGCTGGCCGGCGGCTCGGCCAGGCCCATGACCGTGTCGTTGGACAGCATGCCGGCGGGCGCCGTGGAGCGGGCGCCGGCGGCGACCACCGCCGGGATCCCCTCGTACCCGTCCACCCCTCCGGCCTGGAGCGCCACCGTCCGCTGCTCGACCGTGACCTGGGCGTAGGCGAGCTGGGCCCGGACCCCGGCGGCGACCGCCTCGCTGGCCCGGCTCACCCATGCCTGGACGCGCTCCCAGTCGAGCGTGGCGCCGCCGGCGTCGACGCCGAACGTGCCGGCCCGGCGCAGGTCGTCCAGGGTCGACACGGCCGTGTGGTAGGCCGCCGACGGGATGCAGCCGGCGTGGACGCAGGTGCCGCCGAGGAGGCCCCGCTCGATCAGGACGACCTCGGCACCGGCGCGCCGGCCGGTCAGGGCGGCGGCCACACCGGCCGGCCCGCCGCCCACCACGACCAGGTCAGCCACGGGCCGCCGCCTGCAGCGTCGCGCGGATGTCGACCACCCGCGGGCCGGTCAGGGTCACCACCGCCGTCGCGCCGCCGTCGACGGCCAGCTCCCGTTCGCCGTCGAGCGCGACCATGCGGGCGTCGTCGCCGCCGAACGCGACCGGCTCGTCGAGCTCGAGCAGGCGCCAGCCGCCGACCGGGACGCGGGCCACCACCCCGGGCGCGACGGTGGCCAGCACCTCCGGCCCGTCCCCGAGCTCGACGTAGAGGCCCGCCGGCTCCTCCGGGGCGAGCTGGCGCAGGTGGCCGCCGATCGCCGACAGGCCGACTGACCAGGGCTCCGCCCTGGTCAGGATCAGCGCCCGCACCCGCGCCACGTCCCAGACGGCCCTGGTCCCGACGAAGGGGTCGGTGCAGGCGGCGGCGTCGATGAGCGCGAAGTCGGCCGTGCCGCCGGCCTGGACCTCGACGCGCTTGACCCTCGAGGTCACCCGGTCGGGCTCGACCGTCCCGGTGGCGACCAGGCCGGCCGCGAGCCCCGCCACGGTCCCGTCGACCATCGTCGGGAAGACGTTGTTGGTGCCGGTCGAGATCGCCACCAGGGGCACGTCGCCGCAGGCGGCGGCGACCGCCCGGTTGGTCCCGTCGCCGCCGAGGGTGACGATCGCGCCCACCCCGGCCGCCGCGAGCTGGCGGGCGGCCTCGGTCGAGTCCGACGCCCAGCCGTGCGCCCGCAGGTCGAGCGCGTCCATTGGCAGCGGTGGACGGGCGCCGTCGACCGCGGCGGCCACGATCCCGGCGTTGTCGGCCAGGTACACCACCCTGTCCACCCCGGTGGCGGCCAGGCCGTGCAGCACCCGGCGGACGATCGACGCCTTCTCGTGGTTGGGCACCACCGAGGCGTGGGCGGTGAGCCGGCGGATGTCCCGCCCCGCCGCCGGGTTCGCGATCAGGCCGACCGTGACGGGCATCCGCGCTCCCCGTCCGTCCTACCCGCCGAGCCGCTCGCCGAGCTGCTGCAGGAACCGGGCCGCGGGGGCGCCGTCGACGATGCGGTGGTCGAAGGTGAGCGACAGCCACAGCATGGGCCGGATCTCGACGCGGCCGGAGACCGCCGCCGGCTTGTCGACGATCCGGCCGACACCGAGGATCGCGCACTGTGGCGGGTTCACGATCGGGGTGAAGGCGTCGGCGCCGAAGCTGCCCAGGTTGGAGATCGTGAAGGTGCCGCCCTCGATCTCGTCGAGGGTCAGGGTCCCCGCCTGGGCCTTGGCCGCCAGGTCGACCCGGTCCCGTGCGAGCTCGGCCAGCGGGCGGCGCTCCGCGTCGCGGATGACCGGCACGATCAGCCCGTCGTCGAGAGCGACGGCGATGCCCATGTGGACCGCTGACGGGCTGACGATCCCCTGCTCGGTCAGGGTGGCGTTGAGCAGCGGATAGTCGGTGAGCAGGCGGGCGACGGTCTCGACCAGCAGGTCGGTGTAGGTCAGGCGGATGCCGGTGGCCGCCTCGAACCCGGCGGCGAGCGCGGCCCGCCTGGCGACCAGCCCGCCGGCGTCGACCTCCCGCGAGACGGTGACCTGCGCCATCGTGAGCAGGCTCTCGGTGAGCCGCTCGGCCACCACCTTGCGGATCCCGCTGAACTCCACCACCTGGCCCGCCAGGGCGGGCTCCGCCTCGGGGGCGGGCTGCTCCCCCGCCGCGGCGAACGCCTCCACGTCCTCGGTCATGATCCGCTTGCCCGGGGCGCTCGGCGGCACCAGGGCGATGTCCACGCCGAGCTCCTTGGCCCGGCGCCGGGCGGCCGGCGACGCCGGCGCCTCCTCGCCGCGGCCCGCCGCGGCCGCCGGGGCGGACCTCGCGGGGGCGGCTGCCGCCGCGGCCGGCGCGGCGCCGGCCGCCGGCTGCGCGGCGGCCAGCTCCCCGGCCGGCGGGAAGGTGTCGCCCGCCTCGCCGATGAGGGCGAGCAGGGCGCCGACGGGCAGCTCGGTGCCTGGTGCGGCGACGACCCGGCCGAGCAGGCCCGAGGCCGGGGCGGGCACCACCGCGGTGATCTTCTCGGTGGTGAGCTCGAACAGCTCCTTGCCCTCCTGGACGGCGTCGCCCTCGGCCTTGAGCCACTTGGCGACCACGCCCTTCTTCATCGCCATGCCGAGCTTGGGCATGCGAACCTCGGTGATCATCGGCGGCCTCCCGCTACAGCGTGGCCTGGACCGCCGCGGCGATGCGCTCCGGGGTGGGGATGTAGAAGTCCTCGAGCACGGGCGAGAACGGCACCGGCGTGTGCGGCGCGGTGACCAGCTGCGGCGGCGCGTCCAGGTGGTCGAACGCCTGGGAGGCGGCCAGGGCGGCGATGTCGGTCGCCATCGAGCAGCGCGGGTTGTCCTCGTCGACCACCACGATCCGGCCGGTCTTGCGCACCGAGGCGAGGATCGCCTCGTCGTCGAGCGGGGACAGGGTCCGCGGGTCGATGACCTCCACCTCGACGCCGCCGGCGGCCAGCGTCTCGGCCGCTTCGAGGGCGAGGTGGACCATGCGGCCGATGGCCACCACGGTGGCCCCGTCGCCCTCGCGCTTGACGTCGGCCCGGCCGAGCTCGACGACGTACTCACCCTCGGGCACCTCGCCGCTGGTGTCGTACAGCAGTTTGTGCTCGAGGAACATCACCGGGTCGTCGTCGCGGATCGAGGCGGCGAGCAGCCCCTTGGCGTCCGCCGGGGTCGAGGGCACGACCACCTTGAGGCCCGGCATGTGGACGAAGACCGAGTAGTGGCAGCCGGAGTGCTGGCCGGCGGCCCGGAAGCCCGCCCCGATCATGGCGCGGACCACCATCGGGACCCTGGCCTTGCCGCCGAACATGTACCTGAGCTTGGCGCCCTGGTTGAAGATCTGGTCCATGCAGACGCCGAAGAAGTCGATGAACATCAGCTCGGCGACCGGGCGCAGCCCCGTCGCCGCGGCGCCGACTGCGGCGCCGATGTAGCCGGACTCCGAGATCGGCGTGTCGAGCACGCGCTCGCGGCCGAAGCGCTGGACGAGGCCCTTGGTGACCCCGAGCACCCCGCCCCAGGCGTCCTCCTGCTCGAACCCGGGAACGGTGGCGCCGCCGGCGACGTCCTCGCCCATGAGCACCACGTCGGGGTCGCGCTCCATCTCGACGGCGAGCGCGTCGTTGACGGCCTCCCGGAAGGTCAGCGTGCGGGTGGCGACGGACATGGCGACCCCTCCCCTACCGGTAGGCGACGTAGACGTCGGTGAGCGCGTCCTCGGGTTGGGGCTGGGGGCTGCGCTCGGCGAACGCGATCGCCTCGTCGACCGCGGTCTCGGCGGCCGCGTCGCGCTCCTCGACCTGCTCGGCGGTCAGCAGGCCGCGCTGCTCCGCCTGCTTGGCGAAGAAGGTGAGCGGGTCGTGCTCGCGGTAGGCGGCCGACTGCTCGGGGGTCCGGTAGGTGATCTGGTCGCCCTCGAAGTGGCCGAAGTAGCGCCAGGTCTTCGCCTCGATCAGGCTGGGGCCGTCGCCACGGCGGGCCCTGGCCACCGCCTCCTCCGCCACCTCGTACATGGCGATCACGTCGTAGCCGTCGACCGAGACGCCGGGGATGTTGTAGGAGGCGGCCCGGTCGGCGATGTTGCTCGCCGCGCAGTGGTAGCCGACCGGGGTGGACTCGGCGAAGCCGTTGTTCTCCGCCACGAAGATCACCGGGAGCTTCCAGATCGCCGCCAGGTTCATGCCCTCGTGGGTGGTGCCCTGCTCGGCCGCGCCGTCGCCGAAGAAGCAGGCGCACACCGCGCCGGTGCCCTTGCGCTTGGCCGTCAGCCCGGCCCCGCAGGCCAGCGGCGGGCCGCCCCCGACGATGCCGTTGGCGCCGAGCATGCCGCGGGAGACGTCGGCGATGTGCATCGAGCCGCCCTTGCCCTTGCAGGAGCCGTCGACCCGGCCGAACAGCTCGGCCATCATCGGGCCGAGCTCGACGCCCTTGGCGATGCAGTGGCCGTGCCCGCGGTGGGTCGAGGTGATGAAGTCCCCGTCCTCGAGGTGGGCGCAGACGCCGACGGCGACCGCCTCCTCGCCGGCGTACAGGTGCACGAACCCGGGGATGCGCCCGTCGGCGAACAGCTTCGCCACCCGTTCCTCGAACGCTCGGATGGTCACCATACGGTCGTAGAGCCAGAGGGCCTTGTCCTGGGTGAGCTCCATCGCGTCCTCCCCGAGAGCCTGGACAATCCCGGCGCACGAGAAGCCTACGCTGGCGTTGCGGCCGAGTCACTGGCGCGGTGCGGCCCTTCAGGCGAGCTGCCATGGTCATCCTTCCCATCGTTCCACATCCCCTGGGGCGTAATCGCTGACTCAGGCGTCGTGGTCCTCCTGCCGATCACCAGCCCGAACCGGCGCCGACACGGGGGGCAACGGGTGCGGAGGACGGGCTTGCTCGCAGTCGTCGTGGCCGGCATGCTCGCTGGCCTGGTGCCGGCACCGACGGAGGCCGGAGCCGGCACCGTGCCGACGCCCGGACGGATCCGCGGCCTCCGCACCACGACGCAGGCGATCGTGGTGACCAGCGCCTCCTGGCGCTCCACCCACGCGGTCATGCGCATCTACCAGCGGATCGGAGGCCGCTGGAGGCTGGTCAGGGGGGCCGATGCCCGCCCGCGTCGGCCGCAACGGCTTCTCCGCCCACCGCCGTGAGGGCGACGGCACCACCCCTGCCGGTGTCTACGGCTTCGTCTACGGCTTCGGCAGCCGCCCCGACCCTGGCGTGCACGGTCTTGGCTGGCGGCGGCTCGGGCGCGGCTCCTGCTGGTCGGGCCGGCGGGCCGACTACAACCGCTGGGTCGCAGGGCGGCGCTGCACCCGGCGTGACGAGAACCTGTGGAAGTCCAGGCGGGTGGCCTATCGGTACGCCGCGGTCATCGACTTCAACTACCCCAGGCCCGTCTACGGGCGTGGCAGCGGCATCTTCCTCCACCAGCAGACCGGCGGACCGACCGCCGGGTGCGTGTCGCTCCGCGCCGCCGACCTGGTCGCCGTGCTCCGCTGGATGCGCCCTGGCGCCCGCATCGTGATGGGCCCTGCCGGCTACGTCGCCAGGCTGTAGGTCTCGAACATCCTGGGCAAGCTTGCGGTCACCAACCGGGTCGAGGCCGCCGCCGTCGCCCACCGCCTCGGCCTGCTCGACGGCCCGGTCACCTAGCCGCGCCGACGTGGCGCGGCGCGGTCTGGCGCCGGACGCGGAAGGTCAGGTGGGCTGTCCGTCTGGGACCCGCACGACCACTCGGGCGTGCTGTCAGGGGAGGGGCTGCTGCCTCCCCGCACGCCACCAGACGGCCCCGGCCTTGACAGCAGCGTTCGTGCCATTTAGAAGCTTTGATGGCGTTGTGGTTGGAATGCCGACGAGCTGAAGGAGCGGCCTGGGTGGAGTCGCAGCAGTCCTCGTTGCGCCAGTGGGACAAGGAGCTGTGCGAACGCCTCGTGGCCGGTGACGAGGACGCGCTCGGTGAGTTGTACGACCAGTTCTCCGCCATGGTGTACGGGCTGGCGGCCCGGGTGACCCGCGACTGGTCGGCGGCCGAGGACATCACCCAGGACGTGTTCGTGCGGGTGTGGGAGCACCCCGAGGCGTTCGACGCCACGCGCGGCAGCCTGCGTGCCTGGCTCGGCACGATCACCCACCGCCGGGCGGTCGACTGGGTGCGGCGCTCCGAGGTCCGCCAGCGCTACTCCAGCGACGCCGTGCCGCAGCGGCCGGAGACGCCGGTGCCGAACCCGGAGGAGATGGCGGTCGCTGGCGCGGTGGCCAAGTCCGTCCAGGCGGCGGTGGACGCCCTGCCCGCGCAGCAGCGCGAGGCCATCCTGCTGGCCTATTTCGACGGCAAGACGTACCGGCAGGTCGCCGAGACGCTCGGCACCCCTGAGGGGACGGCCAAGTCTCGCCTGTGGATGGGGCTGCGCCGTCTGGCCGAGCGCCTGGAGGCTGAAGGGGTGGTGGAGTCATGAGCGACGCCCACGCCGCGGTCAGCGAGCTGCTCGGCGCCTGGGCGCTCGACGCCTGCTCGGTGGAGGAGGTCGCAACCGTCGAGGCCCACCTGGCCGGCTGCCCCACCTGCGCCGCCGACGCCGACCGCCTGGGCCGCGTCGCCACCGGCCTGGGCGCCACGGTGGCGACCGCGCCGCCGCAGCGGCTCCGCGGCGCCGTCCTGGCCGCCGCCGTGGCGCGCCGCCCGGCGGTGGCCCGCCGCGAGGCGACCGATGAGGAGGTCGGCGTCGAGTACGCGGGCTGGGTGGACCGCTTCGACAGCGTGCTCGCGAGCCTGACCCCGGAGCAGTGGCGCCAGCGGGTGGTGCACGACTGGTCGGCGCAGGACCTGGTCGCCCACCTGACCGCCTCGGACGAGCTGCTGGTGGCCCAGCTCGCCGCCGCGGGGCCGGCCGTGCCCGAGGATGCCGCCGACCTCGACGGCATGCTGCTGGCGCGCCGCACCGCCGCGGCCATCGACGAGCAGCGTGGCCGGCCCCCCGAGCACACCCGGGCCGCGTGGCGCGCCCAGGCCGACCGCCTGGTGGACGTCGCCACCCGGCCCGCCGTCCTCGACCGGCAGGTGCTCCTGGCCGACCCGCGCCTGCCCCGCCAGCCGCTACGGATCGCCCTCGCGCAGCGCCTGTTCGAGACCTGGATCCACACCGACGACGTCCGCACGAGCATGGGCGCGCCGCCCGCCCCGCCCGACGCGGGTCAGCTCGCCCTGATCGTTGCGTTCGGCGTGCGCGTGCTGCCCACCGCCCTGCGGCTGCTCGGCGACGGCGAGCCACGAGGCAGCGCCCGCCTGGTGCTCTCCGGCCCCGCTGGTGGCGACTGGACCCTGCCGCCGAGCCCCGCCGGCCCGGCGCGACCGCCCGACGTCACCGTCACGATGGACGCCGTCGAGTTCTGCTACCTGCTCGGCAACCGGCGCGACCCAGCCTCGGTGCCGCACAGCGTCGAGGGCGACCCCGAGCTCGCCGCCGCCCTGCTGCGCGCGATCGCCGCGGTCGGCTGCGACTGGCGCCGCGCCTGACCGGGTCCCGCGCGGTCACGTCGATGCCGCGGCAGCGGACTGGGGAGCCAACGACATGGAGCAGTTGTCCGGCCTCGACGGGGCCTTCCTCGCGATGGAGACGGCGACGGTCTCTGGGCACGTGGGCAGCATCTGCGTGCTCGACCCGTCGACCTCGCCGGAGCCGTTCACCTTCGAGCGCTTCACCCGCGTGGTCGAGTCGCGGCTGCCGCTGGTGCCGCCGTTCCGGCGCCGCCTCGTCGGGGTGCCGCTCGGGCTCGACCAGCCGTACTGGATCGAGGACCCCGACTTCGACATCGAGTTCCACGTCCGCGAGCTGGCACTGCCGGCTCCCGGCAGCGACGAGCAGCTCGCCGAGCAGGTCGCCCGGCTGCACGCGCGGCCGCTGGACCGCAGCCGGCCGCTGTGGGAGGTCTACCTGATCTGGGGGCTGCGGGGCGACCGGGTGGCGGTCTACAGCAAGGTCCACCATGCGGCGATCGACGGCATCTCCGGCAACGACCTCCTCGCCGGCATCCTCGACCTCTCGCCCGAGGGACGCCCTCAGCTCGCAATCCCGCCGGCGGCCCCGCCGGAGCGGCCACCGAATCCCGTGGGGCTGCTCGCCCGCAGCGCGGTCTCGTTCGCCGGGAACCCGCTGCGCGCCGCGCGGCTCGCCGCCGGGCTGCTGCGGTCGGTGCCGGCGCTGGCGACGAACCCGGCGCGGCCACGGCTGCCGGTGGTCGACCGGATCCTGCGGCCCGACGGGGACGCGGTGCTGTCGCAGCCCGGCCTGCGCGCGCCACACCTGCCGTTCAACCGGCCGATCACGCAGCACCGGCGCTACGGCTTCACCGACGTGCCGCTGCCGGAGGTCAAGCGCGTCAAGAACGCGGCCGGCACCACCGTCAACGACGTCGTCATGGCGCTGTGCGCCGGGGCGCTGCGCCGCTGGCTCGCCGACCACGACGCGCTGCCGGACGTCCCCCTGATCGCGGCGGTGCCGGTCTCGGTGCGCACCGAGGAGCAGAAGGGCACGCACGGCAACCGCGTCTCGACCATCCTGGCGCTGCTCCCGACGCACCTGCCTGATCCCGGGAGTCGGCTGCGCGCGGTCCACGAGGCGATGCGCGCCGCCAAGGAGCAGCACAACGCGCTCCCCGCGAGCCTGCTCTCGGACGTCACCCAGTTCGCCATGCCGGCGCTGGCGGGGCAGGCCGCCCGGGTGGCCGCGCGGCTGCGGCTGGTCGAGCGGGTGAACCCGTTCAACCTGATCATCTCCAACGTGCCCGGGCCGCGCGTCCCGCTGTACTACGCCGGGGCACGGCTGGTCGCCTACTACCCGCTGTCGGCCATCAGCAACGGCCAGGGCCTCAACATCACCGTGATGAGCTACCTGGACAAGCTGTACTTCGGGCTCACCGCCTGCCGGGAGCTGGTCCCGGACGTCGACCGGCTCGCCACCTATCTGCGGGAGGAGCTGTCGGCGCTGAGCGACACCCTGCCGCACGCACGCCGTCCTCAGGCCGCGTCGAAGCCGCGGTCCCGGACGCGCCGGAGCGGCGGCACGGCGGGAGGTCAGGCGAGCCGGTAGTCGGTGAGGTGGCCTTGCTCGGAGACCTCCGCGTGCGCGTGCACGTCGATGGCCAGCAGCTCGGAAAGGTCCATGGAGCGCGCTCACCTCAATCTGCCGGACTCTGCCTGACTCGCCCCTTGACCAGGCCAAGAGGCAGACCGAGAGTCTGGCAGACCGCGTTCCACGACATCTATCGGGGGGCAGCATGTTCATTCAGGTCATCCAGGGCCGAGTGGTCGACCCGGACGGCATCCGGCGGGCGATGGACCGTTGGCTGGCCGAGCTCCAGCCCGGCGCCGACGGCTGGCTGGGCTCCACCGCCGGGGTCACCGACGACGGCCGCTTCATCTCCGTGGTCCGCTTCGACTCCGAGGAGCTGGCCCGTCGCAACAGCGACCGTTCCGAGCAGGGCGCCTGGTGGAGCGAGATGTCCGAGCACCTGGCGGAGGCCGTCTTCCACGACTCGGCCCGCGTGCACCTCTACCAGGGCGGCGGGTCCGACGGCGCTGGCTTCGTCCAGATCATCCAGGGCCACACCGACGACATGGACCAGCTGGCCGCCCTCGGCCGCGCCCAGGAGCAGGTGCTCGCCCGGCAGGCTCCGCACATCCTCGGCATGACCGTCGCCGAGCACGCCGACCGGCCAGGCGACTTCACCCAGGCGGTGTACTTCACCTCCGAGGAGGAGGCGCGCCGCTTCGAGCGGGAGCACCCGGCCGACACGGACCCGTCCTTCGCCGAGATCTTCGGTCTCATGAGCGAGCTGCGCTACTACGACCTGCGCAGCCCGTGGCTGGACAGCCCGGACATGTAGCCATCCCGGGCTGTTTGCCACCTGCCGGCCGGGGTAGCCGCGGGCGGCGTCGTCATCGAAAGGGCGTGAACATGCTCACCGTCACCCCAATGGCAGCCAGCGCCATCAACGCGATCGTGTCGTCGTCACCCGTGCCGGAGGGCGGTCTCAAGATCTCGGGCGGGCCAACGGACGACTCGCAGGGGACCTTCCAGCTGTCGATCGCCCACGCTCCCGACGACACGGACAGCGTGGTCGAGGAGCAGGGCAGCCGGGTGTTCGTGGAGGAGACGGCCGCTCCCTTCCTGGAGGACGCGGTGCTGGACGCCCAGGTCGACGAGGGACAGGTCCGCTTCAGCCTGCGGGAGGCGCCGGACCAGCCGTAACGCGCTGACAGCCGCGACTTCCAGTCGGCGGGCCCGAGGGCCCGCCGACTGGGAGTCAGGAGCGGTCGAGCCCCGCGATCCGCGCTCGAGGTGGTTGAGCTGCGTCTGCTGGCCGACCCAGAAGCTGCCGATGCAGAGGAGACGCTCAGCTCGGCGGTGGTGGCACAAGACCGAGCTGCATCATCACCGCGCTCGCGTCGAAGATCCCGTAGTGCTCCTCGAAGCGGAGGTCGTCGCCGACGGTCAGCACGTCGATCGACTCGGCGACGATCGGCTTCCCGGTGGGCGGGGCCCCCATCATCGCCCCGAAGCCCGTGCCGCTGTCGGTGCCGCGCATGCGCGTGTGCACCGCCACCTTCCTGCCGGACACGACGGTGCGCAGGATCTCGGCCCGCATGTCGGGAACCGTCGCGAGCAGCATCCGGAAGTCCTCGAGCGCGCCCGCCTTGGTCGGCGGGCTGCCGGGGTTGAAGGGGCTGCGATCGACGAAGCCGTCGGCGAGCATCTCGGCGCAGGCGTCGAGGTCGTGCTCGTTGAAGACCTTCGCGTTGAAGCGCTCGACCAGGTCTCTGATCTCGTCCGCTGTCGGCATCCTCACTCGCCCCCCATCGCAGGCATCGCGCCGAGCTGCATCATCAGCTTCGGGACGTCCATCTGCGCCCAGGTCTCGACCACCTTGCCGTCTGGCCCGTGACGGGAGATCTGGATCCAGTCGGTGTCGATGGCGTGACCGTTGGCGGGGATGCCGAACCAGGGAAGGCCTCCGTGGTTCGTCCCGGTCATGCGCACGTGGACCACGACGTAGTCGCCCTCGCCGAAGATGTCGAGGATCTCGGTGCGCTTGTCGGGGAAGGCCTGCTGCGTGTTCCTGTCCGTCATCTTCGCGCCTTCCAGGCCGGGAGGGGCCTGGTCCGATCCTGGCGTGTGCGCCGCGAGATCCGCGGCGATCAGGTCGTCGAGCGCTGCATAGTCCTTGCGGTTGTACGCCTCCTCGATGCGGCGCACCACCTCGACGTTGTCCATGCTTGTCCCCCTCTGGAAGCTCGCGTGGATCGCGAACCTTACGACGTTGTTCGGACGCGGGGCAAGCATCCCGGGAGTGGCTCAGCTGGGCGGCGGCTGGCCGCCCGGCGGCTTGGCCGCGGTGACGACGTTGTAGCGCCACACGCGGTGGCGGTAGGCCTCCACCGCCGCCGTCGCGTTGAACGCCAGCCGCTGCATCCGCAGCAGCCTGCTGAGCTGGTAGGGCGCCCAGCCGAGCCGGGCGAGCCGCCGCAGCATCGGCAGCATCCGCTCGGTGACGTCTTCGACGGTCACGTCCTCGAAGCCGGCCGCGTGCAGCAGCGCCGGGAAGCTGCCGTGGACGAAGGTGGGCAGGCTGTGCATGGCGGCGTCCCGGTTGATGGTGTCGAACACCTCACGCTGCCTGGCGGTGAGCTGCTGGCGTGGCGCCAGCGAGTACTCGAACAGCGCCAGCCGGCCGCCCGGCTTGAGCACGCGGTGGAACTGCGCCAGGGCGGCCCCGCTGTCGGGCGCGTGGACCAGCGCCTCCATCGTGTAGACCCCGTCGAAGTGCCGTTCGGGGAAGCCGAGCGCCGAGTAGTCCATGACCTGGAAGCGGACCAGGTCGAGCGCCCGGCGCCGCGCCTTCCTGGTGGCGCGGCGGACGCTCTGGGGCTGCAGGTCGATGCCTTCGACGCGCAGCCCGAGCGTCGTCGCCAGGTGGAGGGCGACACCGCCCTCCCCGCAGCCTGCGTCCAGCACCAGCGCGCCGGCCGGCAGCCCGAGCGCCTGCCCGAGCCGGTCCGCCATCAGCCGGACGGCCGTCGCCATCGGTATCCGCTCGGACCCCGGCGGGTAGTAGCCGAAGTGCTTGCTGCCGTCGAGCAGCAGCGCGTAGCCCCAGCGCGACTCCCGTCGCTGGAAGTACTCGATCACCTGCTGCTGCGGGCGGGAGCCTGGCTCGGGCATGGCGTCCTCCGGGTCGACGCGACGTCTACCACGCCAGCCGGACGCCGAGCGGCGGTGGCCGGATCAGTCGCGTCGGGCGGGGGGCCGGGCGTTGCGCCGGGGCGGCAGGAACGTGGCGGTGCGGACCGCGCCAGCCGTCAGCTCCAGCAGCCACACCGAGCCCTTCGGCCACGCCACCCGGCCGCCGATCGGCGCTCCGTCGCGGCGCAAGCGGTCGAGCAGCACCCCGATCAGCTCCCCGTGCGTGCACCACACCACCTCGTCGTGCTCGCTCCCGTACAGCCGGGCGAGGACGTCGCCGGTGTCGGCGCCGACCTCGAGGAGGTGGTCGAGCCGGATGGGCAGCCGTCGCGCGGCCGCGAGCGGCCGGACGGTCTGGGAGCAGCGCACCGCGGGGCTGGACACGATCGTCCCGATCGGATAGCCGCGCAGGAGGGTGACGAGCCCGTCGGCCTCGCGCCGGCCGGTCGCCGACAGCGGCCGGTCGCGGTCGTTCTCCCGCCAGGCCCGCTTGTCGCCGGCGTGCCCGTGCCGGACCAGGTACAGCACCCACGCTCCTTCTCGTTCGGCGGGCGCGAACCCGATTGGTACCCGGCCCGGCTGAACAGGTGGTGACATCTGGGCGACCGGCAGCTTGGCATCCGGCCTCGATCACGCTCCGGCCGGCCGACCGGCCGGTCGCCTCCGAGCGGCCGACGAGCCCAGGCACAGCGCACGCGACATTCTGCCGGGTGGCCGGCGTACGCTGCTGGCCACCTCACACAGGAGCACGGGCATCCGAAGGGCGGGCACATGGGCCTCACGGCTGCAGGCTCGGCTACTCGTAGATGTCGTGCAATTGCATCTCGAGGACGGCGAGGAACTCGGCGAACTGGCGGTCGCGGTCATCGTCGCTGGGCGTGCGGGACAGCTCGAGACGCAGCTCGTCGGCCACCTTGGCCAGCCGCACGGCCAGCCTGACGGCCCGGTCACCGTCGAGCCGCGCGAAGTGCAGGCCGTCGAGAGCGATGGCCTGCCGTACGGCGTAGCGATCGCCCTCGTCCTCGAGCTCGGAGGCGAGCCGCTCGAGGAGCGTGCGGAACGCCCATCGAGCGACGATCTTCGGCTCGTTGTGAGGCACGACGATGACAGCCATCAGAACCCGATCCTCACGATCCTGGCCTGTTGCTTCGCAGGCAGCCTGTCGATATGGGCGCGCACGGCGGCGACCTGTTCGGGGGTGAATTGTGTCAGGTCGATGACCGTGTAGTGGTTCGACTTCAGCAGGTGAACGTCGATCGAGTCCAGGAACGTCTGCTCGTCCCAGAACTGCGAGGCCTGAGGACGTCCGACCGCGTCATAGGACCTGCCGAGGTCGTCGATGTACTCGGCACCGACGTGCGGGCTCTCCTTGAAGGTCCGTCCGGCGAAGTCGGGGTGCTGCATCAACCGACCAGCGGTTGCCTGCTCAGCCGCGTCGAGCCGGGTCGCATCCGGAATGGCCTTCGCGTTGATCCACTCGCTGGCTGCCAGGCGGCGCGCCGTGTCCAGCCGTCCGCGGATGGTGCGGGCGACGCCGGGGAGCTCGCGGCGGGCGGCGGTGATCGTCGCCTCGACCGGGCGCAGCACCTTGGCGACGAGCGGGGTCCTGGCGAGGGCGGGGAGGGCACGGGCCGCGGGGCGGAGGAGGGCCTTGCCGGCGCGGGTGAGGGCGGCGCCCGGGATGACGGTCAGGGTGAAGTCGAGCCCGAGGGACGCCCACGAGCCCTCGCCGGTGGACAGCTTCAGCAGGA
>WNFV01000943.1_pt1 | contig 39888 bp, 36 predicted proteins | sample 5400101 | NCBI WGS metagenome assembly WNFV01 (sample SAMN13153361, study PRJNA577476) | soil metagenome | isolation source: 115 cm soil or saprolite under grassland replicate 1 | place: USA:California | collected 2016-06-15 | reverse complement strand
GAAGCAACTGAGCGTCCTGCGAGTGAGCGGCGAAAGCGAATTCGATGCGGCCTTTGCGACGCTCGTGCAACAGCGGGCCGGCGCCCTGGTCGTTGCCGCCGATACGCTCTTTACCCACTGGCGCGATCGACTCGTGGCGCTCTCCGCACGTCATGCGATTCCCGCGATCTACTTCCAGCGCGAGTTCACCGCAGCCGGCGGCCTCATGAGTTACGGCAACAGCCTGACCGATGCGTATCGCCTGGCCGGCGTCTACACGGCCCGGTTGCTCAAGGGCGCCAAACCCGCCGACCTGCCGGTTCAGCAGCCGACGAAGTTTGAGCTGGTCATCAATCTCAAGACCGCCAAGGCGCTCGGCCTCGATATTCCGCCGAAGCTGCTCGCGATTTCCGACGAGGTGATCGAATGAGGCGACGGAAGTTCATATCGCTGCTCGGTGGCGCGGCGGCGTGGCCGCTCGCCGCGCGCGCGCAGGGGCGTGCGATGCCGGTGATTGGATTCCTCCACGGCGCATCGGCCGACGGCGCTGCGCCCCAGGTAACCGCGTTCCATCAAGGGCTGAATCAAACGGGCTATGTCGAAGGACGGAACGTAACGATCGAATATCGTTGGGCGGAAGGTCACTACGATCGCCTGCCAGCGCTTGCCGCCGATCTCGTTGGCTATCGGCTCTCGGTCATTGCCGCAACCGGGGGCATTGCTTCGGTACTTGCCGCTAAGGCGGTGACTAAAGAGATTCCGATCGTATTCTTAACGGGAGATGACCCGGTCAAGTGTGGTCTCGTTGCGAGCCTCAATAGACCGGGTGGCAACCTGACGGGTGTGAGTTTTCTTTCCCCCGCCTTGGAGGCGAAGCGCGTGGAATTGCTTCGCGAATTGGTCCCCACCGCCACCACCATTGCCGTGCTCGTGAACCCGAACTCTCCTGGCGCCGAAGCGCGGCTGAGAGATGTTCGCGAGGCAGCCGGCCTGCTTGGGCAGCAATTCAGCGTCGTTAACGCCGGCAGCGAAGGCGATTTCGAAGTGGCCTTTGCGGGCCTTGTGCAGCAGCGGGCCGGCGCACTCATCGTCGTTTCCGATCCGCTTTTCAACAGCCGCCGCGATCAACTCGCTGCCCTGGCGGCACGCCGCGCGATTCCCGCTATTTATTTCGATCGCGAGTTCCCGGTGGCCGGCGGCCTGATGAGCTACGGTGCCAACCTTATCGAATCATATCGTCAGGCTGGCGTGTACACTGGCCAGATACTCAAGGGCGCCAAACCCACCGACCTGCCGGTGGTGCAGCCGACCAAGTTCGAACTCGTCATCAATCTCAAGACCGCGAAGGCGCTCGGCCTCGAAATCCCGGCGAAACTGCTCGCGCTCGCCGACGAGGTGATCGAATGAGGCGGCGCGAATTCATCACCCTTCTCGCCGGCGCGACCGTGTGGCCGCTTGCTGCGCGCGCACAGCAGCCTGAGCAAATGCGCCGCATCGGCGTGCTCGAAAGCCTGGCCGCCGACGATCCAGAATCACAGCCCCGCCGCGCGGCGTTCGAACAAGGATTGCAGCAATTGGGCTGGACCGTCGGCCGCAGCGCGCAGATCGACTACCGATGGGCCGGACGTAATGCCGACGATGTTCGCAAATATGCGACGGAATTGGTCGCGCTCGCGCCGGATGTTATCTTCGCAACCAACAGTCTGGTCGTATCTGCATTGCAACAGGCAACCCGCACCACGCCAATCGTGTTCGCGGCTGTCATCGACCCGGTCGGCGCTGGCTTGGTCGCGAGCTTGGCGCGGCCCGGCGGAAACGCCACCGGGTTCACCATCTTCGAATACGGTATGGGCGGGAAATGGCTGGAGCTGCTGAAAGACATCGCACCCCGCACGACGCGGGCAGCAGTCATTCGCGATCCCACCAACATCGCGGCGGTTGGCCAATTAGGCGCAATTCAGGTGGTCGCACCGTCATTTGGGGTGGAGTTGCGCTTGGTCGACGTGCGTGACGCTCCTGAGATCGAGCCCGCCATTGCGGCCTTCGCGCGCGAGCCGAATGGCGCCCTGATGGTCTTGACGAGCCCGTTCGCGACACTTCATCGCGAGTTGATTGTCGGGCTAGCTGCCCGCCTTCGTCTGCCCGCGATCTTTCCCTACCGATTCTTCGTCAAGGACGGCGGCCTGATCTCGTATGGGCCCGATTTGGTCGACCAGTATCGTCGCGCCGCCGGCTACGTCGACCGCATCCTTAGGGGCGAGAAGCCGGCCGACCTGCCGGTGCAGGCGCCGACCAAGTATGATCTGGTCATCAACCTCAAGACGGCCAAGGCGCTCCGCCTCGAAGTTCCGCCGATGCTGCTCGCGCGCGCCGACGAGGTGATCGAATGAGACGGCGCGAGTTCATCACGCTGCTCGGCGGCGCGGCGGTTGCTTGGCCGCTTGCCGCCCACGCGCAGCAGCCGGCGATGCCGGTGATTGGTTTCCTCAACAGCGCATCGCTCGACACCTACTCGCGCCACCTGCGTGCATTCCGCCAGGGTCTCAAAGACACCGGCTATGTCGAGGGCGAGAACGTGGCCATCGAATACCGCTGGGCCGAGGGTCAGTTTGATCGGCTGCCAGCTCTGGCCGGTGAATTGGTTCGCCGCCAAGTTGCCGCGATCGCCGCGACTGGAGGTGCGCATTCGGCGTTGGCGGCCAAGGCGGCAACCACGACGACCCCCATTGTCTTCGCCGTCGGCGAGGACCCGGTCAGGCTTGGCCTTGTCGCCAGCCTCGCCCGGCCGGGCGGCAACGTGACGGGCATCAATTTTTTCATTTATGAATTGGCGGCGAAGCGGCTGGCACTCCAGCGTGAGCTCGTGCCCGCGGCCACTCGCGTGGCCGTGCTCGTCAATCCGGCCAACGCTGCCCATACGGAGACCACGTTGAGAGACGTGGAAGCGGCTGCTCGCGTCATCGGACTGCAAATCCAAATCGTCAACGCAAGCACTAACCGCGAGATCGACGCGGCTTTCGCAGCCCTTGTGCGCGAGCGGGTCGACGCCCTCTTCGTCTTCCCCGATCCCTTCTTCATCAGCCGGCGCTTCCAAATTGTCCAACTGGCAACGCGCCACGCGGTCCCCGCGACATATCCGGTGCGCGATTTTGTCGAACCCGGCGGGCTGATGAGCTACGGAACCGACACTGTGGATGCATGGCGTCAGACCGGCGTCTATACCGGCCGCATCCTCAAGGGTGCCAAGCCGGCGGACCTGCCGGTCGTGCAGTCGACCAAGTTCGAGCTGGTCATCAACCACCAGACCGCCCGGATGCTCGGCCTCAGCGTGCCGCCGTCCCTGCTCGCCACCGCCGACGAGGTGATCGAATGAAGCGGCGCGCGTTCATATCGCTCATCGGCGGCGCGGCGGCGGCTTGGCCGCTCGGCGCGCGCGCGCAGCAGCCGGAACGGATGCGGCGGATCGGAATCCTCATGTCAATTGCGGATGACGCCGACAGCCGCATCGGAACCCTCCGGCGTGCACTTCAACAGGCCGGATGGGCAGCAGGCCGCAATCTCCGCATCGACGAGCGCTGGGGCGCGGGCGATCCCGACCGCATCCGGGTATACGCGGCGGAATTGGTGGGACTGAAGCCGGACGTGATGCTGGTCAACGATCCACGGGCGCTGGCAGCCGTGCAGGAGGTTACGCGCAGCATCCCGATCGTGTTCGTCGCGACCGCCGATCCGGTCGGCCTTGGCCTGATCGAGAGCATGGCGCGGCCGGGCGGTAACATCACGGGTTTCACCATTTACGAGGACTCGATTGTCGGTAAGCTGCTGGAGGCGCTTACGGAAATTGCGCCACGCGTGAGCCGCGTCCCGCTCATCCATCACCCTGACAATGTCAGCTCGAGAGGCTTTCAGCGTTCACTCGAAACTGCGGCATCGACGCGCGCCGTACGCCCGGTCGTGCTCCCCGTTCGTGACCGCGCCGAAATCGAGCGTGCGATCGGGGAGTTCGCGGCTGAGCCCGATGGCGGCCTCGTGATCCCGCCTGACGTGACCACCGTCGTGCATCGCGAGTTGATCATCGCGCTTGCGGACCGGCATCGCCTGCCGGCGGTTTACGGAATCCGGTTGTTCGTCACCGGCGGCGGGCTGATGTCGTACGGAGTCGATATTCCCGACCTGTATCGGCGCGCGGCCTCCTACGTCGATCGTATCCTCCGTGGCGAAAAGCCGGGCGAGCTGCCGGTGCAAGCGCCGAACAAGTTCGAGCTCGTGGTCAACCTCAAGACCGCCAGGGCGCTCGGCCTCACCGTGCCCGCGACGGTCCTCTTGCGCGCCGACGAGGTGATCGAATGAAACGGCGCGCGTTCATCACGCTGCTCGGCGGCGCGGCGGCGTCTTTGGTTTCTTGGCCGCTCGCCGCCCGCGCGCAGCAGCCCGGGCCGATGCGGCGGATCGGCGTGCTCATCGGGGTTGCAGAGAGCGACGCGGAAACGAAGGCCTGGTTTGCCACCTTTCGCAAACGGCTCGATGAGCTGGGTTGGCGCGTGGGCAGCAACCTGCAAATCGACGAGCGCTGGACCGCGGGCGACCCCGAACGAAATCGGATTTTTGCCGCCGAGCTGGTGGCGATGAAGCCTGACGTGGTCTTTGCCTTCAGCTCGGTGGTGGTGGCCGCCCTGCAGCGCGAGAGCCGCTGCCGATCGTGTTCACGGCGATCTCCGATCCGGTGGGAAGCGGCTTCGTGCAGAGCTTGGCACGCCCGGGCGGAAATGCCACCGGCTTCACCAATTTCGTGCCGACGATGGCGGGGAAATGGCTGGAGGTGCTCAAGGAGATCGCGCCGCAGGTCGAGCGCGCCGTCCTTCTCTTCAATCCGCAAACCGCCCCTTACGTGGCGGAATATTACCAGCGTCCGTTCGAGGCCGCGGCCCCGTCATTCGGCGTCAAGGCGATCGCGGCGATCGTTCACCAGACGGCCGAGATCGAAGCCGCAATCGCCGATTTGGCCCGCGCCCCGGGCGGCGGCTTGGTCGTGCCGCCGGACAATTTCTCATATGTCCACCGCGGGCTGATCTTCGCGCTGGCGGCTCGGCACCGCCTGCCCGCAGTCTACCCGTTCCGGTTCATGGCGCGAGAGGGCGGTTTGGTGTCCTATGGAGTCGATCTGGGCGAGACCTTTCCGCGCGCGGCCGAATACGTCGATCGTATACTGAAAGGTGCCAAGCCGGCCGATCTTCCCGTGCAAGCGCCGACCAAGTTCGAGCTGGCCATCAACCTCAAGACCGCCAGGGTGCTCGGCCTCGACGTGCCGCCGACCTTGCTCGCCCGTGCCGACGAGGTGATCGAATGAGGCGCCGCGAATTCATCGCCGCTCTCGGCGGCGCGGCGGTCGCGCCATTGATTCTTCGGCCGCTCGCCGCGCGCGCACAGCAACCGGCGAAGGTGCCGACCATCGGTTTCCTGGGCGTGAATACGGCTTCGGCTCAGAGCAAGTGGACCGCCGTTTTTGTGCAGCGGCTTCGCGAGCTCGGCTGGACCGAGGGTCGCAATGTTGCGATCGAGTACCGCTGGGCGGAGGGACGCAGCGAGCGCGCCGCCGAGATTGCGGCCGAGCTTGTCCGGCTCAAGGTCGATGTCATTGTCACATCTGGAACCGCACCGGTCGTCGCGGCAAAGCAGGCGACAGCGGTCATCCCGATCGTCTTCGCTTTGGTTGGAGACCCGGTCGGCACCGGGCTCGTCGCGAATCTGGCGCGACCGGGCGGCAATCTGGGGCGAGCTAAGGCAATTCGTTCCGAACCTCTTGGCAAAAGAGCGGCTGTCGCAGCCCCGCGCTTTCGTCCTGCGGGACGCAGTACTGGTATGGAAAACCGCTGCCGCCGCCTTCTCCCGTTCGAAGTTGCGCGAATGAGGAAGTGGCGGCCAAGACTGCGAGCGCACCGGCCAGCCCGATGGCTCCCAGATATCTCGTCACTGATGTTTTCATGGCCACACCTCGATTTGCTTACCAGCGCCTCGGCGCCCTGGCGGACGAGCCGAATGACTCGACCGCTTCCAGTCCGGAAGGTGTGCCCGGCCGTGGTGTTTGATAGTGAGGTAGTTCACAGAGGAAAAAAATTCCGACGCCTGACGGTTTCTGGAATGCTAATGACCGCTGCCTTCCTAAACCGCTGATATCATAGTGATTTATGGATTATCGGCGCACCCGCGCGCAGCCCAAACGGCTTCCGCGGTCGTCCGCTACCGTCCGCGGCTTTGTTCGGATCGAAAAATCCCGTCGTCAGCCGACGCGGATGACCACCTTGCCGAAATGCTGCGCCGATTGCAGGTGCCGATAGGCCGCCGGCGCCTCGTCGAACGGGAAGACCTTGTCGATGATCGGCCTGAGCCCGCTCGCCGTAATGGCCCGGTTCATGGCCTCGAACATCTGCGTGGAGCCGACCGATATGCCCTGCAGATTTGCGCGGCGCGCGAAGATCAGCATCGGGTTGATCTCGGCGGCGCCGGCGAGCACGCCGATCAACGTGATCTTGCCGCCGACCCGAATGGCACGCAGCGACCGCGCCAAGGTCCCGGGCCCGCCGACCTCGACGACGTGGTCGACGCCGGCGCCGCTCAGCTCGACGACGGCCTTTTCCCATTCGGGAACGGCCTTGTAGTTGACGCCGTGCGCGGCGCCGAGTTGCTTGGCGCGGGCGAGCTTCTGGTCGCTCGACGAGGTGACGATCACCTGCGCGCCCATGAGCCGCGCGAATTGCAACGCGAAGATCGAGACGCCGCCGGTGCCCTGCACCAGCACGGTCTGGCCGGCGACGATGCGGGCGTGCTCGACGAGCGCGTGCCACGCCGTCACCGCCGCGCACGGCAAGGTGGCGCCCTCCTCGAACGACAGGTGGGCGGGCAGCTTGACCACGCCGTCCTCTTCGAGCACGGCGTAGTCGCGCAGCATGCCGTCGATGCCGCCGCCGAGCGCGCTGGCATGGGTGTCGGCCGCGGGCGGGCCGCCGATCCAGCGCTGGAAGAAGCAGCCGGCCACGCGATCGCCGACCTTGACGCGGGTCACGCCGGCGCCGACGTCCGCCACCTCGCCGGCGCCGTCGGAGAGTGGAATCAAGTTTGGCTTGGTGGGCATCCGGTAGCTGCCCAACGCAATCGCCAAATCGCGGAAATTGAGCGAGCAGGCCGCGACCTTGACCAGCACCTGGCGCGGCCCCGGTTTCGGCGCGGGGAGATCGACCTTGACCAGCGCATCGATGCCGGTGGCTTGCAGTTGATAGGCGCGCATCTTGTTTCCTCACGAGGACACGGCTCAACAATTTCGGCGTTCGAAAATATCATGGCCGGCCGATCGCGGCCGGTTCTTTTCGCTTTCTGGCGGCCGCGGACTCCGCGAGCGCTCAGTACAAAACCACGCTCCTGATGCTCTTGCCCTCGTTCATCAGGTCGAAGCCCTTGTTGATGTCGGGGAGCGGCATGGTGTGCGTGATCATCGGGTCGATCTCGATCTTGCCGTCCATGTACCAGTCGACGATTTTCGGCACGTCGGTGCGGCCACGCGCGCCGCCGAAGGCCGTGCCCTTCCAGACGCGTCCGGTGACCAACTGGAACGGCCGCGTCGCGATCTCCGCGCCGGCGGGGGCGACCCCGATAATGATCGATTGGCCCCAACCGCGATGGCAGGCCTCCAGCGCCTGGCGCATCACCGTGACGTTGCCGGTGCAGTCGAAGGTGTAGTCGGCGCCGCCGATCTGATCCGCGCCGCGCTTGGTCATGTTGACCAGGTGCGCGACCAGATCGCTGCCGACCTCTTTCGGATTGACGAAGTGCGTCATTCCGAAGCGCTCGCCCCATTGCTTCTTGGCGTTATTGATGTCGACGCCGATGATCATGTCGGCGCCGGCAAGCCGCAGTCCCTGGATGACGTTGAGGCCGATACCGCCCAGCCCGAAGACCGCGCACTTGGCGCCGGGCTCCACCTTGGCGGTGTTGAGGACGGCGCCAATGCCGGTAGTGACGCCGCAGCCGATGTAGCAGACCTTGTCGAAGGGCGCGTCCTCGCGAATTCTCGCGACGGCGATCTCGGGCAGCACCGTGAAGTTCGCGAACGTGGAGGTGCCCATGTAGTGGTGCAGCTTCTTGCCATCGAACGAGAAGCGCGAGGTGCCGTCCGGCATGACGCCCTGGCCTTGGGTCGCACGGATGGCGGTGCACAGATTGGTCTTGCGCGAGAGGCACGACGGACATTGCCGGCATTCAGGCGTGTAGAGCGGGATGACGTGGTCGCCCTTCTTCACGCTCGTCACACCCGGCCCGACGTCGACGACGATGCCGGCGCCCTCATGGCCCAGGATGGCGGGGAACAGCCCTTCGGGGTCGGCGCCGGAGAGCGTGAACTCGTCGGTGTGGCAGATGCCGGTCGCTTTGATCTCGACCAGCACCTCGCCGGCTTTCGGCCCATCGAGGTCGACCTGAGTGACCTCAAGCGGCTTGCCCTTCTCCAATGCGACAGCGGCGCGGGTTTTCATGGCGGGTTTCCCTCCTCGTCGTTGCGGGCTCGATTTCATCCACACGGAGCTGTCGAAGGAGCAGGGCTGGGCGGCCCCCGAATTCGCCGCGTTCGTGTCCTCGATCATCGAATCCGGCACCCCGCCCGGTCAGATGGGAGCCGTGCGGGCTCGGCTGAAGGAGCTGCGTCTCGAGCCGTATGACTGCCTTTCGCCGCCGCTGATGGACGCGATTGCCACCCACGTCGCCAAGGCGTCAGGGGCACTGAAAGCCTGATCCCATCCTGCTTGGCGCTTGACGAGAGCATCGACGCCGGTGGCGTGCGACGGTCGATAGGCGCGCTTTGTTGTGCCTCACGCCGAACAGGTCGAGGTGGCGCTATTCGATGCCCGCGGCGACGAAAATCTGCTTGGCCGCCGGCGTGCCGAGATAGGCGAGAAACGCCTTCGCCGCGTCCGGCGCCGTGGCGCTGGTCAGCAGCGCCGCGCCGTAGCTGGTGTAGTTCTGGATGTCGGCCGGCAGCGGACCGGCGAGCTTGAGCCCCTTGGGCTCGAACAGCCTGATCTCGGTGATCGGACCGAAGCCCAGGTCGTTGCCCTTGCCCTTGATGACGTGCTCCATCACGGCTTCGCCGGTGGGATAGCGCACCGTCTTGGCCTTGATCTCGCCGGCGATGCCGATCCGCTCGAACAATTTCTCCAGATACAATCCGCTGGACGCGGTGTTGTAGATGATCGAATCGGCGGCGTGCATCGCCTGCTTGAGCGCCTCGGTGGTCGCGACGTTGGGCACGGGCGTGCTGGCGCGAACGACGACGCCGGCGCCGACGCGGCCGAGCATGACGCGTCCTGCCGCGGAAGTCTTGCCATTCCTGGCCTGCTCGTCGAGCAGCGCCGGCGGCGCAATCAGAACGTCGCCCACCGCGCCTTCGGCGAGCTTCTTGGCGAGCTGCGGCGCGGTATTGAATTCGACCTTGACCTCGTTGCCGCTGGCGCGCTTGAACTCATCGGCCGCGCGCAGCAGTCCCGGCTGGACCGCGCCGGCGGAGAACACCTTGATGTCAGCAGCCACCGCCGTCGCGCTCCAGAGCGCGGCCGCACATGCCGCGATGATGACCCGTTCCATGTCGCACCTCCTCGGTCGTCATCGGCAAGACATAGCACAACATCCGCGCCGGCGCCCCGGCCCGGCGCCTCAGGCCGGCGAAGCTTGTCGAAGCCGCGACGCCGTCTTCCAGCCGGCCAGAACAAGCGCCAGCAGCGCCGCGGCCGGCACCAGCCAGGCGTCCGGCGCTTGCATGGTCCACAAGGTCGCGCCGCTGATCGCGCACCAGAGCAGCGGAACGACCAGGAGCTCCCAACGCGTGCGATCGGCCGCAACGAGAACGCCGAGCGTCGCCACCACGGTGGGATCCGGCGCAACGCCGAAGATCTCGGCCTGCAGCCACGGCCGACCGGCCACCGGGCCGATCAGCGGCCAAGCGAACAGCGCAAAGACAAAGATGCCGAGCCCGGTCGCGCCGGCCACGTCCCGGCCCGGGCGTAACGACAGCCGGTCGCGGACGAGCCCGGTCCAGACCAGCAGCAGCGCCTCGATCGCAAAAGCCACGGCGAAATAGCTGGCGGCCCAGTTGATGGTGTCGTAGCGGGCGAGCAGGTAAGCCCAGGCGACGAACAGCCAGCAGGCGGCGAGGATGGCGGCGATCGCGCGGCCCTGCCAGGCGCCGCCGCGCAGCCACAAAGCCAGCACCACGAGGCCGAGCCCGATCGCCAGGATCTGCCACGGCCAGACCGCGAGATTGTAGAGCTCGAACAGGCGGTAATAGGTGCGCGGCGAGAACAGCAAAAAGTCCGACAGCGAATAGGTCCACCATTCGGACATCAGAGCTTCTCGACATGCGCGACCATGCGGGCGCGCAAGGCAGCGTCCGGCAGCCGCCCGGTGGCGGCGGCCATGTTCTCCCGCACATGATCGACCCGGGTGGTCGCCGGGATGGCGCAGGTCACGGCCGGATGGGAGACGATGAACTTGAGAATGATTTGCGCCCAGCTGGCGCAGCCGATCTCCGCCGCCCAGCCGGGCAGCGCATGACGCTCGAGCTTCCGGAGCAGATCGCCTTCGCGAAACGGCCGGTTGACGATGACGGCGATGCCGCGCTCCCGCGCCAGCGGAAGGATGCGATCTTCGACCTGACGGTCGAGAATGTTGTAGGTGACCTGAACGAAGTCGAGCGGCTGGGCGCGCATGATCCGCTCGACCTCGCCGTGCCGGCGGCCTTCCGAGGTGGTGATCCCGACATGGCGGAGCCGACCGGCGGCCTTCATGGCGAGCAGCGTGCGCAGATGCTCCTCCCAGGAGAGGAGATTATGGACCTGCAGCAGATCGAAGCGAGGTACGCCCCAGGATCGGCGCGAGACTTCGATCTGGTCCGGGCCGCGGGTACCGGAGGAGATCCAGACCTTGTCGGCCGAAAACAGGCTCGACGGCCGATTGAGCTTGGCGAGACCGTATCCGATCACCTTCTGGGACGAGCCGTACATGGGCGACGAATCGATCAGGCGCCCGCCGGCGTCGAAGAACGCACGCATCACCTGCGCGCAGGCGTCGCGCGCCACCGTGTCGTCGCCGACATTGAAGGTGATCCAGCTGCCGAGCCCGACCGCGGGCAGCGCTTCATCGGTCGAGGGGATCGGCTTGGTGAGGACGCGAGCCTGCTGAGAAGACGCGAGCGGCGGCCGGAACATCACGGCCGCACCGGTCGCGGCCAAAGCGCGGAGCAGCCTGCGGCGGCTGAGCGATGACGTTTGCTCCATCGAGTGCTCTCCATGGAGGGGCGCCGGCGCACGACCGGACGCGAACGACGCCGGCGCCCCAGCTGCTCATGTAGCGCGGCTTTCACAACCCTCAAGACGTCGGAGACGTACGCGGCCGGCAGCCGCGAGACGCAAGCAATGCCAAGCTCGCGCGGCGCTAGGCCAGCGCCGCGACCCCGGCGCTGGCGATCTTCTCGTCGTCCTGCGACTGCACGCCGGAGACGCCGATCGCACCGACGCATTCGTTCTGGTAGATGATCGGCACGCCGCCCCAGATCGTGAGGCCGGCCGGATAATTGATGAAGGCGGGCCGCTCCTTGACGCGCTCCTCCCACAGCTTCGTCGGCTGCTTGGTGAGCGCGGCGGTGCGGGCCTTGCCGAGCGCCACTTCCGGGCTGGTGAGACCGGCGCCCTCCAATCGCTCCAGCAGGTGCAGAATTCCGGCGTCGTCGACGATCGCGATCGACACTTTCCACTTGTTCTTCTCGGCCTCGGCCTTGCAGGCCGCCATCATCTTGTGGGCATCCGCGGAGGTCAGGCAGGGCTTGGTACGCATGTCGTCTCCTGTGAAAAAAGCGGTATCGCGGCCGAACCTTAACGGATCGGATGCAACGCTGTCAGTGGTCGTTTGCGCAACCGGAGACCGCCCGACGGCAGTTTGTCGCGCCATGGCCATGCGCCATGACCGCGGCGCGGACTTGCGATAGACTGCCGCAAATCATCGTTCGATAGGTGACCGGAATGACCAAGCTTCGTGCAGCATTCACCGCCGCGGCGGCCCTCCTGTGCCTGGCGGGAGCGGACGCGCAGGCGCAGACCTGGCCGAACCGGCCGGTGAAGATCATCGCGCCGTTCGCGGCCGGCGGCGCCGCCGACACGCTCGGCCGAATCATCGCGGAGCATCTGACGACCGCGTTCCGCCAGCAGTTCTACGTCGAGAACCGCGGCGGCGCCGGCGGCATCGTCGGCGCGGCGGCGGCTGCGGCGGCCGAACCCGACGGCTACACGCTGGTCGTCTCCAGCATCGCGGCGAACGTGATCTCGCCGGTGTTCAACGCCAATCCGGGCTACGACGGGATGCGCGATTTCACCCACATCGCCTATCTGGGCGGGCCGCCGGTGGTCATGGTGGTGCATCCGTCGCTCGGCGTGACTACCTACAAGGACTTCGTCGCGGTGGCGCGGCGCGGCCGCGACCCGATGAGCTACATCTCGCCGGGGACCGGCTCGCATGGCTTCCTGGTCGGCGAATATCTGGCGCGGCAGGAGAATTACAAGGTCAGCCACATTCCCTATAAAGGCGCCGGCCCCGCGCTCACCGACCTGGTGGCCGGTCACGTCAAGCTCGGCACCATGACGTTCTCGTCGGCGGCCGAGCAGATCCGCGCCGGCAAGGTGCTGGCGCTCGCGGTCTCGACCGACAAGCGGATCCCGAACTTCCCGGACATCCCCACCTTCAAGGAGGTGGGCCAGGACCTGGTGGCGGCGACCTGGTTCTCGCTGTCGGGACCGGCGCGGCTGCCGAACGACATCGTGCAGCAGCTCAGCCGCGAGACGCTCAAGGCCATGCAATTGCCCGAGGTGCAGAAGCGGCTCGCGCTCGACGCCATCGAAACCCGATTGATGTCGCCGGAGGAGTTCACCAAATTCGTCGAGAGCGAAACCGTGCGCTGGGCGCCGCTGGCGAAGTCGCTGGCCGCGACGCATGCGGATAAATAGGCCATCGATCATCGCAACTGTCGCGACGAGCTTTCGACGGTCGGGTTGAAACTGTCGCAGCGAACTCGGTCGGCTCCCTCTCCCCGCAGGGGAGAGGGAGTTCACCGAGAGTTCGATGCACGCTCATCGATTCACATCGCGCGCGTAAGCTAAATCGGCACGGCCATCGCCTCGAAGGCGGAATCGCAATTGATCAGGTCGACCCGCTTCTGGACGATCAGAAAGCTTAAGCCGTCGCGGCGCAGCCGGTGGCGCTGGCGGCCGGCGAAGACGCGCTGCGCCTCGTCGCGCGACTCGACCATGATCACCGTCGAGCCGATGAGATATTCGCCCTTGGCCTCGTCGGCCTGCTCGACGACGGTGTTGCCGACCAGATGCGCGGTGCGCGACGGCGGCGTCTGCACGTGGATGCGGGGATGTTCCAAGCGTTCGACTCGCGTCCGCATCAGGTCGCGGTCGTCGTAGAACAGCGAGGCCTGGTCGAACGGGCTCTCCTGGTCCGGCACCGCCGGCACCCAATAGGTGCCGTCCTCGGCGAACAGGCCCATCCAGTCGCGGAAGCGCCGCTCGTCGAGCAGCCGCGCTTCGTGGATGAGGAATTGCTCGAACGGCGCGCGATCGATGTCGGAGACGCCGCTGCGCGGCGCGTCCATCACGCCGCCTCGCGCATATAGCCGGCCCAGGCCTTGTATTGCGCGCGCACCACCATCTCGTGGGTGGCGAGCGCGCGGGTGGCGTTGAGCTCGCGGTCGGGCTCCTCGTCGCCGAGCCCGCGCGAAATGTCGACCCAGTCGGTGCCGAGGCTGCGCAGGCCCTTCTGCGCGCGCACGAACGATTCGAGATCGTCGGTCTGCACGAACGAGGCCGCCGAGTGGGTCACGTTGAGCAGCCGGATATTGCCGAAATTCATCGTATCCGGCGCGCCCACCAGGCGGATCGGATAGATCGTCACCTCGGTGCGGTCGACCGCGATCGGCTTGATCACCCGCACGTGGATGTTGAGCCCCATGATCGACATGTTGGGATAGATCAACGAGTTGTGCAGCCGCGGGGTGAGGATCTCGGCGGCGCGCGCGGCGCCGACCTTCTCGGCCAGCACGCGCTTGTAGGCGTCGTAGGCCGGGCTCGAGCGCTTGCCGTCGTCGAGCGTGGTGTTGCTGGTCCAGCCGTGGCCGTTGCCGGCGATGTAGCTCTTGCGGTCCTTCCAGGAGGCGGCGGTCTGCTTCTTGTCGTCCTCCACCACGGTGGCGCCCTTCTGGTCGCCCTCGCGGCGCGCGAACTGCTGGCCCTGTTTGTTGACGGTCGAGGCGTGGCCGAACGGCACGTGATAGGAATCGAGCACGTTCTCGACCTGGAGCTTCCAGTTGCCGTTGTAGACGTAGCGGTGCATGCCGGCGTCGAGCGCCAAGCTGCCGTCGGGCGCGCGGTCGACCAGGTCGTCGATGTTGCCCTTCATCGAGCCGATATGGTCCTCGAAGCTCGACCCCTTGGGGCTGAGGCTCGCGAACACGAAGCCGCGATACTCGCCGACGCGCGGCGCGCGCGCGAGGCCGAACGCATCCTTGTCGAAGTCGGCGGCGCAGCCTTCCGGCACCGGCACCGTCACCAGCCGGCCGTCGGTGTCGAAGGTCCAGCCGTGATAGCAGCAGGTCAGGCGCGGCGAATGGCCCTTGCGCTCGTTGACCACCTTGGCGCCGCGGTGGGTGCAGCGGTTGAGCAGCACGTGCACGCCGCCGTCGCGGTGGCGGGTCATGATCACCGGCTGGCGGCCGAGCTCGGTGGTGATGTAGTCGCCCGGCTGCGGCACCTGGCTGGCATGGCCGACGAACAGCCAAGCGCGGCCGAAGATGCGCTCCATCTCCAGCTCGAACACGTCGGGATCGGTGTAGACGCGCCGGTGCACCCGCCCCGGCTCGATCAGCTTGGCGATCTCGTCCGCGTGTCCGTTGCGCATGGCAGCGCTACTCCGCTGCCTGGTGCGCGTGTTTCTGCACGTCCATGTTGACGAGCTGCAGCGGCGACGCTGTCTCCTCCAGCATGCCCCAGCTCTTGAGCCAGTCGTAGGTACGCTGCATCTCGTCGAGCGGGATCGGCGCCGGATCGCAGACGACGAGGCGGCTCTCGCGCAGATCCTCGACCTTGAGCGCGGCGATCTCGGGGTCGGTCTTGCCGTGGTAGTCGATGAAATAGTGCAGATAGGCGCGCTTGTCGGCGTTGATGCGCCGCACCGCCTCGCGCACCGCGCGGTTGAAGGCGGCGTAGGTTTCGGCATCGACGCGGTCGGACGCCACCTCGGTGCCGTGGAAGAACGCCGTGCAGATGATCCGGCAGCCCTTCTTCTCGGCAAGGGTGATGTGCGGCTCAGTGAGCGTGGTGGCCTCGACCTCGCCTTTCATCAGCGCCGCGAGCCGATAGCGCGAGCCGTTCGGTGCGCGGCAGAGCTTGATCTGATCGCGCGGCAGGAAACCTTCCAGCATGTGCAGCGCGATGTAGTGGGTGCCGAAATAGAACGGCACGGCGATGGTGCGGCCGGCGAGCTGTTGCGGCGTGTAGACCGGCGAATCCGGCGCCACCACCAAGGCGGAGTAGGTGACGATGGCGCGGCGGCCGACCTGCCGGCTGCCGGCACTGGTCTCCTGCACGCGGCAGTAGTTGCCCCATTCGCAGGCGTTGTACATGTCGGCCTTGCCCTGCTCGAACAGCTTGCCGTGGCTGGCGAACGGGTTGACGCCTTTCGGGCTGGTGACGTGGGTCTCGACCTTCTTCTCGACGCCCTGCTCGCGGTCGGCCCACTCGATGGCGAGCCCCTCCTTGGCGAACAGGCCCTCGTCGTAGGCGACCAGCTCGGGCAGCCCCTGGAACGGCGCCGTCGTTTCCAAAACGAGCTTTTTCATGGGTTGCTCCCTCGGCTTGCGGCTGCGTCATCGACCCGCCGGCACGGCCGGCATCGGGCGGCGCGCCTTGCCTAATCGGCGGCAGTTGAATACGACTGGCAATCGGCGTCAAGCGCGGAAATCATCCGACGGTAGGATTGTTCAACAATGGCCTACACCCCCTCCCCGATCCGGCGCGAAAGCGTGATCAGCCGGGCGGCCCAGGAAATCTGCCGCTTCATCGAGGCCGAGCGGCTGAGCGCCGGCGACGCGCTGCCGCCGGAGACCCGGTTGTCGCAGATGCTCGGCATCAGCCGCAATTCGCTGCGCGAGGCGCTGCGCGTCCTGCACGGCCTCGGCTATGTCGAGAAGGCCGCCGGCCGCCGCGTCGTGGTCACCGCCGCCGCGCAAGGCGGCAAGAGCATGTTCGACGAAAGCGTGCTCATCGAAGCGGCGCCGATCGCCAACGAGGTGCGCTCGCATATTGCGCAGAAGTGCGCCGAGCTCTCCGCCGAGCGCCTCACCGCCGTCGAGCTGAGCGAGCTCGAGCGGGCGCTGGCCGCGCTCGAGCAGGCGATCGCGCGGCAGGACATGGCGGCCGCGAAAAGCGCCCACGATGCCTTCCACGGGCTGTTCTTGGCGAGCGCGCGCAACCCGCTGCTGGTCGCCATGTTCAACCAGGCGCAGGTGGCGCGGCTCTCGAACGTCTCGCCCGAGCACAAGAGTTTCTACGATCCGCGGCATCTTGCGCATCACCGCGCGCTGTTGCGCGCGCTGCGCAAGCGCGACGCCCGCGCCGCCAGCGCGGTGGTGCGCAAGCACTTCCAGAGCCTCGGACTGCTGCTCGAATTCGTGACCCGAACGCGCCGCAAGCCGCAGGCTCAGCTGCTCTCGCTCGTCTCCCGCCCGCGCCGCGCGGTGCGGTGACGACAGCGTTGTAGGGTGGGCGAAGGCGCAAGACGAAACTTTCGCCGCCTGGCTCCGAACGGGAGTAGCGCCGCGCCCACGCGGAGAAGAGGTCGGCGCCCGAGCGAGGCGCGTGGGCAAAGGCGCGCGACGCCGTGCTCACATCGAGCGTTCGTTCCCGCGCCTTTGCCCAACCTACGGCGGCCGCGGCTACTGCCGCGGGCGCAGCCTTTGGATTTGCAGCTGCGCCAGGAACGGCACCAGCGGGTGGGCGCCCATCTTCACGATCGACGGCATGTCGAGCTTGATCAGCGCCTCGCGCTGGTCGGGAGGAAGCTGGAACTTGTCGGCGAAGGCCGGCGCGTCGGCCAGGTACTGGGCGCGCAGCTCGGCGTCGTGCGCCAGACCGTGCAACGCCGAAGTCAGCTCGACCAGCTCCGGCTTGATCGACGGATAGTGCGCGGCGTGCTGCTCCTCGCGCTGGCCGCCGGTCCACGCCAGCGAGGCGTAGTTGTGATGCCAGCTCGGGTCCATCGACACGATATCGGGCTTGCGCTCGCCCAGCGCGCCGGCGGCGCACGCCCAGCAGCGCAGCTCGATATTGCCGGTCTCGTCGAGCTCGGTCTCGTCGTAGCCGATCAGCGATTTGAGATTGCCGGCCTTGAGCTTTTCGAGCACACGGTTGTCCCAGCTGAGCTCCGGATTGGAATAGCGGTCGGTGCCGGGAAAATGCGACATGCCGCCGCTCGACAGGATCACGGTCTTGAGCCCGAGCGCCGTGACCGTGCGCGCCACCGCCTGCCCGAACGCATAGCACCGCTCCATGGTCGGCTGCGGCGGCAGGTAGGCATTGACGTAGATCGGCAGCACCGGATCCTTGTGGCCGAGATGGGTCAGCGGAATGCCGATCGCGTAGTCGATCTTGGCCGTCGAGGTGAAAGCCGGGTCGAAGTTCTGCCGGTAGAGCTGACGCACGATCTCGAAACCGATCTCGCTCGGGATCTTCCAGTGGAATTTGCGGCCGGCGAAGTCGCCGGTGGCCTCGCCGCCGACATGCACCGTGAACGGCGGCGCGGTGGTGTGGAAGAATTGCTCGGCGTGGTCGTTCGAGAAGATGATCCAGAGATCGGGCTTGAGCGCGCGCAGCTTCTCGCCGACGTCGGCGGCGACCTCCCGCACATGCGCGACCAGCTTCTTGTCCTCGGTCTCCGGCATGGTGAAGAACTGGGGCGCATGGGGCAGCATGGCGCCCCCGACCACCGTCGACATCATGGTTGTTCTCCCTGTTCGGCACCGTCCGGTTCGACCGGCGACACGGGCGCGGAGCGCTTGCAAAAATATCCCGCAAACGGCGGGACAACAAGCGCAGGCGCGACGTGGCGGCCCAACGATAATTGGCTTCACAGCCGAAACGGAAGCAAGTACGCTTTGAAAAAATCAAAGATCGGCTGTTCCTGCCAAGCTCAATCACATCCGACAGCGGACAAGGAGCCCCCATGGTCGAGGTGCCGATAACGATTGCGTGCGGCAATTACGACCGCACCCGCGCGATCCGGGACGGCCGCGTCAAGGTCGAAGGCTGCGCAACCACCTACCTGCCGCTTTATCCGGAAGAGATCTTCTTTCGCGCCTTCCGCTACCAGGAATTCGACGTCTCCGAGCTGTCGTTCTCGAGCTATATCCGCACCGTCGCCGCCGGCACCTCGGCCTATGTGGGCATCCCGGCCTTCGTGTCGCGGCTGTTCCGGCACTCCGGCATCTACGTGCGCACCGACGCCGGCATCCGCGCGCCGGCCGACCTCAAGGGCAAGCGCGTCGGGCTGCCCGAGTACCAGATCACCGCCGTGGTCTGGATGCGCGGCATCATGCAGCACGAGTACGGCGTCAAGCCAACCGACATCCATTGGCGCAGCGGCGGCCAGGAGGAGCCGGGACGCGACGAGCGCACCCCGCTCAAGCCGATCCCCGGCCTCGATCTCAAGCCGATCGACAAGGAGCAGACGCTGGTCGGCATGCTGCGGGACGGCGAGCTCGACGCGCTGTTCACGGCGCGCGGCCCGTCATCCTTCCTGCGCGGCGAGCCGCATATTGCGCGATTGTTTCCGAATACGCGCGAGGCCGAGCAGGCCTACTACAAGAAGACCAAGATGTTCCCGATCATGCATCTGATCGGCATCCGCAAGGAGCTGGTGCAGCAATATCCGTGGCTGCCGACCAGCCTCTACAAGGCGTTCTGCGAGGCCAAGGCGCTCGCCATGGTGGACCTGCTCGACGTCAACGCGCTGATGGTGACGCTGCCATGGCTGATTCCCGAAACCCAGGAGACCATGGCGCTGATAGGGAAGGATTTCTGGTCCTACGGCATCCACGAGAACATGCGGGAGATCGAAGCGCTCACGCAATACGCCTATGAGCAAGGTCTGATCGACCGCAAGGTCACCATCGAGGAGCTGTTCCACCCCTCGATGTTTGAGATTTCACGCGTTTAACCACAACGTCATGGCCAGGCTTGGCCCGGGCATGACGAGCTCTCGGTTAGACTTGTCGCCCGAGGGCCCCTGGACTTGTATGCTTCGGAGATGAAGATGCAGCACGACGATCGCGTGATCGTGGTCGGGGCCGGGCCGGTCGGCGCCGTCATGGCGCTCGCGCTGGTACGCAAAGGCATTCCGGTCACGGTGCTGGAGGCGCTGCCGGACGCCGCCGAGGACCAGCGCGCCGCCACCGTGCATCCGCCGACCGTGGAGATGCTGATCGGGCTCGGCCTCAAGGACGACGCCTTTTCGGAAAAACCGAGCGGCGGCATGTCGGCGCCGCTGTTCCATTTCCGCGACCGCGTCACCGGCGAGCTGGTCGCGGTGTTCGACATCAGCCTGCTCGAAGGCGAGATCCCCTATCCGTTCGTGCTGCAATGGGAGCAGTACAAGCTGGTGCACGCGGCGCTGCCGCACATCCGGGCGAGCGGCATCGCCGAGGTGCGGTTCTCCGCCAAGGTGACGGGGCTCGTGCAGCACGCCGACCATGTCGACGTGACGGTGACCAACGAGATCGGCGAGGCCGAAACCATCCGCGGCCGCTACGTCATCGGCACCGATGGCGGCAGCAGCACTGTGCGCAAAGCCGCCGGCATCGCGTTCGAGGGTTTCACCTATGCGGAGCGCTTCATCAAGATCGGCACCACGTTCGACTTCGGCGGCACCGGCAAGGGCTTCTGCACGCGCAATTACTTCTCCGATCCCAACGAGTGGCTCAACCTGTTCAAGGTGAAGGGCTACGGCCCGCCGGGGATCTGGCGCGGCGTGTTCCCGGTTCCCGCCGGCGAAACCGACGAAGCCGCGATGAGCCCGGAGGGCATCCAGCGCCGCCTGCAGGGCATCCACCCCAAGCGCGGCGATTTCGACATCCCGTACCATGCACTCTACGCCGTGCATCAGCGGGTGGCGGAAACCTTCAACAAGGGCCGCGTGCTGCTGGCGGGCGACAGCGCCCACGTCAACAATCCGATCGGCGGCATGGGCATGAACGGCGGCATCCACGACGCGATCAATCTCGCGGAGAAGCTTTCCGACCTGTGGTACGGCCGCGCCGAACCGAGCGTGCTCGACCGCTACACCCGCCAGCGGCGCAAGGCGCAGGTCGACTACGTGCAGACGCAGACCATCCAGAACAAGAAGTCGCTGGAGGAGAAGGACCCGGCGATGCGGCGCCGGCACCTCGACGAGCTGCGGCGCACGTCCGAGGACGTCACGCTGCACAAGAAGTTCCTCTATCGCAGCTCGCTGATCGACAGCCTGAATTCGGCCAACGCGGTGGCGTGACCAAATCCCACCGAACTCTCGATCGTCATGCGCGGGCTTGTCCCGCGCATCCACGTCTTGTTCCTTGAGGCGGCCAAGGCGTGGATGGCCGGGACAAGCCCGGCCATGACGGTGGATAGAACCGCACGAACCGTAGCGGCGCTATGCCCCCCTCAGCACATCCCCCCACTTCTCCTCGATCGCGCGTGCCTCATCGAGCGACAGCGCCGAGGTCGGCGGGAACTTGTCGATCCAGGGGAACGGCCGGCAGGCCTCGATGATCACCTTCGAGTGCGAGGTGATGCCGCGCGCCTTGGCGTCCGCCGGAATGCGTGGATCGAGCGCGGAGCTCCAGGCATTGCGCACGATGTCGATTTGCTCCGACGGCTCGCAGCGGGTCGCCACCGCCCACATCACGTCGTGCAGGTTCGACGGATCGACGTCCTCGTCCACCACCACCACCACGCGCGCCATATAGCTGTGCGCGGCGGCCACCAGCGCGGCCCGCTTGGCATGGCCGTCGTAGCGCTGCTTGAGCGCCACCACCGTCATCAGCTGCGAGACGTGCTGCCAGGCGCCGACCACGTCAGTCACGCCAGAAGCGTCGAGGTTGGCCCAGATGGTGGCGGCGCGGAACGGCAGCCCGAAATGAAACCGCGGCGGCTTCATCGGCGGCGAGCCGAGCAGGATCGGATCGTCGCGGTGATGGATCGCGGTCACCTCCATGACCGGGCCGGGGCGGGCCTCGGCGGCGTAATAGCCGGTGAACTCGCCGAACGGTCCTTCCGGCAGCGTGGTTTCGCGCATCGGCAGGAGCTCGCCTTCGAACACGATCTCGGCGTGCGCGGGGATCGGCAGGCCGGTCCGCGGCCCGAGAATGATTTCGATCGGCGCGCCTTTGATCGCGCCGGCAAATTCGTATTCCGACTGGCCCGCCGGCAGATATTCGAAGCCGGCGATGAACAGCGCCGGGTCCTCGCCGTTGACGACCGCGACCGGACAGGTCTTGCCCTGATCCCAGTATTTCCTGGCGATGATGGCGCCGTGCCGGCCGCCGTGGTCGAACTGCACCGTGACGCGGTCGTTGCCGTGGACCTGGACGCGATAGATCGAGGCGTTGATCCAGCCGCCGTCGGGATCGCGCATGATGACGATCGAGCCCGAGCCGATGAATGGTCCGCCGTCGTGGCGGTGCCAAGTGGGCGCCGGCAGTTTTGTCAGGTCCACGTCGGCACCCGACATGGTGTTTTTGAGGAAGGCTGCGTCCTTCACGGTGACCGGCTGATGCGGCTCGAGCGTCTTGCGCTTCTCCATCCAGGCCTTCAGCGCGTCGAGCGGCCGCAGCGCCGGATCGAGGCCGAGCGCGAGCGCCGCCCGCTGCGGGTTGGTGGTGGCGTTGGTGAAGACGCGAAAGCCGCGCGGGAACCCTTTGATGTTGTCGAACAGCACCGCCGGACCGTCCGGCAGTCCGGCGGCGACCTCGGTGATGCCGCCGATCTCGAACAACGGATCCGCGCCGTCGACCCGCCGCAGCGCCTGCAACTGGTCGACCAGCCCGATGAATTCGCGCAAATCCTTGTACATCCGGATGGCCCCACAGCCGAGAAACCGTTCGCGATCCTATAGCACCTGCGGCGGAGCTTGTGGCCCCACGGACTTCCTCGCTATGCTGGGCGATCTTCTTTCCAACACCAAGGAAGCCGCCATGGCCAAGCTTCGCCACATCGCGCTGATCGTTCCCGATCCGGAAAAGGCCGCCAAGTTCTTCGAGGAGGCCTTCGACATGAAGGTCGCCGGACGGGCGCGGCGTGGGCTCTATGTGTCCGACGGGACCGTCAACGTCGCGCTGCTCAAGCAGGAGGGCGACGAGAAGGTCGGCATCTATCACTTCGGCATGTGGGTGGACGATCTCGACGAGGCCGAGAAGAAGGTCGTGGGCGCCGGCGGGAAATATCTCGCAGGCCGCCCGGAACCCGCTCCCGCAGGCCAGGCCGCGACCGCGCACTCGTACTACGAGGCCAAATACAAGGACCCGCTCGGCATCGTGTTCGATCTCACCCACACCGGCTGGATCGGCGCCGTGAAGGACGTGGTGGCGAAGAATTGAGAACTGTCGGCTCCTCTCCCGCCGCAACATCCGGGCAAGCGAGTGCACGAGGGCGCGTGACGCAGGCTCCCACCTCCCCCTGAAAGGGGGAGGTCGGCGCATCGCAGGCAAGGTTAGGCACGCACTGCAAATTCTTGCCTGCGATGCGCCGGGTGGGGGTCGATTGCTGCGGCGAAGACGGCTCTCACGCTTTGCCCCAGTGACCCCCACCCCAACCCTCCCCCTTTCAGGGGGAGGGAGCAGACCGAGCTCTTGGCACGTTCGGCGGACAACATGCACAACAGCTCCAATCGCATCATCGTCATCGGCGCCGGGCCGGTCGGGCTGTGCCTGTCGCTCGCGCTGGCGCAGGACGGCATCGAGGTCTGCCTGATCGAGGCGCTGGGCGACGACAATTTCCTCGAGCAGGTGCCGCGCGCCGGAACCAACCATCCGGCGACGCTCGAGCTGTTCGACCGCATCGGCCTCTACGAGAAGCTCGAGCCGCGCGGCATCATCGCGCCGCTGTTCCACTACTGGGATCGCCGCGAGAATGAGCTGATCGCCGAGTTCGACCACGGCCATCTCAAGCACGACACCCGCTTTCCCTACGTGCTGCAGTGCGAGCGCATCAAGATCGTCGAGGAGGCGCTCAAGCTCGCCAAGGCGCACCCCAACATCGAGCTTCGGCTAGCCACCAGCTTCACATCGTTCACCCAAGACGCCGACGGCGTGACCGCGAAGGTGACAAACCCGGCCGGCGAATCCGAAACCATCCGCGGCGCCTATCTGGTCAGCGGCGAGGGCGCGCGCAGCATCGTCCGCAAGGACCTCGACATCGAGTTCGAAGGCTTCACCTATCCGGACCGCACCCTGAACATCGAAGTGGCCTACGACTTTCGCACCCACGGCTATACCGAGCGCAATTACATCTCCGATCCGGAGGAGTGGTCGAACCTGTTCCACTGGAAGGGCCCGCCCGACCGCTGGCGCGTCCACTTCCCGACCGCGCCGGACGACGATGAAACCTCGCTCACCCGCCCGGACGCGCTGCAGGCGCGGCTGCAGCGGTTCTTGCCGACCGGGCGCGCCTTCGACATCGTCGCCAGCAACCTCTATGCGGTGCACCAACGGGTGGCGAAAAAATTCCGCGCCGGGCGCGCGATCCTCACCGGCGACGCGGCGCACGTGAACAGCCCGATCGGCGCCATGGGCATGAACAGCGGCGTCCACGACGCCTTCAATCTCGCCGACAAGCTCACCAAGATATTGCGCCGGGAGGCCGAGGATGGCGTGCTCGACCGCTACGAGCGCCAGCGCCGCCACGTCGCCGTGCAGCACACGCAGGCGCAGACCATCCGCAACAAGCGGCTGTTGGCGGAGAAGGATCCCGCGGTGCGCCGGAAGAACCACGACGAGCTGCGCCGCACCGCCGAGGACCCGAAGCTCGCGCGGGCCTTTTTATTGCGGTCGTCGCTGATCGAGAGCCTGCGCGAGGCCGAGCAGATTGCATGATCCGGTCGGGTGACGAGGCCACGCACGACTGGCAGAATGGATTACGGGATCATCGCGGATTTGTCCCGGGAGGCGTGACGATGACTCGGTTGGCTTTGGCGCCGCTGTTGGCGGGATTGGTTGCCGGCGTTGCGTTCGCGCAGACAATCGCGGCCGACGCGCGCTGGCCCGAGCGGCCGATCCGCCTCATCGTGCCGTTCACGCCGGGCAGCAGCTCGGACACGGTCGCCCGCCTGGTCGGGCAAAAGCTCGGCGAGCGCCTCGGCCAGCAGCTCGTGGTCGAGAACCGGGTAGGTGCCGGCGGCAGCATCGGCACCGAGCAGGTGGCGCGCGCCGAGCCCGACGGCTACACGCTCGGGCTCGCCAACACCACCACGCATGCGGTCGCCGCGAGCCTCATCAATCTCCCCTACGATCCGGTCAAGGACTTCGCGCCGGTGTCGATGCTGGGAAGCTCGCCCTTCGTGCTCGCGCTCTATCCCGGCGTAGCGGCGAAGAACGTGAAGGAGCTCATTGCGCTGGCGAAGGCCAAGCCGCGGGCCATGACTTATGCCTCGGCCGGTCCGGCAACACTGGCGCACCTTTCGGGCGCGCTGTTCGAAAGGATGGCCAAGATCGAGCTCACCCACGTGCCCTATCGCGGCACCGCGCAATCCACGCTCGACCTGCTGGAAGGCCGCGTCGAGATGCAGTTCGGCACCATCCCGCCGACGCTCACGCATATCCGCGCCGGCAAGCTGCGCGCGCTGGCGGTGACCGGCGCGGTGCGCAACGCGACGCTGCCGGACGTTCCCACCATCGCCGAGTCGGGCCTGCCCGGCTACGAGTCCTCGCTCTGGCAGGCGATCGTGGCGCCGGCCTCGACCCCGCCGGCCATCGTCGCGCGGCTCAACCGCGAGGTCACCGCCGTGCTCGACGATCCCGAGGTCAAGGAGGCGCTGGCCAAGCAGGGCGTGGAAACGGAGACCGGCTCGTCCGCGGCGCTCGGCGCGCGTATCCGCGAGGACATCAAGAAATGGCGGGAGGTCATCATCGGCGCCGGCATCCGCGCGCAATGATGTATGACCTGTGTCCCGGGCGCAGCGCAGCGTGGCACGTGGCCGGCACCTCGACCGGCGGCTGCGTGCTGCAGAATCTCGCCATCGACCACCCCGAGCGGCTCAACTGCTGCATCTTCTCCAACACCTGGGTGAAAGCGGACGAGTACATCACCCGCGTGCAGACGACGCGCAAGCGCATCGCGCTCGCCTACGGGCCGGAGGAATACGTCAAGGTCTCCTCGCTGTTCAGCAACGGCGCGATGCAGTTCCGCTACGACCTCGACAAGGTGATGGAGCTCGAGCGGCGCGCGCTGCAGACGGTGGCGCCGGTCGACGTGCTGGCGGGCCGGCTCGACATGACGCTCAAGCACGACCGCAGCGCCGAGCTGCACAGGATCCGCAATCCCGCGCTGATCGTCGGCACCCGCGACGACGCCACGGTGCCGTTCTACCAGTCCGAGGATCTGCACAAGGCGGTCGCCGGCTCCCGGCTGGTGATCGTCGAGGAAGGCGGGCACTATTCCTACCGGCGCCATTGGCGGGAGTGGAACCGGATCGCGGACGCGTTCCTGCGGGAGACGGAAGGCGAGGGTCTAGTCGGAAGCTGGTGCGACAACGTGCAGCAGGCCTGGATCGAGCAGGATTTGTGAGCCGCGAACGTCGCGGCCGCCGCGTTGGCGATCCGGCGAGCTCGGCGGTCGCGTCCTTTCACGCTGAGTGGATGTCGCCCGGAAGGCACACCGCCCCGAAAGCTCCTCACCTTACTGTTTGTTAAGGGTCGGCGCGTGAACCGCGACGGCCGCAGCTACGACGACTGCCCGAGGGCGATAAATCCACGCCCATAGGCGGGCAGAGATATGCCGACACAACAGCAGTTGCTTCGCGTCGCCACGCGGGCCGGAACCGGCCTCGCGCCGGCGTCCCATCCGCCCGCGCGCATGCATAGCGCGAGCGTCCCGGTCAACGACATCCATTCGAAGCTCAATGCCACCCGCGTCGATCGGATCATCGCGGTCGACTCGGAAGCGGCGCTTCAGGCTGCGCTCGCGGCGGCGCGGGCCGCCGGCAAGCCGGTCTGCGTGGCGGGCGGGCGGCACGCCATGGGCGGCCAGCAATTCGCCGCCGGCGCCGTCCTGCTCGACACCCGGCCCATGAACCGGATCGTCGGTCTCGATGTCGAGCGCGGCATCGTCGAAGCCGAGGCCGGCATCCAATGGCCGGAGCTCGTCCACGGCCTGATCGGCATGCAGCAGGGACGACAGCCGGCCTGGGGCATCATTCAGAAGCAGACCGGCGCAGACCGGCTGACGCTCGGCGGTGCGCTCGCCAGCAACATCCACGGCCGCGGCCTGGCGCTGCGGCCGATCATCGGCGAGGTCGTCTCGTTCACCTTGATGGACGGCGACGGCAGGCTCCGCACCTGCAGCCGCACCGAGAACAGCGAGCTCTTTCGCCTGGTGATCGGCGGCTACGGCCTGTTCGGGATCGTCACCCGCGTGCGCCTCAAGCTGATGCCGCGGACCAAGCTCGAGCGCGTGGTGCGGATCATCGACGTCGACGAGTTGATGCCGGCTGTCGCGCAGCGCATCGCCGACGGATTCCTCTACGGCGACTGCCAGTTCTCGACCGACACGTCCTCGGACACCTATCTGCGCAAGGGCGTGTTCTCGTGCTATCGCCCGCTGCCGCCCGACGCGCCGATGCCGGCGGAGCAGAAAGAATTGGGCGAGGCGCACTGGCGCGAGCTCTATTACTGCTCGCATGCCGACACGCGGCGCGCCTACGAGGCCTATACCTCGTACTATCTGTCCACGACAGGGCAGCGCTACTGGTCCGACACCAACCAGCTCAGCGTCTACATCGACGACTATCATGCCGAGTTGGATCGTCGGCTCGGCGCCGCGCACAAGGGCAGCGAGATGATCACCGAGCTCTACGTCCCGCGCTCGGCTTTGCCCGCGTTTCTCGCGGCCGCGCGCGCGGACTTCCACCAGCACGGAGCGCAGCTGATCTACGGGACCATCCGGCTGATCGAGCGCGACGACGAGAGCTTTCTGGCCTGGGCGCGGGAGCCGTGGGTCTGCACGGTCATGAACCTGCACGTGGATCACACCGCGGATGGCATCGCGAAGGCAGCCGGCGATTTCCGTCGCCTGATCGACCGCGCGATCGAGCACGGCGGCAGCTACTTTCTCACCTATCACCGCTGGGCGAGCCGCGCCCAGGTCGAGGCCTGCCACCCGCGCATGGCCGAGTTCCTACGCTTGAAGCGGCGCCACGACCCGGGCGAGGTTTTCCAAAGCGACTGGTACCGCCATTACAAGCAGATGTTCGCCGACGAATTGTAGGGTGGGCAACGGCGCGTGACCGGATTGCGACTTTCGCCGAGCCAACGGAGCAGCGCCGTGCCCACGCGGAGAAGATAAAAGCGCGTGCAAGACGCAGTCACGTGGGCAAAGGCGCGCTACACCTTGCCACACATCAAGAGCTGGCGTCCGCGCCTTTGCCCACCCTACGCAGGCTGCCGAAACTTTATGCAGCCCGAATAATTTGCCGCCACCGGCGCGCGCCGGGAACCTCGATCCATCGGTCTTTACACACGTAACCGGCGATGGCCGCTGGCATGGCTTTTGCGATATAGTCGGCGGGCGGGAAAATTCGTGCTGCGGCACCGCGTGTGGGAGCATGGCATTGTCGGCCTCGGCCCCGAAGCTTTGCGTCGATGACGTCAGCATGGCGTTCAAGACGCCGACCGGCGTGTTCCATGCGCTGGCGCCGGTCACGCTCGCGATCCCGCAAGGCCGCTTCGTCAGCCTGATCGGTCCGTCGGGCTGCGGCAAGAGCACGATCTTCAACATCATCGCTGGACTGCTGGAGCCGACCGGCGGCAAGGTGTTGATCGACGGCGTCGACTCGACCGGCACGATCGGCCGCGTCGGCTACATGCTGCAGAAGGACCTGCTACTGCCCTGGCGCAGCGTGCTCGACAACGTCATCCTCGGCATGGAAATCCAGGGCGTGCCGCTGCGCGAGGCCCGGGCGCGGGCGCTGCCGCTGCTGCAGCGCTACGGCCTGTCCGGTTTCGAATATCTCTACCCGAATTCGCTCTCCGGCGGCATGCGCCAGCGCGCGGCGCTGCTGCGCACGCTGTTGTTCGACACCGACCTGATCCTGCTGGACGAGCCGTTCGGCGCGCTCGATGCGCAGACCAAGCTGCAGATGCAGGAATGGCTGATGCGGCTGTGGAGCGACTTTAGCAAGACCGTGCTGTTCGTGACGCACGATGTCGAGGAAGCGATCTACCTCTCCGACGAGCTCCATGTCATGGGCACGCGGCCGGGCCGCATCATCGAGACGATCCCGGTCACGCTGCCCCGGCCGCGCGTGCGAACCAGCGCGCTCACGCCCGAATTCCTCACCATCAAGGAGCGCTGCCTCGGACTCTTGCATGTGAACCATACCGCGTCCGAGCCGATGAACGAGGCGGCCTGACGCGCCGAGGATGGAACGATGACCGCTCAGGACACTCCCACCGTCGGCGCCATCGCGGGCCTGGACCTCGCGCACGCAGAGGATTTGGCGCGCCCAACGTCCGAAGCGGCTGCGTCCGGCGCAAGAGCGGCGCGGCGGCTGCCGGTGCAGAAGGATTGGCCGACCTGGGCGCTGATTGCCGCGCAGATCGGCATCCTGGTCGGCGCGCTCTCGCTCTGGGAAATCGGCGCCCGCGCCGGCTGGATCGATGCCTTCTTCTGGTCGCAGCCGAGCGCGATCGCCCATACGATGACGATCTTCTTCACCACCGGCGACGCCTGGACCGACATCAGCTTCACGTTCCGCTCGACCATTTTCGGCTTCCTGCTGGGAACGACCGCGGGCTCGCTGCTGGGCCTGTCGTTCTGGTGGTCGCGCAATTACGCCGCCATCGTGCAGCCCTACATCATTTGTCTCGAGTCGATCCCCAAGCTCGCGCTGGCGCCGCTCATCATCCTGGTGTTCGGCATCGGGCTGGTCTCCAAGGTGGCGGTCGCCACCGCGCTGACCCTGGTGGTCTCGACCTTGACCGCCTATGCGGGCGTCAAGGCGCTCGATCCGGACGGCGAGAAGCTGTTCTATTCGCTCGGCGCCACGCGCATGCAGGTGTTCCGCAAGCTGGTGGTGCCGTTCTGCCTGCCCTGGATCATCTCGGTGCTGCGGGTGAATATCGGGCTCGCGTTGACCGGCGCGATCGTCGGCGAATTCATCGCTTCCCAGCACGGCCTGGGACGGGCCATTCTCTATGCCGGCCAGACCTACGACATCGCGCTCGTCTGGGTGGCGGTACTGGTGCTCTCGGCCCTGGCGGTGATCATGTATGCGACGGTGTCGTGGCTCGAAAGCGTGCTGCGCAAAGGCGTGCGGCAGTGATGGAATCCAAAACCAGATCGAACAGTGAGGACGTCATGAACAGGCGAAAATTTCTCAAGTCGACCGCAAGTCTTGGTCTCGCTCTCGCATCGCCGCCCCTGATCGCACGCGCCGCCGCCAAGGAGCTCCTGGTCGCGGAGCCCGTGCACTCGACCGGCTATCTGCCGATGTACATCGCCATGGCCAAGAACTACTTCGCCGAATCCGACATCGTCGTGAAGATCGTGACCATCGAGACCGGCGCCGGCCACACCAATGCGGTGCTGTCGGGGCAGGCCTTCGCCTTCATCGGCGGCCCCGAGCACAACGCTTTCGCCAAGGCCAAGGGCGCCGAGCTGCGCGCGGTGGTGCACTGCGTGGACCGCGGCAACGTCTATATCTGCGCCGCCAAGGGGCACGACCCCAAAGACGCGAATTGGCCCGCCTACTTCAAGGACAAGAAGATCGCCGTCAGTCAATACGGCGCCACGCCCAATTCGATCATGCGCTACCTGCTGGTGAAATGGAAACTCGACGCCAAGCGCGACGTGACGCTGCTGGAAATGCCGAACTCGGCCGTCCCCGCCGCGGTCAGGAGCGGACAGGCCGTGATCGGGGTCAGCACTGAGCCGATGATCACCCAGGGCATCCGCCAGGGTTTCTGGAGCGAGCCGTTCTACAACATTCCGAGGGAACTCGGTCCCTACGCCTACTCGACCATCAACGTCCGGCTCGATTCCATCCAGAAGGAGCCCGAAACGGTGCGCGGCTTCGTCAAGGGCATGATGAAGGGGCTGAAATCCCTGTACGCCGATCCCAACGAGGCCGCCGAGATCGCCAAGAAGCAGTTTCCGACCATGGCGCTCGACGACCTCAAGGCGACGCTCGACCGCTCGTTCAAGGACCAGATGTGGAGCAAGGACGGCATGATCACGAAGGAGGCCTGGACCACCGGCAGCTCGGTGGTGCGCGAGGCCGGCATGCTCAAGACCGACGTCAAATACGAGGAGATCATCGACATGAGCTTCGTCGAAAGTGTTCGCGCCAGCCTGTGAATGGGGCCTGCTTGGGTCGGGTTAGCGCGGCCACGGAAGCCTGCTATCTTGCCGAGACCTGACTTCCGCGCGTAACCCAACATCCCGGCCCGAATGTCGGGTTAGGCGCGGATCAAACGCCCAGCCAGAACCGAGAGCGCACGGGCCGCGCTAACCCGACCTACGATCAACAATGAGAGAAACCGGGAAGAGCAACATCATGTCAGAACCGATCTGGAACAAGTTCCTCACCGAGCGCGACAAGGCCGTGTTCGGAACGTCCGGCTACGGCGCCCGCGGCGGCTTCGGCAAGCGCCCGGCCCTGCTCATCATCGACGTGAACTACGCGTTCTGCGACGAGCGGCCGATGCCGATCCTCGAATCGATCAAGCGCTGGCGCAATTCCTGCGGCGAGGACGCCTGGGTGGCGATGCCCTATCTCAAGTCGCTGATCGACAAGGCGCACGCGAAGGGCATCCCGGTGATCTACACCACCGGCGTGCGGCGCGAGGACAATTGGGACAACGGCAGCTGGAGCTGGAAGAACAGCCGGTCCGAAGAGGACGACCGGACCGTCAAGCCCCCCACCAATCTCGACGGCAACGAGATCGTCGCCGAGATCGCGCCGGCGCCACAGGACATCGTCGTGTTGAAGCAGAAGCCGTCCGGCTTCTTCGGCACCAACATGGCGAGCTACCTCACGCTGCTCGGCTGCGACAGCGTGATCGTCACCGGCACCACCACGTCGGGCTGCGTGCGCGCCACCGTGCTCGACGCGTTCAGCCTCAACTACCGGATCGCGCTCGCCGAGGAAGGCTGCTTCGACCGCTCGCAGGCGAGCCACGCCATCAATCTCTGCGACATGAACGCCAAATACGCCGACGTGGTGAAGACCTCCGAGGTGCTGGAATTCTTCGACACGCTGCCGAGCGGGATGTTCGACCTGCCGAAGGGCGCGGCGCCGGCAGCGCCGAAACCGAAGCTGGCGGCGAATTTCTGACGCATGAATCTCGCGCTGTGGCTCGCGCGCGCGGGGAAGAGCTACCCGGATCGGCCGGCCGTCGGTCTTGGGGCGCGCGTGCTGCGAAGCTACGGCGAGCTCGCCGGCCGCGTCGCCCGGCTCGCCGGCGCGTTGACCGGCCGTTGCGGTCTGCGGCCGGGCGACCGCGTCGCCATCGCGGCGAAAAATTCCCCCGACTATCTCGACCTTCTTTACGCCATCTGGCACGCGGGGCTGGCGGCGGTGCCGGCCAATGCCAAGCTCCATGGCGCGGAGCTCGGCTACATATTGGAGCATTCGGGCGCGCGGGCGTGCTTTGCGTCGGCGGGCCTCGACGACGAGATCGCACCGCACGCGCCGAAAAGCCTCGAACGGCTCATCGCCATCGGCGGTCGCGAATACCAGCAGCTGCTCACGACCGATCCGGCCGCGCCCGTGCCGCGCGACAGCGGCGATCTCGCCTGGCTGTTCTACACCTCCGGCACCACCGGCCGGCCGAAGGGCGCGATGCTCACGCACCGGGTGCTCTCGGTGGCGAGCCACGCCTACTTGACGGACGTGGATGCGGTCGCGCCCGGCGATGCCATCTTGCACGCGGCGCCGATGAGCCATGGCTCCGGCCTCTACATCATGGCGCACGTGGCGCGCCTCGGCGTCAACGTGGTCCCGGAATCGGGAGCGTTCGAGCCCGAAGAGGTCTTCGATCTCATCGCCGCCTGGCCGCGCGCCTCGATGTTTGCGGCTCCGACCATGGTCAAGCGCCTCCTCGAGTGCCCGGCCGATTGCCGCACCGCCAATATCCGCACGCTCATTTGGGGCGGCGCGCCGATGTATGTCGAGGATGCGCTCAAGGCGCTCGATCGGTTCGGACCGCGGCTCGCGCAAATCTACGGCCAGGGCGAGAGCCCGATGACCATCACGACGCTGTCGCGCGACGACATCGCCGGCCGCGATCATCCGCGCTGGCGCGAGCGCCTGGCCTCGGCCGGCCGGCCCTATGCCTGCGCCGACGTGATGGTGGCGGATGCCGACGACCGCGCGCTGCCGGTCGGCGAGACCGGCGAGATCCTTTGCCGCGGCGATATGGTCATGCCCGGCTACTGGAAAAACCCGGATGCGAGTGCACAGACCTTGCGCGGCGGCTGGCTGCACACCGGCGATGTCGGCGTCTTCGATCCCGACGGCTATCTCACGCTCAAGGACCGCTCCAAGGACCTGATCATCTCGGGCGGCTCCAATATCTATCCGCGCGAGGTCGAGGAGGTGCTGCTGCAGCACGCCAAGGTGCGCGAGGCCTCGGTGATCGGGCGGCCCGACCGCGAATGGGGCGAGGTCGTGGTCGCCTACGTGGTCGGCGAGGCGAGCGCGGCGGAGCTCGACGCGCTCTGCCTGGCGCATATCGCGCGGTTCAAGCGTCCGAAGGACTACGTATTCGTCGACAGCCTGCCGAAGAACAATTACGGAAAAATCCTCAAGACCGAGTTGCGGGAGCGCGATGCGGGACGTCAGCATAGTCTGTAGCGCCATAGGGTGGGGAACGGCGCGGAAATCGGTGCTGCGCGCGAGCAGAGCGTCGCCCGCCGTTGCCTCTCCGCCCTCATCCTGAGGAGCGCGCATGCCGCAGATGCTCGGCAAAATCGGACTTGCGTGCGCGCGCGTCTCGAAGGATGGGGGCGGCCCGGATCGGGCGGCCACATGCTTCGAGACGCATCGCAGCGCACCCGTTTTGTAGAAACACGCGAGCGCGCATCGCGCTGCGATGCTCCTCAGCATGAGGCCGGGAGAGGCCGCGGGCAAATGGCACCCAGGCTCAAATCAGCCTCGTCTGGCTCGGCAGCCCGAGCAGCACCTGTCCCACCATCTCGAAATTGACGAACTGCGCCTGCACCTGCTGCATCACCGTGTGCACGTCGCGGAAGCGGCGCTCGAACGGATTGCTCTCGAAGATCGCGGTGGCGCCGGCGGCGTGATAGACGGTGTCGATCACGTCCTTGGCCTGATGCGCCGCGTAGGTGCCGGCGAGCTTGAGCGTGGCGCGCTGCGCGAGCGAGACAGCGTCGCCGCGCGTCGCCGTCTCCCATATCTCGTGCAGCGTCTGCAGCAGAAACGCGCGCGAGGATTGCAGCTTCGCCGCCGCCAGCGCCACCTGCGACTGCACCACCGCATTGTCGCGCAGCACGGACGCCCTGCTATTGGGGATTTTGGTCGCGGCGAGCTCGACGAAGGCATCGAGCGTGGCGCGCGCGAGCCCAAGCGCGATCGCCGCAAAGCCGATGCCGTAGAGATGGTAGATCGTGAGACGGTAGAGCGGTCCGGCCTCGCGGCGGTCGTCGGGCGACTCGCGCATGTAGGTGTATTCGGCCGGCACGAACAGATCCTCGACCGTGTAATTGTCGCTGCCGGTGCCCTTGAGGCCGACCACGCGCCAGATGTCGGTCACCCTGGCGCTACTCTTGGGAATGAGCATGGTGCGCTCGGCCGGCTTGCCGTCGGGCTCGAGGCGCGGCGTGCCGTCCGGCTCGAACAGCGCGCAGTGGCAGGCGAGCCAGACCGCGTGCTTGATCCCGCTGGCGAAGCTCCAGGACCCGGATGCGCGATAACCGCCGGCGACCTGGACAGCCTTGGCGTTGGCCCCCGACGGCCCGGAGGCCATCACCGCGCGGGCGTCGCCGAAAATCTCCCGCGCCACCTCGGGTGCTACATAGGCAGCCGACACCGAGCAGCCCGAGGCCTGGCCGACGCACCAGGCGGTCGAGCCGTCGGCCTTGGCGAGCTCCTCGAGCGCCTGCACGAAGGTCAGTGGATCGACCTCGAGCCCGCCGCAGGAGCGCGGCATCAGCATCCGAAACAGCCGCGCGTCATGCAGCGCCGCGAGCACCTCGGGCGCGATCTCCCGTTCCCGCTCGATACGAGCCGCGTTGGCGGCGATGAGCGGAGCGAGCTCGCGCGCCCGCGCGACGCAATCGCTTGCAGCCCCAGCCTGCGCGGCGCCGCCTTCCGCCGAAGATACGCGTTTCAGCATCGCTCTTCCGCCTACCGTCGGCATTGTGGCGCATTCGGCAGGTCGGTCAATGGCGCGTGCAAGCCAATGCAAACACCCCATAGCCAGGGCGCCGGAGCTTTGCGATAACCCCTGTCCCGCAATCGTTCGATCAGCTCCGAGGATGCAATGGGTGAATTCGCGATCGGTCAAAGCGTGTCCCGTTTCGAGGACCCGAGGCTGCTCAAGGGCGGCGGCCGCTATGTCGGCGACATGGCGCTGCCCGGCATGGTGTTCGGCTATGTGCTGCGCTCGCCGCACGCCCATGCGCGCATTCGCTCGATTAATGCAGCCCAAGCCAAAGCGGCGCCCGGCGTGCTGGCGGTGCTCACCGGCGCCGACTGGCAGGCCTCCGGCTGGGGCGACTTGCCGGTTCCCGGCGGACTGAAGCTGCGCGACGGCAGCGTGTTCCGGCCGCCCTATCCGGCGCTCGCCAAGGACCGGGTGCGGTGGGTCGGCGACTACGTCGCCTTCGTGGTGGCGGAGACCTACCACCAGGCGCTCGACGCCGCCGAGCTGATCGAGGTCGACTACGAGCCGCTGCCGGCAATCGTGTCGACCGCCGAGGCGACCGCCAAGGGCGCGCCGCGGGTGTGGGACGACTGCGCCGACAATATCGGCTTCGTGCAGCTGTTCGGCGACAAGGCGGCGACCGAGGCGGCCTTCGCCAAGGCCGATCACGTCGTCAAGCACCGCTTCGTGATCAACCGCGTCACCGCCGCCACCATGGAGCCGCGCGGCTGCATCGGCGACTACAACCCGACCGACGGCCGCTATACCGCCTACACGACGCTGCAACGGGTGCATCCGTTCCGCGCCGACCTGGCGCCGATCCTCAAGGTGCCCGAGAGCAAGATCCGGGTCGTCGCCGGCGACATCGGCGGCAGCTTCGGGATGAAGTCGGCGGTCTACAACGAGGTGGCGCTGGTCCTGCTCGCCTCGAAGCTCGTCGGCCGGCCGGTGAAATGGACCTCGACCCGTTCCGAGTCCTTCCTCTGCGATGCCCAGGCGCGCGACAACGTCACCGACGCCGAGCTGGCGCTCGACAAGGACGGCAACTTCCTCGGCATGCGCGTCACCACCGTGGCCAGCATCGGCGCCTATCTGCAGACCGGCATGCCGGCCTTCACCGGCAATATCGGCACGCTCGCCGGCGTCTATCGTACGCCGGCGATCCATGCCGACGTCACCGCCGTGTTCACCCACACCAATCCGGTGCGACCCTATCGCGGCAACGGCCGTCCCGAGGCGGCCTATGTGATCGAGCGGCTGGTCGATCTCGCCGCCGATGCGCTCGGCATCGATCCGGCCGAGTTGCGCCGGCGCAACTACATTCCGCCCGAGGCGATGCCGTTCAAGACCGGGCTGACCTTCACCTACGACAGCGGTGAATTCGAGAAGAGCATGGACATCGCGCTCAAGCTCGCCGATTTCGCCGGCTTCGAGAAGCGCCGCAGCGAGGCGCGCAAGCGCGGCAAGCTGCGCGGCATCGGCATGTCCAACACCATCGAGCGGGCGGCCGCGCAGGGCTTCGAGGGCGCTGAGATCCGGTTCGACAAGTCGGGCGCAGTCACGCTGTTCTCGGGCAGCGTCACCCAGGGCCAAGGGCACGAGACCATCTATAAGCAGATCGCCTGCGACCGGCTCGGGATCGACCCCGACGAGGTCTACTACATCCAGGGCGACACCGATCAGGTCTTTCTCGGCGAGGGCACCGGCGGCTCGCGCTCGGCGACCATCGGCGGGTCGGCGGTCGACGCCGCCGCCGGCAAGATCGCCGCCAAGGGCAAGACGATCGCCGCCCACCTGCTCAAGGTCGACGCCGCCGAGGTCAATTTTGCCGACGGCGTCTTCTCCAGCCCGAAGACCAACCGCACCTTGACCATCAAGGAGGTCGCCAAGGAAGCGCTCGACCCGGCCAAGCTGCCGAAGGACATGGAGGTCGGCCTGATCGCCACCGCCACCTACACGGCGCCGGTGCAGAACTTCCCCAACGGCTGCCACATCTGCGAGCTCGACATCGACGAGGAGACCGGCGAGGTCGAGATCGTGCGCTACAGCGTGGTGGACGACGTTGGCACCGTGCTCAATCCGCTCCTGCTGAAAGGGCAGATCGTCGGCGGCGTCGCGCAAGGCGTCGGCCAGATCCTGATGGAGGACATCCGCTTCGACGGCGAAGGCCAGATCCTGACCGGCTCGTTCATGGACTACGCGATGCCGCGCGCGACCGACATCAGCGCGGTCGAGGTCAAGAGCAATCCGGTGCCGACCGCCACCAATCCGCTCGGCGTCAAGGGCGCCGGCGAAGCCGGCTGCGTCGGCGCCATGCCGGCGGTCGCCAACGCGCTGGTCGATGCGCTCTCGCATCTCGGCATCCGCCACGTCGAGATGCCGGCGACGCCGGAGCGGCTGTGGCGGGCGATGAATGAGAGCAACTCGCGAGGCTAGCGCACGTGTCCCGGCCGAGCGCGCGCTTGCGCGCGAGCGCCGGGACCCAGGGGCCACACGGCAACCGGTGCCACGATATTGCGCTTCGCGAGTCTTGCGCATATGGGTCCCGGGTCTCGTTCCGCTCGCGCAAGAGCGCTCGCTGCACTCGCCCGGGACACGCGGGCACAGCAATGACGAAACCGCGCCAAGAGTTTGGAGAAACCCATGCAGAAATCGTTCGTTCGCGGCACCTGGCAGGTCAAGCGCGCGTTCTCGCCGGCCGTCATCACCCAGGGCGAGGGCAGGATCATCTGGGTCGCCGGACACACCGGACAAGTGGATGATTCCGGCAAGTCGCTGGCCGGCGATTTCGACGCCCAGTTCCGCCAGTGCTTTCGCAACATCGAGAAGACCCTCGCCGAGGCCGGCGCCAAGCTCGCCGACATGGTGACGATGACGGTGTTCCTGATCGACGCGCGCTACACCACCCGCATGACCGAGCTGCGCGGCGAACTCTTCGGCAAGGATTTCCCGGCCAGCGCCGCGATCACCGTGCAGGGTTTTGCCCAGCCCGAGATGATGATCGAGGTCCAGGGGATTGCGGTCGCCGCCTGAGGCGTCGAACCGATTGCATCCGTTGCCCGACAGTGATCCAATTCCGCCCGGCGAGACGCCCGAACGTGGAGGCACGATCATGGCCATTACCGTCGTTCCGGTCACACCGAGCTTCGCTGCCGAAGTCGGCGATGTCGACCTGTCGGGGCAGATCGACCCAACCGACCTCGCGGCCATCAAGGACGCCTTCACGACCTACGCGGTGCTGATCTTCCCCGATCAGCGTCTCTCGCAGGATCAGCATCTCGATTTCGCGAGGCACTTCGGTCCGCTGGAGACCACGATCGGGGTCTATCGCAGGGACGCGCCGCTGCGCGTGCGCAAGGAATTCGCCGATGTCTCCAACTTGAACCAGCACAACGAGCCGTGGGGCAAGGACAGCAGGCATCGCATGTTCCAATTGGGCAACCGGCTGTGGCACACCGACAGCTCGTTCAAGCGGCTGCCGGCGCGCGCATCGTTGCTGTATGCGCGCTCGATCGCGCCGGTCGGAGGCCATACCGAGTTCGCCGATGAACGGGCGGCCTACGACGCGCTTCCCGAGGAGATGAAACGCCGTCTCGATTCGCTGGTGGCCGAGCATTCGATCTTCAACTCGCGGGCGCGGCTCGGCTTCACCGATTTCAGCGATGAAGAGCGGCGGGAGCTGCCGCCGGTGCCCCAGGTGCTGGTGCGCACGATTCCCGAATCCGGCCGCAAGTCGCTCTACCTGGCGTCCCACGTCGGTCGCATCTTCGGCATGCCCGATCCGGAGGGCCGCGCCCTGATCGAGGAGCTCATCGCGCACGCGACGCAGCGGCAATTCGTCTATACGCATCGCTGGCGGCTCAACGACCTCGTCATCTGGGACAATCGCTGCACCATGCACCGCGGCACCGAGTTCGACGATCTGCGCTGGAAGCGCGACGTGCAGCGCGCCACCGTTCGCGATGTCGCCAACTCCTGCGAGCAGGAAGGCATCGCGATCGCAGCCGCGTAAATTGCTCGCGCGCGAGCGGCGCCCCCGGGGCGGGGTTTCATTGAGCGGACCGAAGCGGTAGTCTCGACGCAACTTGGCGCACAACGGACCGTGCCCGCATGACCGCCACCTTCGAAACCGCGCTGGCCGCACGCGTCGACGAGATGGTCGACGCCTGCACGCGCTGCGGCAAATGCGTCGAGGTCTGCCCGGTGACCGGGCCGGGCGGCGTCAACGCCGAGCCGATCGCGGTCATCAGCGGCGTGCTCGACATTCTGCGCACCGGCGACGGGCCGGAAGCGTCGCGCAAATGGGCGAACGCCTGCGTGCTCACCGGCGAATGCATCAAGGCCTGCGACTACGGCGTCAATCCGCGTTTCCTGCTCGGCATGGCGCGGGTCACCATGGCGCGCCACAACGATGCGCCGGCCGATCAGCGGCGGCAGGGCGTCGAGGGTTTTCGCAAGATGGCGCGCGACGTCACCCACATTTCACGCCTGCAGCTCGACGACGAGGTGCTGGCGCGGCTGGGGCAAAGAGCCGACAGCCGGCCCGAGCCCGACACGCCGCCGGATTTCGTCTTCTACACCGGCTGCAACGTGCTCAAGACGCCGCACATCGCGCTGCTGGCGCTCGACATTATGGATACGCTCGGCGTCACCTATCAGGTGCTGGGCGGGCCGTCGCATTGCTGCGGCGTCGTGCAGATGCGCACCGGCGACATCGCGACCTCGGGCCGCTTCGCCGAGAGCACCATGGACAAGCTCGCCCGCAGCAAGTCCGGGCAGGTGGTGTCCTGGTGTCCGAGCTGCCACGTGCAATTCACCGAGACGACGTTGCCGACGATCGAGAAGACCCGCGGCGCGCGTCCGTTCGAGATGACGCCGTTCATGCTGTTCCTGCGGGGCAACCTCGACCGCCTGCGGCCGTTTCTGCGCCGGCGCGTCGACATGCGCGTCGCACTGCACCGCCATCCCGGGATCAAGGGCGTGGTCGAGGCCGCCGAGGACATCCTGCGGGCGGTGCCGGGTGTGCAACTCGTCGACCTCAAGCAGCCCGCGGTCGGATTGATGAGCAACTATTTCCGCGCGCTACCGGCCTATCGACGCGAGCTGCAAAAAAACGAGCTCGACGCTGCCGAGCGCGCCGGCATCGACGCGCTGGTCGCGGTCTACCATGCCGACCACCGCGAGCTGTG
>WNFV01000940.1_pt1 | contig 39904 bp, 37 predicted proteins | sample 5400101 | NCBI WGS metagenome assembly WNFV01 (sample SAMN13153361, study PRJNA577476) | soil metagenome | isolation source: 115 cm soil or saprolite under grassland replicate 1 | place: USA:California | collected 2016-06-15 | reverse complement strand
TTCAGCCCGCCGGGATCAGCCAGGTCTATCGGGATGACTCCCGGGCCTGGAGGAGCTTGAGGCAGATCAGGCTGCAGCCGATCGCGAGGAAGGCTTCGTGGATGTCGTCGCGGCGCTCGTAGCGGATCCGCAGCCGCCGGCACTGATGCAGCCAGGCGATCGTGCGCTCAACGACCCAGCGCTTCGTCCCCAGCCCGGAGCCATGAGCGCTCTTCGGCCAGGCGATCCTCGCCCGGAGGTGGCGGCGGCGCAGCTCGCGGCGACCCTCGCGCGGGTGGTAGGCACGGTCGCCATAGAGCCGCCGCGGTCGGCGCCGCGGTCGGCCGCCGCGGCCGCGCACCGGCGGGATCGCATCCACCAGCGGGAGCAGCTGGGTGATGTCGTTGCGGTTGCCGTAGGTGCGAGATGGCGAGCGGCGTGCCGCGGCCGCAGGCGATCAGGTGGTGCTTGGAGCCGCTCCTTGAGCGGTCGACCGGTCTCGCGCCGGTCTTCACGCCCCACAAACGCCCGCATGTGCGAGCTGTCGATCGCCGCCCGCGACCAGTCGATCAGCTCCGCCTCGTGCAGTTTCGCGAGCAACAGCTCGTGCAGCCGCTGCCAGACGCCAGCCTCCTGCCACTCGCGCAGCCGCCGCCAACAGGTCATCCCTGAGCCGCAGCCCATCTTCTGCGGCAGGTACTCCCAGGGGATCCCCGTCCGCAGCACGAACAAGATCCCGCTCAACACCTTGCGGTCGTCGAGTCGCTTCCGACCCGGATAGCGGTAGCGCCGCTGCACCTTCGGGATCAACGGCTCGATCAGCTCCCACACTTCGTCCGAGACCAGCGGCCTCGCCATCTGCGCCCCATCCTTTCACTCGAGGTGGACACAGGGGCCTTCGCCGCCGATCAGCGGGTCCCTGCTTGTCGTTAGGCGCTCTAAGCGACCCGCTCTAGGTGCGCGAGCCGGTCGACGCGGCGCGCCAGCCGGAACGCTCCCTCGGAGCGGATCTCCTGCACCAGGCGTCCCACGCTGTCGGGGTGCGAGGGCACGAGCACGTCGGGGAACGCGTCGTCGAGCAGCACCGCGCCACCGGGCCGCACGCGCCGGCCCCACCGCTCGAAGTCGCTGCGCACGCCTTCGTAGGAATGGTCGCCGTCGATGAGCACGATGTCGACGTCCTCCACGTCGAGATCGATCGTCCGCGAGTCGCCCCGCAGGATCGCGACGTCGAGGTCGAACCGCCGGGCAAAGGAGCGCGTCTGCGCGTCCAGCTCGAGTGGGTCGATACCGAGGACGCGTGCGGCCTTCTCGCCGCTGTCGATCGACCAGACCCTTCCGTCCGGGCCCATGCCGGCGGCGAGCGCGATCGTGGATCCGCCTCGCCAGCGGCCGATCTCGATCGCCGCACGTGCGCGGCTGCGGCGCGCGAGCCCGAAGATGTAGGCGACCTGGCGGATCGTCATTCCGACGATGCCGTGGTTGAGCAGCGAGCTCGCGAACATTCCCGCGAGGTCCTCGAACTCGAGCTGGTCCCGGGGCTCGAGATCGAGCGGCATCGCGTCGAGCCGCGCCGGACGGTTGAGTTTCGCGCCGACTGCCTCGAGCACGGATTGCGGGTCGGCCTCGAGCAATTCGACCGCCGTGCGCGCGCGAACGCGCGGTGGAGCGGTTCGAAGGATCGTCCGGAAGAGCCCGAGTGCCGCGGCTCGCGGTGACGATAGGGTCTTGCGGTGGGCGCCGGGCTCTTGGAGGTCGACCTCATCCGGCACGGGCCGCCCAGTGCCGCGCACACTGTCGCGCACCTCGTGCACCGGGCCGAGGCTACCAAACCGTCCTGTTTTGAACGCGTAAGAATCCTGTGAACGCCCGGATATCCGGAGCGCTCGTGCGGGGAATTCTCGCCGCGTCGCCGGCCACGCTCGGCGGCCGCGCCCGTCTGAAGGCGCTGATCTCGCTCCGCCGCCTGCTCGTTCGCGCGGGCGACCCTTTGCTCACGTGGCCTGTCGGCGGCGCCGAGTTGCTGCTGCCGCTCTCGCACGAGCTTCCGTTCTACCGTCACGATCATCCGCGGTATGACCGCGCGATCGGCGTGATCGCGGCCGAGGCCGGCGGGCCGGTCGTGGATATCGGCGCGAACGTCGGGGATACGGCGGCGGAGATCCGCTCGCGAACCGGTGTGCCGATCCTGTGCGTCGAGGGCGACGACCGCTTCTTTACGATCCTGAAGCGCAATGCGCCGCAGCTGGAGCCGGTCGAGCTGGAGCACGCCTTCGTGGAGGCCTCTGCGCACGGACGCGTCGAGCGCGGCGCGGGAACGGCGCGCGTCGTCGCCGGCGACAAAACGCTGCGCGCGAAGCCGCTCGCCGGCATCCTCGAGGAGCACCCCGCGTTTGCGGAGCCCGCACTCGTGAAGCTCGACACCGACGGAATGGACGTGCCGATCGTGCTCGCGAACCTCGAGTGGCTCAGCAGTACGAAACCGGTGCTCTTCTTCGAGTACGACCCTCACCTGGGCGCCACGCCCGACGTGTTCGAGCGGCTGCGCGAGATCGGCTACCGGCGGATGGACGTGTACGAGAACACCGGCGAGCTCGTGCGAACGGTCGACCTGCCGGGGGACATCCACGACGAGTACGTGGGCCACGGCGGCAGCCGCTATGCGGACGTGTGCGTGCGCCCGTGACGAGCTTCCTCACGTTCCTGACGTCACGCTGGCAGGCGTCGGAGGACGTCACAGTGCAAGCAGGACGGGGCGTCCGACGGAGCGCGGCCAGCGTGGCGAGGTGGCAGCGAAGCTGCCGCGCGAGTGCGGCTCCGCCGCGCGGGAGCCGAAGGCGGTCAGGGGCGTGAGGCTCGACAAGGAAACCGGGCGCGACCGCTACTTCGCCGCCAAGGAGCGCGAGCTGGAGGAGCTGCTGAACCCCGAGACGGGAATGCTCAGCGAGCGCTTCTCGCGCGTGATCGTGTGCCCGCTCTGCGAGTCGTCGCAGCACACGATCCTCTTCGTCAAGCGAGGTTATCCGATCGTTCGCTGCGACGAGTGCAAGCTCGTCTTCGCGAACCCGCAGGTCGACGAGTCGCTCGTCCTCGCCGAGTACCGCGCGGACAGCGCTCGTGCCAATGACCTCTGGGTAGACGTCCTGCTGTCCGAGCGGCAGCTCGAGCTCGACCGCGAGAAATTCCAGGAGATCCTGGACGAGCTCGAGCCCTACCGCGGCGAAGGCCGGCTGCTGGACGTCGGCACGTCGATCGGCCTCTTCCTGCGGCTCGCCCTCGACCGCGGCTGGCAGGCCGTCGGCAACGAGTTCGGCGAGCGAGCGCGCCAGGTGGCGAGCGAGCGGTTCGGCCTCGAAGTGACCGACGCGCCGCTCGACGCGATGGGCGTCGAGCCCGAGAGCTTCGACGTCGTGACGCTCAACTCGGTGCTCGAACATGTGAACGAGCCGCGGCGGATGCTCGCGCAGATCCGTGGGCTGCTGAAGCCGGGTGGTGCGCTGTTCGTCATCGTCCCGAATGTCGACAGCCTCGCTTGCCGGATCCTGCACGAGCGTGCGGCAACCTTCGACGGACGCAACCACCTCATCTACTTCTCGCCGCGCACGCTCGAGCGGATGCTCGACGCCGAGGGATATGACGTCGTCGAGACGCACACGCGCGTTGCCTCGCTCGATCCGGTGCTGGAGTGGCTCTCGTACAACGAGCCGTACTCGGGGGCGCCGGACGACGAGCTTGCGGCGGAGCTGCGCGTACGCCGCGGCGACGTCGAACGCCTCCTCAGCGAGCTCCGGCTCGGGTACAAGCTGCACTGTCTCGCCCGCCGCCGAAGCTAGGCTGCAACTCGTGACCTCTGCCTCGGGCACCCCGGAACTGCACGTCATCCGGCCCTCGTCGCACTGGGTCGACCTCGGCCTCCGCGAGCTCTGGCGTGCACGGGAGCTCCTGTATTTCCTGACCGTTCGCGACCTCAAGGTTCGCTACAAGCAGACGTTCCTCGGCGTCCTCTGGGCGGTGTTGCAGCCCGTGATGTACATGATCGTGTTCACGCTGTTCTTCGGGCGGCTCGCCGGGCTCCAAACGCAAGGTCAGGCGTACGCGCCGCTGACGCTCACCGGCTCGGTGCTCTGGCTCTTCTTCGCGAACTCGGTGACGATGTCGTCGACGAGCCTCGTCGGCAGCTCGAACCTGATCACGAAGGTCTACTTCCCGCGGTTGCTCTCGGCCGCGTCGCCGGTTGTCGCCGGGCTCGTCGACCTCGCACTCTCGTCGGTGGTGATGTTCGGGATCATGGCCGCGTACGGCTACTACCCGACGTGGCGCGTCGTCGTGATCCCACCGTTCCTGCTGCTCGTGATCGGCTCGGCGATCGGGGTGGGCGCCTGGCTCGCGGCGCTGAACGTGAAGTACCGCGACGTGCGATTCGCCGTGCCGTTCCTGCTCCAGCTGTGGATGTTCGCAAGCGCGGTCTTCTACGTGTTCCCGGCGCTGCACCTCAAGGAGCCGTGGCACACGATCTTCTGGTTCAACCCGCTCGCGGTTGCGATCTCGGGCTGGCGCTGGGCGCTGCTCGGCGGGCCGCATCCGAGCTACGGGCAGGTCGCGCTGGGAACGCTCGGGGGGCTGCTCGTCCTCGCGGCGGGCGTCGTCTACTTCCGGCGCAAGGAGCGTGAGTTCGCTGACATCGTCTAACACGATCGAGGTTCGGGACCTCGCCAAGCGGTACCGCCTCGGCGAGCAGGACGTGCTGCACGGAAGCATGCGTGACGCGTTTTCGAACCTGGTTGCGCGCGGGCTCCATCTTGCACGTGGCGGCCGGCACGAGAAACGCGACACGCTCTGGGCGCTCGACCACGTCAGCTTCGACGTGCCGCCCGGCGAGGTGCTCGGGATCATCGGGCGCAACGGCGCCGGCAAGACGACGCTGCTGAAGATTCTCTCGCGCATCACCGAGCCGACCGAAGGCGAGGCGCGCATCCGGGGCCGCGTCGGCTCGCTGCTGGAGGTCGGCACCGGCTTCCACGGCGACCTCACCGGGCGTGAGAACATCTTCCTGAACGGCGCGATCCTCGGGATGCGGCGGCGGGAGATCCAGCGCAAGTTCGACGAGATGGTCGCGTTCGCCGAGGTCGAGCGGTTCATCGACACGCCCGTCAAGCGGTACTCGAGCGGGATGTACCTGCGGCTCGCCTTCGCGGTCGCCGCGCATCTCGAGCCGGAGATCCTGATCGTCGACGAGGTGCTCGCGGTCGGCGACGCCGCGTTCCAGCGGAAGTGCCTGGGCAAGATGAGCGAGGTGAGCGGCGAGGGGCGAACGGTGCTGCTCGTCAGCCACAACATGGCTGCGATCACGTCGCTGGCCACGAACTGTCTCTGGCTCGACGCGGGCAAGGTGCGGCGGCTGGGGCCGCCGGGCGAGGTCGTCCCGGCCTACCTCAGCGAAGGGCACGTCTCGGGCGAGCCCGGCTACTCCGACCTGACCGACCCCGAGATCCGCAAGGGCGTTCCGAAGCAGACGCACAAGGAGGTCTTGTTCGAGAGCGTTCGGCTCGTCGACGGTGCGGGGCAGACGACCGGCGTGTTCTGCGAGCACGATCCGCTGCGGATCGAGCTGCGGATGCGGTCGCATGTGGAGACCGACAAGCTCGAGGTGCTGTGCAAGGTGAGCACGCTCGAGGGCGCACTCGTTTTTACGCTCACCTCCGGGGTGATGGACGTCGAACTCGAGGCGGGCGGGTTCGAGTTGCCGGTGGAGATTCCCGACCTGCCGCTGAAGCGCGGTCGCTACCAGGTCGACCTCTACGCGCTGACACGCGTTCCCCAGGACGACCTGCGCGGGGTGATCGAGTTCGAGATCGCCGGCCCGCGCGGCGAGGTGACCGATCCGCGCCGCGTGCGCGACATCCTCGGCGTCGTCGACGTCGAGCACGAGTGGGGCGGCGTCCGGCAGGCCGTCGCGCCTGCAGGGCGCTAGCGGCGCGCCCAGTCGATCGTCCGGCGCATTCCCTCGTCCAGTGACGTGTGCGGGCGCCAGCCGGTCGCCTGCTCGAGCGCGTTGACGTCGGCGCAAGAGCGGCGCAGGTCGCCGCGCTGCTCGGGGCCGGTATGGATCTCCCATTCGTCGTGACCGAACGCGCGGACGACGGCCTGCGCGAGCTCGGCGATCGTCGTCTCCCGTCCGCTGCCGACGTTGTAGACGCCGCCGCGCGTACCGGGATCGGCGAGCACGCGTAGCCACGCATCGACCACGTCGCCGATGTAGACGAAGTCACGCGTCTGCTTTCCGTCCGAGTGGATCGTGATCGGCTCGCCGCGGAGCACGTTGCCGATGAAGATCGCGAGGACGCCCTGGTACGGATTCGTGAGGCTCTGCCCCTCTCCGAAGACGTTGAACATACGCAGCGACGTGACGGACAGCTCGACGTCGGTACGTGCACCGGCGACCTGCACGTAGCGCTCCGCGGCGTATTTCGTCACTCCGTAATACGAGATGGGGATGCACGGTTCCGACTCCGGCGTCGGGATCGTCTGCGGCTCGCCGTATGCGGTCATCGAGCTCGCATAGACGAGCCTGGAGACTCCGTGCGCGACCATCTGGTCGATCACGTTCAGCGTGCCGACGACGTTCACGCGCAGGTCGTTCTCGGGATTGTCGAACGACTTGGAGATGCTCGCCTGGCCCGCGATGTGCACGACCGCGTCGAAGCGGCGGCCCTCGAACGCGCTGCGCACCGCCTCGGCGTCGGCGACGTCCGCCTCGACGAGCTCCGCGTTGCGGGGGACATGGTCGTGCGAGCCGGTGCTCAGATCGTCGATGACGACGACATCGTCGCCGCGCTCGAGCAGCGCGTCGGCGAGGTGGCTGCCGATGAAGCCGGCGCCGCCCGTGACGAGGATCGTGCTCACGCCGAGACCGTGGCTCTGCGTCCGCTCGCGATCCGCTCGAGCGTGTCCGCGATCCGGCCGACCGACACCCGCGGCTGGAACGCGCGCTCGTAGGTCTCACGCGCGCCGGTGCCTAACCGCGCGCGCAGCGTCTCGTCGCTCAGCGCACGCAGGGTCTCGCGAGCGAGGCCGTCGGGCGTGTGCGCGACCAGCGCGTTTCGCTCGTGCTCGAGCTCCGGGATGCCGAGCGTGTTCGCGCGGTCGGTGACGATGCACGAGCCATACGCGAACGCCGTGATGATTCGCACGCGGATCCCGAGCGTGATCGAGTTCGGCACGAGCATCACCTGCGCCGAGAGGAACTCGGGCGCGGCGTCCTCGACGTGGCCGAGCAGGCGGACGGACGGACGGTCGAGCAGGCGGGCGAGTTGCGGCGGCGGGTCGTAGCCGCCGGCGAGTCGAACCTCGAAGCCCTCCGGCCCGAGCGCGTCCTCGAGCCGCGGCAGGACGCCCGAGGCGAATCGCTGCAGCCCCTCCAGGGTGACCGCGCCCTTGAGGTGGCCGACGAGGAGGATTCGCGGCACGTCTGCCTCCCGCCGGTTGGTGGGACCGGGGTCGGGGACCGGTGTCCGCAGGTATTCGCAGCCGCTCGCGCCTGCACGTCGCAGCCATGCCGCGTGATGCGCAGCGAACGCGCCCGACGCGGCGCATTCGTTCAGCATCTGGACGAGCAGCCGGGGCTGGCGCCGCAGCTGGGCCTGCAGGCGCGTGAGCCCGCGTAGCGACGGCAGGCCGCGTCGGAAGTGGTAAAGCGCCGAGAGTTGAGGCGGGTCGCCGACGGCGGCGAAGCGCGGGACGGCGACGTCGCGACTCGCCGCGAGCGCCTCGAAGTGGTAGACGAACGCTGCCTCCGCGCCGCTCCCGTTCACGGCATCGCGGACGGCGCCGCGGTCGGAAAGCGTCGGGTAGAGCGTCTCCGGCGGTGGGTCGACCGCGCGCCGGACGCGGGCGCCCACGTGCCGGGGCAGGGCCTCGAAGACCGCCGGGGCGCGCGACGGCACGGTGATCACCTTCGCGCCGCGGTCGCGGACCTGCTGTTCCCGCTCGGGGGCCGTCACGTGCTCCGGATCGGCGAGGACGATCACGCTCACGTCGTGGCCGAAGTCGAGGAGCTGGCTCATCACCGTCCACGCGGTGACGGCGCCGCCGCCGGTCGTCGGGTTCGGCGGCGCGCCGCCGACGAGCAGCGCGATCCTCACGAGTGGACGGGCGTCGCGCCCACGAACGACTCGAAAACGTCGTCGAGCGCGATCTCGATCTCCCACTGCGGGTGGTCTGCGCGAAAGCTGCGCAGATCGCTGATGTAACAGATGTGGTCTCCGCGCCTCGGCGTCTCGAGGTACTCGTACTCGAGCCGGCGGCCGAACAGCTCCTCGAAGCGCGCGATTGCCTCCAGCATCGAGACGCTGTTCTCACGGCCTCCGCCGAGGTTGTAGACCGCGCCCGCCGACGGATGCTCGGCGAATGCCATGATCGCCGTGCACACGTCGTGCGAGTGGATGTTGTCGCGCACCTGCTTGCCCTTGTAGCCGTAGATCCGGTACGGGATGCTGTCGCGGACGGCGCGCGCAAGGTAGGCGAGGAAGCCGTGCAGCTCGGCGCCGGAGTGATGCGGGCCGGTGAGGCAGCCGCCGCGGAAGCAGACGGTCGGCAAACCGAAGTAGCGGCCGTACTCCTGCACGAGCACGTCGGCGGCGACCTTGGATGCGCCGAAGAGGCTGTGCATCGTGCGGTCGATCCGCATCGTCTCGTCGATGCCCTCACGGTGCGCCGGATCGGCATAGTCCCAGCGCGTCTCGAGCTCGACCAGCGGCAGCTCATTCGGCGCGTCGCCGTAGACCTTGTTCGTCGAGAGGAAGACGAACGGGGCCTCGGGTGCGCTGACGCGGGCGGCCTCGAGCAGGTTCAGCGTCGCGAGCGCGTTGACCTCGAAGTCGTCGAACGGCCGGCTCGCGGCAAGGTCGTGCGACGGCTGCGCCGCACAGTGGACGAGCAACTCCGGCCCGATTCGTCCAACGAGCTCGGCGATCCCTGCGCGATCGCGGATGTCGAGCTCATGGTGCTCGAACCGTCGCGTCTGACCGCGCAGGCGCTCGAGGTTCCAGGTGGTGTCCCCGTGCTCACCGAAGAAGTCGCGGCGCATGTTGTTGTCGACGCCGTGCGTCTCCCAGCCGCGCGTATCGAGGAACGCGACCATCTCCGACCCGATCAGGCCGCTCGAACCCGTCACGATCGCCTTGCGCGCCGCCATTCGGACAAGGAGCCTAGCCGCGCGTGCGGGCGGTAGGCTTCCGCCTCGTGAACGTGCCGACCGCGATCCGCAGGCAGCTGGCGCAGCGCGCGCCGCGGTTGGACGACCGCGCACAGCAGGCGGCGTGGCGCCTTCGGAACCGCCGTCGCGCCTGGGCCGGCGACCTGGCGCCGCAGCTCGCGCCGGTGCTCGACCAGCTTCGCCGGGAGGGCGTGGCGATCACTGACGTCGAGACCGTCTTCGGCGACGCGACGCTCTTCGAGGCGGCCGCCGCCCGCGCGCAGGAGCTTTACGAGGCGCCGCGTGCCGAGTCCGACGGCGCAGAAGCCGGCTCGAAGGCGACGTTCCTGACCAAGCTGGCGACCGGCTCATACGATTTCGACGATCCCTTCGTGCGGCTGGCGCTGCACCCGAACGCGCTCGCCGTCGCGAACGGCTACCTGCGCCTCTACAGCCACCTGCGCGCGCTCGATCTCTGGCTCACGAAACCGACCGAAGGCCCGGCGATCCAGACGCAGCTCTGGCATCGCGACGGCGACGACGTCGTGAACCTGAAGATGTTCGTCTACTTCACCGACGTGCGGCCGGCCGCGGGCCCACTCAGGTACGCGCCCGCAACACATCCCTTCGGCGCGCGCCGCCAGTTGCCGGAACAGGACGAGCAGGCTCGCTCAACGGACGAGCAGCTGAGTCAGGTCGTGCCCGAGCGCGAGTGGGTGCTGTGCGAGGGCAAGCCGGGGACGGTCGTCTTCGCGGACACCTGCGGCTACCACAAGCAGCAGAAGCCGGAGTCCGACGAGCGGATGCTGCTCGTGTCGCACTACGTTTCCGGCACGCCGTTCGTGCCGTCTGCGCTCGAGCTGCGCAACGTCGACGAGTCGCGGCTGGCCGATGCCCAGTACGCCGCCGTCTTCGATCGCCTCCGTTAGCGCCCGCAGACCGTGAGCCGCAGGGTCGCCCTTCTCGCCGCGGCCGGCATCGTCGCGGCAGCCTTCGCGCTGGTCGGACTAGGTCGCTGGGAGCGGACGCACCGCGCCGACGAGCAGAACCGGGGGATCCGACATCTCGTCGAGGAGATCGGCCCGCTCGCAACGTCGAAGCCCGGCCTCTTCCGCTTCCTCCCGCAATTCCAATGCCTGCTCTACCCGCGTGACGCCGACCGCTTCGCGCTCGAGATCTGTGCGGACGCCGACGGCCGCGTCCTCGAGGCGATCGACCGCCGCGGGCACACCCGGATCTGGAGCCTGCGTGACGATCCTGCGCGCGCGACGGTGCGCATCGACCGCGCCGCTCTCGACCGCTGGCTCGTGCGCCTCGGCCTGCCGCCGCGCTACGTCGAGATCGCGCACGGGCGACTGTGATGGAGCGGCTGCGGCAACAGCTCGAGGGCGCTCTCTGGTTCCTGGTCGGAAACGTCGTCGTCTGGATCGGCTTCGCCGTCAGCAACCTGTACCCGCTCAACTTCCAGGGTGTGCGCCACGTTCGCTGGGTCGCGCTCGGCGAGCTGCTGCTCTTCACCTTTGCCTACGCGATCGTCGCTCGACCCCGACGTCGTCTGCCGGCGTCCGTGTGGATTGCCGCGGTTCTGGCTGCGACCGCCCTGCTCTCCGCAGCGTGGTCCTCCGATCCGAGGCTTTCGTTCGGGCGAGCCTGCACGTTCGTCGCACTGCTGGTTGCCGGCGCAGCGCTAGCGCACGGCGTGCGCGCGAGACCGCAGATGATGCGCCCGATCCTGCTCTCATTGCTGGCGGGAGCCTCATTCCTCGGCGTCGCGGGGTTGATCAAGCTTGCGGTCGACTCGAACACGGCGATCGTCCCGGCGACCAAGACGCAAGGAGCGCGCTACAACGGAATCGGCGGCAATCCCGACACGATGGCGCTGCTCTTCGCAGTGGCGATCCCGCTCGCGGCCTGGGCCGTGTACGCGGCACGGTCGCGCCGGGAGAAGGTCGGCGCCGCGCTCGTGCTGCTGATGCTCGACGGCTCGCTCGCTGCCTCCGGCTCTCGCGCGTCGACGGTGGGCGCGTTGATCGGCGTCAGCGTTCTCGTGGTCGGGCTCCCGCTTGCGGCACGCGCGCGCAAGCCGCTGCTTGCGGCGGCCGTCGCCGTGTTTCTGCTCAACGTCGCCGTGACGACTCTGCCACCGCGAGCCAAGAAGAACCCGACCGTGAACGTGCAGTTCGGGCAAACACCCGTCTTCGGGCCGCACGACGCAGCAGCACTCCTCCCCCTGCAGGACGAGTTCGGCTTCCCGCGCCCGGGCCGCCCGGAGCCCCACCGATCGCTGTTCGATGCTGGCGGCAGGCTCCCCGCCTGGAAGGGTGCTGTGAAGCAGGCTGCGCAGCGCCCGCTCGCGGGCTACGGCTTCGGGATGGAGGACAAGGTCTTCGTCGACCGCTACTACCCGTTCTTCTCAGGCAGGCCCGAGAATTCGTACATCGGCGCGCTGCTGCAACTGGGAGCCGTCGGGTTCGTGCTGCTGCTCGCGTTCTTCGTCCTGGTTGCGCGCGAGGGCGTCGATGTGCTTCGGCGTCTGGCACCCGCCGCCCGCGATCCTGTGGCGGCGTGCCTCGGCGTGACGGCCGCTGGAGCCGTGGTCGGCGTCGCCCAGTCGTACCTCACCTCGGTGGGGAGCCCGGCTGCGGCTCCGGTGTGGATCTGCGCGTTCCTGCTCGGCGCGCTAGCTCCAGCACGCCCTCGGCCCACCGCTCAGGGGTGAGCGACGCGACGCGTTCGCGGGAGCGCTCCGCCGACTCGGCCCGAACCGCCGGGTCTCCGGCGAGACGTCGCATCGCATCGGCGAGCGCAAGGGCGTCTCCGGCCGGGACGCGCAGGTCGTCGTCGACGAGCTCGTACGCCGCGCCGGCGGCGTCCGTGGCCACGAGCGGCAGTCCCGCCGCCGCCGCCTCGTTCAGCACCATGCCCCACTGCTCGGAGCGCGACGGGAGTACGAACACGTCTGCGGAGGCGTAGAGCCGCGGAAGACGCTCGCGCGGCACCGGGCCGAGGAACCGGATGCGCTCCGAGGCGCGCGCCTCGAGGGACTTGCCCTCGGTTCCCGCGCCTGCCAGTACGAGCTCGCCCGGTACGTCGGCGAACGCGTCCAGCAGTATGTCGATGCCCTTCTCGGGGTCGAGGCGGCCCACGTAGAGGAACGTGCAGCTGCGCTCGTCGCGGCGCGGGAACGTCCGGAAGAACGCGTTGTCGACCGCGTTCGGGGCGACGACGATGCGGTCCTCGGGCACGCCGAGCGCACGCGCGTACTCGGCGGACGCGCGACCCGGGACGAACGCGCCCGCAGCGCCGCGGATCAGCGTCCGCTTGGCGAGCTCGAGTGGTCGCGCTTCCGAACGCGCATCGCGCTCCGTCGACTCGATCCAGACGAGCAGCGGCACGCGGGCCGCCTTGCAGTAGGCGAGCGCCTGCCAGAACGCCGGCTGATTCCAGCCGCCCACCGCCACCGCGTCGGGTCTGAAGGCGCGCAGTTCGCGTAGGACGCCGCGGTTCAACATCGTCCAGCGCCCGCCCGCGTGCATCTCGCGGCCGCGCAGGAAGACGTGGTCGAAGCGCCACTCGTCCCGATGATGTTCGTAGTGTGGACGTCTGGGGTCCGTGCGCGCGAGAAAGAGCACGCGCAGCTCGGCGCGCTCGGCGAGCGCGTTGAAGAGCGGGATCCGGAACGGTGCCGGAATCTCGGTCAGCAGAGCGATCCTCACGTCATCGGCCGCCTTTCGCTCCCGCCCGGCGGAGCCGGGCTCCGCGAAAGGCTGACGCCGCTGACGGCACGATGCTCTCCGGGCCCGTGCTGGTTCGCACTGTGCCCTCCGGCCTCGCACCGCCGGCGGCGCCCCGAAGACGTGAGGGACCTCACTTCAGCGCCGAAGCGACGAGGCGTCTGGCCACCCACGGCTGGCGGACGAGCAGCGTCGGATCGAGGCGAAGCGCGCGAACGAGGTCGCGGCGGGACTCCTTCTGCCGGCCGAGCACCGCGTGGCTGCGGGCCAGCATGAGCAGGAAGTTGCGGCGAGCCAGCTGCGCGTCGGGAATGTCCGGGTTCGCGTCGATCAGGGCCAGGTGCTTCTCCGCCGTCTGGATCTGGCCCTGCGTCAGCTCGTACGTCGTCATCTGCCCGGGCCAGTGCCGGTAGCGCGCGACGGGCGAGCCTTCGAGGAAGACGATCTTCCACGCGAGCGCGAGTCGCAGGTAGAGGTCGTAGTCGTCGAGCAGCAGCGCGGGGTCGTACAGGCCGACGCTGCGGATCGCCTCGACCCGCGCGGTCAGCGCGGAGCTGAAGCAGCGGCAGTCGAACGCATAGCCCGCATACGTCACGCCGTTTCGGTGCGCCGCGGAGAACAGTTCCCGGTGCCGCGCGGTCTCGTCAGGGAGAGGCTCGTCGTCCGGCCCGATCACGTCGACGTGGCCGTGCACCATGCCGACGCGCTCGTCTGCCTCGAGGACAGGCACCTCGCGTGCGAGCTTGTCCGGGAGCCAGCGGTCGTCGGAGTCGAGGAACGAGATGTACGTGCCGCGCGCCTCCCGGACGGCGGTGTTGCGCGCGCCCGAGCGGCCTCGATTCTCCTGGCGGACGATGCGGATGCGGTCGCCGTGGCGCGCGAGCACGCCGGGCGTGTCGTCGGTCGAGCCGTCGTCGACGACGAGCACCTCGCGATCGCCGAACGTCTGCGCGTACACGCTCTCGAGGGCGCCGTCGAGATAGGGCGCGCGGTTGTACGCGGTGATCGCTGCGGTGACGAGCGTCACGCCGCCGCCGCCCGGTCATAGAGCTCGAGCATGCGGCGGTTCATGGAGTCGAGCGTGAAGTGCTCCTCGACGCGGCGCCGGCCCGCCGCCGCCAGGCGCTCCGCGAGTCCCCGGTCCTCGAGCACACGTCGAAGCGCAGCGGCGAGCGCCTGCGGGTCGCGCGGCGGTACGAGCAATCCGGTCTCGCCGTCCGAGACGACCTCCGGCGTTCCGCCGACCGGCGTCGCAACGACGGGGCGCCCGGCTGCCATCGCCTCGAGCACGACCATCGGCAGCCCTTCGGTCCAAGACGGCAGCGCGACGACGTCGAGCTCCTCGAGCAGCGCGGGCACGTCCTCGCGAAAGCCGAACTCGACGCGCTCACGCACCCCGACCCGCACCGCCTCGCGCTCGAGCTCGGCTTGGAAGGCGCCGCCCTGCTCGAGATCGCGCCCGGCCAGGAAGAGCCGTGCAGACGGAATCTCGGCGAGCGCGCGGATCAGCTCCCGCTGGCCCTTGACGTCGCAGAGGCGCGCGATCTCGCCGATCACCGGCGGGTCGTTGTGGCGCAGCGCGCCGTTCGGCAGCGGCGCGACGCCGTTGTAGACGACCTCGATCCGGCCGCCGGGGTAGCCCTGCCGCTCGTAGGCGCGCCGGGTGTCGTCGGACACCGCGACGAGCTGCGCGCACCAACGCGCCGTGAGATTGTCGAGGTTGCGGATCAGCGGCGCGGTCGCGGCCCGGAAGTGATTCTCGATGTGCAGGTGCGCGACGACCGGGACGCCCGCCAGGCGTGCCCCGATTCGCGCAACGACGTTCCCGGCGGCCAGCGCGTGCGTGTGCAGCAAGTCCGCTCGGGCCTGGCGCAGCAGACGCGCGAGCCGCAGGGCGTTGTCCAGCCGGTGGGTACGTCGCACGTCGACGAACGCGACGCCGAATGCCTCGGAACGCGCGCGCTCGACGAAGGGCCCGTCGCGCGGAACGACGAACGACACTTCGTCGCCACGCGCCTGCGCCGCGCGGGCGAGCTCCAATGCGACCGCCTGGCCGCCTGCCAGGTCAGAGCCGATCACGAGCTGAACAATTCTCACGCCCTCGGCCGCCTTTCGCTCCCGCCCGGCGGAGCCGGGCTCCGCGAAAGGCTGACGCCGCTGGCGGCACGATGCTCTCCGGGCCCGTGCTGGTCCGCACTGTGCCCTCCGGCCTCGCACCGCCAGCGGCGCCCCGAGAACGTGAGGAACCTCACGGCCGGCAGACGGCGACGAGCTCGCTGGCCTGCTCGACACCGTCCCTCGAGATCGCGATCTGATCCGCGGTCACCGCGTCCATTGCGGGCGTTCCCGCGACGGCGCGGGAGGCGCGGCGCACGAACGGCAGCCGCCTGCGCAGCCCGAAGACATCCGCACGCTGCAGCAGCCTGTGCCGGCGTGTCTGGATCCGCTGCTGGCCGTACAGCTCCACGGCGCCGAAGAAACGGCCGAGCAGCTCCTCGAAATCCGCGCGCGAGAGCTCCACCATGTGGAAGGGGTTCTCCGGCGACGAGGTCGTCGCGTCGACTCGCGGCGTCGAGACGACGAACACGCCGTCGCCGCGAAGGACGCGCGCTGCATGGGCGAGGAACGCCTCCGGCTGAGCGAGGTGCTCGATCGTCTCGAACGAGCAGACGACGTCGAACGACGCGTCGGGCAGATCGAGCGCCGTGAGGTCTTGCCGAACGAACTCCACATTCGGACGCGCGTAGCGCTCGCGTGCGTATGCGATCGCCCCGGCGTCGACGTCGACTCCGACGGCGCGCCGCGCGCGTTCGGCCAGATACGCGGTCCCGTAGCCGACACCGCATGCGGCGTCGAGGACGTCCTTGCCCGCACAGAGCGGCCGCGCGAACTCGTAGCGCTTGAGGTGGATCGCGACGATTCCCGGCTCGGTCTCGTCGGGGACGATGCGCTCGGGGTGGCTCACAGGGCCAAAGTATCCTTGCGCGCGCCGTGCGCAACGCCCTGGACCGGTTGCCACTCGAACGGGCGCTGCAGCTCTCGATCGTCCTCCTGATCCTCTTCACCGTCCTCTCCCAGGGCTCGCTGCTCTCGTGGATCGACACGGCGAGGAAGCTGCGCTGGCTCACCCTCTTCGCATTCGTGGCGCTCGCGCTCGGGTACGCGTGGTCGCGCGGTGGCTTTCGGCGCTTGGGATTCGCCCATGCAGGCGGTGCGGTCTTGATCGCACTGGCACTCGCCTCTGTTGCGTGGTCCACCTTTCCGAAGCTCACGTTCGAGCGCACCGCGGCGCTCGGGCTGCTCTTCCTCGGCTGCGGTGCGGTGGCGGCGGGAGCCGGCCGCCCGCGCGCCGTGCGTCGGGTCGTCGACGCAATCGTCGTCGGTGCGGCCGCCGTGGGCGTCGGCGGTCTGCTGGTGCTCGCGTTCGACCACGACCGGGCGGTCCAGCCGGCGACCTCCGCGCTTGCCGCGCGCTATCAGGGTCTCGGCGGCGGGCCGAACACGGCGATGATGATCCTCGCGGTCGCCGCGCCGCTCGCCGTCTACGTGCTCGTCGAGGCGCGGCGCCCTCTGGCGCGTGCAGCGGCTCTGGCGAACGTCGTGCTGCTCCTCGGCTCGATCGTCGCGTCCGGCTCGCGTGGCGCCCTCGTGGGGGCGTTCGGCGGCCTGTTCGCAGTCGCCGTGCTCGGTCCGGTCGAGCGGCGCCATCGACTCGTTGCCGCAGGCGTCGTCGTCGCCCTGCTGGTGGTCTCCGCGGCGTTGACGCGCATTCCTCAGCCGAATCCGGCGGCGCCGGCATTGCCGAGCGCGTCGGAGCCCCCGCCCGTCGTGTTCCAGGGGCCGCGGCACGCTGTTGCGGAGCCCGCGCCCCGTCTCCAGGACGACGTCGGCCATCCCCCGTACGGGGTCGCCGAGACGACGAAGAAGCCGCGAACGCTCTTCGGCTCCAGCGGCCGCGCCCAGGCCTGGAACGGAGCGATCCACCTCGGCGCGCAGCGTCCCGTCGCGGGCTTCGGCTTCGGCACCGAGGACCACGTGTTCACCGACCGCTACGTCGACTTCAACTCGAACGTGCCCGAGAACTCCTACATCGGGCTCTTCCTGCAGCTGGGAATCGCCGGCGTCGCCGCATTCGTTGGCTTCGTCCTCGCGTTACTCGGCTTCGCCGTCGTGGAGCCCAGAGCGTCGCTGGGCGAGCGTCGGCTCGTCGCAGCCTGCGCCGGCGGCGTGGTCGCCGGCCTCCTACTCGGGGGGTTCCAGTCCTACCTGTACGCGGTCGGAAACAACGCGACTGCCGCCGTGTGGCTGTGCGCGTTCCTGCTCGCGGCGCTCGTGCCGCGCGCGCTGCCCTCGCTTCGGGTCCTGTTGCCTGCCACGGCAACGATCCTCGCCACGCTGGTCGTGGTCGGGATCGTCGAGCGCTCCCACCGGGCGCACGATCAGTCGAGGGCCATGGCGCAGGTCGCTGCCGAAATCGGCCCCCTCGACGCGCAGCAACTCGACCAGTACCGCTACCTGTCGGCGCGAGTCCAGTGCCTGCTCTACAGGCGCGGGAAGAACCCCTTCGCGCTCGAGCTTTGCGTGGACGAAAGCGGCCGCGTCGTCGAGACCATCGACCGCCGCACCGCACCGAAGCCGCGCATCCACGGTCTGCGTGACGATCCCTCGCGGTCGAGCGTGCGCGTCGATCGCGCCGAGGTCACCCGGCTCCTGCACTCTTTCGGCATCCCGCTCTCGTACCTCCCACGAACGTGACGAGCCGGCGTCCGCGCGTGCTGGTCCTCAACCAGTACTACTGGCCCGGCGTCGAGGCGACGGCGCATCTGCTCGCCGAGCTCGCGGAGGCGCTTGCGGACGACTTCGACATCACCGTCGTGACCGGGATGGTCGCGGAGGCGCACGAGTCGGGGGTCACCGAGCGCAACGGCGTGCGCATCATCCGTGTCCGCTCGACGGCCTTCGACCGCAGCCGGCTCGCGCTGCGCGCCACGAACTACCTCACCTACCTCGGGCAGTCGCTGCTTCGCGCGCTCCGCGCCGAGCGCCCGGACGTCGTCCTCTGCATGACCGACCCGCCTGTGATCGCGAACATCGCCCTGATCGTCGCGCGTCGCTTCCGCGTCCCGCTGATCGTGATCAGCCAGGACGTCTTCCCCGAGGTGGCGGTCGAGCTCGGCCGGCTGGACAACCGGCCGCTCGTCGGCGCGCTCCGGTCCGCGATCCGGTTCTATCTCGAGCGCGCCGACCGCGTCGTCGCCATCGGCGACACGATGCGGCGGCGGCTGGAGCAGAAGGGCGCGCGCCCCGAGCGGCTGGACGTGATCCCGAATTGGGTCGACGCGGACACGCTCGTGCCGATGCCGCGCGACAACGAGTGGGCGCGGGAGCACGACCTCGTCGGCTCATTCGTGGTCATGCACTCGGGCAACATCGGCCACGCGCAGAACCTCGACGCGCTGATTCGCGCCGGGACGTTTCTCCGCGACCTCGACGATCTACGGATCGTCCTGATCGGCGGCGGTGCGCGGCGCGACGAGCTGAAGGCGCTGACGCGCCTGCTCGAGGTGGACTCGGTTCGATTCATGGGCTACCAGCCGCGCGAGCTTCTACCGCAGTCCCTGTCATCGGCCGACGTGCACGTGGTCGGCCTCGCCAGCGGCCTGTCGGGCTACGTCGTGCCGAGCCGGCTCTACGGCATCCTCTCGGTCGGACGGCCGGTGGTCGTTGCCGCCGACTCGGAGAGCGAGACGGCGAAGATCGTCGGCGACGCGGGTTGCGGGATCGTCGTTCCCCCGGGCCGGCCGGAACTGCTCGCCGCCGCGATCCGGCGGGCGCACGACGGCGAGCTCGACCTGGAGGCCATGGGGGCCCGCGGCCGCGACTACGTCACCGCGAATGCAGACCGGCGGATCGCGGTCACTCGTTACCGCCGGCTCCTGCAGGACGTGATCGGCTGACGCGGACGACCCGTTCGAGGCCGAAGCTCACGAAGGCGAGGAAGAGACCGCGCAGCGGAATCGAGAACCGCGCCTCGACGTGGTGGGTCGCCAGCGTGACGCTGTAGACGAGCAGGTAGAGCACGACCCAGCGCGGCGGTCCTGCGCGCGCCAGCGCTACGGCCGCGCCGGTCAGCGCGAGCGCGATCAGGATCCAGTCGACCAGCCTGAGGAGCACAAGGCCGACGCCGTGCGGCTGGTACCAGTCGTGATGCGTGCTCCAGAGGAAGTAGTTGCGGTACAGGTTCTCCCACGCGACCTGCAGCGGGTCGTCGGCCAGTCGTTCGCGATACAGCGTTCGTGCCCGCGTACGTAGCTCGCGGTCGGCGCGCTCCAGGTAGCGCGGATGGGCGTACGGGTCGCGGCGCAGGGTCGCAGGGGAGGGCGCGTAGCGGCGAGGCGCCGCGAAGTCCTGCAGGAACGCCGGGTCCTTCTCGATCTCGGCCGCGTTGTGACTCAACCGCTCGCCGTGCGCTGCGAGCAGCAGGTTGAAGCCTTCGCCCCAGTTCGTGAGCACGAGCTTCCCGGTCGCGTGGTTCGTCCAGGTGAGCCACGGGACGAGTAGCAGTGCGGCCGCCAGCGTCGCGGCGACGGCGGCGCGAAAGCGTGGGACGGCGCGGGCCAGAGCGCCGAGCACGACGAGCGGGACGAGCAGGACGAACACCGGCCGGACGAGCGTCAGTGCCGCAGCGAGCGCTGCTGCGCCTGTCCACCAGGCGAGATTGCGTTCCTGCCATGCACGGGTGAAGGCATATGCGAGCGCAACCGCGAGTAGGCCTGCGAGCGTCTCCGTCACGACCAGCGTCACGTAATGCTTCGAATACGGGTCGAGGGCGTAGAGCGCTGCGGCTGCGAGGCCGAGTTCGGGCGTCCACCAGCGCCGGACGGTCAGCGCGAGCAGCCAGGTCGCCAGCGCGAGCAGCAGCGCCTGCACGACGAGCGCGACGTGGCGTGCGAATCCAGGCCCGCCTCCGCCCACGGCCGCGAGCAGCAGGGGGTACCCGGGCGTGCGGAAAGCCTGCTTTTCGGGCGCCGAGAACAGCGACCGCGGCATCTTCACGCCCGTGAGGTCGAAGAACCCTTCCCGATACGTGAAGTAGAAGCCGGCCCGGAGCGGAGTCGTATAGCTCCCGTGTTCGATCGCGTCCGCGGTCGCGACGTACTCGTCCGTATCGGTCGTCGAGTGCCGGTGAACGAGCGGGACGTAGAGGAGGCCGTGCAGCGCGGCGACGGCGGCGGCGAGCACGGCCGCGCGCTGGAACCGGGAGTCCGTCATCGGCGGCGCTGTACGTTAACCGCGTGACCGCGGCGACAGTCCGAGCGGCGCGCGTCGCGCGCGCCGAGCCGCACGCCGTCCTGGCCGTCGCGGCGGCACTCGTGATCGCAGCTGAGGCTGCGTACGACCAGCAGACGTCTGACGTCTGGCTCCTGCTCGAGGCGGTGGTCGCGGGCGCCGGCCTGCTGCTGGTCTGGCGCAACCAGGATCGCCTCCGCCTCGTGCCCCTGCTCGCCGTGGGCCTTGCGTTTCAGCTCGCGTACGTCTGCGTGCACATTGCCTCCGGCGTGCGCGGCGATCTCGACTCGCGCGCCATCTTCGGAACCTACGGGCAGCAGTTGCTCGACGGCGACTATCCGCGCTCGGAGTACCCGGTCGGCGCCGTTCTCGTCTTCGCTCTCGAGGCGCTGATCAACGGCACGCACAGCCGTGTGCCGAACGCCTTCGTGATGATCCCGTTTCAGCTCGCGCTCGTCGCGGCGGTCTGGTTGCTCCGCACACGCTGGTCGCCGTGGCTCGCGGCGTTCGTCGCACTCTGGCCGATGAACGCCTTCTACTGGGAGTTCAAGTTCGACCTGGCACCCGCTGCGTTGCTCGCGCTTGGGCTGTTGCTCGCGTGGCGCAGCCGCTGGAGCTGGTCGGGAGTCGCACTCGGGGCCGGCGCGCTCGTCAAGTGGACGCCGGGCGTCGCGTTCGTCGCGCTCGCAGTCTGGCTCGCGACATCGCGTCGGACACGGGAGCTGCGTGCGCACGTCGTTGCGTTCGCGGTCACGGTGGTCGTGGTCTACGTTCCGTTCCTGGTCTGGGAGCCGCATGACGTGCTCTACGCGTACAGTCAGCAGAGCGGCCGCACGATCACGGGCGAGTCACTCTGGTACCTGCCGCTCCATGTGCTCGGTCTCGCCGATCTCGGCGCTCACATCTCCTACGCGGCGGACGTTCCGCACTGGGCGAACGCCGTTGCGGTCGTCGTGCAGATCGCGGCCTTGCTCGCGGTGCTCGCGTTCGCAGCGCGGGCACGGAGCTCCGAAGCGGCGGTCGCGCTCGCCGCGCTCGCCCCGTGCGTGTTCCTCCTCACGAATCGCATCTTCAGCCCGCAGTTCTTCCTCCCCCTGTTCGCCTCCTGGGCCGTGGCTGCAGCACTCGTCTCGCGCAACACACGCGAGCAGCTTGCCGTCGGGGTCGTGGCGGCGACCGCCTCGGTGGCCAACGCGTTCGTGTATCCGTACGCGCTGCCGCACTACACGCTCACATGGCAACTCTGCTCCGTGGCCCTGTTTATGCTCGCCATTGGCCTCACCGCCTGGCTTGCTATGCGCGCGAGCGGCAGTGGGAGGGCCTAACCGGCGAAAATCCGGCGTAGCTCCAGCGAGAGCCGACCTCGGCTCGCGCCCTGCGCGAGGACCGCTGTCGCGCCGCGTGAGCACGTGATCCCGTAGCCCGCGCGAAGCGCGCTTCGCGTCAAGGCGCCGAGGTCTGCGGCCGTCCTCGGGTAGATCCACGTCGCGACGTCGATCGCGAGGACCTGCGCCCGCGGCACCGGGCGGTCGTCGATCACCCAGATATGCCGTCGCTGCGACAGATGCGGCACCAGCGCGCTGGTCGCAGCGACGCTCGCGTCCGGCGGCACCTTCGCGAGGCACGCCCGGATGTCCGCCGCCTGCGCGTCCGTTGCGTAGCGGTCGAGCTCGTCGAGCGGGCGCAGGCGCCCGAAGGTGAAGTAGAGGCCGACGAGGAGGACGGCAACGGCTGCGGCGGGAACGAGGGCGGCGCGACGGGTCACGTGCTCGCGCGCGCGCGTCGTCGTGTCGACCGCGGCGAAAGCGAGCATCGGCGCGATCACAAGCGAGTAGTGGAACCCCTGGGCCCAATAGGACGGGACGCTGGAGAGGAACCGCTCGGCGAGCGTCGGCAGCATGACGATCAGGAGCGGCGAGACGAGCGGCAGGAAGAGCCACGAGCCGAAGAGATTGAACAGCGCAACCTGCTTCGTGTGCGGCGTGACGAAGAGCTTCACGCTGCGGATCGGGTGCCGGACGAGGTTCTCGAGCGCGCTTCCCGGCGTCGCGCCGAGCGCGTCGTAGGACCAGTGGCTGTACGCCCGGCCGCCGGCGAAGGCGGGGATGAGCACCTTGAAGGCGAGCGCGAACCACGCGAGGCTCGCGGCGGCGATCACGCCGCCGAAGCGCCAGCGGCGCTGCACGATCGCCACGTAGGCGGCGAACCCGATCAGCGTCAGCGCGAGATCCTCCTTCGTGAGCAGCAGGAGCGCCGCGACGGCGACGAGCACCGCGTCGCGGCGCTCGAGCATTGCGTACAGAGCGACGGAGACCAGCGGCGCTGCGAGCGCGAGCTCGTGAAAGTCGAAGATGTCCCCCGCCAGGACGCCGTACCAGAGGAGATAGGCGGCTTCGAACGCGAACGCCGCGACGAGCCCGAGCCGGTCGCGCACCCACCAGAACAGCGGCAGTGCCGCTGCCGCGAGCAGAACCGCCTGCGCCGTGAGCAGCATGCGTGGGTCGCTCCAGATCCAGTACAGCGGCGCGAGGAGGACGAGCGTGAAGTCGGCGTGGTCGCCGAGCTCGTGCGGTAGACGAAGCACCGTGTTCGGGATCCACTCGAACCGGCTGTAACCCCAGACCGTCTGGTCGAAGATCCCGAGGTCGTAGGCGTTGGCGCCGAAGCTGTCGTAGCGATGAATCGCCGCAGCCGCGTAGCCGACGGCGGCGAGTGCAGCGAGCAAAACCGCGGCCGTCGCCGGCCCCCTCCGCCCGGTCATTCGGCGATCCTACGTCCGGATCGAGTAAAACCGGGGCGCATGGCCGGGCCGCTTTCGATCGTCGTTCCCGTCTACAACAGCGCGGGATCGCTCCCGATGCTCGTCGACCGGGTGACGAGCGTGCTCGACGGCGGGGACGACTACGAGATCGTGCTCGTGAACGACGGCAGCTCCGACTCGAGCTGGCCGGTCATCGAGCAGCTCGCCGCCGAGCGGGCGCGCGTTCGCGGAATCGACCTGATGCGGAACTACGGACAGCACAACGCGCTCCTCGCCGGCATCCGGGCGGCGCGCAACCCGGTCGTGATCACGCTCGACGACGATCTCCAGAACCCGCCCGAGGAGATCCCGAAGCTGCTCGCCAAGCTCGACGAGGGAAACGACGTCGTCTACGGATCCTGGCGTGTTCCCGCACACGGGCTGCTGCGCAACCTCGCGACGCGGGTGACCAAGTTCGCGCTGCGCGGCGTGATCGGCAGCGAGATCGCAGGCCAGGTAAGCGCCTATCGCGCCTTCCGGACCGAGCTGCGCGAGGCCTTCGCGGACTTCGCAGGCCCCTACGTCTCGATCGACGTGCTCCTGAGCTGGGGAACAAGCCGGTTCGCGGCTACGCCGGTCCGTCACGACCCGCGCGCGGCCGGCAAGTCGAGCTACGGCCTCGGCAAGCTGGCGACGCACGCGCTGAACGTGCTCACCGGCTTCAGCACACGGCCGCTGCGGATCGCGAGCCTCATGGGGCTGGCCTTCACGCTGCTCGGCGGGGTCGTCCTGGTGCTCGTGATCGTGCGCTACTTCGCGAGCGGCCGCGTCGTGCCCGGCTTCGCGTTCCTGGCCTCGATCATCGCCATCTTCTCCGGAGCGCAGCTCCTGACGCTCGGGATCATCGGCGAGTACCTCGCGCGCATGCACGTGCGCATCATGGATCGGCCGCCGTACGCCGTACGCGAAGAGACCTAGTGCACACGGGTCGGGTGCTCGAGTGGGACAGCGAGTTCTGGGGCGTGCGGATTGCCCAGGTCGAGGGCCCGGAGGCGGACGCGTGGCTGCGGGAGCACGCCGTCGCGTGCGCGTACCTGCTCGTCCCCGGCGACGACTCCGCTCGGGCGCAGAGCGCGGAGGAGTACGGCTACCGGTTGATGGACGTCCGCGTCGAGCTCGACGCGCCGGCCGCCTCCCGTGATGCCGCGGTTCGTCCTGTCCGCGACGACGACGTCGAACGGCTCCGCGCGCTCGCTCGGACGAACCACGGCGACACGCGCTTCTACGCCGACCCGCGCTTTCCGCGCGCGGGCTGTGACGAGCTGTACGACACCTGGATCCGGCGAAGCTGCGAAGGCTGGGCGGACGCCGTCCTGGTCGCGGAGGCCGACGGCGCTCCCGCGGGGTACGTGTCCGTGCACCGGCGCGAGGGTCACGGGTCGATCGGGCTGATCGGCGTGGACGCGGGCGCGCGCGGCCGCGGGCTCGGCGAGGAGCTCGTCCGCGGCGCTCTCGGCTGGTGCGCGCAGGAAGGGCTGGCGGAGTGCCGCGTCGTCACTCAGGGACGCAACGTCGCAGCGCAGCGCGTGTTCCAGCGCTGCGGCTTCCGGACGCGCTCGGTCGACCTCTGGTTCCACAAGTGGTTCGACGAATGAGCGAGTGGCGGATCCCGTTCAACCGCGCGAGCCTCACCGGTGATGAGCTCGCCTACCTCCGCGACGCGATCGACCACGGGCACATCTCCGGCGACGGTCCGTACACCAAGCGCTGCGAAGACGTGCTCGAGCGCGAGCTCGGCGCCGCGCGCGTGCTCCTGACGACGTCGTGCACGCACGCGCTGGAGGCGGCCGCGATCCTGCTCGATCTCGGCCCCGGCGACGAGGTGATCGTCCCGTCCTTCACGTTCGTCTCCACCGCAGCGGCCTTTGCGCTGCGCGGGGCGACGATCGTCTTCGCCGACGTCCGGCGCGACACGCTCAACCTCGACGAGTCGCTGGTGCCGGAGCTCGTGAACGAGCGGACGCGGGCGATCGTTCCCGTCCATTACGCAGGAGTCGGCTGCGAGCTGGACGCGCTCGCGGCGCACGGCGTGCCACTCGTCGAGGACAACGCCCAAGGCCTGTTCGGGCGCTACCGCGGCCGCGCGCTCGGAACGTTCGGCGCGCTCGCGGCGCAGAGCTTTCACGAGACGAAGAACCTGACCTGCGGCGAGGGGGGCGCGCTCGTCGTCAACGACCCCGCGCTCGTCGAGCGCGCCGAGGTCGTGCGCGAGAAGGGAACGAACCGGAAGCAGTTCTTTCGCGGGCAGGTCGACAAGTACACCTGGGTCGACCTCGGCTCGAGCTACGTGCTCACGGACCTGCTCGCGGGGTTTCTCGCAGCGCAGCTGGAGAAGCGCGGCGAGATCCAGGCTGCGCGCCGCGACCTGTGGCAGCGCTACGACGATGGTCTGCGGGACTGGGCGGTGGAGCAGGGCGTCGGCACGCCCACCGTCCCGGAGCACTGCGAGCAGTCGTGGCACATGTACTACCTCGTCCTTCCGTCGCTCGCCGCGCGCAGCGAGTTGATCGCCCGGCTGCGCGAGCGCGGGATCCTGGCCGTCTTCCACTACCAGCCGCTGCACGTCTCGAAGATGGGTCGCGCGTTCGGCGGCAGGCCGGGCCAGTGTCCGGTCAGCGAGGAAGTCGCGGACCGTCTCGTGCGCCTGCCGTTCTTCACGGCGATGACGGAGGCGGAGCAGGCAGAGGTGATCGAGGTGGTGACGTCTTTCCGTGACCTCTGACGGCTATGACGTCTCGTACTTCGAGCGAATCGCGGAGAAGGAGCCGGGGAGCTTCTGGTTCCGGGCGCGCAGCCGCCTCCTCGAGTCGGTGGTGCGCCGCCGCTTCCCCGAAGCTCGGAGCCTGCTCGAGATCGGCTGCGGCACCGGTTTCGTGCTCGCAGGTCTCCACGAGGCGTTCCCACAGCTTCGCCTCGTGGGCAGCGAGCTGTTCGCCGAAGGGCTGGAGATCGCCCGCCGCCGGCTGCCGCCGGAGGTCGAACTGGTCGAGCTCGATGCCCGCGCAATGCCGTACGACCGGGAGTTCGATCTCGTCGGCGCCTTCGACGTCCTCGAGCACATCGACGAGGACGTGTCGGTGCTGCGGGGGATGCGCCGCGCCGTCCGCGAGGGAGGCGGGCTGCTCGTCATCGTCCCGCAGCATCCGGCCCTCTGGAGCGCGGCGGACACCTTCGCCCACCACGTGCGCCGCTACCGGCGCGGAGAGCTCGTGCGGAAGATCCGTGCCGCGGGCTTCGAGCCCGTCGAAGTGACCTCGTTCGTGACGTCGTTGCTGCCTGCGATGGTTGCCTCGCGCGTCGCGCACCGGATCGCCCGGCGCCCGTACGACCCGATCGAGGAGCTCGAGCCCGGTGCCCTGAACGGCGTCTTCGAGCGGATCCTCGACGGCGAGCGGCGCCTGATCGAGCGTGGGGTCTCGCTGCCGTTCGGGGGCTCGCTGCTCGTCGCCGCCCGCGCGCGGGGCTAACCTCAACCGCGATGTGCGGCATCCTCGGCATCCTCGCGAAGGACACCCCGCCGCCGCAGCTCGACGCGATCGAGCTGCTCCGGCACCGCGGCCCCGACGGCGAGGGCCGACGTGCGTTCGAGCGCGTCGCGTTCGCGATGCGCCGGCTCGCGATCATCGACCTGGAGACCGGCGAGCAGCCGGTGGAGAACGAGGCCGGCGACGTCGTCGCGATCGTCAACGGCGAGATCTACAACTACCGCGAGCTCCGTAGCTACCTCGCCAGGCGCGGACACGAGTTCAGGGCCGAGGTCGACGTCGAGGTGATCCCGCACCTGTACGAAGAGCTGGGCTGGCGCTGCTTCGAGAAGCTGCGGGGGATGTTCGCGGTCGCGCTCTACGACGCGCGCCGCGACCGACTCGTTCTCGCCCGTGACCGCTTCGGGATCAAGCCGCTCTACCTCGCGTCCACCCGGGACGCGTTCGCGTTCGCCTCGGAGATCAAGCCGCTGCTCGCGCTCGGCGCATCCGACGAGCTCGAGCCGCAGGCGATCGCCGACTATCTCGCGCTCGGGTACGTGCCGGGCAACGCGACCGGCCTGCGGGGGGTGCACAAGCTCGCGCCCGGACACGTCTGGCTGAAGGGCGAGCAGCGGCCGTACTGGGAGCTCGAGCCGCGGCCCGCGCCCCTGGAGGAGACGCTCGCCGAGGCGGTCCGCCTCCACCTGCGGTCGGACGTGCCGCTGGCGGTGCTCCTCTCCGGCGGGCTGGACTCGTCGCTGATCGCCTCGCTCGCCGCCGCCGAGCTCGAGGAGCCGGTGCGCACGTTCTCGGTCGGCTTCGCGGATGCGGCGCTCGACGAGCGCGAACACGCCGCGGCCGTCGCGCGCGCGATCGGCAGCGTCCACCGCGAGCTCGTCGTCGAGACGAACGTCGCCGAAGACCTTCCGGAAATCGCGGCTCGGCTCGAGCAGCCGCTCGCCGATCCCGCTGCGATCCCACTGTGGTACCTCTGTCGCGCGGTCGCCGACGAGGTGAAGGTCGCGCTCGCGGGCGACGGCGGCGACGAGGTCTTCGGCGGCTACTCACGCTACGCGTGGGATCCGCGTGCGGCGCGCATCGGCCGCATGCTGCCGCGCTCGCTGCTCGAGCGGGTGCCTGCGGTCGCGGGCGGCCGCAAGGCGTTCGGGCGTCGCGCCGCGAAGCTCCTTCGTCACGCCGGGAAGCAGGACGCGGCGCGCTATCTGGCGTGGTTCACGCTGCTCTCGGACGACGCTCGCGCCGAGCTCGTCGGCGCGGCGCAGGCGCCGGAGCGCGAGTTTCGGCGACTCTTCGACGCTGCGCCGGGAACGCTCACGCATCTCGGCCGTCTGCAGTACGTGGACCTGTACTCGTTCGTCGCCGACAACCTGATGTTGAAGGCGGACAAGCTGTCGATGGCGCATTCGCTCGAGCTGCGCGTCCCCTTCCTCGACCATCGCGTCGTCGAGCTGGGGCTCGCGTTGCCGGACCGCGAGAAGCTGCGCGGCGTCCGGACGAAAGTCGCGATTCGCCGGCTCGTGGAGCAGCGCTTCGGCCGCGAGCTCGCACGGCGTCCCAAGCAGGGGTTCGACGCGCCGGTCGACCGGTGGCTGCGCGGCGAGCTGCGCAGCCTCGCCGGCGACGCCCTCGGCTCGCTCGACGGCATCGTCGACGTTCGTGCGGCCCGCGAGTTGACGGGCGAACCGCTGTACGCGCTCGTGATGCTCTCGCTGTGGCGCGCGGGGCTGCGCCAGATCGAGTGGACAGCCGCCCGGTGACGAGTGCGCGCGAGCTCGACCGCGCGTACCCGTTCCGCTTCCGGGTCCGCAGGGCGGCGCGCCGTGTCGCTCTCGCAGCCGTCACGCGCATCCCGCGCGCCCGTCCGCGTGGAGTCCGGATCGTCCACTACCACTTCGTATTCGACGACGAGCTGCAGGCGTTCGAGCGGCAGCTCGAGTGGTTCCGCTCCGAGTTCGAGCCCGTCTCCTTGAGCGAGGCCGTCACGCGCCTGCGTCGCGGTGACGTCAGCGGAAACGAGCTCGTGGTCACGTTCGACGACGGCTTCAAGAACCAGGCGATGAACGCGGCGCCGCTGCTGCGCGACGCGGGCTTCAGCGCCTGCTTCTTCCTGATCACCGAGCTCGTCGAGGCGCCGCCCGATCGTGCACGTGAGCTGTGCCGCGTCAGCCTGCACCTGCCCCGGCCGGTCGAGCCGATGGGCTGGGACGATGCGCGCGGCCTGCTCGCGCTCGGACACGAAGTCGGCTCGCACACGCGCACGCACCCGAACCTTGCCGCCCTTCCGGCGGACGAGGTCGCCCGTGAGCTGCGCGATTCGCGCACCGAGCTCGAGCAGCGGCTCGGCCGCGCGGTCAGACACGTGAGCGCGCCCTACGGGCGGGCTGCGAGCTTCTCGACACAGGTCTCCGCCGCCGCGAGCGAGACGGGCTACCTGAGCTGTGCGAGCGCGCAGCGCGGGATCAACCCGGCCGGCGCCGATACCTACGCGCTTCGCCGTGACCATCTCGCTGCGGGCTGGCCTGTGCGCGACGTGCGCTACTTCCTCTCGCGATGAGGATCGTCGTGCTGACGCGCAACCCGCGCGGAATCGCTTCACGCTTCCTCGCGCGCGGAAGCGTGACCGTCGATGCCGTGCTGCTGGACGAGAGCCCAGGCCCCTCGCTGCGTCGGCGCTTGCGCAAGCTTCGGCGCGTCGGGCCGTCGGCCGCCCCGGTGGGACTCCTGCTGCGCCGCGCATACGCGGCTGCGCAGGGGGACGTGCCGCACATCGACGAGCTGGGAGTCACCACCGTGCGCGTGCCGACACTGAACGGCCCGGAGGCGCGGGCAGCGCTCGCCGGCGCCGATCTCGCTCTCTCGCTGGACAACGCGCTGATCTCCGAGGCCACGTTCAGCGTGCCCGCGCACGGAACGGTGAACGTGCATCACGGCGCGGTACCTGACTATCGCGGCGGCCCGCCCGTCTTCTGGGAGCTTGCCGACGGCCGCGCCTCCGTCGGCTTCACGGTGCACCGCATCGACGCGGGGATCGACACCGGCCCGGTGCTCGCAACCGGCGACGTGGCGGTCGAGCGCCGGCCGACACTGCGCGAGACCCTTGCGCTGACGATCCCGAAGCTGCACGACGCGAGTCTCGACGCGCTCGAGCGCGTACTCGTCTCCGGCGACCTCACCGGGCTGCCGCAGCAACGCGCCGGACGCGCGCGGACGACGCCGACGCTCCGCGACTACCTACGGGTACGGCGCGCGCTTCGCAACTACGATCACCGCCGGTGATCGTCCTGAAGGTGCTGTTCTGGGGCTCGGCCGGTGCGTTGGCGTGGACCCACGCCGGCTATCCCGCGCTCGCGTGGCTCGTATCGCGGGTCAGCTCGCATCCCGTGCGCAAGGGCGGCGCGCTCCCGGCGGTGACGTTCGTCGTCGCCGCCCACAACGAGGAGGCCGTGATCGAGCGACGGATCGAGAACCTGCTCGCGCTCGACTACCCGCCCGAGCAGCTGGAGATCGTCGTCGCCTCCGATGCCTCGACGGACGGGACGGACGAGATCGTCGAGCGCGTCGCGGCGCGGGAGCCGCGTGTGCGGCTCATCCGTGCTCCGCGCGGAGGCAAGGTCGCCGCGCAGAACCTCGCGGTCCGCGAGACGACGGGCGAGATCCTCGCCTTCTCGGACGCGAACTCCTTGTGGGCGGCGGCGGCACTGCGGAAGATGGTGCGCAACTTCGCCGACCCGGAGATCGCCTATGTCTTCGGCCAGCATCGGTACGAGGCCCCCGACGGGACGAACCGCGAGAGCGCCTACATGCGCTTCGAGACCTGGCTCCGTGCGCGCGAGTCCGAGATCGGCTCGACGACCGGCGGCTACGGATCGATCTACGCGGTGCGCCGCTCGGACTACGTCGAGGTCGATCCCCGCTTCGGCCACGATCTCGCCTTGCCGTACCTGATGGTGCAGCGCGGCCGGCGTGCTGTCTACGAGCCTGAGGCGATCGTGTTCGAGAAGCCGTCGCGCGACATCGAGGACGAGTTCCGCCGCAAGGTGCGGATGTTCGAGCACTGCTGGCTGATCGTGCTGCGCGGCAAGATGCTGCGCCGGCTCGACCCGATGTACGTCGTCCAGATCGTGTCGCACCGCCACCTGCGCTACGCCAGCGGGCTGCTGCACGTGCTTCTGCTGGCGACGAACGTCGCGCTCGTCGGCGAGGGGCTCGTCTACAAGATCGCGCTCGCTCTGCAACTCGCCTTCCTGGCCGCGGCCGGCGCGCGCCCGGGCCTTCCGCGCTACTACGTGCTCGTCAGCTGGGCCACACTGCTCGCGCTGCTGCGCTATCTGCGCTCGGGAGTTCCGGCCGTCTGGGAGAAGGCGGAGGGCACGCGGTGATCGAGCGGCTCGCCTGCCCCCGCGACGGTTCGGCGCTGCGCGTCGAAGGCGAGACGCTCGTCTGCGAGCAAGCGCACGCGTATCGGTACGTGGACGGGATCCCCGTGCTGCTCGTGGACGACGAGCTCGAGCCCACGCAGCCCGGCTACTGGGCTCGTCCCGAGCAGATCGATGCCGTGCGGCGCGCCGAGCCGCCGCCCGTCGACGGCGACGGCGTCGACCCGTACGTCGCGGAGCTGATCATCGGGACGCACGGCAACCTCTACCGGCATCTCGCGCGCGGCATGACGCGCTATCCGATCCCGCACTTTCCGCTCCCGTCGGGCGCGGGAAAGACGCTGCTCGACGTCGGCTGCAACTGGGGCCGCTGGTCGATCGCCGCCACCCGCGCCGGCTACGACGTGATCGGGATCGACCCGTCGTTCGAGGCGATCGTCGCCGCGCGCCGGATCGCGCGCCAGCTCGGGGCGCCGTCGCGCTACGCCGTCGCGGACGCGCGCCGCCTTCCCTTCGCCGATGCGAGCTTGGACGTCGTCTTCTCGTACGGCGTGCTCCAGCACTTCTCGAAGGCCGACGTCGCGATCAGCGTCCGCGAGATCGGCCGCGTGCTGAAGCCCGACGGGTACAGCTGGGTGCAGATGCCGAACGCGTACGGAGCGCGCAACCTCTACCAGCTCGCGCGGCGCCGGTTCCGGGAGGGTGACGCGTTCGAGGTGCGCTACTGGACACCCGAGCAGCTGAAGCGCGTCTTCGAGCAGATCGGCCCCACCGAGCTGACGACGGACGGCTTCCTCACGCTCAACCCGCAGACCGCCGACCTCGACCTGCTGCCGGTGCATCTGCGGACGCTCGTGCGCGGCTCCGAGTTGCTGCGCCGCGCGAGCGGCAAGGTCCCGGCGCTGACGGCCGTGGCGGACAGCGTCAACGTCCGCTCCGTACCGCGCCGCTCGTGAACCTCGCCTGCCCGCGCGACCGCCGGGCGCTCGACCTCGAGGGTGACGAGCTCGTCTGCGTCGATGGGCATCGTTACCGCGTGGTCGACGGCATTCCCGTGCTGCTGGTCCCAGAGGACGAGCCGACGCACGGCGCGTGCTGGGTCTCGCTCGAGGAGCGCGCGCCGGAGGCCGACACCGACGAGTTCGTCCAGGGCGTGATCGCGGCGACCTGCGGCAACCTCTACCGGCACCTGATCGGCAGGCTGGAGACGTACCCGATTCCGGAGATTCGCCTGCCGCCCGGCGAAGGGCGCACGTTTCTCGAGGTCGGCTGCAACTGGGGGCGGTGGTGCGTCAGCGCCGCGCGCCGCGGCTACCGCGTCGTCGGCGTCGACCCGTCGCTCGACGCGATCCGCGCAGCGCGCCGCGTCGCCGATGAACTGGGTGTCGAGGCGGAGTATCTCGTCGCTGATGCGCGGCACCTTCCGTTCGCCGACGAGACCTTCGACGTCGTGTTCTCGTACAGCGTCTTCCAGCACTTCACGCGACCCGCCGCGGTCTCTGCGTTCGCGGAAGTGGGTCGCGTCCTGAAGCGCGGCGGTCTCTCGCTGCTGCAGCTGGCGAACGTCTGGGGCGCGCGCAGTTTGTTCAACCAGCTGCGCGAGCGCCGCTTCAGGGAGCCGCGGTCGCTCTTCGACGTCCGCTACTGGAGCCCGCGCGAGTTGCGTACGGAACTCGAGGGCGCCGTTGGCCCGACGGAGCTGTCCGTCGACGGATTCCTGACGCTCAACCCACAGCCGGCCGACCTGCCGCTCTTGCCGCGCCGTTACCGCACGCTCGTGCACGTGTCGGAGGCGTACCGGAAGGCGAGCCGCCGGCTTCCGTTCCTCGTCGGTGTGGCGGATAGCGTGTACGCGGCTTCCCGCCGGTGAACCGCGCGCTCGACCTCGCCGGCGCATCGCTGGGGCTCGCGGCCGCCTCGCCGCTGCTCGGGCTCGCCGCGCTCGCGATCAAGCTCGAGGATCGAGGGCCGGTGCTGTACAGGCAAACGCGCGTCGGACAGGACGGCCGCGACTTCGAGCTGTTGAAGCTGCGCACGATGGTCGTCGGCGCGGAGCGGCTCGGCGCCGGCTACGCCGTGAACGAGGGAGACATCCGCATCACACGGGTCGGGCGCCTGCTGCGGCGCCTGTCGCTCGACGAGCTGCCGCAGCTCTGGAACGTCGTCCGGGGCGAGATGAGCCTGATCGGCCCGCGGCCGACACTGCGCTACCAGGTCGAGCGCTACACACCGCGCCAGCGGCGCCGGCTCGAGGTGAAGCCGGGCATCACCGGCTGGGCGCAGGTGCACGGCCGCGCCTCGCTGCCGTGGGCCGAGCGGATCGAGCTCGACGTCTGGTACGTCGAGCACCGCTCGCCGTGGCTCGAGGCGAAGATCCTCGCCAAGACGCCGCTCGCGCTCTTCAAGGGCACCTACAAAGGGGCGACCGGCGGCTGGAGGTCGTAGAGCGCGAGCGCGTTCTCACGCAGGACGAGCCGGCCGGCGTCCTCGGCCTCCGCTTCCGGCAGCGCCCCCGCCAGCACCTCCGCGAGCGCCTCCCGGGACCACTTCGCCGCGAGGTAGTACAGCTCGGGCGTCCGCGCCGCGTCGGACGCATAGAGCAGCTTCGACACCGGCGCGAGCTCGAGCGCCTGCCGCAGCATCTCGGCCGGCTGCGCGACGTGCGGGATCGTCAGCGACAGGTCGAAGTGGACGTTGCCGTAGACGTGCGCCATCCATCCGGCTTCGCGCACGAACGGGTAGCAGTGCAGGAGCACGAACGGCGTCTCGCCGAAGCGCTCGACGAGCGGCTTGAGATGGCTCGGGTCGGCGCGCGCGAGCCAGAGGTCCGAGTCCCCGAAGCCGCAGTGGAACTGCACCGGCAGCGGTGCGCCCGTCGCCTCGTTCGCCTCGAGCGCGGCGACGACGTCCGTGGACACGCGGTCGAGGCCGCCGCGGTAGGCGGCGATCGACTTCAGGGCGACGAAGCCGCGCTCCCGCGCCGTGGCCGTCTCCTGCGCCGCGCCGGCGCCGCGCGTCTCGAGCCGCAGGATCGGGGCGGCGTTGCAGCCCGCGAGCCGGCCGAGCTCCTCCCATTCGATGCTCTCCTCCGGCGGCGGGAAGCCGTCGTCGACCAGCAGCCACTCGGTGCCGGTCGCACGCAGCAGCTTCGCCGCGTACTCGTCCGGATCAGACGACGTGCGGGCTGCGTACACGGCCGCCTCCACCGGCTCGACACCGAGGAACGGTGCGAGCTCGCGGATCGCGCGCCGGTACGTGAGCCCCTCTGCAACGTGCGGCCATTGCCGCGGATCGGTGCTCTCGGAGAACAGTCCGCGGAACTCGTCGAGCGTCGGGCGCACGCGCAGGATCCCGTGCGCATGCTGATCGACGAGGCCGACGCCATTCAGTACTTCAAGAAGTGGCCCTGATGCTCGAATTCCTCGTCACCTGCGGAGTAGGCCGCTCCCTCGGAGCGGCGGACGGCCAGGTAGGACGCAGCCAGTACCGGCCCCAGTGCATCGGTGAGCACCGTGTCCGCCTCCAACGCGTCCAGCGCCTCCTGCTGCGTCGTCGGCAGGCGATCGATCCCGCGCCGGGCGCGCTCGTCCTCCGGAATCGTCGCGGGATCGACCTCGACGGGCTCCGGCGGCTCGAGACCGCGCTCGAGCCCGTCGAGGCCGGCGGCGATCAGTCCGCCGAGCGCGAGATGCGGGTTGCAGCTCGCGTCCGCCGCCTTCAGCTCGATGTTGGTCGAGGCCTCCTCGAAGCCGCGGAACACCGACGGTACGCGGACCGGCGCCTCGCGGTTGTCGTGGCCCCAGCACGTGAACGCACCCGCCCAGTACTGCGGCACGATCCGGTGGTACGAGTTGAAGCTGGGCGCGGTCAGCCCGCAGAGGCCGCGTAGATGCTCGAGGACGCCGGCGACGAACGCTCGGGCCTCGTCCGACAGCCGGTCCTCCCGCGAGTCGTCGTGGAACCGGTTGTGCCCGTCCGCCCAGAGCGAGAAGTGGATGTGCCCGCCGTTTCCGGCCGCGGTTGGCCACGGCTTCGGCGCCAGTGACGCGACCAGGCCGTGCTGGGCCGCGACGCCGCGGATGCTTTCGCGGACGAGGACCTGCTCGTCCGCCGCACGCACGGCGGGCGCGTGCCCGGTCGAGATCTCCTGCTGACCGTGGCCCAGCTCTGCGTAGTACTGCTCGAGCGGGATCTCCTGCTGCTCGAGCGCATCGAGCAGGGCGTCCACGTACGCCTGAGACGCGGTCATCCCGATCGTCGAGAAGCAGAGGCTCGAGTCGACTGGCGCGAGCTCCCCGTCGCTCTCGCTCGCGAGCGTGAACTCGTTCTCGAACGCCGCCTCGAGTCGGCCGCGCTCCGCGAGCCGATTGCTCATGCGCCGGAGGAACGAACGCGGGCACTGTGGCGCCGGCTCGCCGTCCAGCCCGATCAGATCGACGAGGACCGCGCCGGTGCGCGGTGCGTAGGGGAGGATGCGGAACGTCTCCAGGTCCGGAACGAGCCGGATCTCGCCGACCGGGCCCATTCCCTCGACGGGCTGGAGCTGGTCGAGCCCGTTCATTGCCTGCATCGCGACGGTCAGCCCGATCCCGCTCTCGAGCCTGCCCTCGAGGCCGTGCACGCCGCTCGCCTTGCCGCGCACGGTGCCGTCGTTGCCGCACCAGAGGAAGCGGACGAGGCGGATTCCCGCCTCGTCCACCTGCTTCACTACGTCACGTGCCTTCATTCACGACACTGGAGTCGGCGACGGCGTGGCAACCTCTCCCCGGCGGATGTACTCGCTGACCGCGTAGATCACGATCGCGGCGAGTACGGATACACCGGCGATGATCGCGAGCCACGTGCGCCAGCTACCGACCGAGAAGATCGCCGGGTTCCACGGATCCTTGAACGTCACGACGGCTCCGACGATCGAGGCGCAGACGCCGACGATTCCGCTCAGGTAGAGCAGGTTCGTGTTCGCGACCTTGACCTCCTCGAACTTCCGCGGGAACGCCCGCTTGACGAGGAAGATGTCCGCGAACAGGAGCACCATCGACAGGCACCAGATGACCGTCACCGCGGCCTGGAAGACGAGGTACACCTGGCTCGGGAAGTTCGAGCTCTGCGCCCAGGGTCCGAACGTGACGATCGCGAAGACCGACGCGAGCACCGTCTGCAGCAGCACCGCGTAGATCGGCACCTTCCGCGCGTTCACGCGTCCCAGCACGGAGGGCATGCGCCGCTCGAGCCCGGACACGAAGAGCAGCCGGCTGAACGAGTAGTTGTAGACGACGGTGTTCGAGACGAAGAACCACATCAGCACGAGCCCGATCAGCACTGCGAACCAGTGCGCGCCCCAGAAGCCGTTCTGCACCGCGGAGAGGACGCCGGTCGTCGAGTTGTTGTCCGCGAGCGGGACGGTGACCATGTTCCCGAAGGTCGCCCACAGGTACGCGGCCATCACGACGAGCGAGCCCCAGAAGAGGTACTTCTTGATCGCGCGCAGGTCGACGATCTCGACGCCCATGTTCAGCGGCACCTCGATCCCGAGCAGCGCGAGGATCACGAGCCCGAAGAACGTCCAGTTGCTGCCGTCCGGCACCCAGTTCGAAGCCCCGGAGAAGGAGTTCGCCGAGCTGTTTCCGCCGACGAGCCAGAGGACGCCCGCGAGGCCGATGACGAAGATCGCCCCGCCGTAGAAGAAGACCGCGATGTTCGCGTAGGACTGCGTGATCCGCAGCCGCAACATCGACAGGGCGGCCGAGAACCAGAGCACCGCGAGGATGACGATCATCTGGTGCCACGGCTTCGGAAGCGCGCCCTTGTCGACGAACTGCCAGATCGTGACGACGAGGTCCGAGGTCGCGACCATGACGAGCACTCCCGGCCACCAGGCGCAGAAGCCCGCGAAGAAGCCCCAGAACGGGCCGAGCGCCTTCTGCGTCCATACGTAAAGCGAGCCCTCCTGCGGGAACATCTGGCCGAGTTGCGCCGTGATGAGCGCGCCCGGAATCAGGAAAGCCGCGAAGCCGAGGAGCCAATACGTGAACGCGGTCGGGCCGGCGGGCTGGATCACCGACGCTTGGACGATGAAGAGCACGATCGCCAGGAAGATGATCGACATGTCGACCGAGTCGAGCACCCTGGGCAGCATCCCGGGCGCGATCCGCTCTGACACCATCACGCGCTCATCCGCTTGGGCAGCCAAGAGAAACCACCTCCTTGGACGGAGCCGCTGAAGCGGCGACGATACTGCGCGGCGCCGATCGCTGTCTAGATCCCTGGATCGACGAGCATGCGCGCGAGCAGGCGGGCGCGCACCGGGAGCGACTTAAGCACGACGTGCTCGTCGGCCGCGTGCGCGCCGGCGCCTTCCACGCCGAGGCCGTCGAGCACCGGAACACCGAGCGCCCCGACGATGTTTCCGTCCGAGCCGCCGGCCGAGGCGGCCTCGTGCAGATCGAGACCGAGGTCGCGCCCATACGCGCGCGCCTGCTCGAAGAGGAGCGCGGAGCCGGCCGATCGCTCGAGAGGCGGCCGCGTCCAGACGCCGTCGAGTTGGAGCTTCGTTCCGGGCACGGTCGGCTCGAGCGAAGCGAGCGCACGCTCGAGCCTGCTCATGTCGTCGGCGCGCGCGACCCGAACGTCGATCCACGCGGACGCCTCGGCGGCGACGACGTTGTCCGCCGTCCCTCCGTGCACGACGCCGACGTTGACCGAGATGCGCCGTTGCTCGTCGTTCAGCCCGTGCAGGGCGAGGATCTGGCGCGCCAGCTCTTCGATCGCGCTCGCTCCTCGCGTGCGGCCGGTGCCGGCGTGCGCTGCGCGTCCGGTGACCGTGAGCCGAAAGCGGCCGAGGCCCTTGCGTGCCGTCTTCAGGTCGCCGGCCGGGGTCGGCGGCTCGACGACCAGCGCTGCAGCTGCGCCGTCCGCGGCCTCTTCGAGGAAGGGCCGCGCGGTCATGCTTCCGACCTCCTCGTCCGCCGTCAGGAACACGCGCAGCGCTCTTCGCGATCCGGCTGCCAGCCGGACGGCGTCGACGATGAGGACGAGGCAGGCCTTCATGTCGTAGATACCGGGCCCGTAGGCGCGCCCGCCTTCGACGCGGAAGGGCATCGCCGTGAGTGTTCCGAGCGGCCACACCGTGTCGCAGTGACCGATCGCCAGCAATGCGGGCTCCGGGCCGTCGAAGTCGGCGCGGAGATGGCCGCCCTCGAGCAGCCGTACCTCGGCACCGAGTCCCGCGAGCTCGCGCCCGACCCGTTCGGCGACGAGACGCACGCCTGGCGACGACGTCGGCGACTCGATCTCGACGAGCTCGCGGAGCAGGTCGAGCATCACATCGGGACGAACCACGCGTTGAAGAGCCCGCGGCCCGTCGCCAGCGGCTCGAGCCGTCGCCGGGCCACACGTCTGCCGCGGTGCTTCGCGAGCATCCGTTCCACCGCGGGTGCGGTCCGCTCGCTCACCTCGACGAGCACCGCCGGGCGGAACTCGTCGATCGTCTGCTCGGCTCCGCGCAGAACGTCGAGCTCCCCGCCCTCGACGTCGATCTTGATCACGGACGGGCGCAGCGCGTGCCCCGCCACCGCCGTGTCGATCGTCTCCGTCTCGATCTCGACCGGTGCCCCCTCGTCGAAGCGGCCGCCTTCCAGCGACGAGAACGACGGATCGGCCGTCGCCGGCACGTGGAGCGTTGCCCGCCCCACCGTTGCCGCAGCGGCTGCGGCGACCACGATCACGTTCTGGCGGCCGTTCAGCGCGACGTTCTCCTCGAGCTGCGCGCGGGCTGAGGGGTTCGGCTCGAACGCGAGCACCCGGCCGCGGTCGCCGAGCTCCCGTGCCGCGCGCACCGCGTAGAGGCCGATGTGCGCGCCGACGTCGACGAAGTCGCCGCCGTTTCGGAGTGTCTCCGCGACCAGTTGCAGCTCGTACTGGTCGCAGAGGCCGAAGTAGAAGTCCCGTTGAAGCGATTCGTGCAGGTCGAGGCGAAGGCGCACGCCGGCCGGAAAGCCGACGACGGGCCGTCCTTCCTGCGGTACGCGCAGCCGCTCGCGGAGGCGCCCCTTGCCGCGGAAGTCGACCCGACGGAACACGGGATAGAGGACGTGCGCCAGCACGGGAAGAGGCTACCCTTGCCCTCCGTGACCGCGGTCCTCTTCACCTGCGCCGGGCAGCGCGTGGACATCGTCAGCGCTTTCGGCCGCGCCGGCGCGACCACGCTCGCGACCGACATCAACCCGCTGGCACCGGCCCTCTACCACGCAGACCGGTACGCGCTCGTAGGTCGAGTCGACGATCCGGACTACGTGCAGCAGCTGCGACGCCTCGTCGAGCAGCACGACGTCCGACTCGTCGTCCCGCTCACCGATCTGGATCAGGAGTTGCTCGCCGCTCGCCGGGACGAGCTCGCGCCGGCGCTCGTCCTTCTCCCGCGCGCCGACATCGTCGCGGCGATGGCCGACAAGTTCCGCGCCCACGAGCTGTTCGTCCGGCGGGGCATCGGCTCGCCCGACACCTGGCTGCCCGAGAACCTGCCCGACGAGGTCCCGTTCCCCGTGTTGGTGAAGGCGCGCGTCGGCTTCGGGTCGCGCCACGTCTACCGCTGCGGCGACCGGGCTCAGCTCGACTTCCACCTCGTGCACACCCCCGTCGACTCGATGATCCAGGCGGCCTGCGGCGGCGAGGAGTTCTCGGTCGACGTCTTCTGCGACTTCGACGGCAATTGCTTGAACGCGATCCCGCGCACGATGATCGAGTCGAAGGGCGGCGAGTCGATCAAGGGGATGACGATCGCGGACGGGGAGCTGATCGAGCTCGGCCGGACGGTGGCCGAGGCGCTGCCGCTCGCCGGTCCGGCGAACGTCCAATGCTTCCGCGAGCCCGACGGGCGGCTGCTCGTCACGGACGTGAACCCGCGCTTCGGGGGCGCCTTCCCGCTCCCGCTCGCGGCAGGATCGCGCTACCCCGAGCTCGCGCTCGCCCTGGCGAACGGCGAGCGGCCCGAGCCGAGCGTCGGCGAGTTCCGCGCCGGGATCGTGATGACGCGCTTCTTCTCCGAC
>WNFV01002097.1_pt1 | contig 39913 bp, 43 predicted proteins | sample 5400101 | NCBI WGS metagenome assembly WNFV01 (sample SAMN13153361, study PRJNA577476) | soil metagenome | isolation source: 115 cm soil or saprolite under grassland replicate 1 | place: USA:California | collected 2016-06-15 | reverse complement strand
GTCATGTTCGCGGATACGCGGACCAATGCGGGCGTCGACAATGTTTCGACCTTCCGCAAGCTGCACGTCTTCAAGCAGCCCGGCGAGCGCATCATGGCGATCGCCACCGCCGGCAACCTGTCGATCAGCCAATCGGTGGTGAGCATGCTGCGCGAGGGCTTCGAAGACCCCGACACCGGCGAGACCGAGACGCTGATCAATGCGCCCACGATGTTTCAGGCGGCGCAGCGCATCGGCCGCGCCATCCGCGAGCTGCACGACATGGAAGGGGCCGCGCTCGAAGCCTCCGACGTGAAGTTCGACGTGGCGTTCCTGTTCGGCGGGCAGATCAAGGGCGAGCGGCCGCGGCTGTTCATGCTCTACTCGGCCGGCAACTTCATCGAGTGCACCACCGACACCCCCTATCTGCAGATCGGCGAGCACAAATACGGCAAGCCGGTGCTCGACCGCGCCATCACCTACGACCTCGATCTCTACGACGCGCTCAAGGTCGGCCTGGTCTCGGTCGACTCCACCATGCGCTCGAACCTCAGCGTCGGCCTGCCGCTCGACGTCCTGATCGCCCGGCGCGACGCCTGCGACGCCGAGCTCAACTACCGGATCGAGCCCGGCGAGCCCTATTTCACCGACCTGCGCGAGCGCTGGTCGGCGGCGCTGCGGGCCGCGCATGCGGGAATTCCCCGTCCGCCCTACAAAAACACCCGCTGATTCTGCGCAAGTATTTACCCCCGGTTAACGGAGCCGTGCGAAAGGCGCCCCTGCTGCCGCGCATTTGGGCATGAATCCGGCCGCGCAAAAGAATTGAAATCATTCTGACCTACCCTCTAGGCGGGCGAAAAAGGACCAGAACGCGCTCTAGGGAGGGCAGGACAATTGGTCGTGGCTCCGTCGAGCATCGGCGAAGGACGCAAGGCTGTCGCTTGGAACCACGTGCGCCTCAGCGTCGTGGTGCCGATCGGCGTCATCGTTGCGGTCGCCATCGTCTGCATCGTGGTCGCGGTGCTCGGCTCCGCGCAGCGCGCCGACGAGGTGGCGCTCGACACCGAACGGCAATTGTTCACGCGGGCGCTCACCAATCACGGCGAGCGGGTGCTGCGCGAGATCGAGAGCGTGGCCACCTCGGAGATCGCCAATCGCAAGATCCGCGTCAACTTCGACCCGGAATGGGTCGAGGCCTATGTCGGCTTGCGGCTGCAATCGTTCTTCGATCACGACTTCGTCTTCGTCGCCGATTCCGCCGACCGCTTCCTGTTCGCCTCGCTCGGCCACCGCAGCGTCGACCCGAACTGGTTCAACACGATCCGGCCGGACGTGACCCCGATCTTCGACCTGGTGCGCGGCCGCGCCGGCGCCGGCGCGGCGCAGAATTCGAGCTTGCATCGCGCCGTCCGCCTGCAGCCGTTTCTGGGCCGCCCCGCCATCGTGGCGGCGGTCGCGGTCACGCCGCCCGACGACAACTCCCCCTTCATGGACGCCGAGGCGCCGTTGGTGCTGAGCGTGAAATTCATCGACGAGGACGTGCTGGCGGACATCGCCTCGCGGCTTCAGCTGCGCAACCTGCACAAGGTCGACAAGGACCCGGTCGCTCCCGGCGATTACGTCTTCGATCTGACCGACAAGCAGGGCCAGGCGATCGCCCGTTTCGCATGGAAGCCGAAACAGCCGGGCGCCGAGATCGTGCAAAGCGTCATCCCCTTCATCGCGGTCGCGCTCGCCGGCTTCGCGCTGCTGGCCGGACTGGTGTTGCGCTACATGCGCCGCACCGCCGAGACCATCGCCGCCGGCGAAACGAGACTGCGGCATCTGGCCATGCACGACCCGCTCTGCGGATTGCCCAACCGGATCTTCTTCGGCGAGCGGCTGGAAGCCATCATCGAGAAGGTGCGGCAGGGCAGCCGCACCGCGGCGGTCTTCTACATCGACCTCGACCACTTCAAGGACGTCAACGACACGCTCGGCCATCCGGTCGGCGACGAGCTGATCCGCAGCGTGACCCAGCGCCTGAGCCGGACGCTGCGCGGCGACGACCTCGTCGCCCGCCTGGGCGGCGACGAATTCGCCGTCATCACGTCGGGCGATTTCGATCACGCCACCTTGCAGACCATGGCCACCCGGATGATCGCCACGATCTGCGCCCCCTACTCCATCGGCAGCCAGACCATCGTCATCGGCGCCTCGATCGGCATCGCGCTCATCCACGAGCACGTCGGCGGCGCCGCCGACATCATGCGCCACGCCGACATGGCGCTCTACCGGGCCAAGAACGAAGGCCGCAACCGGGCCTGCATCTACGATTCGGCGATGGACGCCAACCTGCTCAAGCGCAAGCTCCTGGAAAACGACCTGCGCGCGGCAATCGAGAACGACGCGCTGCGCGTCGCCTATCAGCCGATCGTCAACAACAGCGGAGAAACCGTCCTCGGCGTGGAGGCGCTCTGCCGCTGGACCCATCCGGAGCGCGGCGAAATTCCGCCCACCGAGTTCATCCCGATCGCCGAGAACAGCGGACTGATCATCGAGCTCGGCGAGCGGATGCTGCGCCGCGCCTGCCTCGACGGCAAGGCCTGGCCGGGCATCACCGTGTCGGTCAACGTCTCGCCGCTGCAGTTCCGCCGCGCCGATTTCGTCGACGTGGTCGAGCGGATTCTCTCGGAGACCGATTTCGAGCCCACCCGGCTCGAGCTCGAGGTCACCGAGAGCACGCTGCTGGGTAACGTGGACACCGCCGAGCTCGCCATGTTCCGGCTCAAGGCGCTGGGCGTGCGGCTCGCGCTCGACGATTTCGGCACCGGCTATTCGAGCCTGCTCTATCTGCGCCGCTTCCCGTTCGACAAGCTCAAGATCGATTCGAGCTTCGTGCGCAGCATCGAGCGGGCGGCCGACGCCGCGGCCATCGTCCATGCGGTGGTGAGCCTCGGCCGCGGTCTCGGCATGAAGGTGACCGCCGAGGGCGTCGAGACCGCCGAGCAGCACCTGTTTCTGCGCGCGGCCGGCGTGCATTCGATGCAGGGCTACCGGTTCGGCCGGCCCGGCCCGGCGGCCGACATCAGCACACGGCTGGCGACGCCGGGGTCGTTCCGGATCGCCGACGACGAGGCCTCCCTGGCGATGGCCGGCTGAACCCTCAATCGAGCTTCAGGCCGATCGCCTTGATGACCGGCGTCCAGCGGGCAATCTCGTCCTCGACGAAGCGCCGCATCCGGTCGGGACCCAAATCCGGAGGCAGCTCGAAACCGAACGCGATCAATTGCTGCTGGTATTTCTGGTCGGCCATGGCGGTGCGCATCGCCTGAGCAATCTGCTCGATGATCGCCTTCGGCGTCCCGGCCGGAGCCATCAGGCCGACGAGATTCTGCGAGACCATGCCGCGGATGCCGCTTTCAACCGCGGTCGGAATCTCGGGCGCCCCCGCGAGACGCTCGGGACTCGTCACCGCGACCACCCGCAGCTTGCCGGCGCGATGCAATTCGAGCACCTGGCCGTTCATGGACGGGATCGCCATCGGGATTTGTCCGCTGATCAGGTCTGAGATCGCCGGACCGGCGCCGCGGTAGGGGACATGCACGATGTCCGCGGTCCCGGTCAACGATTTGAGCAATTCGCCGGTGAGATGGTTCACCGAGCCGGCACCCGCCGACCCGTAGGACATTCTGCCGGGATTGCTGCGGGCGTAATCGATGAGCTCCGTCAGTGTCCGGACCGGCAGCTTCGGATGGACCGCGATCGCGAAGGCGTGGACCACCACGAGCGAGATCGGCTCGAAATCCCGGATCGGATCGTAGGGCGGGCGGCTCGAGGCAACCGGGTTGATCACCAGGGCGCCGCCCCCGCCGAGCAGGATCGTGTAACCGTCCGGCGGTGCGCGGGCGACCGCGGCAGCGCCCAACGAGCTGCCGCCGCCGCCGATGTTTTCGATGACGACCGTGCCGAGCAGCGTTTTCATCTTGTCCGCCAACGAGCGGCCGATGGCGTCGAACGAGCCGCCCGGCGGAAACGGGATCACCAGCCGGATCGGGCGCTCCGGATATCTCGATTGGCCGAGTGCCGCGCGCGGCGTTGACGTCCCCGCCGCCAGCGCCGCCAAGCCGAGCACGAGCACATCACGTCGTTTCATGATAAGTCCCCGTGTTCTTGCCAGCGCCTTGGACCGCGAGAGCGAGTATTACCACATTGCCTATCCCTGCCGGCACTGACGATAATACGGACAAATCAGGAGGACCACGACGATGGCTGCATTGCAAAAGGTCGCTTTGGTCACCGGCGCCGGCACCGGCATCGGCAAGTCCGTCGCACTGGCGCTGATGAAGGAAGGTTATGCCGCCGTGCTCGCCGGCCGCCGCCAAGACAAGCTCGAAGAGACCGCGAGCGAAGGCAAATCGACCGGCGCCAAGAGCCTGGTGGTGCCGACCGACGTGAGCGATCCGGACTCGATCAGGGCGCTGTTCGCCAAGGCCAAGACGGCGTTCGGCCGCCTCGACGTGCTGTTCAACAATGCCGGCATCGGCGCGCCGGCGGTGCCGCTCGAGGACCTGCCGCTGGAGACCTGGCGCAAGGTGGTGGATACCAACCTCACCGGCATGTTCCTGTGCACGCAGGAAGCGATCAAGATCATGAAGGCGCAGGACCCGCGCGGCGGCCGCATCGTCAACAACGGCTCGATCTCCGCCCACACCCCGCGTCCGCGCTCGGCCGCCTATACGTCGACCAAGCACGCCGTCACCGGGCTCACCAAGTCGACCTCGCTCGATTGCCGCGCCTACGACATCACCGACGGCCGCATGGCGGTCGAGCCGCGGATGAACGCCGACGACGTCGGCAAGGCCGTGGTCTACATCGCTGGTCTTCCGCTCGACACCAACGTGCTGTTCCTGACGGTGATGGCCAACCTGATGCCGTTCGTCGGGCGGGGGTAGAGCGCCCTATGCATCATGCGTCGATTCCCAAGCTGCCGTTGACATCAAGACATCAAAACAGATATGCTTTGATGTATGAGGACGACGCTGACCATCGACGACGACGTGGCCGTGCAGCTTGAGCGCCTGCGGCGTAGCCGCGACGTGAGCCTGAAGGATCTCGTCAACGACGTTCTGCGCCGGGGACTGCGCGAGATGAGCGGACGGCCCAAAAAGCGCGAGCCGTTCCGCACGCAAGCGATCGACGGCGTCAAGCCTCTATTGGACAACGTCGACAATGTCGCCGAAATACTCGCCTATGCGGAAGGCGAAGGGTTCAAGTGATTCTGGTCGACGTCAACATCCTCGTCTACGCGAGTATCTCCAGCTTCCGCCAGCACGACGCCGCCAAGGAATGGTTTGACCGCCAGCTCAACGGCACGGCTCCCGTCGGTTTGCCGTGGACGACCATACTCGCCTATCTGCGGCTCGCGACGAATGCACGGATGTTCGCGCCGCCGGTAACAATGGCTGTTGCATGGCAACGCGCGTCGGCATGGCTCGCCTCCGAGCCGGTGTGGACGCCGCAGCCGACCGAACGCCATGCCGAGGTACTCGGCGAACTGTTGGTGCTCCCCGGCATGCACGGAAACCTGGTGCCTGACGCGCATTTGGCGGCCCTCGCTATCGAGCACGGGCTGACACTGTGCTCGACCGACGGCGACTTCGCACGATTTCCTCGGCTGCGATGGTTGAATCCGCTGGCGCCATGAACGTGGCCGACGCTCAGCCTAGCGCCGTCACCTTGACCTGCGTCCCTCCCCTCACCTTGGCCAGCGCCTTCACATCGCCGAGCGCCTTGGCGAAGATGTTGCACGGGCTCGCCAGCCGAGTCTCGTCGCCTTGCGAGATCGGGGTGCGGCCGAAGCCGAGCGCGATGCAGTGGCCGTCGGGCCAGTAGGCGATCTCGCCCGGCGTCACGACCGCGCGCGCGCCGGGCTCGCGCGCCACCTTCACCGGCACCTCGAAATAGACCTCCTCGCCCCAGGTCAGCGCCGAGCCGCTGATCGGCAGCGCCGCCGCGATGGCGCGCGCCGTGGGCGTATCCAGGAGCTCGGCGTCGAGCGTGAGCGTGCCGAAATCGAAGCGGATGCGCATGGTCTCGGCTCCAGGACTCCGACGACATCAAGTCAGACACCGACATTGCCGCGGCGGTGTCGGCGCCGCCAGAGTTGGCGCTCCGGTGCCTTCTTCGCATTACGCTTTGCTTCTACGCGCCCTCACCGCTGCGGTGAACTCCCTGATCACGCCCTCGCGGTCCTTTCGCATTCGCTGCAGCATCTTCTTGGGCGCCGCGGTGTCGGCGTCGTATTTCCCGCCCCAAAGGACGATTTCGATAAGGATGGGAATGAGATCGATCCCTTTCTCGGTCAGCTCGTAGACGACTTGCCGGCGGTTCTCCGGGTCGGGGTGACGCGAGATCAATCCTTTCATCTCGAGTTTCTTGAGGCGCGCGGCGAGGATGTTGGAGGCGATCCCCTCCGGCGACTCGATCACCTCGTGGAAATGCCGCTTGCCGCCGAACACCAGGTCGCGAATGACGAGCAGCGTCCAGCGGTCGCCGAAAATGTCGAGCGCGTAGTCGATCGGGCAGCCAGAGCGGCCATTGCGCCCGCTGTCGCTCATCGTGCGCTCCGACCGTCGCCCGCCGACCCGTCATACCACTTGCAATTTGCCAGTGAGCGGGTATTATCGCTTGCATAACGCAAGTTAAAGGGAGGCATGAAATGAAGCTCCATTCCGTGGTGGGCTCCCCCAACAGCCGCAAGATCCAGGCGGTCATCAACCATCTGGGCCTGCAAGTCGAGATGGAATATCACGACTTTTTCGCCGGGGACCTGCGCACCCCCAACTATCTCGCGATCAACCCCAACGGGATGGTGCCGACACTTACGGACGGCGCCTTCACCTTGTGGGAATCCAACGCCATTATGCAATATCTCGCGGACAAGGCCGGCAGCGACGAGTTGTTTCCGCGCGATCCGCAAAGGCGCGCCGACGTCGTGCGCTGGCAGTGCTGGGAGCTGTCCCATTTCAACAAGGCGTTCGGCACCCTTGCCTTCGAGACGGTGGCCAAGCCGGCCTTCAATCTGGGCCCCACCAACCAAGCGCTGGTCGAGGCTTCCCGAAGCAACCTCCAGCGGTTCGCGCCGATCCTCGATGGCCATCTGACGGCTCGCAGGCACCTGGTCGGAGACGACATCACCATCGCGGACTATTCGATGATCCATCTCGAGAATTTCAAGGACGCGATCGGATTCGACTGGTCGCCGTTCCCGCGTCTCAATGACTATTTCCAGCGCATGCAAAAGGTCGAGCATTGGGCGCGCACTGCTCCGGCCACCCAGAGCGACATCGGCCGCAAGCCGAAAGCCGCCTGAGCGGCGACAGTCGGGGGATGCAGGTCATGACCACGCGTTGCGTGCTGGGCGTTCTCGCCTACATCCTCCCGACGTTCCCCTTGGGATATGTCTGGCATCTGATGGTATTCGAGGACTACTACGCGGCACTCGCGGTCTACCGACACGACATCGTCATTCCGTTCGGCATCGCCTCCATGGTGATCCAAGGCATCGCGTGGAGCTACATCTATTCCCGCCTGTTCGCGGGCGAGAGCATCATCCGCGGCGCCCTGAAATTCGCCGCCTTGGCGGCGCCGTTGGCCTGGAGCTTTCTCGTCCTGGTCGTTGCCGCCAAGCACCGCATGTCGTCCGTGTCCGGCTTCGTGCTCATCGAAACGGCGTTTACGCTGGTGCAATACCTGATCGTGAGCCCGCTGATTGCCCTTGCCATTTCCGGCCGCAGGACGTGACGGCATGGCGCCAAGCGAAGAACTTGCCTCGCGCCTGCGCCGCGCCCTGGCGGATCGCGGAGGCGTGACCGAAAAGCGGATGTTCGGTGGTGTCTGCTTCATGCTGCGCGACCACATGCTGTGCGGCACCGGCAAGCCCGGTTTCATGTTTCGCATCGGTACGGATCAAGAAGCCGGAGCCCTCAAGAGACCGGGCGCCAAACCCATGGTGTTCAACGGACGCCGCATGCGCGGATTCGTTTGGGTCGACCCGGCCCGCTGCTCGGAACGCGATCTCGAGGAGTGGGTGCTCCTGGCGGAACGCTATGTCGCCGCATTGCCGGCGAAGAAGAAAGCAAGATAGAGGACGCGTAAGGCAAGTGAATTCCGCGGCGCCGTAGGTCTACAATCGGCCCCTGGGCGATTCCGAGGGGCTTCTCCATGCTGCAATTGCAATCGGCGCTGGGCATCGTCGCCCTCATCGCCTTCGCCTGGCTCATCAGCGAGAACCGCCGCGCGGTCTCCTGGAAGCAGGCGGCGATCGGGCTCGCGGTGACGTTCGCGACCGCGCTTGCGTTGCTCAAGGTGCCGGGCGTGGCAACCGCGTTCGCCGCCATCAACACCGCCGTCGAGGCCATCGGCGCCGCCAGCCGCGCCGGCACGTCGTTCGTGTTCGGCTATCTCGGCGGCGGGCCGCTGCCGTTCGAGCTCAAGGTGCCGGGCGCCGAATTCGTGCTCGCGCTGCAGGCGCTGCCGGTGGTGCTGCTGATGAGCGTGCTGACCACGCTGCTGTTCTATTGGCGCATCCTGCCGCCGATCGTGCGCGGCTTCGCCTGGCTGCTCGAGCGCACGCTGGGGGTCGGCGGCGCGGTCGGGCTGTCGACCGCCGCCAATATCTTCCTCGGCATGGTCGAGGCGCCGCTGTTCATCCGTCCCTATCTCGCGAGCCTCACGCGCGGCGAGCTGTTCATCGTGATGACCGGCGGCATGGCCGGCATCGCCGGCACCGTGCTGGTGCTGTACGCGACCTTGCTCGCCCCGGTCGTTCCCGAGGCGGCCGGGCATTTCGTGGTCGCCTCCGTGCTCGGCGCGCCGGCGGCAATCCTGATCAGCCTGATCATGGTGCCCGACCCGGGCGACAAGCGCACCGGCGGCACGCTCGCCGCAGCGGGACCGGTGGCGTCGAGCACCATGGACGCGATCGTGAAGGGCACCGCCGCCGGTCTCGAGCTGCTGCTCAACATCTGCGCCATGCTCATCGTCTTGGTCGCGCTGGTGCATCTCGCCAACGCCATGCTCGGCGTCGTGCCCACCGTCGGCGGCGCGCCGATCACGCTGCAGCGCGTGCTCGGCGTGGTGATGGCGCCGGTATGCTGGCTTATGGGCATCCCTTGGAGCCAAGCCGGGACCGCCGGCGGCCTGATGGGGATCAAGACCATCCTCAACGAGTTCATCGCCTATGTGGAGCTCTCGAAGCTTCCGGCCGACGCGCTCGATCCGCGCTCGCGGCTGATCATGCTCTACGCCATGTGCGGCTTCGCCAATTTCGGCTCGCTCGGCATCATGATCGGCGGGCTCGCCACCATGGCGCCGGAGCGCCGCGACGACATCGTGTCGCTCGGTCTCAAGTCGATCGTCTCGGGAACGCTGGCGACCTGCCTGATGGGCGCGATGGTGGGGGTAATCAGTAGTCAGTAATCAGAGGTCAGTGATCAGAAGGCGGTCATCCCTCGGCTCTTCTGATTACTGATCACTGACTACTGTTCCCTGACTCAGTGCAGCCGGAACTCGCCGTTGATCGCGCGGATCTCCGCCGGCTTGATCAGCCGCGCATGGGCAACCGTGACCGAATGCAGCGGGCCTTCGAGCTTCTCCAGCCAGAAGGCGAGGAACCGATTGAGCACCGGAAAATTCGGGCAGAGATCGTAGTCCTGCCAAACGTAGGTCTGCAGCAAGGACGGATGATCGGGAAGCCGATAGAGAATCTGCGCCGTGGTCAGGCCATAGCCGTCGAGCTGGCGCCGGAAATCTTTCGAAACCATGTGATCCCCCTCCACGATTCGGAGCATCCAATTTGGTCCTTGCCTGCCACACATCACAAGCCTAAAAAGTAAATAATGTTCCCAAAATCAAGGCGTTAGCAGCAGCGGGCAATTAGTGCTGACAGCGCCGCGCGGGGACTTCGCAGCTACTTTTCCCAACTGGTATTGAATTTCGGACCGCCGGGGGCTGCAAACGCCGTGAGCAAGATCATCCGGTAGCCCTGCTTGCTGAAGCTTTCGGAAATGCTCAGATACCGCTCGAGCGTGAGATTGCTGCGTCCGGCGAAGGATCCGCTGCGCTTTTCCCACATCCCCGCCCAAGACTCGGTCTGACCGACGAAATAGCCGCTGATTCCCTTTCGCCAATAGCCTTGCTTGAAATAGTCATCGCTGACTTTCTGAAACTCGTCGCGAGGAACATCGTATTTGACGATCCGCGCCGGATCGCTCGATTGCTCGAAGATCGCCGCGAAATTGGCGGCGCCGCCACGTGCATATCCATAGAGATGGACAGGCTGCATCCCGTCCTTCGCGAGCTCGTCGATCAGATTTTGCAAGTCGGTGGCGGTGATGCCGGACTGCACACGCCACAGGGGTCCCGGCTTCTTTTCGTAGATGCTCGCGTAACGAGGCTGGCCACCGAATTCGTGGGCGCTGATCCAGGTCATGCGATAGCCTTCCTTGACGAGATTCTCGAGGGCCTTTTGGTATTCGTCGCGGGTCAAACCATAACGCGCCTGCCAATTGGGACCACCGTCTTTGATCCAGAGCGACGCGTAGCGCTCTGCTCCGTCGGCCGCGTAGGGGCTGATCGTGCGCAGGCGGTAGCCCTCCTTCTTCAGACCGCTTTGTTCCCGTAATGCCCGGCCAGCCGGTCGCGAATGCGCCCGGCGATGGCATCGGAGTCCGCGCGGCGGTAGGAAATGGTGATTTTCGGCATTCGGCCGCTCTCGAAGCGGAGCACGGACGGCGGGCGATGGACGACTGCAGCTCGCTGGTCCGTCCTCGGTCGTCGGGCTTCCGTCGTTTGCCCATAGTAGCCCACGCTCTCTTACGTCACTAAGGCGAAGGTACCCCCTTGTCCGCCCAAGCACTCGGGCTCGTAGAGTGCTAAATTTTGCTTGGCACTCGACCCTCGCGAGTGCTAAATTTTTTTCGGACTCCTCTTGCGACCCTGGACTGAACCCCTATGTCGCGCGCGGAGGGACCCGGCAAGGAGCACGTGCCGGCGTTCGCCCCAGATAAAATCGCAAACTCTGCCAAGTACTTAGGAGGACAACCTATGAAATTTCGTCCGCTTCACGATCGCGTCGTCGTCAAGCGCATCGATGCCGAGGAGAAGTCAGCCGGCGGCATCATCATCCCCGACACCGCCAAGGAGAAGCCCTCCCAGGGCGAGGTCATCTCGGTCGGTCCGGGCGGCCGCGATGAGGCCGGCAAGCTGATCCCGATCGACGTCAAGGCCGGCGACCGCGTGCTGTTCGGCAAGTGGTCGGGGACCGAGGTCAAGATCGACGGCGTCGAGTACCTGATCATGAAAGAGAGCGACATCATGGGCGTGCTCGACGAGACCGCCGCCAAGCGCAAGGCCGCGTAACCCTGCCCAATCAACGCCCTCGATCCTCATCCTGAGCAGCGGGCGCAGCCCGCGTCTCGAAGGATGAGGCCCGAGCGAGGCCCCCGTCCTTCGAGACGCTCGCTTCGCTCGCTCCTCAGGACGAGGCCAACCTACAATTCGGAGAGACAGACATGGCTGCCAAGGAAGTCAGATTTTCGGTCGATGCGCGCGACAAGATGTTGCGCGGCGTCGACATCCTCAACAACGCGGTGAAAGTGACGCTCGGCCCCAAGGGCCGCAACGTCGTGCTCGACAAGAGCTTCGGCGCGCCGCGGGTGACCAAGGACGGCGTCACCGTCGCCAAGGAGATTGAGCTCGAAGACAAGTTCGAGAACATGGGTGCGCAGATGGTGCGCGAGGTCGCGTCGAAGACCTCCGACATCGCCGGTGACGGCACCACCACCGCGACCGTGCTCGCTGCGGCGATCGTCAAGGAAGGCGCCAAGGCGGTGGCCGCCGGCATGAACCCGATGGACCTCAAGCGCGGCGTCGACCTCGCGGTCGAGGCGATCGTCGAAGACCTCAAGAAGAACTCGAAGAAGGTCACCTCGAACGAGGAGATCGCCCAGGTCGGCACCATTTCCGCCAACGGCGATGCCGAAATCGGCCGCTTCCTCGCCGAGGCGATGAAGAAGGTCGGCAACGAGGGCGTGATCACGGTCGAAGAGGCGAAGTCGCTGGAGACCGAGCTCGACGTGGTCGAAGGCATGCAGTTCGACCGCGGCTACATCTCCCCCTACTTCATCACCAACGCCGACAAGATGCGGGTGGAGATGGAGGACCCCTACATCCTGATCAACGAGAAGAAGCTGTCGGGCCTGCAGGAGCTGCTGCCGTTGCTCGAGGCGGTGGTGCAGACCGGCAAGCCGCTGCTGATCATCGCCGAGGACGTCGAGGGCGAGGCGCTCGCCACGCTCGTGGTCAACAAGCTGCGCGGCGGCTTGAAGGTCGCCGCCGTCAAGGCGCCGGGCTTCGGCGACCGCCGCAAGGCGATGCTGCAGGACATCGCCGTCCTCACCGGCGGACAGGCGATCTCCGAGGATCTCGGCATCAAGCTCGAGAACGTCACCCTCAACATGCTCGGGCGCGCCAAGAAGGTGATGATCGACAAGGAGAACACCACAGCTCGCCGGCGGCGTCGCGGTGATCCGCGTCGGCGGCGCCACCGAGGTCGAGGTCAAGGAGCGCAAGGACCGCGTCGATGACGCGATGCATGCGACCCGCGCCGCGGTCGAGGAAGGCATCCTGCCGGGCGGCGGCGTCGCGCTCTTGCGCGCGACCGAGGTGCTCAAGAAGGTGCGCACCCACAACGACGACCAGAAGACCGGCGTCGACATCGTGCGCAAGGCGATCTCCTGGCCGGCGCGCCAGATCGCCATCAATGCGGGCGAGGACGGCTCGGTCATCGTCGGCAAGATCCTGGAGAAGGACCAGTACACCTTCGGCTTCGACGCCCAGAACGGCGAATACGTCGATCTGGTGAAGAAGGGCATCATCGATCCGACCAAGGTGGTGCGCCAGGCACTGCAGGGCGCATCCTCGGTCGCCGGCCTGCTGATCACCACCGAGGCGATGGTCGCCGAGGTTCCCAAGAAGCAGGCGCCCGCCATGCCGCCGGGCGGCGGCGGAATGGGCGGAATGGACTTCTAGATCCCGTTCGCCGAGAGAGGGCCTTTTTCGTCGCGGTTGTCGCGCTCTCGAAGCAGAATCACGACCGCCTAGCCCAAATGAGCGGCCCGAGGCCTGACGGCTCGCGTCCTCCTCAATTGGCGTAGCTGTATTTCGGCTGCCATTCGGCGGCGCCTTCCGGGATCAGGTCGAAGAAATGCCAGACGTTGCAGAAGTCGTCGCCCGGCGAGAACGAGGTGTCGGCGACGCGCACGAGCTTGCCGCCCTGGCGCTTGAACACCGACACCCCCGGCATCGCGTGGTCGTCGCGCCAGTAGCCCATGTCTTGCGCAAACGTGGTGCCCTGGCACGACACCATCGGAAATCGCCAGCCGCGGCCTTGCGCGAATTTCTGCTGCTGCTCCGGGGCGTCGGGCGATGCGACCACGAAGGCCGCGCGGCTGCGCAGATGGTCGAACACCCCGTTGAAGCCGTCGGCCCACAAGGTGCAATAAGGACACGACGCGCCCATATTGTGCACCACGAACAGCGTGTCCTTGTTGCCGAACAGCTCGGAGAGCTTGACCGCGCCGCCGCCGGCGCGCCGGAACTCGTAGTCCTCTACCTCCTCCGGTTCCATCGCCGCCTGCGCTTCACGCATCTTTTCGCGCAGGTCGGCAATTTGTTGACGGTACTGACCGATCTTTTCTGCTGTCGCCTTGTAGCTCATCGCTGCACCTTCACACGTTTGGACATCAACGCCCGTAGCTGTCGCGGTAGCGCACCCAGGCCATCGCATGCGGCCGCTGGTCCGCCTCGTCGCGCCCTTTCGGAACCAGGTCCAGGTAGTGGTAGGCGGCGTTCATCATGTCGAGGCCGCGCGCGTAGCACGAATAGGTGTGGAACACGGTCCCGCCCGCATCCTTGCAGAACACGCTGATGCCGGGACGTTCGCTCAGCGAGTTCTTCTGCATGGCGTAGTTGTAATAGGCCTCGCCTTTTGCAAGCTCATCCGCCGTGAACGACACCTGGTAGTCGTGGTTGAAATCGTTGCCGGCCGAGGACACCCATTTGAAGGTCCATCCCATGCGCCGCTTGAAGGCCTCGAGCCGCTCCAACGGCGCGCGCGAGACGGCGATCAGCGTCACGTCGCGATGCGCCAGGTGAACCACGTTCTGCTCGAAATTGTCCGCCCAGAACGAGCAGCTCTTGCAGGGATCCTCCCAATCCGGGCCGAACATGAAGTGATAGACGACGAGTTGGCTGCGGCCGTCGAACAGCTGCGGCAAGGTCTCCCTGCCGTCGGGTGCCTCGAACACGTACTGCTTGTCGACGCGCACCCACGGCAGCTCGCGCCGCCGTTGACTGAGCCGATCGCGCAAGCGAGTGAATTCCTTCTCCTCGCGCAGAAGCTCTTTGCGGGCCGCGAGCCATGCCTCGCATGAGACGACTTCGTGGTTTGCCATTGTCAGATCTCCTTCACGCCGGTCACGAATGGCCTCTCGACGGCCGCTGTCGGTGGGCGCGGCGCGACGCGGCGCGCCGCTTCGGCGATCGTGCTTCCTCGATGTCGCCCAATGCAGCGGCCAGCAGGTTGAATTGCTCCTGCCAGTATTTGCTGTAGCGGTTGAGCCAGACCGCGGCCTCGAAGATCGGGCCGGCGTCGAGCCGGCACCGGCTGATGCGTCCGGTGCGCTCCTGGCCCACCAGCCCGGCCCGCACCAGGACCTGAATGTGCTTCGACACCGCCTGCAGCGAGATGTCGAACGGCGCGGCGACTTCCGACACCAAGAGGTCGCGGCCGTCGAGCTGCACCAGGATGGCGCGGCGCACCGGGTCGGAAAGCGCGGCGAATACCCCGTTCAGCCGGGTCTCCTCGGCGGATGCGGCATCATCGGCCAGTCGGAGCTGGGTGGTCATGCGCCGGATATTATCAACCGATTGATTGATAGTCAATTACATAGTTGATAATAATCGGCCCGCCACGCGAGGCAGATGCTTCCCGCCGGCGCCCAGTGTGATCGTTGGGAGCGACAGGACTCTATACGGATCGCGCCGCTCGATCTGGTCTTGCCGCTCGCGGCCGTTTACGCCGGCGTCGAGACCGGCTGATCCGCGTCACGGGATCCGCTTGTTCAGCAGTCAGATGGCATCGGTCAAGACCCGCAAAATGCTAACGACCACGAGCGAGGAGGCGCGCGTACATCCGGCGTTCGCCTGCTCGAAACGTGGTCGTCACGGCGACGCGAATCACAACTCGTCGCCTGATCCCATAGTGCGCGAAAGACGTTAAGGTTCTGTGACAGGCCGCAGCCCCGGCGCCCGCTGCAGTGGTCGTCGCTGATTGGTGAATGGCCGCCGATCGCTCGGCGGCCATTCTTCTTACGCCGTCTCGTCCGCCTTCAGGCGCACGAGCTTGGTGAGCAGCGCGTCGAGGCCTGCGCCCTCGCCGGCGTGCAGGTCGATGCGGCCGACCTTCTCGACCAGCCGCTCGAGCGACTCGAGCTCCTTGAGCCGAAGCAGCAGAGGGTTGTCCTCCATCAGCTTGGCGGTGTTGAGCAGCGAACGCGTTGCCGCGGTCTCCTCGTGGCGGCGGATCAGGTTGGCCTTGGCCGTCCGCTCCGCCTCCACCACCTTGTTCACGAGCTCGCGGATCTCGCCGGGCAGGATCACGTCCTTGACGCCGAGCTCCGTCACCTCGATGCCGGTCTCCGCGAGGCGCTCGCGCACGAAGGCGCGAAGCTCCGCGTCGAGCGCGTTCTTGGCCGAGAGCACCTCGTCGAGCGTGCGCGAGGCCACCGCCTCGCGGATCGCGAACTGCACCAGCCGATAGAGCCACGCGTCCACGTCCGGCACGCTGCCGACCGCGCGCTCCGGATCGACGATGCGGCGGAACGCGGTGAGCGTGACGCGCAGCGCGATGCGGTCCTTGGTCAGCATCTCCTGGGCGGTGATCTCCACCGCCTGCGGACGCAGATCGAAGCGCTTGACCTCGATCCGGCGGCCGACCGTCCAGAACGCATGCCGGCCGGCAGCGAGCCGCTCCACGAGCCGGCCCTCGACATAGAGCAGGCCCGCCTCGTGGTTCTCGACCACGTGCTCGGCCACCATGAGGTTGCGCTCGCGCGCGACCATCGTCAGATGGCGCGGCGCGACCTTCGGGTCGCGGGTCACGTCGATGCGCTCGACATCGACCTTGGTCACGACCTTCCAGAACACGCGGGTCTGCCACGGACCCATCAGGTGCAGCGGGCGGCCGTCGAGGCTGACGATGGCAAGCTCGTCAGCCTTGGTCTCCACCGCCTCGAACATCTCGGCGGCGAGATCGGGCCGCGCCGCCTTGAGCACGGCGTGGCGATCGGCCGGAAACTCGGCGCGCACGACCTGGTGCAGCTCGACCGCAAGGCCGCGCAGCGGGTCGAACAGCCGGTGCCGGCCCGGCTCGAGCACTTGCTCGAACCGGCCGTTGCGCATGAGGAAGGCGCGCTCGCCGTCCTTCACCGTCACGCGCAGCATCAAAAAGTGCCGGTTCATGGCACATCTCCTTCATTGACCGCGCGGCGAGGCCGCGAAGCCGGTTGCAGTTTCGAGGACGTGGGTCCCGGACACGCGCTTCCCGGGAGGACGGCGGGCCGGGGCTTGAGCCTGCGCTGCACGGCGGGCGCACGCGCGCGATCGCCGCGCCGAGGCACGGCGGGCCGAACGGATTGCCCGACGTCAGCGCAGCGGTATCCGCCGCGGCGCAGAGCCGGTCTCACGGTGTCTTGGTTCGGGCAAAGGGCCTTTCGGCCGACGGACCGGACCGCGACTGAAGCACGCGTCCGGTCCCCTTCATTGGAGTATCAGCTTAACAGGCTGATGGTGTCAGCGTTGCAGGCTGAACCGGAGCGTTTGGAACGGGAATCGAACCCGCGACCTGATGAGTGCGAATCATCTGCTCTTCCCACTGAGCTATCCTCGCGTTGGTCGAACCGACAGGAATCGAACCTGTGCCTCCGGGCGAACCCGGCGCTCTCCATGAGCTACGATCCACGCCTTCGTTGGCGGAACACGGACACGCAGAGCGCACCGCGCCAGCCGGGATCTCACGAGCCCGGACCCGAGGCCGAGCGAAAGCGGCCGCGCGAATAGATGCAAAGCGCGGCGAAAAAAAGACCGTGGCGTTCATTACGGCGATTTAACCGTGGACGCGTGGCGCGCGAGACACAGGTTGCGCTCTCAGGTCAAGTCGCCTGACGGGACGGCTGTTATCGCCCCTCGCCCTCTCGCGACGCGACCCACCATTGGTGCCTCCGCAGAGCCGTAGGTCGGTGGGTCGCGGCGCGCACGAGGTGAAGTTCGCGGCGAGTCCACGCCAGGCGCCTTGACCCACCCTACGAAGGCTTGCCCCAAACATGCCAACGACCACGAACGAGAAGGTGCGCGTACATCCGGCGTCACCCACCGATCGTGGTCGTCCCGGCGACAGAGCCTTGCGGCTACGACATCGCCGTTTGGTACAATGTGGGAAGCCGGAAAAGGTTCCGCAAGGGGTCGTGAACAGAAAGCTTGCGTGCCAGCCTCGCAGCGCCGAAATTCACGGTCTCAGTGGTTCGGTGGGCGGCATCATGGTCGGCGACAAAGAGCTTTATGAGTGGCTTGCGCCGCTGCGGACGACGGCCGTCGTCGACGTCGGCGCAAGCGACATCGGACAGAAGCCCAGCTATCAGCCGCTCGTCGATCGCGGCATCGCGTCCGTCATCGGCTTCGAGCCGCAGGCCGACCTGTTCGCCGAGCTGGCCACCCGCGCCAGCGCCGCCGAGAGCTACCTTCCCTATGCGCTCGGCGACGGCGAAACCCACACCTTGCATGTGTGCGCGCATGCGCCGATGTCGAGCTTTCTCAAGCCCGACGCCCGCCAGCTCAAGCAATTCGTGCCGATGACCGACTGGGGCAAGGTCGTCGCGGAGGTGCCGATGCCGACCCGGCGCCTCGACGACATCGGCGAGATCGCCGCGATCGACTTCCTCAAGATGGACGTGCAGGGTTTCGAGCTGACGATCCTGCGCCACGGCCGCGGCAAGCTCGCGCAGGCGGTCGCCGTCCAGGTCGAGGTGCCGTTCGTGCTGACCTACGAGCAGCAGCCGAACTTCGGCGAGATCGATCTCGAGCTGCGGGCGCAGGGCTTCGTCGCGCACATGTTCGCCGAAATGCTCACCCGCATGCTGGCGCCGCTGCTGCCGCCGGAAGGGACCTGGCAGGGCCTCAATCAGCTGCACGAAGGCGATCTGATCTATGTGCGCGATTTCGCCCGCGCCGACCTGCTGGCGGACGAGCAGTTGAAGCACCTCGCGCTGCTCGCGCACTACTGCTTTCGATCGTTCGATCTGGCTTATCGCGCGCTGCTGGTGCTGTCCGAGCGCAAGGCGGTCGCCGCATCGGTGCTGCGGCGCTACGAGGAGCTGCTGCAGACGGCTGGCGCACCCGACAAGTAGACGATCACTCCGCCGGCGCCACCGCGCGCGTGCGCTCCTTCTCGACCCCGTTGACCAGCACCGCGATCGTGGCGGTGGCGACCACGAAGCCGAGCGCGATGACCGCAGTGGTGTCCAGCATCAGGCCGAAGCCGCCCCGGCTGTACAAGAAGGCGATGGTCGCGACCGCCGCGCCCGAGGACAGGAAAGTCAAAAAGTAGCGCACCGCGTAGACGCGGCCGCGCCAGGCGTCCGCCGTGTAGCGGGCAATGACCAGGTCGTTGACCGTGACCTGGGCGTAGATCGCCGCCATCGCCACCGCCAGCGCGACGATCAGCGTCGTGCCGGTCGCATAGGCCGTCCACAGCACCCCGACGAACTGCAGCAATGCGATCACCGCGAACAGAATATGCGTGGGGAATTTTTCGACGAGGCGGCCGACCGCAAGCTGGGCGAGCGCACCGCACATGAAAACCAGGGTCGCAACGCCGCCGACCAGGAGGAGCGGCACGCCGGTGCCGAGCCGCTCGTCGACGATCTTGGGCAGCGCGACCGAGATGATGTTGAACACCAGGCCGGCGCAGAGCGCGATCACGATGAACAGGCCGAAGATCGTGGCCGCCATCCAGGCGGCGAGCGGAACATCGGCCACGGTGCCGCGGCTCGTAGCCTTGCGCGTTTCATCCGCGACGAGGCGCGGATAGATCACCGCGGTTGCAAGGCAGATCACGCCCGGCGCCAGGAAGGCGGCGCGCCAACCGAGCCCAGCGGCCAGCGCCGCGGTGATCCCGGCCGCCAGCGCCGCGCCCACATTGCCGCATACGCCGTTGAAGGCGAGCGAGCGCCCGCGCGTGGTCGCCTGCTCGATCAGCATGGCGGTGCCGACCGGATGGTAGATCGCCGCGAACACGCCGAGCACGGTGAGCGCGATCGCCAGCACGATCAGGTCCGACGCCAGCCCCGCCCCGATCAGCGAGATCCCGCAGCCGGCATAGAACAGCACCATCATGTTGCGCCGGCTCCAGCGGTCGGCGAGCCAGCCGGCCGGCAGCGAGAACACGCCGAAGGCGATGAAGGGGGCGGTGCCGAGCGCGATCAGCTCGGCGTAGCTCTTGCCATAGATCGGTCCGAGCCCGATCACGACGGTCGGGAAGATCAGCATCACGTAGTGGTCGAGCGCGTGCGCCCAATTGATGAAGCCGATGGAAATTCTCGCTTGGCTTGCATCCGTGGTCGCCGGTTGTGACATGGGGCCCTTGGCGGTTGACGGCTCGTAGCGGCCGCTGATCCCGCATATACCCCGATTTCCGACCTGGTATCCATGCCCAAATCGCGCAGCAGACTTACCTCATGGGGCGACGCGCACCAGCGGGGCTGTCCGCCCCCCTAGACGAGCCAGTCCTCTGTAGCCCGCTCAGGCGGCGCCGGCTGCTCAGCCGAGACCGGATCGGACGCCGGAAAGGTGTTCGCGAGGGCGTCATCGAGCGCCTCTTCCTGGCGCCGCCGGCGCTCGCGCTCGTCACGATCGACATCGTGATGAGGTTTGCGTTTCGGATCGGCAATCATGTCGGTTTCTCCGACCGCACTGCTCAGGTGTTGGAGCGGTCAAAGGAAACGAACCCGGCCATCCATTCGTTCCCGGAAATCGAAGGATAAGTTTGCCTACTGACCCGATAACATCTGCCGGAGTATGTCCTCGACCGCGTGCGGCGAGATTCCAAGCTGTTCAAATCCGGGCATATCCGGCGATGACACGTTGTCGACCTGCATGAGCTCCACTTGATTGCGAGTGATGGGGGGACTCGGCAGCATCTCGGCGATCCGTGCGAGCGCGTGCCAGGCGGCAAACGGGAGCGGCATCAGTCGGGGCCTGAGATCCGCCTGCCGTGCAACGGCTCTGAGCAATTGCTCGTAAGAATAGACGCGAGGGCCGCCGCACTCGAACGTGATGGCATGCGTTTGCGCCCGCCGCAGCGTCCTTGCGATCGCCGCCGCCACGTCTTCCACATAGGCTGGCTGCAATCTGGTGAGGCCGCGGCCGAACATCGGGTATATCGGCAGCCGGCGGAGGAGCTCGAGGATGGTGGTGAGAAACGCGTCGTCCGGTCCGAACATCACCGCCGGGCGGATGAGAATCGCATCGGCGAACGCGGCGCGCACCGCCAGTTCGCCCTCGCCGCGCTTGCGAATATAGAGCGAGGCCGAGGCGGGATCGGCGCCGATTCCCGAAACGTGGGCGAGCCGTTCAACGCCGGCCCGCCGGGCCTGAGCCGCGATTCGTTGGGCAGCTTCGACGTGCACGGAATGAAACGTCTCCCGTCCGCGCTCGACATAAAGACCGACCGCATTGACCACGCCATAAGCGCCGGCGAGCGCATCGGCGACTGCCCGCGGGTCGTGAATGTCGGCCTCGACCGATTGAAGTTGCGGATCATCGGAACCGAATAGTCCGCGACTCCGCTCCGGGTGCCTTGAGGCGATCCGGACCGAAAACTCGTGCCTGCACAGATGCCGAACGACGCGGCGGCCGAGAAACCCGGTTCCGCCGAAAACGGTGACGACACCGATGCTCATGGCGGAAAAAGCGCCGCGGCCGGGACCTCGCCGGCCGGAGCAACGCCGTCAGCACCTTGAACGCTCACGGCAGAGTTCCGCTCGCCGCCGGATCCGGCCGATCGAACATGCGGTCGATCTTGCTCGCCATGATGAAATCGTTCTCGTGCAGTCCCTTGATCTTCTTGGTCCGCAGGGAGACGGTCGCGTAACCCCAGCCGAAGCTGACGTCGGGGTGGTGGCCTTCGGTCTCGGCAAGTTCACCGACTTGCTGCACGAAGGCGAGCGCTTCCCGGAAATTGCGGAATCGAAAAGTCCGCTCGATGCGGTGGGCGTCGTCACCCAGCTCCCAATTGGGAGTCTGCGTCTGGAACCCTATGGCCTCATCACGCGTGAGTGGCGGGATGCCGCCGCGACAAGGCGTGCATGTCTTCTCGGCGAGGGTCTCGGTCATATGGCTTCCTCAAGCCAAACATAGGCGAAAACGGCGAGCGACCATCGATAGACCTCACCGAACGCGATGTCGAGCGAGCCGGTGATCGCCGAGACGTCGGCAAGATAGAAAACGACAAAGCCACGTCAGGGTTCCGAGCGGAGCCGAAGCCGCAAACATCGCAACGTGCGCCCGCCTGACCGAGCAACCGGAGTTCAATCCAGCGTGCGGCGGAAGCGGCTGATCGCGATGAACATGGCGATCAGCATCAGGCCGGCGAGCGCCAGCGTGTCGTAGTGCAGGTCGGCCAGCGACGCGCCCTTGAGCATGATCGCCCGGACGATGCGAAGATAATGGGTGAGCGGCAGAAATTCGCCGATCCATTGCGCCCAATTGGGCATGCCGGCGAACGGGAACATGAAGCCCGACAGCAGGATGTTCGGCAGAAAGAACATCATCGACATCTGCATCGCCTGCAGCTGGTTCTGCGCGATGGTCGAGAACGTGTAGCCGACCGAGAGATTGGTGGTGATGAACAGCGTGCTGAGCGCGGCGAGCAGAAGGAGGCTGCCGAGCACCGGCACGCCGAACAGCCCGATCCCGATGCCGATGATCAGCGCGGCCTGCACGAAGCCGACGAGGATGTAGGGGATGATCTTGCCGAGCATGATCTCGACCGGCGTGATCGGCATCGACAGCAGGCTCTCCATCGTGCCGCGCTCGATCTCGCGCGTCACCGAGAGCGCGGTGAAGATCAGCATCGTCATGGTCAGGATGGTGCCGACCAGGCCGGGCACGATGTTGAGCGCGGTATTGGCCGCCGGGTTGTAGCGGGCGTGGGTGCGGATCTCGAACGCCGGCGGCGCGCCATCGGGAACGGCGCGATCATGCCGGAGCGCGGTCTGCACCAGGGTGCCGAGCGCGGCCATGGCCGAGCCGGCGGCGACCGGATCGGTGGCGTCGGCCGCGACCAGCAGCGCCGGACGGTCGCCGCGCCGCACCGCGCGCTCGAAATTCGCCGGGATCTCGATCGCGAACAGCACGGTGCCGGAGGCTAAGAGCCGGTCGAATTCGGCCTCGCTCTGCACGACGTGGGTAACGTCGAAATATTTGGTGTTCTCGATCGCCTTGAGGATGGAGCGGCCGAGATCGGTCTGCTCCTGCAGCAGCACGGCGGTTGGCAGATGGCGTGGATTGGTGTTGATGGCGTAGCCGAACAGGAGGAGCTGCACGAGCGGGATCATGATGATCATCGCGAACGAGACGCGGTCGCGCTTGAGCTGAATGAACTCCTTGAGCAGCATCGCCCAGGTCCGTCGCCAAAAGTCGCGGCGCCAGAAACCGCCCGACGATCGTGTGCGGGCGGCATTCATTGGAAATTGTCCTTCGCCTTGCTCATGAGGTCGATGAACACATCCTCGAGCGACGGTTCCGACCGCGTCCAGACGAGTCCGGGCTGATCGCGATAGCGCGCGACCGCGGCCTCGAGCGCCGCCTCGTCCCGCCCGGACACGTGCAGGCTGGTGCCAAACGGCGCCACCATGTCGATGCCGGAGGTCTTCTCGAGCTCCTCGGCGAGCTTGGTCAAATTCTCGCCGTTCGACGCGCTCACTTCGTAGGTCGTGAGATGGGAGGCGCGGATCACCTCGTCGACGGTGCCGTGGACGAGCAGCACGCCGTAGGCGATGTAGGCGATCTCGTGGCAGCGCTCGGCCTCGTCCATGTAGTGGGTGGAGACCAGCACCGTGAGCCCCTCGCCTGCCAGCGCGTGGATCTCGTTCCAGAACTCGCGCCGCGCCTTGGGATCGACGCCCGCGGTCGGCTCGTCGAGCAGCAGCAGCTGCGGGTTCGGCAGCGTGCAGGCGCCGAGCGCCAGCCGCTGCTTCCAACCGCCCGACAGCTCGCCGGCGAGCTGCTCCTCGCGGCCGGCGAGCCCGAGCCGCTCGACCATCGCGCGCGCCGCGGCCGACGGTTTGGCGAGCCCGTAGAGCCGCGCGACGAATTCCAGGTTCTCGCGCACCGAGAGGTCCTGGTAGAGGCTGAAGCGCTGCGTCATGTAGCCGACATGGCGCTTGATCTCGTCGGCCTCGGTGCGGATGTCGTAGCCGAGACAGGTGCCGCGGCCCTCGTCCGGCGTGAGCAGGCCGGTGAGCATGCGGATGGTCGTGGTCTTGCCGGAGCCGTTGGGGCCGAGGAAGCCGTAGATGGTGCCGCGCTTCACCTGCATGGAGAGATTGCGCACGACCTTGCGGCCGTCGAAGGATTTGGTCAGTCCTTCGACATCGATCGCGATGTCGAACGGCGCGGTCACGGCGCCTTGTCCTGATGCGCCAGCGCGACGCTGACCGGCTGGCCGACCCGCAGCAGCTCGGGCCGCTCGGGCCGCGCTTCGATCAAGAACACCAGCTTGGAGCGCTCCTCCATGCTGTAGATGACCGGCGGGGTGAATTCCGACGTGCGGGCGATGAAGCTGATCTTGGCGGTGATGCCGGGAGCGCAGCCGTCACAACTGACACTGACGGGCTCGCTGATCTTGAGCTTGGGCAGCGTCGCTTCGTTGACGAAGAACCGTACCTTCAAATTGCTCGGTGGCAGCAGCGCGACGATCGGCTTGCCGGCCGGCACCAACTCGCCCACCCGGTAATAGATCTGCTGAACGCTTCCGCCAACCGGGCTGAAAACCTTGCGCCGCGCCAGTCGCGTCTGCGCCGAATTGAGCCTCGCCTCCGAGGTGCGGAGCGCAGCCTCGGCGTCGTCCAACGCCCTTTGCGTGCCGGCCTGGGTCTTCAACAGCTGCTGCGCGCGCTCATAGGCCAGTTGCGCGTTCTTCACCGCGGCTTCCTGCATGGCAACGTCGGCAAGCTGCAAGTCCGCATCGAGCGTGAACAGCGGCGCGCGCAGATCGACCTGATCGCCCTCACGCACGCTGAGCGTCTCGATGCGGCCTTGCTCGTCGGGACCGACGAAGATCAGCTCGGCCTCGACCCAGCCCTGATAGGTCGGCTCCTTGCCATTGTCGCATCCCGCCAGGACCAGCGCCGCGGCCAGCGCGAGGGCGATGCGACGCCGGGTCATGGCGCGTTCCTTTCGCCGAAGATGAGATCGAGGTGGGCGCGCATCAATTCGCGCACATCGAGCGGCGCGAAACGTTCGAACAGGCCGTTCCACAAGATCGCCACCAGCCCGGGCGCGATCAGCAGCTGGGGAAAGCGCGCGAGCGCGTCGTGGCCGAGCTCGCCGCGCTCGACCGCGCGCGTGAGCAGCGCGCGCATGGCCGGAACGACGCGCGCAATCACTTCGCGGTAATAGAACTCGGCGAGCTTGGGAAAGCGCGTCCCCTCGGAGATGATCAGTCGGATCACGTCCTTGCGGCGGGTGCCGTAGATCTCGCGCACGAACAGCTCGACGATGGTCTCGGCGACGGCGCGCACCGGCATATCGACCGTGGGCGCCGCCTCGATCGCGCCCACCATGGGGCTGAGCATCGTGCGCACCAGCTCCTGGAACAGGCTCTCCTTGTCGCGGAAGTAGAGGTAGATCGTGCCCTTGGCGACGCCGGCGCGGCGAGCGACGTCATCGAGCCGCGTCGCCGCAAAGCCGCGCGCGGCAAATTCCTCGAGCGCGGCGGCCAGGATCGCCTCGCGGCGCTCGCCACGGCGCAGCGCGCGGGCGTCGTGCTTGGCCCGCTTCTGGACGCGCCCCTTGCGCGTGCCCGCCCCTCTTGCGATCTCGTCCATGTCGCCACCAAAATGACTGACTGGTCAGTCATTTTATAGGCCTGCGGGCGCGCGGACGCAAGGCTCCCTCCGGCTCGACTTTTGCGTAAGTTCGCGATCCCGGATTTCGACGCGGTGCGGTGGCACCTCCGTTTTGGCGGAACGAACCCGATAAAGTCCAATGATTACAACGCCGCACGCACTCAACCGGTCAAACCCGGTCTCGAGGGTAGCAGCCCCGCGCGAGCCGGCCGTCATTTTGGCCAAACGAACCCAATGCGTGATGGCGTCAGTGCGGGTGGCAACGGGTCGGTGGCGAAAAAATCCGCCGACGAGGCTTCGCTCAATTCGCGCGGATCAACCCTTGGCGTCGCAGGCCCAGGCCCGGATCACGCAATCCTTGCCGCCGTACTGGTAGCAATGGCGCAACGCGGTGTTCTGCGCCTCGCCCAGCCTGGTGGCGACCGCGTAACCGTGGGCGCCGCAGAAATTGCGGCCGTCGACGGCGATCGCGCCGCAGGCGCGCCGCACCGGGACGACCTTGCAGCCGCCCGCGCATTTGCCGAGCGCGGCCTGCGCGGCGGCCGCTTCCTTGGCATAGTCGAAGGCAAAGCCGTAGGCGCCGCAGGCGCCGATGGCGAGCGCGCCGGCCGCCTTGGTCACGGCGGTCGCACCGATCAACAGGCTTGCCGCGGCGACCACGCCCGTCAAAGCCCGGCCGAAGCAGGTCATGAAAGCCCCTCCCCCCGAAGGAACAGCAAGATGCTACTCGAGAGGCGTTTCCACTTGGTGAATCGCTGCCGGCGGCCCGTCGAGCCACGAAGGGATCAACGCAAGCGGGGCGGTCTTCGCCGTGATTTAGCCGAATACCAAGGGTATAGTGCCCATACTGCCTTGGTGGGCTGAGGAGGAAAAGATGAGGGGAATTCTAGCTTCGCTTGTTGTGGCCGTTGCCTTGCTTGCCGTGGTTTCATCCGAAGCCTCGGCGTGGACCTGCCGCGCCGCCGGCGTCAGCGGGGCGGCTTGGGCCCGCAGCCGCAACATCATCGACGCCAAGCTGTTGGCGCTGCGTCGATGCGAGCGCATGAGCGCGTTCCACGTTTGCACCGTCCTCTGGTGCCGGTGACGACGCGACGCTGAAACCGATCGAGGCCGAGATCAGGCCTCGCGAGGACCCCGGGCATCGGCCCGGGGTTTCATTTTATGGGCGCGAAGCGAAATGTGCCCCCTCGATCTCGGCCTTGACGCCGATCAGCGCCTCCGGGGTGTCGATGTCGACGAGCGTCGCCTTGCCGTCGACCGGCACCTCGACCACGGCCTCCGGGTAGCGGCCGATCAGGTGGCGCGCGCCCACGTCCCCTTCGATCGTCATCAGGTCGGGGAAGAACCGCCGCGACCACAGCACCGGATTGCCGCGCTTGCCCTCGAAGGTCGGCACCACCACCAGCGCGGCGCGCTCGGGATCGAAGGCGGCGATCAGCCGGTCGATCAGGCCGGCGTCGACCTGCGGCATGTCGCCGAGGCAGACGACGACGCCGTCCGCGTCCGCCGGCACCGCCGCGATCCCGGCCTTGAGCGACGTGCCGAGCCCTTGCGCGAAGTCTGGATTGTGGACGAGGCGCACCGGCAGGGCTTCGAGCGCGGCCTCGACCTGATCGCGCTGGTGGCCGGTCACCACGATCACCGGCTTGGCGCGCGAGGCCAGCGCCTCCTCGGCGGCGATCCGCACCAGCGGCCGGCGCGAAATCTCGGCGATGAGCTTGTTCGGACCGCCCATGCGGGTGGACCGGCCGGCCGCGAGCACCAGCGCGGCAACGCGGCGGGTGCCTGCGGTCACCGGCTCCTCGCGCGGCTGCGGCCGGGTGACGATCTCCATCAAGAGCCCGCCGACGCCCAGACCCATGATCGCCTCCCGCGGCACCTCGAGGCCGGCGAGCAAACGCATGAGAACCCAGTCGAACCCGTTTTCCTTCGGCGATCGCGCGCAACCCGGCGCGCCGAGCACCGGACGGCCGCGGGCGTCGGCCACCAGGAGCAGGTTGCCGGGATCGACCGGCATGCCGAAATGCTCGATGCGGCCGCCGATCGCCTCGACCGCGGCCGGGATCACGTCGCGCCGGTCGGCGATTGCGGAGGCGCCGAACACGATGACGAGCTCGGCGCCGGCGTCCAGCACTTCCTCGATCGCCCTGGCCAGCGCGCGCTGCTCGTGCGGCACGCGCCGCTCCGCGACGATCGTGGCCCCGGTGGGTTCGAGCCGCTCGGCGGTCACCTTGAGGGTCTTCTCGACGACCTTGCTCGCCAGCCCGGGCAGCAAGGTCGAGACAATGCCGATCTTGCGGACGCGATAGGGCGCGACCCGCACCAGCGGCGCTGCCGCCCGCAACGCCGTGAGCGCAGCGTCGCGGGCCGTTCTCGCCACCGCGAAGGGAATGATCTTGACGGTCGCGATCATCTCGCCGGCGACCACCGGCTTATAGGCCGGCAAGGTCGCAAAGGTGATCGACTCGTCGACCTGGTTGAGACGATCGATCGCGTCCTTGTCGACCACCAGCACGCCGGCACGCTCGGCGAACAAGTTCGAGCGGCCGGTGAAGGCGCGGTCGATCCGCACCCCCTCGCCCGCGACCGCCGCCGCGATCTCGGCCGCGGCGGCATCCTCCGACACGTCGTCCGGCTCGAGCCGCGCCACCACGATCTCGGCGATATTGGCGGCCTTCAGCGCGGCGATCTCGGCCTTGCCGAGCAGGGTGCCCTTCTTGAGGACGAGGCCGTCCTTGCGGATCGAATGCACCGCGATCCCGCCTTCGGCCTCGGCGACCGGCACCGCGCCGAACTTCATGACGCCTTCTCCAGCGCCTGCTCGGCCGGCTGCCGCAGCCGCGCCGTGATCTCGCCCATGATCGCGACCGCGATCTCGGACGGCGACACCGCGCCGATGTCGAGACCGATCGGCGCATGGATGCGCGCCAGCGCGGCGTCGGTGATGCCCTGCGCCTTGAGCCGCTCAAGCCGCCGCCCGTGCGTCTTCTTCGAGCCGAGCGCGCCGATATAGAAGCAGTCGCGCGCCAGCGCATGGGTGAGCGCCGGATCGTCGATCTTGGGATCGTGGGTGAGCGCGACGAACGCCGTGTAGCGGTCGATGCCGAGCGGCGGCAGCGCCACGTCCGGCCATTCGGCGATCACCTTGACGTCGGGGAAGCGCTCGATCGACGCGAACGCCGTGCGCGGGTCGACGATGGTGACGTCGTAACCCAGCAGCCTGCCGATCGGCGCCAGCGCCTGGCTGATATGCACCGCGCCGGTGATCACGAGCTGGGGCGCCGGCACGTGCACGGTGAGGAAGACCTTGCCCTGCGGCGTCTCCGCCATGCCGCTCTTGCCGCTGCGGATATGCTTTTCGATGAGGTGCTTGAGCGGATCGCGCGCCACATCCGCGGCCTTCACCAGCCGTTGCTCGCCGCTCGCCACATCGGTGACGACCACGGCCGCGCGCCGCGCCGCGCGCTCGCTGTTCAAGGCTCTGAGAATATCGAGCTTCATGCTAACTCATCCCGCCCATTGGCGAATAGCGAGTAGCGAGTAAACCCATTCACCATTCGCTACTCGCTATTCGCCTCTTCGTACCTACTCCACCTTCTCCACGTACACTCGGATGGTGCCGCCGCAGGACAGCCCGACCTTCCAGGCGGTCTCGTCGGCGACGCCGAATTCGAGCGTCTTCGGCTTGCCGCTCTCGATCACGTCGAGCGCCTCGGTGACCACCGCGCCCTCGACACAACCGCCGGAGACCGAGCCGAGGAAGTTGCCCTGATCGTCGATCACCAGGTTTGAGCCGGTCGGCCGCGGCGCCGAGCCCCAGGTCTCGACCACGGTGGCGAGCGCCACCCCCCGCCCGGCCTTCCGCCAGTCCTCGGCGGCTTTCAGGATGTCTTCGTCGCGTGCGAGAGTTTCCATCCGCTTCTCCATTCCGTCACCGCCGGGCCTCGACGGCGTTCTATCCGACTTAATAGATGGATTGCCGGATCAGGCCTGGCAATGACCATCACGCCACCTTCTCCAGCCACGTCTTCGGATCGCCTGCTCGCATGCCGCGGTCCGCCAGCGCTTGCACCAGGTCGGCCATGGACTCCAGATTGTGGATCGGGCGCAATTCGTCAACGTGCGGCACCATGGTCCGGATGCCCTTGGCCTTAGCCTCGAAGCCCGAGAACCGCAGCAGCGGATTGAGCCAAACGAGCCGCCGGCAGGAGCGGTGCAGCCGGTCGATCTCGAAGGCGAGCCGGTCGTCGGGATCGCGTTCGAGCCCGTCGGTGATCAGCAGCACGATCGCGCCTTGGGTGAGCACGCGGCGCGCCCACAGCTTGTTGAAGGCGTGCAGCGAGGTGGCGATGCGCGTGCCGCCCGACCAGTCGGCGACATTCGCCGAGCAGGCGGCGAGCGCCTCGTCGGGGTCCTTGGCCTTGAGCGCGCGTGTCACGTTGGTGAGCCGGGTGCCGAACAGGAACGTGTGGACGCGTTTTCGCGCGTCGGTCACGGCGTGGAGGAAATGCAGGAACAGGCGCGTGTACTGGCTCATGGAGCCTGAAATATCGAGCAGCGCCACGATCGGCGGCGACTTGCTACGGGGCCCGAGATATTTGAGATCGATCACCGCGCCGCCGGCCTTGAGGCTTGCGCGCAGCGTGCGGCGGATGTCGACGAGATGACCGTGCCGATGCGGCGCCAGCCGCCGCGTCTTCACCTCATCGAGCGACAACACGAGCCGCTTGATCGCGTCCTTGGCGGCGGCAATCTCGGCCGCGCTCATCTGCGCGAAGTCCTTGCGCTGCAGCACCTCGCGGTCGGAGACGGTGAGGCGGGCATCGACCTCGACGTCGGGCTTCGGCCGCTCGGTCTCGCCCGGCGTCGACAGCAGCGCGTCCTGCACGCGCTGCGCGCCGGGTTTCGGTTTTTCATCGTCCTTGCCGGGGGTCCGCGGCAGCATCGACGCCAGCAGCTTGTCGAGATAGGCGCGGCGGCGGAAAAAAATGCGGAACGCCTGGTCGAACAGCACCGAATGCTCGTGGCGTTTCACGAACACGGCGTGCAGCGTCCAGTAGAAATCCTCGCGCGTGCCGACGCCGGCGGCATCGACGGCGGCGAGCGCATCGAGCACCGCGCCTGGGCCGACCGGGATGCCGGCCGCGCGCAACGCGCGGGCGAAGTAGACGATGTTCTCGGCGAGGCGGCCGCTTTGCTCTGCCATCCTATCCACCACGCTCAATCCGTCGCCTTTCGACGGTCGAACGCACAGCTCGTTTCCCTATTCCGCCGCCCGCAACTCCGCGCGCACCTCGTCGAGCAGCTCCTTCGCCCTGCTGCCCTCGATGCGGGCGATGTCGTCTTGGTACTTGAGCAGCACGCCGAGCGTGTCGGAGACGGTCGCCGGATCGAGCGCCACCACGTCGAGCTCGGTCAGCGCCGCGGCCCAATCGAGCGTCTCGGCGACGCCCGGCGACTTGAACAAGTCCTCCTTGCGCAGCGCCTGCACGAAATGCACGACCTGCGCGGACAGCGCCTTACCGATGCCCGGCACCTTGGCGAGCACGATCTTGAGCTCGCGCTCCGCATTGGGGTAACCGACCCAGTGATAGAGGCAGCGGCGCTTGAGCGCGTCGTGGATCTCGCGGGTGCGGTTCGAGGTGATCACAACGATCGGCGGCTGCGCGGCCTTCACGGTCCCGAGCTCGGGCACCGTCACCGCGAAATCGGCAAGTACTTCCAAGAGGAACGCCTCGAACGCCTCGTCGGCGCGGTCGAGCTCGTCGATCAGCAGCACCGGCGCGCCCGCCGGGTCCGGCTCGAGCGCCTGCAGCAGCGGCCGCTTGATCAAGAAGCGCTCGGAGAAAACGTCGCTTTCGAGCCGCCCGCGGTCATGGGCGCCTTCCGCTTCCGCGACCCGGATGGCGATCATCTGCGCGGCGTAATTCCACTCGTAGACCGCCGCCGCCACGTCGAGCCCCTCGTAGCATTGCAGGCGGATCAGCCGGCGCCCGAGCGTCGCGGAGAGCACCTTGGCGATCTCGGTCTTGCCGACGCCCGCGTCGCCCTCGAGGAACAGCGGCCGGCCCATCTTGAGCGCGAGGAAGAGCACCGTCGCCAGCGACCGGTCGGCGAGATAATCGGCGGCTGCCAGCAGGTCGAGGGTGGCGTCGATCGAGTCCGGCAGCGATTTTGATGTCGTCATCTTGTTCATGAGCCGCAATTTATCTCGTCATGGCCGGAATGTCCCGGCAATCCACGTCGTCGCGCTTGCATAGCTCCCAAGACGTGGATACCTGGCACAAGGCAACCTTGTGCCGGGCATGACGTTAATCATATCGCCGCAGTTGGGTGGCTACGCCGTCGCCGCCGCGACCGCCCGGCGCGCCAGCACGCCGATGAGATGAGCGCGGTATTCGGCGCTGCCGTGGATGTCGCTCGCCATGCCGTCGGCCGGCACCGTCATCCCTTCCAGCGATTTCGCGCCGAAGCGCTTCTTGAGCGCCTCCTCGAACGATTTCACGCGGAACACGCCGCTGGCGCCGGCGCCGGTCACCGCCACGCGGATGTCCGAGCCGCGCTTCGACACGAACACGCCGACCAGCGCGTAGCGCGAGGCCGGATTGGGGAATTTCTGGTAGGCCGCCTTGTTGGGCTTGGGGAACTGCACCTTGGTGATGATCTCGTCGGGCTCGAGCGCGGTCTCGAACAGGCCCTTGAAGAAATCGTCGGCCGCGATGCGCCGCTTGTTGGTGATGATGGTGGCGCCCAGCCCCAGCGCGCCGGCCGGATAATCGGCGTTGGGGTCGTTGTTGGCGATCGAGCCGCCGATCGTGCCGCAGTGGCGGACGGCAGGATCGCCGATCTTGCCGGCGAGGTCGGCCAAGGCCGAGATGTTCTCCTTCACCGCCGCCGAGGTGGCGACCTCGGCATGGGGCGTCATCGCCCCGATGATGAGCGAGCGCCCGGTCATCTGGATGCCGGTCAAGCCCTCGACCTTCGACAGGTCGACCAGATGCTTCGGCCCGGCCAGGCGCAGCTTCATGGTCGGGATCAGCGTGTGCCCGCCGGCGAGCAGCTTGGCCTCTTCCTGCTTGGCTAAGAGGCTCGCCGCCTGCCGCACGGTTGCCGGACGATGATGGGTGAATGCGTACATCGTGGTCTCTCCTAAGCCGCCTTACGGCTGTTGTTGGCCTTCTGCAATGCCTGCCACACCGTCTGCGCGGTGGCCGGCATCGCCAGATCCTCGGTGCCGATCGCATCGGTGATGGCATTGATGACCGCGACCGGCGCCGCGATCGCGCCCGCCTCGCCGCAGCCCTTGATGCCGAGCGGATTCGATGGCGCCTTGGTCTCGGTCATATCGACCTTGAACGCCGGCAGGTCGTGGGCGCGCGGCACGCAATAATCCATCAGCGAGCCGGTGACGAGCTGGCCGTCCTTGTCGTAGACCGCACCTTCGAGCAGCGCTTGGCCGACGCCCTGGGCGATGCCGCCGTGCACCTGGCCTTCGACGATCATCGGATTGACCATGGTGCCGAAATCATCGACCGCGGTCCAGGCGACGATCTCGCTTTCGCCGGTCTGCGGATCGACCTCGACCTCGCAGATGTGACAGCCGGCCGGAAAGGTGAAGTTGGTAGGATCGTAGAACGCGCCCTCCTTTAATCCCGGCTCCAGCTCCTGGCCGGCGAATTTGTGCGCGATATAGGCGTTGAGCGCGACGTCGCCCCAGCCCGCCGACTTGTCGGTGCCGGCGACGGTGAACTTGCCGTCCTTGAACACGATGTCGCCTTCGGCCGCCTCCAGCAGATGGGCTGCGACCTTCTTGGCCTTGGCCTCGACCTTGTCGAGCGCCTTGACGATCGCCGAGATGCCGACCGCGCCCGAACGCGAGCCGTAGGTGCCCATGCCGAATTGCACCTTGTCGGTGTCGCCGTGCACGACGCTGATATTGTCGAACGGGATGCCGAGCCGTTCGGAGACGACCTGCGCGAACGTGGTCTCGTGGCCCTGACCGTGCTGGTGACAGCCGGTGAGGACCTCGACGCTGCCGGTCGGGTTGACGCGCACTTCCGCCGACTCCCACAAGCCCACCCCGCATCCGAGCGAGCCGACCGCTTGGCTCGGCGCAATCCCGCAGGCTTCGATATAGGTCGAGAAGCCCACGCCGCGCAGCCGGCCGTGGCGGGCGGACTCGCGCTTGCGCTTGCCGAAGCCCGCATAGTCGGCGATCTCCAGCGCCTTCTTGAGCGAAGCGTGATAATCGCCGGCGTCGTAGGTCATGATCACCGGGGTCTGGTGCGGGAATTTCTTGATGAAGTTCTTCCTGCGCAGATCGGCGGGATCGACGCCCATCGCGCGGGCGCCGACCTCGATCAGCCGCTCGACCACGAACGTCGCCTCCGGACGGCCGGCGCCGCGATAGGCGTCGACCGGCACGGTATTGGTGTAGACCGCGTCGACCTCGCAATAGATCGCCGGGATCTCATACTGGCCGGAGAGCAAGGTGCCGTAGAGATAGGTCGGCACCGACGAGGAGAAGGTCGACATGTAGGCGCCGAGATTGGCGATGGTCTTGACCTTGAGCCCGATGACCTTGCCGTCGGCGTCGAACGCCATCTCCGCATGGGTGACATGGTCGCGGCCATGGGCATCGGTGAGAAACGCTTCCGAGCGCTCGGATACCCATTTCACCGGCCGGTCGATCCTGCGGGCGGCCCAAAGGCAGACGACCTCCTCCGGATAGATGAAGATCTTGGAGCCGAAGCCGCCGCCCACGTCGGGCGCGATCACGCGCAGCTTATGCTCGGGCGCCATCCCGACAAATGCGGCAATAACCAAGCGGGCAACGTGAGGGTTCTGCGTCGTGTTCCAGAGCGTGAGACTGTCAGTGCCGGCGTCGTACTCGCCGATCGCGGCGCGCGGCTCGATCGCGTTCGGCACCAGGCGGTTGTTGATGAGGTCGAGCTTGGTGACGTGCTTCGCCGCCTTGAACGCGGCCTCGGCCGCCTTCTGATCGCCGAGATGCCACTGATAGATGGTGTTGTTGGCCGCGACCTCGTGGATTTGCGGCACGCCCTGCACTTGCGCCTTGGCCGGATCGGCCACCGCCGGCAGCACCTCGTAATCGACCTTGACCTTCTCGGCGGCGTCCTTCGCTTGCGCCAGCGTTTCGGCGACGACGACCGCGACCGCATCGCCGACGTAGTTCGCCTTGCCATGGGCGATCGCCGGGTGCGGCGCCATCTTCATCTGCGAGCCGTCCTTGGAGGTGATCATCCAGCCGCAAATGAGATTGCCGATCTTGTCGGCGGCAAGCTCGGCGCCGGTGAGCACCGCCAGCACGCCCGGCATCGCGGCCGCGACCTTGCTGTCGATACTCTTGATCTTGGCATGGGCATGGGGCGAGCGCAGGAAATACGCGTGGGCCTGGCCCGGACGGTTGACGTCGGCCGTGTAATTGCCCTTGCCGGTGATGAAGCGTCGGTCCTCTTTGCGGCGCACCGCCGCGCCGATTCCGGTCGCGCTCATGGCGGTCTCCTCCCTGGCCGATAGCGGCAGGATTTATGTGCTGGCGGGTCGTCCGCCTCCTTTGGCCATCGCTTTGGCGCCGGCCGCGATCGCCTTCACGATGTTATGGTAGCCTGTGCAGCGGCAGAGATTGCCTTCGAGCTCGTGACGGATGGTCGGGTCGTCGAGGTCATGGCCCTTGCGGTTGACCATGTCGACCGCGGTCATGATCATGCCGGGCGTGCAATAGCCGCATTGCAGCCCGTGATGCTCGCGGAACGCCTCCTGCATCGGATGCAGCGGTCCGTTCGGCTCGGCAAGACCCTCGATGGTAAGGACGTCGGCGCCCTCTAGCTGCCAGCAGAACACGGTGCACGATTTCACGGCCTTGCCGTTCACGAGCACCACACAGGCGCCGCACTGCGAGGTGTCGCAGCCGACGTGGGTGCCGGTGAGCCGCAGGTGCTCGCGCAGGTACTGCACCAACAGAGTGCGCGGGTCGACGTCACCGGTGACGGCTTTGCCGTTCACCGTCATTGCGACGGCGGACATAGCTTCCTCCTCGAAATCGGCCGAAAGGCCTCGTTTTTCGCGCCGACGGGCGAAGCCGGCGGCGGATGGGGTGAAAATCGGGTCGATTTTGCCCCGTGGCGTGACTTAGAACAAGTCGACTCTGAACCCCCGGCGCAGGGATGGTCAAGGGCGTTGGGCCGGTTCCGACCTCTCCAATGAACAATCTTCAACTTCCCTGCGCCACGGCGGCTGCGAACTTCACGAAGAAATCGTCGGCGGTCTTCTTGGCCGCGCTGTTGATCAGCCGCTGGCCGAGCTGGGCGAGCTTGCCGCCGATCTGCGCCTCCACGTCGTAGGTCAAGAGCGTGCCGCCGTCCTTGTCGGAGAGCGACACCTTGGCGCCGCCCTTGGCAAAGCCGGCGACGCCGCCCTCCCCTTCGCCGGAAATGCGATAGCTGTTCGGCGGATCGAGATCGGAGAGCCTGACCTTGCCCTTCCAGCGGGCCTTGACCGGCCCGACCTTGACGGTGGCGACGGCCTGGAACTCGTTGTCCGAAATCTTGTCGAGCTGCTCGCTGCCGGGGATGCAGCTTTTGAGCACCTCGGGATCGTTGAGCTTCGCCCAGACCACCTCGCGGCTCGCGGGCAGCTGGACTTGCCCGTTCATGGTCATCGCCATCGGCCTTCTCCGTCTCTTTGAGGCCTTGATATAAAGCGTTGGCGGGCAATGGGGAAAGCGCTTTCATCGGGGCCCCGGAGGGCACCCGTGGGGGTTGGCGAGCGGCCTTGAGGCAGCTAAAGGTGTCACGCCCCGGCGCGCCCTCATGACCAACCCGCTTGCCCCCTCCTCTTTGCTGACTCCGCTGATTTCGAGCGCGGTGATGCGCGCCATTGTCGAGGATGGGGCGCGGCTGCAGCGCATGCTCGATTTCGAGGTCACGCTCGCCCGCGCCCAGGCGGCCATCGGCATCATTCCGGCGCTCGCCACCGACCCGATCGCCGCTGCCGCGCGCGCCGAACGCTATGACATCAAGGCGCTCGGCGAAGAGGCAGTCGCCGTCGGCAATGTGGCAATCCCGCTGATCAGGGCGCTGACCGCCGAGGTCGCCAAAACCGATGCCGCCGCCGCGGGCTACGTGCATTGGGGCGCGACCAGCCAGGACGTTATCGACACCGCGCTGGCGCTGGAGCTGCGCGCCGCGATCGACGCGCTGGTCACCGATCTCAACCGGGCGATCGAGGCCTTCGTCACGCTCGCCGGCCGCCATCGCCGCACCGCCGCGGTCGCGCGCACCTGGATGCAGCACGCCGTGCCGATGCCGTTCGGGCTCAAGCTCGCAGCCTATGCGGCGGCGCTGGCGCGCTCGCGCGAGCGGCTGCGGCGCTTGCGCAAGGAGGCGCTGGTGCTGCAATTCGGCGGCGCGGCCGGCACGCTGGCCTCCCTCAACGAACGCGGCCTCGAAGTTTCCGAGCGGCTGGCCGCCTTGCTCGATCTGCCGTTGCCCGAAGCGCCTTGGCACAGCCACCGGGACCGGCTGGCGGAAGTCGCGTCCGCGTTCGGGATTCTGACCGGCACCTGCGGCAAGATCGCGCGCGACGTCTCGCTGCTGATGCAGACCGACGTGGCGGAAGCCTTCGAGCCCGCGGCGCCCGGCCGCGGCACGTCCTCGACCATGCCGCACAAGCGCAATCCGACCGCCGCGGCGGCCGCGCTCGCCGCCGCGACCATCGCGCCCAATCTGGTCGCGATCATCCTGGCCGCCGAGGTGCAGGAGCACGAACGCGCGCTCGGCGGCTGGCAGGCGGAATGGCCGACCTTCCCGGCGCTCGCGCTGGTGACCTCGGGTGCGGTCGCGGCGATCGTCGACATCGCCCAGGGCCTCGAGGTCGACAGCGAGCGCATGCGCGTCAATCTCGGCGAGACCCGCGGCCTGATCATGACCGAAGCCGCGACCTTCGCGCTCGCCGGCAAGCTCGGCAAGCAGGAGGCGCGCAGGATCGTCGAGGAGGCGGGCCGCAAGGCCGCCGCCACCAAGACCGAGCTGCAGCAGGTGCTGGGCGAAGACGAGCGGGTGAAGCCGCATCTCAACGTCGGCGAGCTGGCCCGGCTGTTCGAGCCCATGAACTATCAAGGCTCGGCGCAGACCTTCATCGACCGTATCGTCGGCTCGCTGCAATTGCGCGGCGGCAAGCGCTCATAAGCAACTCGCAGGGGGAACCATGCCTGTCATCGATGCCGGCGGCTGCCCGATCAACGTCCAGGTCGATGGGCCCGAAAGCGCTCCCGTGCTGATGCTGTCGAATTCGCTCGGCACCACGCTGCACATGTGGGAGGGGCAGGTCGGACCGTTCACCGAGCACTTCCGCCTGGTGCGCTACGACCGGCGCGGTCACGGCAAGTCCGGCTGCCCCAAGGGCCCCTACACGATGGAGCGGCTCGGCCGCGACGTGCTCGCGGTGCTGGATGCACTGGGCATCAGGAAGATCAACTGGTGCGGCCTCTCCATGGGCGGCATGGTCGGCCAGTGGCTCGGCGCCAACGCGCCCGAGCGCGTCGAGCGGCTGGTCCTCACCAACACGTCGAGCTATTTCCCGGACAAGGCGGCGTGGAATGATCGTCTCAAGCTGGTTCGTGAAAAGGGCGTCCCGGCCTTCGCCGGGCCGAACATGGAGCGCTGGTTCACCAAGGGTTTCCTTGAGCGTTCGCCGGAAGCCGTCGCGCCCATCAGGGACATGTTCGCCGCCACGGCGCTCGAAGGCTACATCGCCTGCGGCGAGGCGGTGCGCGACATGGACCACCGCGCGCTGCTGCCGAAGATCAAGGCGCCGACGCTCGTCATTGCCGGCCGCCACGATCCGGCAACTCCGCTCGAGGCGAACGAATACATCAAGAACCAGATTCCCGGCGCCACGCTCACGGTGCTCGACGCCGCGCACATGTCCAATGTCGAGCAGCGGGATGGCTATACGAGCGCGGTTCTCGGATTCCTGCGCGGTTAGGAACCCTGATCACCGTAGGATGGGTTGAGCGAAGCGATACCTATCGCGACAGAGGTGGTCTCGGCGAGAAGTGATGGGTTTCGCTTCGCTCAACCCATCCTACAGATGGAGCGAAGCGATGGACGATAAGGAGCGTTACCAGCGCGGCGCCGCCTCGCGCCGCAAGATTCTGGGCAATGCCTGGGTCGACCGCGCCGACGCCAGCCGCAACGCCTTCAACGCGCAATGGCAGGATTTCATCACCCGCTGCGCCTGGGGCGAGGTGTGGACACGGGAGCATTTCGACCAGCGCACGCGGCGCGTCCTCGTCATCGGCACCATGATGGCGATCGGCCGGTGGGAGGAATTCCGCATGCACGTGCGCGCGGCGCTGGTCGAGGGCGGCTTCTCCGCCGACGACATCAAGGAGATCATCCTGCAGCAGGCGATCTACTGCGGCGTGCCGGTGGGCAACCACGCCATCCGGGAGGCGGGCGAGGTGCTCAAGGAGGTGGAGCAGGCAAAGGGCAAGTAGTTTCGTGCCGCCTATCCGCTTCGCCGCGCGTCATCATCAAAGCCAACGGACGCCCGACGCGGACGTTACTCCAACACGCCGGGCCCGCGTGCTTGCCCGGCGCCTCAGTGGGCAGGCGAGCTCGCGCTATGGCGAGCACCGAACCAGCCTTGCAGCCACGATCCGCGCGCGTTTGCCAGGGGCGCCGATCCTGTTGCGGCCAGGGCCCGCCGCTCCGCTTCGCGCTCGCGCGCCGCGGTTGCGACCCGCGAAGGAACCGTTCCAGCTTCCTCGATTTGCCGCTCCACCATGATCACGATCATGGCGCCGATGAGCAGCAGGAATTGGGTGGCGTGCAGCCGGATCAACCCGGCCTCCCCGCTGCCGAGCGCCGGCCACGCCCAGATCATGATCGCCGTGCCGGCGAGCACCAGGGCGACGTCGAGCGTTTCGCGGTTGGGCTCGCGGCGCGCGACGAGGGCGCGCGCAAAGTCGATCAGATAGGCCGCGAACGCGATCGCGACCACGAACTTGATGCCGGCGAGCACGTTCGACGTCCGCACCAGGCCGTCGAGGCCGAAATCGAACAGCTGGCGGAAATAGGTGGCCGTGGTGGCATGCACCCGGTCCTCGAATCCATGAAAGGGCGAGGTCAGGGCCTTGAGCGCATCGCCGCCCCAGATCGGCACGAAATAGAGCGAGATCAGCGCGGCGTTGACGGACCCAAGCGACGGAGCAGACCGCATCGCAACCTCCCGGCCGGTCGACGGGCCGGCGCGAAATAGCTCCGGCGTCTCATCGAGCGGACACCCTGCGGCCTACCGGCTCATCGGCCGGGCCTCAATCGAAACCCTTTTTTAACCTTAGTGGCCGAGCTCGGTCACCAACCCTAAGGCGAAACGTCGCGGCCGGCTCAACCGCTGTCCCACTGTCCACCCCTAGGGGGTGGGACAGCGGGACACCGGCATTAAGTCCTTGTTTTGATAAGATGCTGTCCCACGCGACCCGCCGCTGCTGTCCCACGCGACCTGCCGCGGCTCATCGGCCCTGGCGCCGCGAGGCGGGTCCGGCCGGCATTTTGGCGGAACGAACCCAACGGGTGAAAGCTCAATGATTCCAGGGCCGGGAGAGCATCCCCGTTGCCTCACTCCCGACCCTGCCTCTTGATCCCTGCCTACCCGCCCCGCGCGGCGCGGAACTCGTG
>WNFV01002365.1_pt1 | contig 39960 bp, 39 predicted proteins | sample 5400101 | NCBI WGS metagenome assembly WNFV01 (sample SAMN13153361, study PRJNA577476) | soil metagenome | isolation source: 115 cm soil or saprolite under grassland replicate 1 | place: USA:California | collected 2016-06-15 | reverse complement strand
CCGATCGGAATGGGATGAAGCTGCTTAGCCGGCGCGTCAATGCGCAGCACGGCGAGATCTTTATCCGGTGCGACGCCAACCAACTGCGCTTTCCAATTGGATTGGTCTGCCAACGTCACTTGAGCGGCGCTGGCATTCTGAATCACATGGAAATTGGTGATGATGTTGCCATTCGTATCCCACACGAACCCAGAACCGGTACCCTGGGGAATCTGATACAGATTCAACGTGAACAGATCCTGTTGGACTCCGATCGCGGTAATATTGACGACGGCGGGCGATGCTTGTCGGAACAAAGCGATGGTGGATTTTTCATCGGGTAAGAATTCGCCCCGAGGAGACACGGCACGCGGTGTAGCCCGCGGATCGTTCAGCGACGCCCCTCCGACCCAGGACTGCTTGACCAACAGAATTCCTAGCAGAGACAGCGCCACCGCCGCCCAAAGATAGGTCCAGGTACGAGACCGAATTGATGTAACCTGCATGAACGAGGGTTTTCTTCTCAGCTGTCTTCTGTAAATAAGGCAGTCAACTGAGAATAAGTAGGTATGCCAAGTCGGTTTGTCAAGTCGTTGACAACCCGGAGGGGCATTCTTAATTTTTCACCATCTCAGTTAGACTTTTGAAAGGAGACTTAATTATGGAACTAGTAAGATGGGAGCCGTTTGAGGGCTTGAACAGAATTCAGTCTCGGATCAACGACCTATTCGACGACACTTTCGGTCGCGCGCGGTCTTATCCGGCTTCGACGGCTGGGGTTTGGGTTCCTCCAGTGGATATTCTGGAAAGCAAGGATTCCTACCTCATTCGGGCAGAGCTTCCAGGAATGAAAAAAGAAGATTTCAACCTGGAAGTAAAAGACGGAACACTGACGCTCAGCGGCGAGAGAAAGTTTGAAGAGACGGCCAACGGCGTCGAATATCACAGAGTCGAGCGAGTGACGGGAAAATTTTCCCGCTCCTTCTACTTGCCCCAGACCGTTAAATCCGACGGCATCAAGGCGAGCTACCGGGACGGCATACTGGAGGTCCACGTGCCGAAAGCCGAAGATGCAAAGCCGCGCCAGATCACCGTCAGCGTGAACTAATTCGCGTTAACTGGTCCAACGTGGACAAAAAGGGGGACGCCGATGGCTTCCCCCTTTTTGCTTTCTGGGGCTAATTCTTATAGTCGGCAGTTCAGCTATTAAGAGCCGCGGTTGAAGTTTGGTTTGCCGGAACTCGAGACTCGGGTATGCCCGACATCACTCTTTATTATTGCCTCTGCGTTGAGGCAGCAAAAAGGCGCTTGGTATTCCAAGCGCCTTTTTGCTGTGACGAACTTACAACACTTAGTAGTCTTCGTGATCGTGCGGCATGGCCGGAGCTTCTTTCTTCTTTTCCGGTTTATCGGCGATCATCGCCTCGGTGGTGATTAATAACCCCGCAACCGACGCGGCATTCTGCAGCGCCGTGCGCACCACTTTAGTCGGGTCGACGATGCCGGCCTTGACGAGATCTTCGTACTCTTCCGTCGCCGCGTTGAAACCGAAGGCGCCCTTGCCGTTCTTTACCTTGTCCAAAACCACCGAGCCCTCTGCCCCAGCGTTGCTGACGATCCAACGGAGCGGTTCTTCGAGCGCTTTCTGAATGATCCGAACTCCGACCTTCTCATCCTCCGAAACCCTGAGATTGCCTAGGGAAGCAGAGGCACGGATCAACGCAACGCCCCCGCCCGGGACGATCCCCTCTTCAACCGCGGCACGGGTCGCATGAAGAGCATCCTCGACGCGGGCCTTTTTCTCTTTCATCTCAACTTCTGTGGCCGCGCCGACTTTTACCACCGCAACGCCACCGGCTAGCTTGGCCAGGCGCTCTTGCAATTTCTCACGGTCATAATCGGAAGTCGTCTCTTCAATCTGCGCACGGATCTGTGTGATGCGGCCTTCTATGGCGGACTTTTTGCCAGCGCCTTCGACGATCGTCGTGTTGTCTTTATCGATGATCACGCGCTTCGCGCGGCCGAGATCCTTGACCGTGATGTTTTCCAACTTGATCCCTAGTTCTTCGGCAATCATCTTGCCGTCGGTCAGGATGGCGATGTCTTCCAACATCGCCTTGCGCCGATCGCCAAAGCCTGGAGCCTTTACGGCCACGACTTTCAGCGTGCCGCGGATTTTGTTCACGACCAGCGTCGCCAACGCCTCGCCTTCTAGATCCTCGGCGATGATCAGCAACGGCTTGCTGGTTTTCGCGACGTTCTCAAGGATGGGCAGAAGATCCTTCATGCTGGAGATCTTCTTCTCATGGACGAGCAGGTAAACGTCGTCGTAGACGCACTCCATCCGTTCTGGATCCGTCACAAAGTATGGAGAGAGATAGCCCCGATCAAACCGCATGCCTTCGACGAGATCGAGGGTTGTTTCCAGACCTTTAGCCTCCTCGACCGTGATGACGCCCTCTTTTCCGACTTTGTCCATGGCCTCGGCGAGGATGGCACCAATGGCTTTATCATTGTTGGCGGAAATCGTGCCGACTTGGGCGATCTCGTCTCTGTCGCGGGTGGGTTTTGACATGGATTTGAGCTCGTCCACCACTTTCGCTACCGCCTTATCGATGCCACGCTTGATGCTCATCGGGTCGTGCCCCGCGGCGACAAGCTTGATACCCTCGCCGAAGATCGCTCGAGATAACACCGTGGCTGTCGTCGTGCCATCGCCGGCTATATCAGACGTCTTGCTTGCAACCTCTTTCACCATCTGCGCGCCCATGTTCTCGAACTTGTCTTCAAGCTGAATTTCCTTCGCGACGGTGACACCGTCCTTCGTGATCGTGGGCGATCCCCAAGACTTTTCGAGAACGACGTTGCGGCCCTTGGGACCCAACGTAACCGTCACGGCATCGGCCAGTAAGTTAACTCCGCGCAAAACTCTGCCGCGCGCCTCTTCACTAAAGCGAATATCCTTTGCAGCCATTGCTAATTCCCTCCTTATTCAATAACGCCGAGGATGTCATCTTCGCGCATAATCAGATGTTCCTCGCCGTCAAGCTTGATTTCAGTGCCGGAATATTTTCCAAAAAGGATTTTGTCTCCGGCTTTTACCCCGAGAGGTATTAGCTTCCCGTCATCGTGCTTGCCCGGCCCGACTGCAACTACTTTGCCTTCCTGCGGCTTCTCTTTCGCCGTGTCCGGGATGATGATACCCCCTTTGCTTTTCTCTTCTTCTTCGATGCGTCTTACGATCACCCTATCGTGTAGGGGACGAATTTTGGTCGCCATAACAACCTCCTCAAATAAAACGTAGATTTAAAATCCTGCAGAACAGGCTGGATGCGCCAAATTTAATCTTACATCCCCAATCGTCAAGGGGGTAAAGGCAGAATTTTAAAAAAAATTTACCTACCCGTAGGGGTATACGGTGGATTGGCCAATGACCGGATGTACGCGACAACGTCACGGACCTGGGAATCGTTTAACGCGCCCCCCCACGAAGGCATGAACGTGGACTTTCCTACCGCGCCTCCACCCTTTGAAATAATGTCTTGGAGAAACTTGTCATTGAGCTTATTCATCACTGCCCCATTAGTATGGTCGGCAGGCTTTACCGGCAGTGAAGCGCCCGCCACGCCGTCCCCTTTTCCGCTCTCGCCGTGACACGTGGAACAGTAGGTGGTGTAGAGTTTTTTTCCTTCTGCCGCATTCTGCGCCCAGACCGATGCCGCTCCGGCAAGAATTTCCACCAAAACAAGCATCCAGAATATTTGTTTGCTCATGTGATTATCGCCTTCCTTGAAGGATAACTCGTATTGCGTATCAGATATTGTATAAAAACGACAGAGGGCGCGAGCCTGAGTCGCCGCTTCGAGGCTATTCATTCGCCGGAAACGATGATAAATAGGGTTTTAAAAAGATCGCTGGGGGCGAACATGATTAAGATCTGGGGCAGGACCGATTCATCCAATGTGCAGAAAGTGCTGTGGTGTTGCGGCGAGATCGACTTGCAGTTCGACCGTACCGACTGGGGTGGCAAGTTCGGCGGCAACAAGGACATGGCTTATCTCGAGATGAATCCCAACGGTCTGGTGCCAACGGTCAAAGACGGTGACTTTATCCTCTGGGAGTCTAACAGTATCATGCGTTATCTTAACGCAAAGTATGGCCACGGAAGACTTCTTCCCAGCTCGCCTGAAGGTATGGCCAACGCCAACCGCTGGATGGATTGGCAGCTTTCAACATTCAATTCGGCCATCGTGCCGCTCTTCTGGGCGTTGATCCGGACTCCTGAAGAAAAGCGCGACCCCAAAGCCGTCCAAGGCGCCTTGGAAAAAACCATAAAGGCTTGGCAGATGGTCGAAGATCACTTGGCAAAGAATCGCTATCTCGGCGGCGAAGACTTCTCCCTGGGCGATATTCCTCTAGGTATCTGGGCTTACCGTTGGTTTAATTTACCCGTCGAGCGCCCGAATCAGCCGAACGTTGCAAGCTGGTTTGATCGTCTTGAGCAGCGCAAGCCCTACCAGACACATATTATGATCCCGCTGACATAACGATTCAGGTTGCATCGCGCCTGCTTTCCCCCTCCAAGGTTCCGAGCAAACCCAGTGGGAAATGTTTAAGAACCTGAGTCGGCGGAAGCCGCCTTGAACCAGGAAAGCGCTTAAATGCCACCAAGGTTCACCTGCTCCAACAAACAAAGCAATGTGGCGAAAACGCTAGTGCAGTTTAGCGGTCGGAGTTGTGCCAGCGTCACGAGGAAGCGTAAACGCGATTTTGGTGCCAGCGCTGGAACAGTCGGAAATAACGATTGTCGCGCCGTTTCTTTCAAGGAATTTTTTTGCCAATGACAGCCCGATACCCGTCCCATGCGGCTTGGTGGTGAAAAATGGCTCAAAGACGCGCTGGCGATTCTCAACGGGAATTCCTTCGCCGCTGTCTTCGATCGAAACTTCAACCATCTTTCCATCACCAATATTATTGCAAGATCTTGTCCGAACCGTGACGATACCCCCTCTTGGGGTCGCCTCCACCGCGTTAGTGATGAGTCCCATCAATGCCTGCTCCAAGTGATTGACGTCAGATGTAACAGCTGGGAGGTTCGCCTCAAGATCTAGTTTCGTCGTGACTTGGGCGTCGCTGAAGCGGGCGCGGCATGTTTCAACGACGTCGCGTACGAGTGAATTGATCTCAATTGCAACCGGGCGCGGTTCGAGGGGCTTAGCAAAATTCAACAGAGCTTGCATGCGCCTCTGCATCCGATCGACTTGCTGCACGATATCTTGCAAATTTTCCGTCATTTTTTGGTTCTTCGCAGGTCCATCCCCCGCAGCTGTGTCGAGCATGGCAACCTGAGCGGCCGCACGAATCGACGATAGTGGGTTGCCAATGCCGTGGGCTACTGCCGCCGCCATCTCGCCCACCGCCGCCATCCGCTGCGATGCGACAAGCTCGGATTGGATCTTTAGCAGGTTCTCTTGCTGCTCGTCGATCTTTCGCGCGGCTTGCCGCACGATGGCAAACAACGAAACATACAAAAGCAGTCCGCCGCCGACAGCGCCAAAAAGCACGACGGCTCGCGCCTCCCGGACAGCATGGAATATCGAATCGGGGCGCCGATAGGTCTCAAACACTCCTAGGAGCTCTCGTCCGCTCTCCGAGTAGATAGGCACATAGACTTCCACGGCTCCCGATAAGGACTTGGGTTCGAAGATATTCTCGTGCTTCTCCAACGAACTCATGTCCGCGACGACTTGGCCTCGCAGAGCTCTTTGAAGCTGGGGATTATCGATGAATGATTTACCGACTAACCGCTTATCGTCCGACCAAATGACAATTCCTTTCGGATTGTAAACTTTGAAACGGACAATATCCGGCGACAGTCTCATATGCTCGAGGAGAGCAACAAATTTATGCCCTACCGACTTACGATCCTGGGCTTTGAAATCGTAGTCTTCGAGAAATGTGCGCACGTCCGTCCGGACAATTTGCGCCGTAGTTTGCCATTCCCGCTCAACGATCTGATTGATCAAGTAGTTGGAGACCATAAACCACAGGGCTGCAGTCATAATGCCGATGCAAATGAAACTATTGACGGCAAATCGAACGGTCAGGCTGGCATTCGCGAATAGAGACGTAATTGGCGTGTTCCAGAGCTTCATGGGCGCTCTTCACAATCCCCAGGGCGCCGTCACGCTAACATCGAGTCGTGCACAGGTTCAATCAATCTGGGTAGATAGAGATGTTATAATCGCCTGGGCCATTCGCGTTGATCGTTGGTCGATCGCCGCGCCAATCACACACACGTGCAGCGACCTTGGCAAATCAAGCTCACGAACAACCGGTTAAATCGCCAATGATGCGCGATGGAGTGTCATGTTTTTTGCGCTGCGTCGCAACTGGTCAGCTATGGAACTTTTCCGCCTTCAGCTAAGCGCATCACGGCGTCGACGATCTGGTCGACGTCTGGAATCATCGCATCGACCAGCGGCGGGCTGTGCGGTGGAGGAATTGGCTGCGCCGCGATGCGCACGACCGGCCCTTTTAGTTCAGAGAATAGATTCTCCTGAATCATTGCGGCAATCTCCGCGGAGATGCCGCCGATCACTGGTCCTTCGTCAAGCACGATCGCACGTTTTGTTTTCGCCACCGAGCCAATTATCGTTCCTTTGTCTAATGGCGCCAGCGATCGCAGATCGACGATTTCGATATCGACGCCCTTTTCTTTCAATGCTTCGGCAGCGGCGTCGGCTTTTAGAACCATGCCGCCACAAGTGACGATTGTCAGATCTTTTCCCTGGCGGCGAACCGCAGCAAGACCGATGGGCACAGTATAATCGCCTTCAGGCACGCGACCACGTTGCCCGTACAGGTGATGGCTTTCGAAGCAAAGCACGGGATTGGGATCGCGGATCGCCGAGAGCAAGAGCCCTTTGGCATCCGCCGGCGTCGTTGGCATAATAATTTTGAGGCCGGGGAAATGAATAAACGCGCCGTGATTACAGCTCGAATGGCTCGGTCCTCCGCCGGCGCGTGTGGCAAACTTAGTTCTCACGACCATCGGTACGCCGATACGGCCCCCGGTCATATAATGATAGCGCGCCGCATGGCTGGCGAGCTGATCCATAGCCAGAGGTAATAGATCGCAGAACTGAATCTCCACCACCGGACGCATACCATTGATCGCCGCGCCCACAGCCAGACCAACCAAAGCCGCCTCGGAGATCGGCGTGTCAAGAACGCGGCTGTCACCGAACTCTTGGATCAACCCGCGCGTAACCCCATAGGCGCCGCCGAAGAGAGCCACATCTTCTCCCATGACAAATACGCGGCCATCGCGCGCCATCTCGTAGCGCAAGGCGTCACGGAGCGCTTCCTGCACGCGCATTTCCTTGGCGGGCGCCTGAGCTTCCGTCGTCATTGGTTTAGCCACGGGCCACCTCCGTCACTGCGTAAATACTGCTCAAATCGACTTCCTTTTTCGGCAACGGCGCCGCTTCCGCGCGCTTGGCAGTCTCATCCAATTCCGCCTGGACCGCCGACGATATTTTCGCAAATTCCTCTTCGGTCAGATTTCCCTCTTGAATCAGTTTTTCCTTGAAGCGCTTGATCGGGCATTTTTGCTTCCAGGCTTCGATTTCTTCCTTTGAACGATAGCCCGTACCCGGGTCGCCGCCGAAGTGACCGTCCCAACGATAGGTGACACATTCGAGAAACGTTGCGCCGCCGCCGCTGCGCGCCTTGGTCGCTGCCGCTTGCGTGGCTTCATAAACCGCATCGACGTTATTGCCGTCGATGGTTTTACCTTCGAATCCATAGGCCGCAGCGCGGTCCGACAATTGTTTGATCGCTACGCTCTTCTCCAAGCTCACGGTCATGGCGTATTGATTGTTTTCGCAGATATAGATCACCGGCAGCTTCCACACGCCCGCGAGATTCATCGCTTCGTGCACCACGCCTTGATTGGCCGCGCCGTCGCCGAAGAAACTGACGACGACTTCCTTCGAGCCGCGGATTTTCGCTGAGAGTGCCGCGCCGGTGGCCGTCGGCACCGTCCCACCAACCGTGCCCGTGTTGCCAAGAAAACCAAAGGCCATATCGCCCATGTGCATTTTGCCTCCGCGGCCCTTCGAATAGCCATCGGCCCGTCCCATGCACTCACAAAGGAGCATGTAGAGATCGGCGCCTTTCGCGATCAAATGGCCGGTTCCGCGATGATAACTGGCGACCAGATCCGTAGACTCGAGCGCCGCGCAAACGCCGACTGCGATTGCCTCCTGGCCGCGATAGGAATGGGTGCTGCCGAACATCGCCTTGCGCTGGTAAAGCTCGTCGAGTTTCTCCTCGAAAGCGCGCACCAGAATCATCTGTCGTAGCATCTCTCTCTGCTTTATTGCGTCCAGCATCGCTACCTCCTTCGCGTCCGAGAGCACGGAAATATCGGCCGCGTTATCTCGCTCTTAATTATTTGGCCGAGCCTGGGTTGTCAAGGCAGAACAATGCGCCCCTTCATACTTGCTAAGGCTGAGCAACGATGGCGGAGGTCACACCGGGAGCAATGACGATAAAAGACGAGAGGGAGAGCTCCGCCGCTCTCCCTCTCCGAAAATAATCACATGCGCGTCGCCTTTGGATAGGCGGACGAGCGCGAAGATTTTCTCAGCGCTTATTTAAACGGCGCGCAGGGTGCGGGAGTCATCAACACATTTTCCTGCATGACCAAAAACTCTCGGGTCGGCGGCGGCCATCCTTCCACAGTCTTGGTCGCTTCGGCGCGCAGCCGCTCGCGTTCGCCGCCGTCTTTGTACGCCCAGACATGAACGTATTGGTTGAGCGGACCAATCATGGTTTGCCCCGCGAATACGAGGGGTGAGACCTTGGTGCGCGCCGGTATGACCTTGCCGAACCGTTCGAGCACGGTCGGCATTGTTCCCGGCTGGTAAGTATAGGTGCGGAACTCATAGAGATTTCCCAACTTGCTCTCGGGTCGCGGGGGCGAGAAAGGCGCTGGCTGGATAATCTTGTTTTCCTGCGTGACGATAAACTCCTGAGTTTTTGGCGGCCATTTGCCGGTTTTTCTAGCTTCGGCGCCGATCCGCTCACGATCTTCAAAACTTTCATATGGCCAGACATGAACCACTCGGTTAAGGCCGCCGACTTCGGACAGCCACAGGCCCAGCAGCTTGGAGAATTGCAACCGCGCCGTCAGTCCTTCGGCAAAGCGTTCGACAAAGTTGTTGGTCATCCCAGGTTTCAACAAGTAAGTCCTCATCTCGAGAATCATGCGACACCTCCATTCAATTTTTTCTATCCTTCCCACAAACCGTGGAACATTTGCAACAGGCCAAATTTTCCACGTAATCCCTCTAAAGGTCCGGGAAGACCAACTGCTTACGTCCATGTCGTCGGTTATTTTCGTGCGGACCGGACAGTGAGCCAAAGGCGAACAATCAGCGTCAACAGTGGGCAATTTTTCCGCGTCGCCAATGCTCCCCCGTCCACCCTACCTGAACATAGTCGTACGTAAGTTGTCATCTTATGTCGGGGAATCGTTTTTCGCTGGCAAGAATTCGCCGCTAATATTCCAAAATTTGCCACTACCGCCAAGCATTTCGCTGGTATGCATGTTGCTGAATCAATAGGACTCGCGGGCGTGCTGGAAGGAGCGGCCGCGGACGTTAAGGAACAGAACTTTATGAAAGTCCAGAAATCGACCGACATGGAAACCGACGAACCACACAGCACCCCGGGTCCCCACAAACAAAACCCGCAGATTTCCAATGATGAAGTCTGGAGACACCCCGAAACCGCTGATAAGTTTCCCGGCGAACAACCGGCAGCAATCAGATTGCCTGGTTGGCGGCGCCAGAAACGGGCGAATTATGTCCCGGTCAAAGCCAAATTCTTAGTTTCAACCGTGTTCTCCTGTCTATGGTCTTATGTTTCATGGGAACTCGCACAGCCTTGGGTGGGCGAGCTCGCAAACGTAACAGGATACTGGCCGGCGCTTACGATCATTTTCTTTATTGCGCTACTTCCCGGTTTCTTGAATGCTCATATTCTCGCCAGTGTGATTCTGGATCGACCGCCCAAACTCCATTTCGATTTGAACTATCCCACCATTAGCCTGCTCATCGCCGCGTACAACGAGGAAGAAAACATCACCGAAACGATTCGTGGCATCAAAAGCCAAGACTATCCAGCCGGTATAGAAATCATTGTCGTCGACGACGGCTCCAACGACAACACAGTGGACCTTCTTCAATCCCTCGGCTTACCTAACCTGAAAGTGGTTAAGGCCAATCACGGTGGCAAAGCGCGGGCGCTCAACGAAGGGCTGAAACATATCAAAAACGATATCGTCGTTTGCATTGATGCCGACACCTACCTGCAACCACAAGCGCTAAGACGAATTGTCGCGCGCTTTTTAACGGATCCACCCGATACGGGCGCTGTTGCCGGGTGCGTGCTGGTGAAAAATTCGCGTTCTACGTTTATGACCCGCCTTCAAGAATGGGACTACTTTACCGGAATCGCATCGGCCAAAAGGCAGCAGTCGCTCTATCAAGGAACGTTGGTGGCCCAGGGCGCCTTCAGTGCATTCCACAGTAAGGTCGTAAAGGCGCATCAAGGATGGCCGTCAGTAATCGGCGAAGACATAGTTTTCACTTGGTCGCTGATAAAAAGCGGCTGGCGCATCGGCTTCGAGCCCACCGCCATTGGATTCACTTCTGCGCCGGAGACGATTGAGGGTTTTTATCACCAACGGAAGCGTTGGGCGCGCGGCATGATTGAAGGCCTCAAGCAGCACGGCCATCTGGTCTGGAGCAGCTCGCGACTATCGGCTTTTTTTGTCGGTATAGATTTCATCATCCCGTTTATCGACCTCTTCTACGCTTTCGTCTTTTTGCCTGGCGTGGTTCTGGCATTCCTCGGTCATTACTACATCGTCGGCCCGATAACTTTGCTTGTGATACCATTCGCCTTTCTCATCGTGATGATCATGTACCGAAAACAGAAAGCTGTATTCAAAGAGCTCGGCCTCACAGTGCGGCAGAATTTGGTCGGCTTCATTGTCTACATGCTCATCTATCAAGCGATCATGTCGCCCATCTGTGTGGTCGGCTATGTCCAGGAACTCATGGGAACGAAGAAACGCTGGTAAGCTTGCTTGCCAATGATGCACTCCAGGTATGATATAGCGGCCGCCTTAATTAGATTCCGCGTAGCGCGCCACGGACGTCACTTCAACAAATTCGCCGCAAAAACGATGATTCACTAAAAATTTAGGGCAGTTGTCCGCAATTTTTCTACACATCAGAACGAAGTTTTGCTAATATCGCATCCTAATATACGGGATTCTGACCGCAGAAGAGTCATCTTACCGTAGGAATATGCTGCTATGAAACTTTTGCTGGTTCTTCTTTGCACGCTTGCCTCAGTTGTCGATTCGTCGGCTCAGACGGTCGACCAGTTGCTGAAATCCGCTCAAACCGCGCCTGACAAAAAGACTCAGGCCAATTTGTACAAACAACTGGGCGACAAACTGGTCGCCCAAGACCAAATCGAACAGGCCGCCGACGCGTTTTCCAAGGCTTTGGCGTCCGGTCGGGAAAATTTTTCGCCAACGGAGAGAGTCCGGATGGCGATTCATTTGTCGTGGGCCGACCGATTGAAGGAGTCCAGGGATGAACTGGATCGCGTACTTACCCAAGATCCAAAAAATATATCCGCGCGCAGTCATTTAGCTCGAGTGGTCTCATGGTCCGGTGATCTCAGTGAGGCGGTCGCGCAAGCCGATTTGGTTTTAACGGATCAGCCGGAACATAAGGATGCTCTGCTCGTCAAAGCCGACGCGCTACAGTGGCAAGGCCGTTACGTTGAAGCGATTCCGATTTATCAGAAGCTGGTGGCACAGCATGGTGACTTCGATGCCCGCGTCGGCTTGTCACGCTCGCTGCTGGCGGTCGGCAACCGCACGGCTGCACTCGAAAATCGAAATTCCCTACAAGCGGGCAATGCGCGACAAAAACGAGAACTCGCGAAATTGATCGATGCGCTGGATCAAGAAATTCGACCCACTGTGGAAGCGCGCTATAACTATTATCGCGATTCCGACCAAAACCGGTTAAACCGCTATGCTCTCGCAGGCAATTTCTGGATTGATAATTATAAATTCGGCATCAACTTTCGCCACACCGATGCCAATGATCCGACGCGGGACAATCGAGCTGAAGACCTGCTTTTCAGGATTTATTCTCGTCTGACCGATCAGTTTGGCGCCGGGGCGGGGATCGGTTTCACCCAGCTCGCAGATCGCCATACGTCCGACTTTCTTGCCGGACATATACGCTTCGACGGCAAACTTTTCGCCGGCACAGCAGGCGTCAACATAACCCGCGAAGTGCTCAGCGACACTGCGGAGCTGATTGAAAATCGCATTCGGATGACCAATGTGGGACTCTACATATCGCAGCCTTTGACCGAGCGGTTTTCGGTCTATGGCGGCTACAACTACAAGGGTTTTTCCGACGGCAACCACGCAAACGATCTGCAACTCACAACGCAGTATGCAATTTATCTAGCGCCGAAAATCATGATTGGACATCGTTTTCGCCTGCTCGACTTTCATAAGCAAAGCGGCAGCGGCTTTTTCGATCCCAATAACTACATTGCCAACCGAGCTTTTACGTCAGTGTATTACGAGAACAAGTTGCTCTATACCTACTTGGAAGGTTACGTTGGCTACCAAACGTTCCGCCGCAACCAAGTCGCTACCGACAGCTTCATTCACGGCGGCGCCGGCAGCGTCGGCATCAAGCCGATTGCCAATCTCGCTATTGAAGTCAATGTCGAAGGCGGCAACTTTGCCGCTGGTTCGACCGCTGGCTTCAACTATTTGATTGTCGGCCCTAGAGTCTTGTATAGGTTTTAAACCGACTATCCCTTTGTTTGTTGTCAGTTTTCTATTTGCTGAATTCCCCCCGCAGCGCGCCGCTGTCGTTTCTCAAATCCAAGCTTATTTGCTAAGACTTGAACAGTTTCAGAGCGTTATCACTAAACTCGTTCTGGTTTGGAGTCTCGTCAATTCCGGAAATAGAGGAGGCGTCATGAAATCACGCGCGGCGATTGCGTGGGCAGCCGGCAAGCCTTTAGCCATTGAGGAAGTCGAGGTTGCGGCACCGAAAAATGGCGAAGTCCTGCTAAAAATATCGGCCACCGGCGTTTGCCACACGGATGCTTATACGCTCTCCGGCAAAGATCCCGAAGGTCTGTTTCCGGCAATTATGGGACATGAGGGTGGCGCTACGGTCATGGAGATAGGCGAAGGTGTTGCTTCGGTCAAACCCGGCGACCACGTGATTCCTCTTTATATTCCCGAGTGCGGCGAATGCAAATTTTGCAAATCGGGGCGCACCAATCTCTGCGGGGCCATCCGAGTCACCCAGGGACGAGGCCTCATGCCCGATGGCACATCGCGTTTTTCGGTCGGCGGAAAAACGCTCTTTCACTACATGGGCACGTCGACCTTTTCGGAATACACCGTGCTGCCGGAGATTGCCGTCGCAAAGATCAACCCAACAGCGCCGCTCGACAAAGTTTGTTTGCTCGGCTGCGGCATCACCACCGGCATCGGCGCGGTTTTGAATACGGCAAAAGTCAGAGCCGGCTCGACTGCAGCTGTGTTCGGCCTCGGCGGCATTGGCCTCAGCGTCATTCAGGGCCTGGTTATGGCCAAAGCCGAACGGATAATCGCTATCGATACCAATCATGCGAAGTTTGAAATCGCGAAAAATTTGGGCGCCACCGACTTCATCGTGCCGCAGCAAAACAGCCGGCCGGTACAAGAAGTCATCATCGAGATGACCGACGGCGGCGTCGACTATTCGTTCGAATGCATCGGCAACGTCAATACCATGCGGGCGGCGCTCGAGTGTTGTCACAAAGGTTGGGGTGAGTCGATCATTATTGGCGTCGCCGGCGGCGGCGAAGAGATTAGCACGCGCCCGTTTCAGCTGGTCACCGGACGGGTTTGGCGCGGTACGGCTTTTGGCGGCGTCAAGGGTCGCTCGCAGCTTCCGGGCTATGTCGGGAAATATTTGAGTGGTCAGATCAAAGTCGAGCCCATGATCACGCACACGCTGCCGCTGGAACGAATCAACGAAGCGTTTGATCTCATGCATGAAGGCAAAAGTATCCGCACGGTAATCAAGTTTTAATCCGTTCGCCCTAATCCGGCCTACCAATTCTGGTATGACCGATTCGCTTGAGCGCCAGATATAGAATGGCAAATTAGGCGCTCATTTATCGGAAATACAGCCGAAATTTGGCGCAAAACGGCTTGCAGTTTCGGGAATTTCTTTCTATAAGAAACCCCTAGTGGGTTTTTCCGGTCTTCACTGAAAATTCCGCCCGACAGATTCTCGAGAAAGGAACAGCGATGGACAAGAAGATCAAATTTCGCGTTAACGGCAAGAAGGTCGAGGTTGACGTTCCAACTAATCGGCTTTTGATCGACTGCTTGCGCTACGATCTCGGACTTACCGGCACGAAAGAAGGCTGCAGCGTCGGCGTTTGCGGCGCCTGCACCGTGTTGATGGACGGTGACATGATCAGCTCGTGTCTGACCCTGACGGTCATGGTTGAAGGGCGAGACATCACCACTGTCGAAGGATTGGCGAAAAACGGCGAGCTCAACCCCGTGCAGAAGAGCTTTATTCAGTACGGCGGCTTCCAGTGCGGCATTTGCACGCCGGGTCAGGTGGTCGCAGCGACGGCCCTACTCAATGAAAATCCGAAGCCCAATGAAGAGGAAATCAAAGACTGGATGATGGGCAATCTGTGCCGCTGCACCGGTTACTACAAGATCATCGAATCGATCGAGAAGGCGCACCAATTCGCCAAATAAGGACACCGCCATGATACCGTTTGAATACCGCACTCCGAAAAACCTCAAGGAAGTACATTCGACGCTGAAAGAGTACGGCGGCGACGCCAAGATCATCGCTGGCGGAACCGCGTTGGTGATCATGATGAAACAGCGCCTCGTACGACCGAGCTGCCTGGTTAGCCTGCGATACGTGCGCGGTCTCAATGGCATCGAAGTCAGTGACGGCGGCTTACGTATCGGCGGTCTCGCCACGCACCGCGAGGTCGAAAGCTCGCCGCTGCTGCGCCGCCGTTTGCCGATGCTGGCGGAGACCTATCACCACGTAGCGACGCTCCGTGTGCGTAACATGGCGACCGTCGGCGGCGGCTTGGCCCATGCCGATCCGAACCAGGATCCGCCTCCGAGCTTGATTGCCCTGGGCGCGACGGTGAAAGCCGCATCAGCCAACGGCAGCCGCGTGATTCCGCTGGATGAATTCTTCAAAGATTATTACGAAACCGTACTCAATCCGGACGAAATCATCACGGAAGTCTTCGTCCCCAAGGTCTCTCCCAATACCGGCGCAGCATACATTAAATTCTTGCCCCGTACTGCGGACGATTATGCCACAGTTTCGGCTGCCGCCGTGTTGACGCTCGATAAGACGAAAAAGAATATTGCCGATGTTCGCATTGCCCTTGGCAGCGTCGGCGTCACGCCGATTCGCGCCACCGCGGCTGAAGCCGTCCTGCGCGGCCAGCCGCTTAAAGCGGACGCCTTCGCCGAAGCCGGCGAAAAGGCCAAAGAAGCGGTGGATCCGGTCAGCGATTTCCGTGGGTCCGCGGCTTATAAAAAAGACATGGCCGCGGTATTCGTCCGGCGCGCCCTGGAAAAGGCTTTGGCCGATATCCGCCAGCAGGCGAAACTCAAACCCGCGCCGAAGCCGGCTAAGAAGAGGGTCGTCAAGAAGAAGAAAGGTAGAAGAAGGTGAAGTTTAGCCAGACTGCACAGATTCCAGTAGCCCGTGAACCGCTTTGGAACTTTTTGATGGATGTCCCCAAGGTGGCTAAGTCGCTACCGGGGGTTGAATCGGTAAACAAGATCGATGATACGACATACGAAGGCGCCCTAACTGTCCGGGTCGGGCCTATCAAGCTCAATCTACAAGGCAAGATCATCCTTGAAGAGCAAAATAAAAATGATTGGCGAGCAGCCTTGCGCGCGGAAGCCAAGGACCGCATGGCGGCCGGCGCCGTCAACGGCAAAACCAGTATGACACTGAAGGAGCTTAGCGCCGATCAGACCGAGTTGGTGGTCGAAACCGATGTGAATATCTTGGGCAAGATCGGTGAATTTGGCCAGCCGATCATTCGCAAGAAAGCCGATGCCATGCTCAAGGAATTCGTCGAGAACATCAAAAAGCAGTTAACTGGAAAGTAGCTTTGAAGGCGGCTCGCCGGAACTTTCCTCGTCTTCTTCGTCAACCGTTTCTTTTTCAACGATTCGGCCGAGGACCTGATTGTAGCAGTCTTCGGCCAATTTCTTGCGACCCGCCGAGCTATCTTCGTACTGGAAGCACTCGATCTTCGGTTGTATAGTGACCAGCACTTCGACGCTGCGTAACGCCAACAGCTTCCAAAAATGCGATACGAAGTCCATATCGCCGTACCAATAAATTAAATCCTTATTGGCGGCGGTAACCGGCTCGTCGTCGATATTCTTGTAGGTGACGGTCGTTGGAACGATGATCGAGCGGCTGCGCAGCGGTGCCGCCAAAGGCACGGTTTGGAAAGGCAACAGCTTCTCACCGTTGGTCGAGGTGCCTTCCGGAAATAAGAGGATGTTCGTTTCCTGCTTGAGCTTTCGCGTCATTTCTTCGACGAGCGAGCCCACTTCTTCTTTCCTTTGCCGATTAATAAAGATCGTACCGCAGAGAATGTTCCACTGGCCAACGATAGGCCAGCTTTTTACCTCTCGTTTGGAGACGAACAGGATCGGGAAGATACTGCCCAGCACAATCCCGTCGACGTAACTGACATGGTTGGCAATTATGACGTAACCGCCCCGTTCCATCTGGCCCTCGTCACCTGCCACAATGACTTTGATGTTGAGAATCAGTCGGAGCAATAAGGTAAAATTGCGATTTAGCCGACTGATGATCTTCCAGCGATTGGGAAGCACCAGAATGGAGATCCAAAGATGAACCGTCGCCACCAGGCCGAAGAAGAACGCCCAGAGCGAAAGAAAGGCGGTTAACTTAAGCAGGCGCATCACTCACCGTAACATCCGTAAGGCCGAGGCGTTTGAGATAGGCGTCCTTTAGCGTACCGAAATCCAGCAATAAGAAAAAATCGGCGGTACCGAATTCGGCGTCTAGCGCAGGCGGGCCGCAAACCAGTGCGCCAATGCGCAAATAGCCCTTGATCAGACTCGGCAATTTTTGGAACAGGGCTTGTTCGTCGGAGATCGACACATCGTCGGTTAAACCGTTGAACGTGCATGGGTCGACAGGGAACACGCGATAAGCATCCGGCGCGTAGTACTTGCTCTTGAGCATGGAATACATCGCACTGACTTCGCCGACCGCTGTTGTATATAAACTGCCGCAACCGAATAGATATCTGACCTGATGCTTTTTCACCTGCTCGGCTATGGCGTCCCACATAAGCGGGATGAGCGCTCGATCGCGGAAATCTTTACGCGCGCAGGAGCGGCCAAGCTCCATCAATTCGCCGTCGAGCAATTTAATTTGGGACAGGTCAAATTCTTTCTCGGAATAAAAGCCGATATGTTGGCGCGCTTGAGACCCGCGCATCAAGCGATAGGTGCCGACGACGTCGCCGCTCTTAAGATCACGAACGAGTAGGTGATCACAGAAGGGATCGAATTCATCGATGTCCAAGCCCTGGGCATAGGAAGTCCGTAGCCCTTTGTTGAGCTCGAGATTGAAGACTTGAAAACGGAGTCTTTGCGCTTGCTCGATCTCGTGTTGCTGTGTCGCGATCTTCACTTCGAAATCAGCCATACAGCTAGAAAGCTAACACACAGACGATCGATTGAAAACCAACCGATTGCCAACTCCGCAGTCGCATATCCGTTGTCGTGAACGACAAGGGAACGAATGCGTCGCGCCAACCAGCGGTATAAGTTAACCTAAGCCGGTGTGATGGAAATCTTCACGCGCCGCGCTTAGCGGTGCTGCCATTTCGGTTGCCGTTTTTCGAGAAACGCGGCGACTCCTTCGGCGACGTCTTGGGTCTGCAGCAGGTCGCGGCAATAAATTTCCTCGGAACGCTTTAGCGCTTGGTTGAAATCCTGGAGCGACAATTGCCGCAAGCCCTTGAGAGTCAGCCGCAGGACTGCGCCGCTTTTGCCGAGCAGCTCGTCCAAAAGCGCTTTTAGGCCGTCGTCAAATTCAGCCGCGCCAAACACGCGATTGATCAAACCCATCGCTTGCGCCTCGCGCGCTGAAAATCGGCGGCCGGTGAGAATCATTTCGGCGGCGCGGTGATAGCCGATCAAGGAAGAAAATCGCGCGAGAGCAACGGGTGGGTAGCATCCAACGAAAATCTCCGGTGTACCAAACGAACTCTCCTCAGAAGCGACAATCAAATCACACGAGCTCGCGATCTCACAGCCGCCGCCAAGACAGACACCGCGAACCGCCGCGATCGTTACCTGCGGTAGGGCTAAGAGCTTGCGAATGACACCGTGGACGACATCGAGCATTTCCGGCACCTTTTCGATCGTATGATCTCGAATGTCGACGCCGGCGGAAAACGCTCGCTCACCCGCTCCTAGGAGCACGACGATATCGACTCCGGGCTCGATCGCACAGTTTGCGAGCGCATGGTCCAGTTCGCGCAGCAGCGCGACATCCAAAACGTTCAACGGCGGACGATCCCAGGTAATTCTTACAACCCGTTCCTTTTTCTCGACCAGCACTCCCATTTCAGCCCCTGATTTGGTTTAGCCGGCAACGCGACAACTGAATAGTTACAGGCAAAGGTTGACCTTTTTCATAAACCACTCCCCCCTCACTTACAAGCAACCCGGCAAAAGATAAGTTTGACAAAGAAAATCGCAGCACCTAAACTGTCACAAGCCCGGAAGGAGGATTTTAACTATGCTATCACGATTCTTGGTGATCGGTCTGATCTGCGCCGCCACATTCGGCGCCAAGCCGTCTTTCGCGGCGCCGGACGAGTATGACGATAGCCAATCGAATCCGTTCAGAATTGCCGCATACTTGATGTATCCCGTTGGTTGGCTGGCGGAATGGATCGTGTTTCGGCCTTTCCACTTTATGGTGAGCGCGACAGAACCCCAGGAAGCCTTTTTTGGTCACCGTCCGCACCCGCCGGTGTTGGCAGAACCTCAGCCATGGCATGACTACGGGCCAGCCAAAAGAACTCCCCTTAAACAAACCACAACGGAGTCCCAAGCGCCGGCTCCGTTGGCGCCTCCGGAAACGGTCAAGGTCGTTGAGGTGCCGGTAGAAAAGATCGTTGTCAAAGAGGTTCCAAGAGTTGTCGAAGTGGAGAAGATCATTTTTCCGGCAGTAGCCTTTCGCTTTGACTCCGCCGACCTCACCGAGCTCGGCAAGGGTCAGGTCTATTTGGCCGCACAGCGACTCAAAGAGAAGGCCGATTTGACCGTTGTCATCGAAGGCCACACGGATACGGTAGGCAACGACGACTACAATCAAAGATTAGGACGGCGCCGCGCAGAAACCATCATGAGCGAGCTTTCGGCCCAAGGAATCGAGCGCAGTCGTATGTCCGCCGCAAGCCTCGGCGAGAGCAAACCTTTAATTGACCAGGAGACCCAGTGGGCGCGAGCAGTCAATCGCCGAGTCGAGTTCCAGGTGAAGGGAGCCCGCTGAAAAAAAACCGACTTTCGCAAAAAAGAGCCCAGCTTGATCGGTAGGCTGGGCTTTTTTTTGGCTCTTGAGCTCGACAGAATCACGAGCACCCCCATTTAATTTTTTAAAATGAGCTACAACCCTCACGATCGCTATTACAAAAAGGCCAAGCAGGACGGCTACCGCTCGCGCGCTGCTTACAAATTGCTCGAACTGCAGCAACGTTATTACCTGGTGCACCAAGGCGATAACGTGGTCGATCTCGGCGCGGCGCCCGGCGGTTGGCTGCAAGTCGCGGCTAAAATTATCGGCCAAAACGGCAAAGTCATCGGCGTCGACCTGCAACCGATCAAGGCTTTTAACGAGCGCAATATTATCATCCTCGAGGGTGACATCACGAGCGCTGAGATCCAACGAAAAATCAAACAACTTATCGATGGACCGGCTGACTGTGTACTTTCCGATTTGGCGCCCAAGTTGAGCGGTATCCGTGATGCCGACATGGCACGTTGCTCGGCGCTTAATCACACGGCCTTGAGAGTCGCGGTCGAATTACTGCGGCCGGGCGGCGCATTTCTGATGAAAAGTTTTATCAGCAACGACCTGCATAGCTGCACCGCTGAACTGAGGGAATATTTTTCCACCGTGCAGCGAACCAAACCCGAGGCGACGCGCCAGGGCTCCTCGGAGTTTTACTTCTACGCCAAAGGGTTCTCTTCGAACACCAACGGTCGTACGTAAACTGACGCGGCTCGTCTCCTCCCATGTCTGAATTCAGAAAAGATCCGGTCACAGGTCGCTGGGTCATTATCGCTTCGGAAAGAGAAAAAAGGCCGCGCCAGCATGGCGATGGAAACCATGGGGCGCGACCCGAGCTCTGCCCATTCTGCGCTGGGAACGAAGCCATGACCCCGCCGGAAGTGTGGGCCCGGCGGGAAATGAACACACGCCCTGACTCGCCGGGTTGGTTCGTGCGCGTCGTTCCCAACAAGTATCCCGCTCTTGAAAATCGTGGCACCTGGACCGGTCGCAATGACGGCATCTACAAATGGTGGAATGGTCTCGGCGTCCACGAGGTCATCATCGAGAGTCCCAATCATTTGGTGAACATGGGCAACCTCGACGAACCACAATTCGCTGATATTCTGCGCACCTATCGCGATCGGATGCGCGATCTACAACGAGATAGCCGTTGGGGTTATTTGCTCCTCTACAAGAACCAGGGCGACCGTGCCGGCGCGACCCTGGAACACGTTCACTCGCAGCTGATCGCGCTACCAGAAGTGCCGAAGCAAGCCGTCGACGAGCTTAGCGGCGCGAAAATGCACTACGAATTGACCGGGCGTTGCATCTATTGCGAGACGATCCAGTGGGAATTGGACTATGGCGAGCGACTGGTCTCGGCGTCGGAGAGCTTCGTTGCGCTTTGCCCATTTGCATCGCGCTTCGCTTATGAAATATGGATTTTGCCTAGGAATCACTCGACAGATTTCGTGGAAAGCCCAGAACCGGACATCCTTGCGCTTGCCTACGGTCTGCGAGACATCATCACGAGGCTAAACCGCGCCCTTGACAATCCGCCGTTCAATTATTTTATTCACTCGATACCCGTGCATGAGACCGTGAGCGCACACTTCCACTGGCACATTGAGATATTGCCGCAGCTTGCCAGAGCCGCAGGCTTCGAGTGGGGCACGGGTTCGCACATGAATTCGGTGGCGCCCGAAGATGCTGCGCGCTTATTGCGCGATGCGACGGTTTAGACTTTCCGCCGGTTGACTTTCCCGCGCCTGTCTTTGCTGGTAAAGCAGCGCCGTGGCCGCCGCAGCGCAGACCGCTCCGGAGATTGCGATGGCCCGCGGCGTGCCGACGACATGCGCGACGCTGCCGATGAATAGAGTGCCAAAGGACCACAGCCCTTTATCCATGAAATACAAGCTCAGCATGCGTCCCAACAAATCTGGGGGCGTTTCCATCTGGACGACGGTATTGGCCACCGCGCGAATGGCGATGTTGCTGGCGCCGACAAGCATTAAGAACAAAATCGATAATGGCAGCGACCGGGAAAACGAAAACAAAATCAGCGAGATGGAGAATGCATAGACGCTCATGGCCACGAAATGCATGCGGCGACGCAACCGACCAAATGAAGCGATGCCCAGGCCAGCGACAACGGCACCGATGCCGGGAGCCGCAAGCAACAAACCGAACGTCGACGGCCCCGCGTGCAGGATGTCCGTGGCGAACACCGGGAGAAAACGCGAATACGGCGTACCGACGAGAGCCACGCCGTAGGTTAGCAAGATGATCGAAAACAAGCGCCGTTGGCCGCGCAAGAAGTGGTACCCTTCACTGACTTCGTGCCAAAATGGCGCTTGATCTTTTGTCTTAGCTTTGACCTGGGGAAACTCCATGACGACCAACGTTGCTATAATGGTGAGAAAACTGAGGGCGTTGAAGAATAAACAACCGGCGACGCCGATGATAGTGATCAGTACGCCGCCCAACGATGGGCCAATGATCTTTGCGAGATTCGCCATCGAAGAATTCAGAGCGATGGCATTCATTAGATCCTCGCGCGGTACCAAATTGTTGATCAACGAGTGGCGCGCGGTTTGATTGATGGTATTGACCGTACCGAGGAACAACACCAACACGAGGACATGCCAGAATTTGATCCAACTGAAATAGACCAGCGCCCAAAAGACGAAGGCCTGAACCATCGCTAGTATTTGGGTCGATATCAGCAGCCGGCGCCGCTCGACGCGGTCAACAAAGGCGCCACCGACAGCACCCAAAAGCAGCCGGGGCAACGCTTGACAGAAACCGACCACGCCGAGCAAAAACGGCGACCCGGTCATGGTCCACACCAACCAGCTTTGCGCCATCGCTTGAATGAAATCGCCGACGTGGGAAAGACTGGTGCCGAAAAAAAGCAGACGGTAGTTACGGTGCTTGAGCGAGCTGAGCGTTCGCGCCAGATGCATCGACCCTCGTTCGAAGAGGGCCATTATTCTACCGTTACGCTCTTCGCGAGATTACGCGGCTGATCTACATCGGTACCGCGGTGGACCGCGATATAGTAGGCCAATAGCTGCAGCGGAATCGTCATCACGATCGGCGTAAGGTAATGCGAAGCTTTCGGCAGCGTCAAGAACCGGTAAGCAGCGATTTCGCTCGCGGTCTTGGCGTCGTCGGTTAGCACGACAACCTTGCCGCCGCGCGACTCGACCTCTTTAAGGTTGCTCATCGTTTTTTGAAAGTAACGATCGCGCGGCGCCAACACGACGACCGGCATTTTTTCGTCGATCAATGCGATCGGACCATGTTTCATCTCGCCGGCCGGATAGCCTTCCGCATGGATATAGGAAATTTCTTTCAGCTTGAGCGCGCCCTCGAGGGCAATCGGATAATTGATGCCGCGGCCGAGATAAAGGAAATCCTGGCTGTGCATGAGCTCACGCGCTAGTTCCTTGACCTGGCCTTCAACCTCTAACGCTTGCTCGACCCATTTGGGCAAATACATCAGATCGCGCAGCAATTTTTTTGCGTCCATGGGCTTGAGCTTGCCATTGAGCCGCCCCAACGCCACTGCCAAGAGATACAGCGCCGTCAATTGGGTGCTGAACGCCTTGGTGCTCGCCACGCTGATCTCCGGTCCGGCATGGGTATACAGGACACCGTCCGATTTCCGCGGGATCGAGGAGTCAATGACGTTGCAGATCGATAGAATCTTCGCCTTTTTGGCGTGGGCGATTTCGGTAGCTGCCAGAGTATCGGCGGTTTCACCGGATTGGCTGACCATCAGCAACACCGACTTGGGATCCATCAGTGGAGAGCGGTAGCGGAACTCGGAGCCATAATCGACCTCGGCGGGTATGCCGGCGATCTCTTCGAGCATGAACTTGCCGACCAGACAGGCATGCCACGCGGTGCCACAGGCAACTAAGTGGAAGCGCTTAGTATTTTTCACTTGGCTTGCTGTCAACTTAATGTCCTCAAGCGACACCTGCCCGTCTTTGAGCGAGATGCGTCCGCGAAAAGTATCCGCCACCGCGCGCGGCTGATCATGGATCTCCTTGAGCATGAAATGAGGAAAGCCGCCTTTACGCGCCGCCACCGCGTCCCAAGTGATTTCCTTCACGGGTCGCTGAATGGCTTTGCCTTTACCGTCGAACAAGCGATAGGAGCCCAGCGTGACTTCGCCGATTTCGCCGTCTTCGAGAAAGGTGACTCTGCGCGTGTAATCCAGTAGCGCCGGAATATCGGAAGCGATAAAGGTCTCCCCCTCGCCCGAGCCGATCACGATTGGCGTCGAGTTTTTCGCTACGATCAGTCGCTTCGGATCGCGGCGGTTGAGAAACAAAAGTGCGTAAGAACCGTGAATTTCCCGTAGTGTTCTGCGCACTGCCTCGAGAAAATCGACGCCGCGCTCGACTTTTTCAGCAACCAAATGAGCCACGATCTCCGTGTCAGTCTCCGAGCTAAAATGAGTTCCCCGTTTGCCGAGCGCCTCTTTGAGCTCCAAGTAATTTTCGATGATGCCGTTGTGGACCACGACCACATCGCCCGCGCGGTGCGGATGCGCGTTGGTTTCAGACGGTCGCCCATGAGTTGCCCAGCGCGTGTGGCCGATACCAATCGATCCGCTCATCGGCTGCCGGTTGAGCATCGTTTCCAGATTGTTCAACTTGCCTTCGCAACGGCGAATCGTCACTTGGCCGTCGTTCAACACGGCAATACCCGCGGAGTCGTAGCCCCGGTACTCAAGCTTTCTCAGACTGTCTAGAATCAGCGGGGCTGCTTCCCGTTGGCCGATATATCCGACAATGCCGCACATTACTTCTTGCTTCCCTTCATCTTCTTGCGCTTCTGTTCCGTCCAGCCTTCGCGCACGCGCTCATCCCGTTGATTATAAACCAGTGCGCCCGCCGGAACATCGTGTCGCACCGTGCTGGCGGTAGCCACATAGACGTCGTCGCCGAGAGAAACCGGCGCGATCAGCGTGGTATCGCTGCCCACCTGCACACGATCGCCGATGGTCGTGTTGTATTTATGGAACCCGTCATAGTTGCAGGTAATCGTGCCGGCGCCGATGTTAGCCTCGCTGCCGATGGTCACGTCGCCGAGATACGTCAAATGGTTTGCCTTAGTGCCTTAGGCGCTGCCGTCGATCTGGCAACGTTCGCCGACCACAGTTTTGCCGCGAAGCTGCGTATTAGGTCCGATCACGGTGTCTTTGCCAATGGTTACGCCGTCCTCGATATAAGTCGTATCCGGATCCTTGAACGTCACTCCCGCCAACATCCATTTCTTGTTGATGCTCTGGCGCAGGTCTTTTTCCATAAAGGCGAGCTCCTCTCGGGTATTGACCCCCAGCATTTCGCGGACATCGTCGACCCTCACCGTTTCGATATCTGCTCGCTGAGCGAGACCGATGGCTACGATATCCGGTAAGTAATATTCGCCCTGCTGATTGTGATTTTTGACTTCACTCAACGCCCCAAAGACAAACGACGCCGACACGACGTAAACGCCGGCGTTGACTTCCCTTATTCCTCGCTGCGCCGGCGTGGCGTCTTTTTCTTCGACTATACCGGTCGCATTGCCGTGGTCATCACGCAGGATTCTGCCATAGCCTTTCGGTTCGTCCAGAAAAGCCGTGAGCAGTGTCACCGCCGCATTTCGGCTGCGATGGTGCGCAACCAACATGAGCAGCGTCTGCTCTCGAATGAACGGCACGTCGCCGCTCAGAATAATGACCTCTCCCTTGAATCCCTTAAACGCTTCTTTCGCGCACAACACGGCGTGGCCGGTGCCGCGTTGCTGCTCTTGAAGGATCCAGGCGACATCGTTTCCTGCGTAAGCACTTCGAACCGCCTCGGCTCCATGGCCGATCACGATCGCCACCGCGTTCGGATTCAGGCGCTGTGCGGTTCGCAAGACATGAAGAAATAACGGTCTACCTCCCAATGGATGTAGCACCTTCGGGAGATTGGATTTCATCCGGGTACCCTGCCCGGCAGCTAAAACAACGACCCCTAATTCCTGCATGTCGCTACCTAATGCGCTAAAGATAGAATTATAAAGGAACTCTGGGAACAATTAAACACGGCTATGAACCTTCCGGGCGCGCCTCGAGCCACTTCGATGTTCGTCGCGTGGCGCGTGCGTCTTTTCATATCGTTTTGAGCGCGCCGGTGACTCCGATTTTTTTTTAGAGTTAAACAAAAAAATTCTTGTCAGAGCAGAAGAATTCGATTACAAAAAGCAATCATCGCAAAAAATCGCTATAATCAATTGACACCGTTGCCGGACGCACGCTCGACAGCTCTGGAGGATTCATGAAATCCTGTGGCCACGCGATTCGGAAGGTTCTGCGAGTGGAAGAGAGCTCACGGATCGCAGCGGCTCGCGTCGCTGCTAAAATCCACAGTAAGGGAAACATCTGGTGAATCGTTCAGAAACACTGCCACTCGAGAACGAGCCTGAAGAAAACTGGTGGGACTATTGTCCTATTTGCAATACGAAACTGATCAATCAGAAATGTAAATACGTCTGCCCCAATCCCAATTGCAACTTTTTCATGAGCTGCAGTGAATTCGACCGCTGAGCTATTCTTTGGGCTTAGAGGACTGGCCATGTCCATTTCATTGCGCTAAGAGATAGACAGCATGTCGAAAACCGCCGGTATCGTCATCATCGGCAACGAGGTCCTGTCGGGAAAAACACAGGATATCAACTCCCATTTTCTCTGCGCCGAACTCCGTCAGCTGGGCGTTGAAGTGCAGAAGATTTCGACGATTCAAGATGAAATAGAGCTCATCGGTCACGAAGTCGCGGCGTTTTCCAAACGGTTCGACTACGTGTTCACGACCGGCGGCGTCGGGCCGACCCACGACGATGTCACTATCGACGGCATCGCCTATGGCTTGGGCCTAAACGTTGTCCGTCATCCGGACATCGAACGGCGCATGCGCCAGCGGCTCGGCGGCGAGGTGAACGAAGCTCGGTTGCGCATGGCCAATGTTCCCGAGGGCGCCACCCTCTTAGCGACCGAAGCGTTATTCGCGCCGGTCGTGAATATTCACAATGTCTACATTTTTCCCGGCATTCCGAAGATTCTCCAAGAACGTTTTCACGCGATAAAAGAGCGGTTTCGCGAGGCGCCCTATTATCTCAAGAACGTTTACGTGCGATATGGCGAAGGCGTGATTGCCGCCATGCTCAATGACCTTCTCGTAAAATTTCCCGAACTCATGCTGGGTTCTTATCCGGTTCTCGATTTGCAGGATTACAAGGTCAAGGTCACGCTCGAGTCGAAGGATCTCAACTACCTCGATCACGCGCTGCAGGCTTTGGTCGCATCTCTGCCGAAAGATGCGGTTCATCGCATCGACTAAAAAATAGCTCATGGTGGACTATTCGTCCTGGGGAGTCTTGCCGTCCTACAAGAAGGCACCGCTCCCGCCGCTGCCGAGCATGCTCGGCGCATTGGGCCCGGGGGTCATCTTCATGGCTCTGGCGCAGGGTAGCGGCGAGCTTATCTGGTGGCCGTATATCATCGCCAAATACGGTCTAAGCTTTTTGTTCCTTCTGTTGCCGGCTTGCTTGCTGCAATTCCCCGTCACCTACGAGATTGGCCGTTACACGGTGCTCACCGGCGAAAGCATCTTTCAGGGTTTTATCCGGTTGCAGCGCCACTTCGCTTTTTTTCTATGGATCTTACTCACGCTCTCGTTTCTCTGGTTCGGCGCTTTTGCCGCAGCGGGCGGCACCTCATTGGCGGCTTTGACAGATTTTCCTAGAGGTTGGAGCGCGCGGGGCCAGACGCTTTTTTGGGGCTATTCGTCGATGGTCGTCTTTCTCTCGGCCATTCTTCTCAGCAAAGTAATCTACCAACTGGTGGAAACATTTATGTGGGGCGTGGCGCTACTCACGCTCGTAGGTTTGATTTGGGCCAGCGCCAACCCTGAAGCTCTGCACGCGCTCCCGGCTTTCGTCAAAGGCTTGTTTGTTCCCGACCTGTCGATGCCTCGGCCTTGGGACCCGGCGGACGCGACGAAATTGCTCACGGCGATCACCTTCGCAGGCTTGGGCGGATTCTGGACCCTCTTCTATTCTTATTGGGTGCGCGACAAGGGCGCCGGCATGGCCCACTACATGGGCCGGCTTACCGGGCCGATCACTGGGAAGGCCGAGGCGATTGCCGCGTCGGGCTTCACCCCCGGCAACGACGAGGGCCTAGCTCATGTCCGCCGTTGGTGCCGTTATTTGTTTTGGGATATCAGCATCGGGATCGGAGGTAACTTGCTGACCACTCTGATGACCTGTTTGCTCGCCTACGCGCTGCTCTTTCCCAAGGGTCTGCTCCCGCAGGGCTATGAGCTGGCGGTTGTACAAAGTCGATTCTTTGAAGTGAGCTGGGGCGTTATTGGTAAATTTCTTTTTTTGATCGTCGCCGCGGCGTTTCTATCCGACACTTGGCTCGCTACCGTCGATGCCGTGAGCCGGATTCACACGGACTGTCTCTATGCCTTCTTTCCTAAGACTCAATCCACTCCAGCGCGCAGCTGGTATCTCATTTTTTTATTTCTACTGACGGTCATCACCGCGGCCACCATGGGCGCCGCTGAACCAGGCCCACTGATCCTGCTCTCTGCGGTCATCGGCTTCGTTGGCACGGTGCTATTCTCCGGGGCGCTGATTTTTCTCAATTACGTTTATCTGCCGTGCCATCTTCCGGCCATAGCGCGGCCGGGACGGCTCAATCTGGTCCTGCTATGTGCGTCTTGTCTCGCCTACCTAGTCCTCGCCATCGCTTATCTTTTGACGATCACCAACGTGATTCGGTAGCGATGGCCCTGCGCATATTCGTTGCGCATGATTCACTGAGCAAAATCAGGCGCTTGACCACGTCACAACTAAGAATTGTCAGATAAAGACTTTGACGAAAATCAGAAGAATTCCAACTCGGAACCGATTTCCCAACCTAAAAAAATACCGAAGGTCACACTGGCGACGCCGGCGACGACGCGAATCCAGCGATTCATGACCGTGAAACGCTGCGCGGTGAGGATAAACGGCAGACTGATAATACCACTGAGCAAAAGCATTCCACCCACTGAGCCTAAACCAAAGATGACGATATAAACCAACCCACCGAAGGGTGATTCGATCGTCGAAAGCACCAGTAACATCAACGCCGCGCTGCCGGCTAATCCATGCACCATGCCGACGATGAACGGCCGACGCATCGCTTTGAACGGATGAGAATGGGCATGATCTTGGCCTGGATTCTCGTGCACGTGAAAGTGCGTATGAGTTTCCGGATTGTGGCTGTGAGTGTGTAGATGAACTCGTTCCGGACCGAAACACTTTCGAAGCACGTTTAAACCCAGGATAACCAGCATCACCGCGACCAGAAGCTCGAGCCCCGAGCCCAGTCGGGGAGGAATGGTCACACGCAGGCCGATAACGATCAAACCCACGATGAACAATGTCGTCGTGTGGCCTAATCCCCAGAAAGCGCCGATCAACGACGCCCACTTAAAGTTTCTGTGCTCGCTGACAATCGTCGAAACTGCGATCAGATGATCCGGATCGAGTGCATGCTGAATACCCAGCAGCAACCCCAATCCAAAAGCCGCCAAGAGTGAAGTGTCCATGTTTGATTTTAGATCTTCGACTTTGGATTTGAGAGTCAATCAAGAAATGGCAACCCACAATTCCAAATTTCATTGGTCGTCCCCTTTACGAAGGGTCGAGTCGTTGCCCGGTTTGGGTGCCGATCCAAACTTCGCCGCCCTCAAAGACTTCTTTTTTCCAAATCGGCACCGTCTTTTTGATCTCTTCGATAGCATAACGGCATGCGGCGAACGCGGCGTCGCGATGCGCTGACGATACGGCAATGATGACGCTCGCCTCGCCGATCTTGACCGGGCCCATCCGGTGCACGATCGCCATACGGCAGATCGGCCATTGTTTCTTGGCGTCCTCGCCGATCCGTGCCAGCTCCTTTTCCGCCATCTCCGGATAGGCTTCATAATCGAGGCCGATGACCTTGCGGCCTTCGTTGTTATTGCGCGTGGTACCGACGAACGTAGCAATCGCGCCGGCCTCTGGGTCAGTGACGAAAAGGACTAGTTCATTAAGATCGATCGGTTGATTTGTCACGTGAAACATTCTTGGATCAACCTCCACTCACCGGCGGAACAAATACGACTTCGTCTTTGTCTTTCAGTTTGTGATCGACACCGACGTAATCCTGATTGACCGCGTACAAGAGACGAATACCCGCCACATTCAGTTTGGGATATTCCTTTTGCAGCTGGCGCCAAAGATCGGCGACGGTGCTGCCCTCCGCGACCTCCTTTAAAACCTCCGAAGCGCCCGCGCGCTCGCGCAAAATAGCGAAAAATTTTACGCGGACTTTCATTGCCCCTGGAGCTGGGAAACCATGTGCCGGATTTCACGTAGGATGAGCTTTTCCATGGCTAGCATGACAGCGGCCTTCGACCCCGGGAGCGAGATCAGTACTTTGCCGCGCGCGCTGCCGGCTGCGGCCCGGCTCATAATTGCCGCGGAGCCGATGTCGAGGTAACTCAAGTAGCGAAAAATCTCTCCGAAGCCGTCGAGCTTCTTTTCCAATAAGCGGCTGACTACCTCATAGGTTCCGTCGCGCGGCGCGATGCCAGTGCCACCGTTGACAATCACCGCATCGACATCGTTCCTTGCGAGCACCTCGTTGAGCAGGGTTTCGATCTCTACCGGCTCGTCTTTGACGATTCGGTACCCAATCGTCTCATGCTTGTCATCATCCAAGAAATTCCTGATCGTCTGCCCGCTCGTGTCGGTCGTTTCATCGCGCGTGTCGCTAACCGTTATAACGAAAACCCGAATACTCTCCTTGCCCTTTTCCTTGTGCTCTTGAACCGACATCGTTAAGCCTCCTGAAAAATTTCAGGGGAAATCATAGCAACCCCTATCGTGAATTCAAAGACGGGTCAAATCCGGTCAAATTCAGAGCCTTGACCAATTCGCCGACTCGGGTAGGTAGTTGCCGGCGTCGTTTTGGCTGATATGATGACGATTTGATGTTACCGCCCTTCTCGCTCTATATCCACATCCCGTACTGCGTCAGCAAGTGCCCCTATTGTGACTTCAATTCCCATGTGGTGCAGGAAATCCCCGAACGAGACTATACCGACGCTCTGCTGCGGGAGCTTGAACATTACGGAAACTTGAATGATTGGCGGGGTCGAACCGTACAGAGCATTTTCTTCGGCGGCGGCACTCCGTCGACGTTCAAGCCCGCCAGCATCGGCAAGCTTTTGGCGTGGGTTGCGGCCACGTTTCCGATTGATGTCGATTGCGAAATCACGCTTGAAGCCAACCCGGGCACGGTCGATAGCGACAAATTCTTCGGCTACCGCGATGCCGGCGTGAATCGCATCAGCGTCGGCGTGCAATCGTTTCAACCAAAAATTCTCAAATTTTTGGGACGCGTTCATTTAGCCGACGAGGCCCGCAAAGCTTTGCAAGTCGTACGTCACGCGGGTTTCGACAACTTTAGTTTTGACCTGATTTATGCAAACCCTGACCAAACCTTGGCAGAACTTGAAGCGGACCTCGATGAAGCATTAGAATTTAACCCACCACACCTATCGGCGTACAATTTGACCTTTGAAGAGGGGACTCCGTTTCACCATGAGTACCGTTCCGGTCGGATGAAATCACTCAGCGAAGACGAAGAGGTTGCCATGGCGGAACTGATCGAAGAAAGACTTCTGACGGCCGGATTGCCACGGTATGAAATCTCGAATTACGCACAACCGGGCCGGCGCTCGCGCCACAACGTGAATTATTGGCGGTATGGTGATTATTTAGGCCTCGGCGCTGGAGCCCACAGCTATAGGACGACGGGCTCCAAGGAATTCTTCGGCCGGCGATGGAGCAATGAAAAGAACCCCGGCCGCTACATGACCCAAGTCAATCAGGCGAATCGCGCTGTCGTCGAGCGCGAGGAAATTGATTTCGACAAAGCTGCAGGCGAATTCATGTTTCTCGGGTTAAGAATGACCGAAGGGATCTCGATAAACGCCTTCCGCGCACGATTTGATAAAACCACTCGCGAAATCTTCCCGCAAATCTGTGACTGGATCGATGGAGAACTCTTGGAGGAGAAACGCGGTTTTCTCCGGTTCACGCGCAAAGGCCTGCTTGTCGCTAATTCGATGTTTGTTCAATTCATGTAGTATTCGTTGTTTTGAAATTCCGGTGGGGAGCAATAGTCGTGGTATCAACTACTGATTTAGCCAAAATTCGGATCGATCACATCGGCAGCCTGGTTCGCCCGGCAAAGTTGAAAGATGCTTTCGCCCGCTACGACCGCGGGCAAGCGGCGCCAGAAGAGCTTGCGAGAGCTCAAGACGATGCCATTCGCGACGTGATTCAGAAACAAGAAGCATACGGTCTGCCGATCATCACGGACGGCGAATTTCGCCGTCACAGCTTTCAAGAGAGTTTTTCCGAGTGTGTAGCCGGCTTTGATGTTCCAAAGAACGTTTCTCTTTATTACGAGAGGCGTGATCTTAACCAGAATCCTTTGGAACGAGCCGAACAAAATTTCGAGGAAGCCGGACCGGCGATCGTCACCCGCCGTGCCGCCGTTGAGCGATTAAATCTAGTCCGCAATCTGCCCCTCGAGGAATTTCGTTATGCTCAGAGCGTCGCCAAAGTTCCCGCCAAGGTCACCGTGCTCGGTCCGGATCGAATCGCCCAACGTTTCAAATGGGAAGGATCGATGAACGTTTACAAGGATCTCGATGATTTTGTCGATCACGTGGTCCGGATCGAACGGCAGATGATTACGGAGCTTGTGAGAGCGGGATGCAAATACATTCAAATCGATGCTCCTGGCTATACCGCTTACGTCGATAAGGTTTCGCTGGAGCGAATGCGCTCCCGCGGCGAAGATCCGGAGAAAAATCTTCGCCGATCCATAGACGCCGATAACGCGCTCATTGAAGGTTTTCCCAGCGTCACGTTTGGCATCCATATCTGCCGCGGCAATGCTCGAACCATCGATCCAAAGACGGGTAGACTTGTGCCTCAGTGGCACCGAGAAGGCTCCTACGACGCCATCGCCGAACGGTTATTTAACAGTCTCAAACACCAGCGCCTGCTCTTGGAGTACGACAGTGATCGCGCCGGCGGATTCGAACCTTTGCGTCTCGTGCCGCAAAGTAAAATCGTCGTGCTAGGCTTAATTTCGACCAAAAGCTCAGACATGGAGACCGTCGATGATTTGAAACGGCGCATCGATCACGCGAGCCAATACTTGCCGGTAGAACAGCTTGCGCTCAGCCCGCAATGCGGCTTTGGCGGTATCGACTCTAAGGTGCTCAGCGAAGACGAGATGTGGCAAAAATTGGATTGCGCAGTAGAAACAGCTGCGGAGGTTTGGCGCTGAGGCAACGGACGAAATACGTGGCGGCCGAGACACCACTAAATACGGAATTGCGTCCCCCATGGCATGTTATCGTCAACTCGGGTCTTGTCCTACAGGGAAATCAGTAAATATCCTAACGAAGAAATGATAGAAAGGCGGGGAACTCAAGTTTCAAAGGTCTGTGGCCTTTTAAAAAGTTATAATCACGCCATCAATGAGACAACCCTCCAGTCATCTGACTCGCCGTATCCAACCAATCAAGTTCGGTCGTTACACCCAAGAAGAATCGGCGAAAAGTGTCGTCGACGAGCCGTCTCGCGTCCTTGCCCCGAGAGGCGTTAACCATCTCTAGTGCTCCTTTGAAGGCTTCCAACCGCAGAGGATCATCGCAGACCCGATCGAATTCTCCGAGCAGCTTGTCCAGCGCCTTGTCGAGAATTTCCATGCTTCCCCGGTTGCGAACATAGCCGCATGCGGCGACGAATCCGAGCAGAAACGGGTCCCCGTTCGTCATCAAGAATCGCTGGGTGGAGTTTGACTTATAAACCTGCACCATCCTCGCGTGGACCTCGCCATTGATGCGCTTCAATGTTCGCATGATGTCAGAGATGTCACCGATGTTATCGAGGTAAGGCTGGTTCTCGTCGAGAAATCGTTCGGTTTCCACAGCGGCGGTCACATGGGAGTTATGTGTAATAAACGCCTGAGTCGCCAACACGATATCGGACGCCAGGAACTTGTCCTTCGGCCTCGTTTCCCCCGGCATCCGGCCGATATCCTCCCAAATGGGAATACCTTCGCTCTTTAAATGTTCAATCAGCGGTTTTTTCATGATTTCCAGTTGTACTCGCAAACTCATCCGTCGTTGGCTCGAGTTGAATGTCACCATGTAGTGAAGCAGCCCCGCGAGGCTGATCGCATAAAAGATCTCGTAACGAATCGTGCGCCGCAGAAGGTTTCCAGTGGCAATCTCTGGGTCGCCCAAGCGTTTCACGGACTCAGCGAAGAAGTGCCATGCCTCTTCGGGAATCACGCCGTCTTGCACGAGATGTTCGCGGCGCCAGACCAATAATATAGCGATGAGAAAGCAATAGAGCCGCTGCAGGCCGTCGATGATCGAGAACCGAATATTGTCCGCATCGAGGGAGCGCACTCCGCCGGCCCAGCTCAGCGCCGCTACTTTGCTCTCAGGCATCGCCGCGCCTTCGACAAAATCCCGAATGAGCCGGCGGTAGATCGGATCGGTCAGATGATCGAAGGGCGGTCGCTGGAAAAAGTTATCTTCGACAGACAGCCGTTGGATATAGATCCCGAGTGGCTCGCGCACATGTCCGATCTTGCCCTGCGTTTTGGGGTCCTCGATTTCGGACCCGATAATCGTTATCGGGCCGGGCGGCGACAGCACTGAGAAAAAACCATTGCTTTTAAGTTCCTGCGCCAGATTGAGCAGCACCTCATGTAGTTTTCGCGTGCGCTCTAATCTGGTTGGCTTCTTAACCCGCTGCCCACCGCGACTTCGCAGCGTTCGCAATTCTTTTGCTGCGTTCCGCGTACTTGACGGTGCGTCGAGTGCTTCGGCGCCTCTCGCAACCAGTCCATTCGCGCCTTGGCTTTCGTTTTGATCTGCCATTGCATCTCCTCTCTTGACCCAGCAGCTTGCTGAGTGTTTGGGGAAGTTTATAAATCTCGCTCACCCGGGATAACTGACACTTTTGCAGATTCCTGGGACAGAAGTCTTTAGATGCACCGGCTTACAACGCACGAAGCCAACGCACTGCGCCTACCCAAATCTTCTTGAGTGCGTTAAGCGCCGCCTGTCGCGTCGGACTATCGGACAGCCGATGGAAAAGTTTTTCGATGCAAACTTTCGAAGGGAAGTCGGGGTGCTTCGGGCCCTATTCATCGATTCCGCTAAGAACCTCTTAAACGCCGGGCCAACGGGAAACCAAATTGAAGGTGGATTTTAAATGATCGTCGTGGGGAAGGGCTGAATTAGACCGTTGTCGAACGACACCTTTGGCGAATTAATCCACCTTTGGCGACAATATATACATCCTGTCGAGAAAATACACAATAACAAAAAACTGCCGCCTGTGGCAGCTTCCGTGCGTGGTTAAGGGGGGAAGGATACGGGACCATCGTAAAGGAGCACGGCGATCGAGGCTACGCCCCGCCCGTCGACTCGATGCCAGCTGCTTCGGCTTCATCCAAATACTTTTCAGTCGCAGGGTTTGCTCGAAGTGAGTTCGTTAACCATCCGGCTGCAGCCGACTCAACCATTCTTCATGCACGTCAACCCAAATGAAATCTCGATCCTGGCAAGTCGACAGCTCGCTCAGGTCGAACCTCACCGTGTAGAGCGGCTGATGGACGCCGCGGTGGTCTCTAATGTTTTCCAAGACGCCGTGCACCATTCCGACGACGCCGCGTTTGCCTCGGATATACCGGGGCGTCCGTGGGTTGCCTGTGGGATTTTCAGGTGCAACGACGACGGGATCGCCGATTTTAAATTTGTTGTTCATCGATTTCAAAATTTCACTCAATCGGGCCGCACCCGCGGCACTTCGGGTTCCGGGTGGGCGATTTCTCTTTCTTTGAGCTGGAACGGACTCAAAGCTTCGGCCGCACCGATCAGACTATCGACGGTGACGAGCTTAGCCAACTCTTCTTCCGACATCCCTTCTGTACCAGCGGGACATTTCGGCAAGACGAAGTAGCGTACGTCGGAAGTGCTGTCGTAAACTTGAACTTCTTTGCTCGCGGGAATCTCCAGCCCGAACATTTCCTGCATGCACGCGCGCGGATTCTGCACGATCTTGGTTCGGTAGCTTTCGTGCTTATACCACCACGGCGTGTCGCCGAGAATGTCGTACGGATAACAGGAACATAGCGTGCACACGACAACATTGTGCACAGAGTCCGTATTCTCCACGACCACGAGCTTGCCGACTTTCCCTTGATGCACGCCCATTTCTCTGAGCGCTTCTCTCCCCGTCGTTAACAGCGCTTGCTTGAATGTCGCATCGGTCCACGCCTTGGCGACAATCACGCCGCCCGTCCACGGCCGCTCCTCGTGGAGCTGCTTCCAACGCTGCTCCAACTCCCCCCGGGTAGACCAGCCGCGATGGATCAGCGCCTGGACAAATACCTCGAGCAATTCCTGGTAATCTTTCAAGTCTTGCTCCACATTCACCATGCGTTCCTCGAGGGTGCCGTGGTGCTCCTTCTTTTTGATTTTGAAAAAGTCATCGTAGTCGCCGCGTTCCTTGCGATTGTCTTCGGTTACCATGTCCATCGCTTCAACCGCGCGCGCGGAGACTAACACAATGCCTTTTACATATTCATCGAGCCACTCCTCCAGATAGCGCACGCGAGCTTCGATGTTTTTCCCCTGTGGTTTTCTCGTTTTGAAGAATTGATTCTTGCGCTTGAGCGCCACTCGGGCCTTCAACAAATCAGCGAACGTCACCACGCCGCGCCGGAGTAAATAGAAAATGCGCGGTTCAAAGCGCTTAGCCCGGTAGTACTCCAAATCTTCTTCGACGGCCCTAATATGTGCATCGAAGTCATGCATGTGCCCTTCGAACGGTTTGTGCGAATGTCCATGTTTTCCGGACATAAATTGCCTCCACACGACCGACCCGCTAAAGCCTGTCAGTGCGTATTGAAAATTTCTTGGTATTGAGCCAACTTTTCTTTGGTTGCTTCTGTCTCGGCTGCCGTCGGTTTCGTCGGATCCGCCGCCGGCGGCAAACAACCGCATTTCATCAAGCAGGCCATCAGCAACAACCGCGCCTTCGTCGCCGTAAGGTTACTACCCGCAATCGCCAGCGGATCGCGCGTCGGATCGACGAATCCGCCGGCGTTCCCTCGGCCAACTTTCACCACTGGCATGCCGCTGAACGTGGCGCGCTTCAGCGCGGCGTCGACGGAATTGCTCATAGCGCCAAACGGCGCCGAGCCCTCGGCGACAAATCCAGCCAACGGCGAGTCGCGCAGATTTTTTTCAATCCGGGCGAGAATGTCGACCTCGCTACTCGCATCGCCCGAAGTGTCCTCGGGCAAGTAGCGCGCATGCTTGGTAATCGTCACTTTAGGAATCGCCGCGGGCAACAAATTCCCCGCGCCATCTTTAATCGCAACTGTAACGCAACCAACCTTTGAACCTTGAACCCTGGAACCTTGAACCGCGCTCGGCAGACGGCTTATGTTCACCGCGGAAGCGTGCGTATGCCGCTTGACCGGCTTGAACGAAAATTGCGGCGGTCCGGGATGGCCCATTCTGCCGATGATGCCGCCATGACCGCCAGTAGCGACGTAGCCGCCGGGCCGCGCGTCGGATTTCTGCACGTCGCGCGAGGTGAAAATCTGCTCATCGAGGATCGCCACCGCGCCGATACAATCGCGCCCGTTCTCGTCCGCCCAAATGCGCGACGTAATGTAATCGACTGAGTCGACGATGTTACGATCGCCGTCGTTGGCGATGGCGCCATGAGGCCGCTGGGAAGAATTTCCACAGATCGGTGCTGTCGCATCGATCAACAGATTGAGCCAGTAAGTTGTCTCTTCGACGAACGGACTGCCTTCGAGCCAAATCGCGCCTAGATATTTGCCGCTTGCGAGCGCCCGTTGCACGATATTGGTCACGCGTGCCAGCGCCGCCATCGGCGGTTCTTTGCGCAAATAACCGGGCCGGTAGGGAAAGAAATCTACGCCGCGAATCTCCGGCGCAATATCACCCTCGCCCACATCGGTTCGCTCGCCGGCGCTACGGCCCGTTGCGTAACCGCCGGACGGCAACGCACGGAAAAAGTCAAAGTCGGCCTTTCCCGTGAGCAGGCAACCGACGCCATCGTCGGAAATCCCTAAGCGGTCGATCTCTTCAAACAGTCTCGAGCCGTCCGGAAAGAAAGGCACACGGCACAGTTCCGCCGGCACATTTTTTTCCGTGCCGTCCATCTCCCACGCCTGCCCGTTGATTTGGCGAGCCATGTAGGGCAGCGGGTAAAGACCGTCATCCGGTTTGAGAGTCACTTCATAAACCGGTTTATCACTTGGACTTGTGCGCTCTTTATGAAAAATACCGGTCGAATCTAAATAGCCATCCGGCGGTCCGTAAAGTTGCGCGGCGTCTCGCTCGAGTGGATGCGCGCTGAACTGCTCGATGTAAACTGTGACAGGCGCGGCTAAACGCTGCGCGCGCAGAACGTCGAATCGCATCCGTGAGCCGTCGGCGTTCGTGCGTAACAGCAATCCGTATTTCTCTCTCGCCTTATTGCTCGTGACCAGCGGCTCGCTGTTTTGAATTGTCGCGGTCGGTCCGGAAAAGACCGCAATCTTTGGCCTACTTGGGATCGAATTTTCGGCCACGGGGTCCTCCCTGCAAAATGACTACGAAAAATGATGATACTCGGCGCAAGTCGCTATTTAAGCGTATAAGGAATCTGCTTCGGACCGTAGCCCTGCCAATATTTATTGGAAACAGGATCGTAACGGCCCTGCAGAAAACCGCCGGCCCTCTCGGCTCGGACGATGATCGCGACGGTTCGTTCGTCACCGCTTTCCTCGGCGTGAATCTCATACGGCGGAACCAGATCGATCCTGCCGGCGCCGACCTTCACGTTGACCGATTTGCGCACTTCGGCGTAATCAGGTTTTGACCGGTCATCGACGCGCTCGTAGCGCTCGATTGACTCGGTCCCGTCGAGCACACCATAGAGCGTCCAGTTATGCGCGTGATCGTGAATCTGCGTGCGCGTGTGCGGCGCTTTGATGAGACCATTGATGACAAACTTGTAATCGGCATCCTCGTAGAAGAGCAAGTTTTCCGCGCGCTCGCCGCCTTGCGAACAGTCAGGCCAGCTCCGTGACTGCTCTTTCACCGACGGGTCGGCGAGCAATTCCTGCAACAGCGGTGTCATTTTCTCCCAGCGTGTTGCGGGGTCCTTTTCTTCGGCGTGGAGCTCACGAGCGGATGCGATGAATTTTTGCAGAGCGGACATGGAATCCTCCTTACGGCTCAATGGCGCCTTTATGGTGATTGTAAGAATTATTAGTCCGCGGCGGTGTGATTCGTCAAGGTGCCCTGCCGAATTACAACTAGATTCCCGAAAATGAAAAGGCTCCGGCAGAGAAGAGCTACCGAAGCCTTTCGAATGATCGAATCTAAAACTATGTTCCGTGCGCCCAGGACGAGAGATATTTCTGCTGTTCGTTGGTCAAGCTATCGATGCGAATGCCCATCGAGGATAGTTTCAGTTTCGCTACCCAGTTCTCGACATCGCTCGGAACGTCGTAGACTTTCGGCGTGAGTTTTGTCTGATTTTTCACGGCCCACTCCGACGCAAGAGCCTGCGTCGCAAAGCTCATATCCATGACAGAAGCCGGATGACCTTCGGCCGCGGCGAGATTGACAAGGCGACCTTCACCGAGCAGATAAATTCTCTTTCCGCCAGGAAGCACGTAGGCGTCGACGAAATTACGCACGTTCTTCTCCACTTTGGTGGAGAGCTTCTTCAGCGCCTTAAGATCGATTTCGATGTCGAAGTGGCCGGAGTTACAAATCACCGCGCCATCTTTCATGGCTTTGAGATGATCTTCGGCAATGACGTGCATATCGCCGGTAAGCGTGATGAAGAGATCGCCGACTCGCGCCGCTTCTTTCATCGTCATCACTTCCAAACCGTCCATGGAGGCTTCCAAAGCCCTCACGGCGTCGACTTCAGTGACGATGACTTTGGCGCCCATGCCACGGGCGCGAGATGCAACGCCTTTGCCGCACCAACCATACCCCGCCACGAC